>Ga0207679_10000438_pt1 | contig 29426 bp, 42 predicted proteins | sample KBSC73metaG_FD_184320 | JGI IMG/M metagenome (GOLD analysis project Ga0207679, IMG submission 184320) | Corn rhizosphere microbial communities from Kellogg Biological Station, Michigan, USA - KBS C7-3 metaG (SPAdes) (version 2) | ecosystem: Host-associated > Plants > Roots > Rhizosphere > Soil ... | reverse complement strand
ATAACGACATCGACAGCCGCCTCATCAACTGGTCCCGCTGGCTCCGGTCCATGGAGCGTAACCGAGGATCCTGTATCACCGGCATCATCTGCGCCAACATGCGCGAGGCTGCGCTTGGCAACGTGTGGAGCGGGCACGAGATCATCGACAGGATCGACATCGACGACGCCCAGCACCTGGAGCGCTGCATGCGCAAGCTGCTAAAGCCCGTGCGCGACGTACTCAGGCATCACTACGTCGAGGGTATGCGCTGGCAGATCATCTGCCGGCACGCGAGGGTGCGGGTATCGCATCAGTACTTCGGCATGGTGCTCAAGGGGGCGCAGGCTGCGATAGAGAGCGCGGCAGGTACAAGTGACCATGATTGCCGGATACGCAAAACAGCTTGACTACTGGCAAAGATAGCGTGAGAATTTAGGGTAACAAATAATTTCCGTCATTCCGACGCGTCGATTGCTCCCATGCGGGAGCTTTCGGCCGCCTGAAGAATCCGAAGCCCCGCGATCAGCAATGACGCGGGGCTTTGTCGTTTACACCAAATATCAGAACCCGGCAGAGAAATCTGACCGGGTTTTTGTTTTTCAGCACAGCCTAGGCTTGCTCCCGAACGCCGACTCGTCATCGGCTCGGCTGTGCACCCGTTTCTTTGACGACCTTTTGACGAAAGGAAAGCCATGCAGAGCACCGATGTTTTGAACCTAGCCGGCCTAGTTACTGTTTGTGCAGATGGTGAATTACGCGCGTCATCCTTGCTTTTGGCAAGGGGCATGGGGCAGCAACACTCGGCTGTCATCAAATTGGCTCGCAAGTATCAAATCGAGCTTGAGCAGTTTGGAAGGGTCGGATTTGAAAACCAACCCTTTGAAACCAATGGTGGCACCCAGCATCGAGAAGTGGCAATGCTCAACGAGCACCAATGCGCGTTGTTGCTGACGATGATGCGCAACACTAAGCAGGTCATTCGTTTCAAGATCGGTCTGGTGAAGGAGTTCTACCGGATGCGTGGTGAACTCGGCCGGCGTGAAAAGAATCTGTGGCAGCAAATGCAAACCCTGATCGCGAAAGAAGTTGACTCGCAAGTCCGCGCTTCGTTCGGATCTCATCTGATGCTGACCAGAAAACGCGAACTCCCACAGTTGCGCGAAGAGCGCGGCCTCCTTGAATCTGCGTTGCAGCCGTCGCTATTGAACTGACGCAACACCTTTTACCGCTCGTTGTCTCCACCCGCAAGGGATTCAGGCCCGGCCTCACACGCCTGGCCATTTTTTTTGACCGATTGCCATGAGCGACTTAACACCAAAGCAGGAGGCGTTTGCGCAAGCCGTTGCTTCTGGCATGTCGCAATCAGACGCCTATCGAGCGGCCTACAAGATTCGGCAGGATACCAAGCCAGATTCAGTCAACCAGGCCGCGTCGCGTGTCATGGCGAACGTCAAGGTTGCATCAAGGGTTGAGGAGTTGCGCAAGCCAGTTGTCGAAGCCGCGCAAATCACCCTTGCAAGCCATCTAGCGCGCCTCAGGGCGCTCAGTGAAGCAGCTGAGGGTAGTGCTCAATACAGCGCTGCGATTACCGCTGAAATAGCCCGTGGCAAGGCATCCGGGCTATACGTCGAGAAGACTGAGCTGACGGGCGCCAATGGCGGACCAGTTGAAACAGTGACCCGCGTAGAACTGGTGCCGCTGGCGAAATGACGACTGCGCAGATTGCGTTGCCCGAGAAGCTCATTCCAATATTCCAGGGTGAGGCAGACGTACGAGGATCATACGGCGGCCGTGGCTCTGGCAAGACTCGCTCGTTCGCCAAGATGATTGCCCTGCGCGGCTACATATACGGCATGGGCGGCGTCACCGGGCAGCTGTTATGCGCGCGCCAGTTCATGAACTCGCTGGAAGACTCCAGCCTTGAGGAGTGCAAGCGCGCGATCGAGGAAGAGCCGTTTCTGGCGGCGTATTACGAGGTTGGCGAGAAGTTCATCCACTCGCGTGATGGTCGGATCTGGTTCGCGTTTGCCGGTCTAGATCGCAACATTGCCAGCATCAAGTCGAAGGGCCGCATCCTGATCTGCTGGGTCGATGAGGCCGAGCCGGTCACAGACGAGGCGTTCACCACGCTGATTCCTACGCTACGCGAGGAAGGCGGTGACTGGAACGCTGAGTTGTGGGTGACATGGAACCCGAAGCGCAAGACGGCTGCGGTCGAGAAGCGCTTCCGCAACTCGGATGACCAGCTTATCAAGGTCGTCGAACTGAACTGGCGCGACAACGAGAAGTTCCCGGCCAAGATGGAGCGGGATCGGCAACGCGATCTGCGCGACCGTCCGGACCAGTACGACCACATCTGGGAAGGCGGCTATGCGACGGTCATCGAAGGCGCGTACTACGCCTCCAGCCTGACACTGGCCAAGACTCAGGGTCGCATCGGGCGCGTGTCTGCTGACCCGCTCATGACGTTGCGCGTGTTCGTCGACATCGGCGGCACCGGTGCGCGGGCTGACGCTTTCACGATGTGGGTGACGCAGTTCATCGGCAAGGAAATCCGCGTGCTGGACTATTACGAGGCTGTAGGCCAGCCGCTCGGCACGCACCTTGAATGGATGCGCGAACGTGGATATAGCCAGAAGCGCACGCAGATCTGGCTGCCGCATGACGGCTCCACGCAGGACAAGGTTTTCGACGTGTCGTATGAGTCCGCGCTGAAGTCTGCCGGCTACACCGTCACCGTCGTCCCGAACCAGGGCAAAGGCGCGGCAAAGGCTCGCATTGAAGCTGCACGCCGGCTGTTCCCGTCCATGTGGTTCAACGCAGAGACGACTGAATCAGGCCGTGAGGCGCTGGGCTTCTACCACGAGAAGCGCGACGAGTTGCGCGGCATCGGGCTTGGGCCTGAGCACGACTGGTCCAGCCATGGTGCTGACTCGTTCGGCCTGATGTGCGTGGCGTACGAAGAGCCGCAGGCATGGGGTGATGACGAAGAAGAGGATCCGGACTACACCGGCAGATCAACGATTGGCGGCTACTGATGGCATACGAAACTATCGACATGAATGACGAGCAGGACGCGCCGGCCGCAAAGCAGCATCCGGCCGACCTGCTGCGCTCGTTCATCGGCAACGCCAATATCGTGCCCATGCTCGACGATGAAGTCGTGCGCAAGATCGGCATGGAGGTCACGCGCGGCTACGACAATGACCATTCCAGCCGCGGCGATTGGGAGCGGTCGATGCAGAAGGCCATGGACTTGGCCATGCAGGTGGCGCATGAGAAGAACTGGCCGTGGCCGAAGGCTGCAAACGTCAAGTATCCGCTGATCACCACCGGTGCGATCCAGTTCAGCGCACGCGCCTACCCTGCCATCATCCAAGGTGAACAGGTTGTCAAGGGCATGGTCATGGGCCCGGATCCGGACGGTACGAAGCAGGAGCGCGCGGATCGCATCGGTCACCACATGTCGTTCCAACTGCTGGAGCAGATCGAGGACTGGGACGAGGATACCGACAAGCTGCTGCTGCAACTCGCCATCGTGGGCTGCTGCTTCCGCAAGACCTATTTCGACACCACGCTCGGCCGACCACGCAGCGAGATGGTGACGGCGAAATACGTCGTGTTCGACCATGCCACGCCGTGGAAGGATCTGCGCCGCATCACGCAGTGCCTGACACTCTACAAGAATGACGTGGTCGAGCGCGTGCGCGGCGATGTCTATGTCGATGTGAAGCTAGCCACGCCGGCCGGCACCACCGAAGACGATGACCCGGCCTATGAGTTCTTGGAACAGCACTGCTGGTACGACTTGGACGGCGACGGCTACAAAGAGCCGTACGTCGTTACCGTTGTCAAGGAAACGTCGGAGGTTGCACGCATCGTTGCCCGCTTCGACGAGGAAGGCATCTACCTGAACGCCAAGGGCGAGGTATCGAAGATCGAGCCAGTCAACTACTGGACGAAGTATTCATTCCTCCCGAACCCGGACGGCGGCTCGTACGACGTCGGGCTGGGCCTGCTGCTGAACCCGATCAACGAAATGATCAACACGCTGCTGAACCAGATGATGGACGCCGGCACGCTGGCGAACACTGGCGGCGGCTTCATCGGCAGCGGGCTTAAGATGAAGAGCGGCGGCGCCAAGTTCGCCCCGGGTGAGTTCAAGCCTGTCGACAGCCAGGGCGGCAAGATCGCTGACTCGATCTACCACATGCAGTTCCCCGGCCCGAGCCCTGTCCTGTTCCAGTTGGTTGGCATGCTGATCGAGGCCGGCAAGGACATCTCCAGCGTCAAGGACATCTTGACCGGCGAGCAGCAGGTGAACCAGACCGCGACGACCACGCTGGCCCTCATCGAGCAGGGTTTGAAGGCGTTCACCGCGATCTACAAGCGTGTGCATAGGTCGCTCAAGCAGGAGTTCGCGAAGCTGTTCCGCTTGAATCGCCTGTACCTGCAACCCGAGGACTATTTCCGCTTCGAGGACAAGTCGGAGCCGATCTACTTGGACGACTACCAGGGCGACGGCACCGATGTGGCGCCAGTCAGCGACCCGAACTTGGTTTCGGATGCGCAGGAACTGGCACGCGCTGAAGCGCTGATGCAGTTCAAGGGCGATCCGTTCATCAATCAGGTGGAACTGCACCGCTGCTTCCTGAAGGCGCTGAAGGTGCCCGACATCGATGCACTGCTGGTCACCGAACCGCCGCCACCGCCGCAAGACCCGAAGGTGATGGAGGTGCAAGGCAAGCTCGCCGCGATGGAAGTCGAGGTCAACGCGAAGGCCGAGAAGATGATGGCCGAGGTCGAGAATTTGAAGGCGAAGAATGCCCAACTCGAAGCCGACGCAACGCTGAAGCTGGCACAGGCCGCAGCCGTCGGCGGCGAGCAGCAATTCGCGTTCTTTATGGCGCAGGTTCAGCACATGCTGGACACCCATTTAGAGCAAACCAAGGCAGCACTACAACCGCAGCAACCACAGGGAGAAGGTGATGGCACAGGGAATGAGCAAGGAGGATTACCAGCAGTGGAAGGATCACCCGCTGACGCAGAGGTTCCACCAGTACCTGCGGGACTACCGGCAGGCGCTGATGGAGAAATGGGCGCAGGGGGCGCTGAACCCGACCAGCCAGGAAGCGCAGATGGCGGTGGCGCGCTGCCAAATGGCTGACGAGATCGCCACGCTGGACGACGACTCGATTGCCGAGTTCTACCGCACGAATCAGGTCAAGGAAGGGGTGAACTGATGTACAAAGAAATCCAACGACTGGCCGAAGAGGCGCTGGCCCTGCAAAACAAGGACCGCATGGACGCGGCGCTGCGCCAAATCAGCGCCCTGTGTGACCAGGCGGCCGAGCAGCAGCCCGATGCGTCGAGCCTCAGCAAAGCATCACTGGAAGATTTGTGCCGCGACGTCTTGGCATCAGGCGAAGACATAACGCTTCGTCCAACGGAGGCCACATTCAAGGTTGATGTCAGTGCTGTCCCCGTCAAGGCCAAGGGCAGGAAAGGCGGCGCCCAATGATCAACGACTCCGGATTGCAGCCATGCGAGTACAAAATCCTGATCTTGCCCGAGCAGGCCGAGGAAACCGATGAGCGCCTGAAAAGCGCCAAGGCCGCTGGCCTCGTCCTGATCGACAAGACGACCGAGCGTGAAAAGATGGCACAGGTGAAGGGCCGTCTGGTCGCTGTGGGTGGCAATGCGTTCGAGGACTGGGCCGGCCAGGTGCCGCAGATTGGTGATGTCGTCTGGTATGCGAAGTACGCAGGGTTTCATGTCAAAGGCGACGACGGTCTGGAATATCGGCTTTGTAACGACAAGGACGTTGCTGCGATCGTCACGCCCCGCTCCACTACCGAATAAGGAAGATCCATGCTCACTCTCAGGAAGTTTTACGTATTGCGCGCGTCGGCCGATGGCGAAGGCGCTGAACCGGGCGGCGCTGCCGTAGTTAATGCACCGAACGTGGTCGGCGATACCGACGATAAGGACGCCGACGAGGCGCAACAGCAGATCGAGGCTCGCGCACGTGCGATGGGCTGGACCGAAAAGTCCGAATTCAAGGGCGATCCCGCGAAATGGCGAGATGCCGCTGAATTCGTCGAGCGCGGCGAAAACCTGCTGCCGCTGGTGAAGGCTCAGAACAAGCGCCTGGAACGCGAAGTGGCCGAGCTGAAGCAGACCACGCGCGAACTTGGCGATTACCTGTCCAAGACCGAACAACGCGCCTACGATCGCGCCCTGGCCGACCTGAAGCAGCAGCGCAAGGAAGCGCTTGCAGCTGGCGACGGCGACGCTTTCGAGAAGGCCGACGAGCAGATCAAGACGGTCGAGCGCGAAGCTGCGGAGAAAGCGGCTAAGCGCGCCGAGAAGGCCAACGATGGCCCGGATCCGGTCTACGCCGAGTGGGAATCGCGCAATCCCTGGCTGAAGGACACCGAATTGTCGGAATACGCCGAGTTCGCGGCTCAAAAGCTGCGCGCATCTGGCGAGAAAGCGACTGGCGCCGAGTTCCTCGACATGGTGACTGCGAAGGTCAAAGCGCAATTCCCGGCCAAGTTCACCAATCCGCGCCGCGAATCGGCTCAAGCGGTCGAAGGAGCAGCACCGGCAGCACGTCGCGGCGGTAAGTCGTACGCCGACATGCCGGCCGATGCCCGCGCCGCGTGCGATCGCATGGCGAAGAACGGTTTCCCTGGCGACGAGAAAGCCCAGGCGCAGTTTAAGGCGCAATACGTCAAACAACACTTCGAAGAGGCATGACCATGAGCCGAGCACCCCGCGAATCCTCCCGTGAAGAATCAGGCAGAAGCACCCGCGTCCCGTTGGGCGTGGCACGTTCCAAGCTGACCGTCGCCGGCCGTGAAGGCTACGTCCGCCGCTGGATCAACGACTATGACGGCCGACTGCAGAACGCCCAAGACGGCGGGTACACGTTCGTGCCGAACGATACCGTCAAGCAGATCGGTGACATGGACGTCGACAACGAAAACCGCGACCTGGGCGCACGCGTGTCCCGCGTGGTCGACAAAACGACCGGCCAGCGCGCGTATCTCATGGAAATCAAGGAAGAGTTTTATCAGGAAGATCAAAGGGCGAAAGTCGCCAAGGTCGAAGAGACCGACCGCCGCATTAAGAAGGGCAAGCTCGAAGAAGTCGAGGGCGCCTATGTCCCTGACCAGGGTCGCGGCATCCAGATCGAGACTCGCGCTCGATAACCAAATTCCCGGCGTTCGCGCCGATCCCTAATCACTTGGGCCGCCATTGAGCGGCCCTTGCCTTTTTTGGAGCATCCAATGGCAAATGCTGATACCCCGGCAGGCGCTCGGCCTGTCATGCACCGGAACGGCGCCCCGTATAACGGCGCCTTCCGCGTGTACGCACACCCTTCCAGCGATGGCACGGCGCTGATGATCGGCGACTTCGTCAAGCTGGCCGGCACCGGCGAAACCGTCAACGGCCGCATCCTGCAAGACGTGATCCGCGCCGCAACCGGCGATGTGATTGTCGGCGTGGTCGTCGGTGTCAAGCCGGACACGCAAGATAGCCTGCGCTACTGCGCCGCGTCCACCCTGCGCGAAATCTACGTCGCCGACGATCCTGACCTGCTGTTCGAGATTCAGGAGGGCAGCTCGGGCACCGCCCTGACCGCCAACGACATCGGCCTGAACATCGATTTCGTGGTGGCCTCGGGCAGCACGGTAACCGCCCTGTCTGGTACGCAGTTGAACAACGCAACGGAAGCCACGACGAACACGCTGGACCTGCACCTCGTGCAGCCCGTCCCGCGCGAGGACAACGCGATCGGCTATTCGTGCAAATGGCTGGTGACGATCAATCGCCACCAATATTCCAACCAAGTTGCGGGGGTCTAAATCATGCCTGGAACTATCACTACTGGCGCCCATCCCAAGGCGCTCTGGCCGGGCGTGTTCAGCATGTTCGGCATGTCCTACAACAACCGCGACGAATGGCGCGATCTGGTCACCGTCCAGACCTCCGACAAGCACCGCGAGGAAATGGTCCAGAACAACGGGTTCGGCCTGGCTGCCATCAAGGAACAAGGCGGCTCGATCCCGTACGACTCCACGAGCCAAGGCGGTACCGCCACGGCCCTGCACGTGGTGTACGCCCTCGGCTATATCATCACCCGCGAGGCGATCGAGGACAACCTCTACGAGAAGCTGGCGATGCAGCGCTCCAAGGCGCTGAAGCGCGCCATGGTCGAGACGAAAAACACGGTCGTCGCCAACTGGTTCAACCGCGGCTTCGATAGCAACTACAACGTCGGCCCGGACAGCAAGCCGTTGTTCTCGACCTCGCATACGTCGAGCTCGGGCAACCAGAGCAATACGCTGGCAACCGCCGCCGACCTGTCGGAAGCATCGCTGGAGGATCTGGTCATCCAGGCAAACGGCGCAACCGACGACCGGGGCAACAAGATCGCGCTGCAAGTGCGCTCGTTGCACATCCCGCGTCAGTTGGAATTCGAGGCAGCCCGCATCCTGAAGTCGATCAACCAGAACGACACCGCCAACAACGCGATCAACGCGCTGCGGGCGATGGGTACGTTCCCGGAAGGCTTCAAGGTCAACCACTTCTTCACCGATCCGGATGCATTCTTCATCCGCACCGACGTGGAGGATGGCCTCACGCTGTTCCAGCGCCGCGAGTTGGAATTCGCCAAGGACAACGACTTCAATACCCAAAACGCCCTCGCGGCTGCTACCGAGCGATATTCGCTGCAAATCGGTGACTTCCGCGAGTGGTGGGGTAGCCCGGGCGCGTAAGCGCATCTGGTACGCCAGCAGTGCCGGTGTTTTATCCGGCAAATGAAATGGGCGGCTTTGGCCGTCCTTTCCTTTTTGGAGAACAACATGCCTTACTCGAACTTCCCGGGTGGTTTTGCCAGCGGCATCACCATCCGCAACGTACCGCTCGTCACCACCAACCCCGGCCAGGTCTTCTGGGTCTATAACGGCACAGCTCTGCAAAAGGGCCAGCGCGGCGGCTCCAATGGCAATAAGGGCACGTACGACAGCCCGTTTTCGACCATTGCCTATGCGATCAGCCAGTGCGTCGCCAACCGTGGTGACATCATCTTCGTCAAGCCGGGCCACGCTGAAACCATCACCACGACGACCGATCTGGCACTGAACGTGGCCGGTGTCGCTATCGTCGGCCTTGGTGTCGGCTCGATGCGCCCTACCCTGACGTTCAGCACGAACGCCACGGCCAATATCCCTGTCACGGTGGCGAACGTCACCGTCTACAATATCCTGCACCTGGCCAACGTTGCTGACTGCGTGTCCGCATACACGGCCACCGGCACGGCAGCGCCGACCGACTTCACGATCGATTCGTGCGAGTTCCGCGACGTGGCGTCCAACAAGAACTTCATCAAGTGCGTCACCGGGAACGCCACGGCGAACTCGATGGACGGCTTCACGTTCTCGAACAACAAGGTCTTCGGCCTGGCCACGACCGCCGCAACGCAGGCATGCATCATGGCCGCAGCGAATGACCGCCAGTCCTACCTCGACAACTTCGTCGTGTACCCGGTCCTGAACGACACCGCGACCCTGGTCGACTTCGGCGCCAACAGCCATACGAACCTCAACATGGGCCGCAACAAAGTGTTCCGCCCATCGACCAGCACGACTGGCGGCTCCCTGTTCAGCGGCGGCTCTACCGCTTCGACGGGCTACGTGTACGACAACTACTCGTGGCATCTGGATAACTCGGCCGGCCTGCTGGCTCCCACGGGCACGAAGCTGGGCTTCCAGAACAACTACTCGATGATCACTGGCGCCGCTGACAAGTCGGGCCTGATCAATCCCGCTGCCGTCTAACGAAAGGAAATATCATGGCCTACTCTTCCGATTGGTTCCTGGAGCAAGCGCGCCTCGGGAACATGTATCACGCCTGCACCACGGGCGCCGTCACGCTGTCGACCGTCAGCGCAACCTGCACCGGCCTGGTCCTGTCCAACCCCATCGGCTCGGGCAAGAACCTTGTCGTGGAAAAGGTGCGCTTCGCCCCATCCACCGCTCCAGCTGGCGCCGCGGTTGTTGGCCTGGCCATCAGCCCTGCCGTGCAGACGACCGAGGTTGTCCATACCACGCCTGCCGTCATCCATAATGCCATCACCACCGGCAGTAACCTGAACGTCGGTGTGGGTAAGGCTGATGCAGCCGCAACACTAGGCGCCGCGCCTGTCTGGCTGCGCCCGATCGGCAGCGTCGTCGCTGCGTCCTCGATCACCCCGGGCATGTATGTGGACGAGACGAAGGGCGACATCATCCTGCCGCCTGGCACGAACCTGTCGCTGTCGTACCTGACCACTGCGGCTGTAGGTATCGCTGAAATGACCTGGGTGGAAGTCCCGATCTAAACCAAAGAGGGCTTCGGTCCTCGTTTCGGAGACTTCTCTATGGCACACACAGCAGACATCACCAAACTGCACGATGGCGATCGCATGGCGGTTTTCCACGTCTTCATCAAAGGTGACGGCGTCAGTTCCGATCTGTCCAAGCTTACGCTGATCGACCCGAATGTCGACGTAACTCCGAAGCTTGGCAAGCGGCCGTCGCTCACTGTTACCGCGCTCTGGTACAGCCTCGCTGGATTCGATGCACGCCTCGAATTCGACTACCTGAACGATGAAACGGGCGTATGGGCGCTTGCGCGTGGCAATCCGGCAGACCTCTGCTTCGACTCTTTCGGCGGCATCAAGGACCGTTCCCCGGTGGACGGCACCGGCAAGCTGATGCTGACGACCAGCGGGCTCGTGTCGGGCACTGGCTCGATCATCATCAAAGTACGGAAGGATTGACATGGAACCGTCCCTCAATTCCACGTCCATTGCTTACGAGGCGAGCCGCATTGTCAAGCCTACCCCTGGCACCCTCTATGGGCTGACCGGCTACAACAGCAAGGCGTCGGCGCAGTTCATCCTGATCTTCGATGCTCCGTTGCTGCCTGCCGATGGCGCAATCCCAGCGATCATCATCGCGGTTGCCGCTACCACGCCGTTCAGCTTGGACTACGGCAGCCTCGGACGCCAGTTCAAGCGCGGCATCGTGATTTGCAATTCCTCGACGGCCAACACGAAAACCATCGGCAGCGCTGATTGCTGGTTCGACGTCCAATACAGGTGACCCATGGCTAAGCTCTCTATCGGAGATGGCTCGGCGCGTGCGGTTGTCGGCACCACGACAAACGACAACGCGGCTACTGGTAACGTCGGCCAGGTCATTACCGCCACCGTGGCCAGTGGCAGCGCCGTTTCGCTCACCACCGACACAGGTGCGAACGTGACTAGCATCAGCCTGACGGCGGGCGACTGGGACGTGAGCGGCCAGGTTGATTTTGTCCTTACCGGTGCTACCAGCACATTGCAGCAAATGGGCATTTCCTTGACCACTGCCACGTTGCCATCGCAGGCTGGCGGCAGCGGCTTGGGCACTGATCCATTGCGCTCGTCTCTGCTGCAGACAACGACGATTACCGGGACGATGAATTTGCCGGTGGGGCCGGTGCGCGTTTCCCTCTCGGCCACTACGACGGTCTATCTGGTTGCGCAGGCGTCGTTCTCGGCTGGCACGATGACTGCCTATGGGACCATCAGGGCACGGAGGATGCGATGAACGACAAATTCATCCTTGGCGACGCGAATGCGATCAGTGATTCGGTGTGGAGAGATATTTCCAGTTTTTACCGGCCTTGATCCATCCAATGCATGTGCCTGAGACACCGTACTTTCTGGCGATGGATGCCAAGCTTTCGCCACGCGCAATCAAATTCCTTATTTCGTGGACATCAGAAGGCTTCAGCTTCCGCGTTCTGACGCGATCACGTATTGCCACATCACGGAGGTTGTCGGCCTGACTGCCAACATATAGGTGCTCCGGATTAACGCACCTCGGATTGTCGCAGGTGTGTAGGACCTCGCCCCCAGGTGGTATGGGGCCGAATGCTAATTCGTAAGAGAAGCGATGGGCACGATAAAGGACGCCGCGCGAACGAAATTCGCCGTAACCAAATTTATGTGCCCCGGCCTCCCAAAGCCAGCAATTCTCAGTTTTTCGAACGCTTGTGAAGAAGTGACATTCGAGTGAGCAGTACAGCCTTTTCGCATCAGGCCGAGGGAAATCCTTGCGACATCCACGGCAAGTAAAGAAAGCCATTCGTTTGGTCATTGGATACCTTTTGAAAGAGAGTTCGCTATGAGCAATCAAGCGAGAATGGATGAGTTCGTCCTTGGAGATAGTAACAGTATTTGTGACGTATGTGGCTTCAAGCACAAGCTGTCGCAACTGCGCAAGCGCTGGGACGGCGCCATGGTTTGCAGGGCAGATTGGGAGCCGCGACACCCGCAAGACTTTGTGAAGGCTCGCCCGGAGCGCAACAACGTCAAGGATGCCCGGCCAGGCGCTGAGCCATGGTTCGTCGAGGCGAACGAGATTACGGCGGCGGACCTATGACCGTTATCGCATGGGATGGCAAGATGCTGGCTGCAGATAAGCGCGGCACCGTGGACTGCCTCGGCTACACCGTCACGAAAATTCACCGTTTGCCGGATGGCCTGGTCGCCTTCTCTGGTGGTGGCGCACATGCGGCCGAACTGCTGAACTGGTTCCGTGGCGCACGCGACCCGGCCTCATACCCGAGATGTACGGACGACGGCGGAGCGGGATCGATTCGGATCGATGCGAGCGGCCGCATTTTTATGTACTCGGCTGCGAACCCATTCCCCGAACTGATCGAGGACCGTTTCTACGCGCGCGGAAGCGGCCGAGATTATGCGATGGCTGCGATGTATCTAGGCTGCGATGCGCGCCGCGCCGTCGAGGTGGCATCCGCCTTTGACATTGGCTGCGGCAATGGCATTGACACCTTGGAGTTGGAATGACCACGAGCGGAACCAACACATTCTCCCTCTCGCGCGACGACATCATTACGTCCGCCGCACTGGAGACTGGCGACCTCGCACTTGGCGAGACCCTGGACGACAACACACTGGCCCAGTACAACCTGCGCCTGAACTCCTGGGTGAAGTCGCTGATGGCCGAGGGCGCAAAGCTGTGGGCGCTGGAACTGGCGACGCTGTTCCTGGTGCCGGGGCAGGCTCAATACGATCTGGGCGGGACTGCGCACTGCACGACCAGTTACGTGCGCACGACACTGTCAGCAGACGCTGCGGCGAGCGCGATCACCGTGCATTTGACCAGCTTTGCTGGCATGACGGCCGGCGACAACATCGGCATCCTGCTGGACGATGGCACGCTGTACTGGACCACGATCAGCGGCGCTCCGGGCTCGACGACGACGCTTGCTGTTGCCCTGACTGGCGCGGCATCCGAAGGCGCGCAGGTCTTCACGTACACGACCGCGATCAGCCGGCCGCAGCGCATCGATCCGGACAGCGCGTACTGGCGATCGACCGCGTTGCAGGACACGCCGGTGGCGATGATCTCGCGCACCGAGTATGCCCAACTGGCGAATAAGGGCACGCGCGGCAAGATCGTGCAGGCCCACTACGACCCGCAACTCGGCACCGGCCAACTGTCGGTCTGGCCGACTCCTGAAAGCGCAGGCGACGTCCTGTGTTTCTGGTACGAGCGGCTGCTGGAGGATTTCAATACCGGCGCCGATACGCCCGACTTCGCTATCGAATGGGGCGAGGCGCTGATTCTCGGCCTCGCGCACCGCATGGCGCCATCGGCTGGACTGACGCTGGCCGAACGCCAAGACCTGGAGCGCCGCGCCTCGCTCGCGTTGGACAAGGCCGAGGGCTACGACCGCGAAAACGTGGGCGTGTACTTCCAACCGGATATGCGATAGGGAATCGAACGCATGAAGAATTTTCAACATATCAGCGGTGGCATCGACATCATGCCGCTTCTGCTGGCGATCAAGCGGCGCCCCGACCTCTGGAAGGAGGACACGTACTTGCGGGACTACCCACAAGGCCCATTTGCTCAAATCGAGTCGATCATGCTGCGCTTCCCGGTGAAAGGCGTGTATGAGACCGAGGAAGAACTGAAGAATCACCAGAGCACGTACGACCAGCACGAGAACGTCGACTATCCAGCGTACAGGCTGCTGCCCGAAGCGCGGCCGCTGGTGATGAACCTGATGGCCTATGTAGGCGGTGAGCGCCTAGGGCGCGTCATGATCAATAAGATCGCCCCGGGTGGCAAGATCTATCCGCACGCAGACACGCCAGCGCACGCCGAGTACTACAGCCGTTTCCACATCGTGCTCCAGAGTCAGCCGGGCGTCGTGTTCCGCGCTGGTGACGAGCAGGTGTACATGGCGACAGGCGAAGTCTGGTGGTTCGACAACAAGCAAGAGCACGAGGTCATCAACAACAGCGCCGATGACCGCATTCACATGATTGTCGACATCAGGACGAGCCGATGATTACGTGCCACGTCGAGTCGTTCGAAGAACGCCTAGCCGAACTTCAAGCGCTGCTGCCGCTGCACTACAGAGAGTTGGCCCTGAATCAGGACAAGGTGCCGCTGCAGCCGCAGTACCACGCCTATATCGAGCGCGAGCGCGCCGGCGGCCTGTTGTTCGTCACGCTGCGCGATGCCGGCGAACTGGTTGGCTACTTCATTGGCTTTATCGCCCCGGGCCTGCACTACGAGACGTGCCTGACCTGCACGATGGACATCTTCTACGTGCGCCAGGACAAGCGCGCTGGAAGTGCAGGGGTACGCATGTTCCGCTTCGTCGAGACGGAACTCAGGCGCCGTGGCGTGCAGCGCTGGTTCATGGGCTCAAAAATCCATGCTGACGCGAGCGCGCTATTCAAGCGCATCGGCGCGGCGCCGGTTGAAACCTACTACAGCAAATGGTTGGGAGAATAAATCATGGTTGCAGCAGCAATGGTTGGCGGCGCAGTAATCGGGGCTGTCGGTTCCAATATGGCCGCCAACAAACAGTCGAAGTCTGTCGACGCGGCCAATGATGAAACGGCTCGCGAGTATGACCAGACACGCGCCGATCAACTAGCCCTGCTGGAGAGGCAACGCGCCGACCAGCAACCATGGCTAGACGCTGGCAAGAACGCTTTGTCGAAGCTGGCCTCCGGGATTGATCTGTCGAGCGACCCTGGCTATCAGTTTCGCCTCAGCCAAGGCACGCAGGGCATTCAGCGCGCAGCATCCGCGCACGGCGGCCTGTACTCGGGGGCGACACTGAAGGCTCTTGCACGATTCAATCAGGACACAGCATCGCAGGAGTACGGCAATTCGTGGAACCGGCTGGCATCGATTGCAGGACTGGGGCAGACCGCCACGAACCAGATTGGTCAGGCTGGGCAAAACGCCTACGGCACGATTGCAAACGCGGGCATGAACGCGTCGAACAACATCGGTCAGAACATGATGGGCGCCGCGAATGCGCGTGCATCCGGCTATGTCGGCGGCGCGAACGCAATCAACAACGGCATTGGTCAGTACCTGAACTATAACCAGAACCAAAACCTGTTGAGCCGAATGTCCAGCAACAACAATGTCGGTGGATACAACGACGAGATGTCGCGGATCAACGCACAACTCTATTCCGGAGAATAAGACATGGCAATCGACCCATCAATCGCACTGAACATCAAGCCGGTCCAGATTGCCAATCCGCTGGAACAGTACATGCAAGCGCAGCAGATTCAGCAGGCGCAGAACCAGAGTCGCCTTGCAGACCTGATGTATGGAGAGAAGCAGCGCGAGGTGTCCGATAGCACGAACCTCAATCAGGTATACAAGGGTGCCGTCGGCGCCGACGGTGTAGTCGATCGCGCCAAGCTCCTTTCCGGGATTGCGTCGGCCGGCCTAGGGTCTCGCCTTCCTGGTATTCAGAAGTCATTCGCTGACGCCGACAAGGCACAGGCGGACGCGTCAAAAACGAAGTCGGAAACCGCCAAGATCGATCATGAGACTGCCGCACACCAGTTCGAGATCGCCGGGCAACTGGCATCAGCTTGGGCGCAAAATCCGAATATCACGCAGCAGCAGATTCGGAGTGGCCTTGCGGCCGCCGCCAGCAGCAAGATCATCTCGCCCGAGATCTACCAAGCCAAGCTGGCCGAATTGGATAAGGTGCCCGGGGATCCGAAGAGCCTGAACCAGTGGGCGCTCGGCACCCTGCAACAGGTGATGAAGTCGAAGGAAAGCATGGAATTCATCAGGCCTGATGCAAACACTGTGGCTAACAATGCGACCTCGCGTGCCAACAATGAGTCCACGAACGCAACCACGCGTCGCGGCCAGGATCTGACGGATGCTCGGGCACGTGACTTGAATACACTCACCCGAGAAGGCCAGCAAACCCAGGTTGTTGTAGACCCTAACCAAGGCCCGCTGCTGATCAACAAGGCCACGAAGACCGCCGTTCCGGCCACATTTGCAGATGGAACCCGCGTGCCGAGCGAGAATGCCGTCGCTGCACGCAAACTGAACGACCAACTCAAGGCCGGCATCGCTGCAGCTCGCGAACTGATCCCGAAGGCCACTGCCAGCGGCGCTGGCGCACTGGTAGACAAAACAGCCGCGTTCTTCGGCAAGTCGACGGAGGGGGCAGACGCTGCGGCGCAGCTCGACACCATTGCCGGCTGGATGACATCGAATGTGCCGCGCATGCAGGGCCCGCAATCCGACAAGGATGTGTTGCTCTACAAGCAGATGGCCGGCGACGTTTCCAACCGAAGCTTGCCGGCATCGCGCCGCCTGGCAGCGCTCGACACGCTGGAAAAGCTGCAATCGAAGTACGCAGACATCAACCAGTCGGGCGGTGCGCCGGCCAAGCCTAGTGCGAGCACGCCGAACACCAATGCCAAGGGATGGACGCTGCATACCGATGCCAACGGCAATCGTGCTTACGTCAGCCCTGATGGCAAGTCCTACGAAGAGGTGAAGTGATGCCGTTCGATCTTTCGACCGCAAAGCCTGTCGCAACTGGCGGCTTTGACATGAAGACGGCAAAGCCTGTCGCATCGGCACCAGATCCGACCGCTGGCATGTCGACCTTCGATAAGCTCGCGGCCGGCGCCGGATCTGCAATCACTGACCTGGGCCTTGGCCTGAAACAGCGCTTTGATGAAGGCGCCGCCTACCTTGAGCGCAAGCTTGGTGGCCAGTCTATGAACAAGGCGCTGGGCCTTCCCAATGCCAGTGATGTTCTGGCCAACACGAACGCAGCCGTGGCGGAAAAGCGCGCTATTGATGCCCCGCTGGTGTCGTCCGGTGCTGGGCGTGTCGGCGCCATTGGCGGGAAAGTGCTTGCGGCCATCCCAGCGTCATTCATCCCGGGCGGCCAAACGCTGGCAGGCTCTGCGCTGAGCGGCGCTGCCTTTGGGGCGGCTGAGCCGACACTCGAAGGCGAGTCGGCACTGAAGAATACTGCTCTCGGAGCAGTTGGGGGCACCGTTGGCTATGGCGTAGGCAAAGGTATCGGCGCAGTTGCTGGAAAAGTCAGTCAGCGCTTGGCCGCCAAGGGGTCGCAGAACCAGATGTTGGACGATGCAATTGCGAGCGCCCGGGATGCCGGCTATGCGATCCCACCATCACAAAGTAACCCCAATAGCGTCGTCGCCAACGTACTTGATATCGCTGCTGGTGGCCGTCCAAAGATGGCGCAGGCAGCGGCGATCAAGAACCAGGGCGTGACAAACAGCCTGGCCGCAAAGGCGCTTGGGTTGCCAGAGAATACCCCGCTGAACAACAGCGTACTGGATCAGGTGCGCCGTGACGCGTTCACGAATGGATATGCCCCGGTGCGCGCTGCTGGCGACGTCACGCCCGGCCCGGCGTACACCCAAGCGCTAGACGCCATCGAGCAGGCATCGAAAGGTGCCTCCCGTAGCTTCCCGAGCGCCGTCAAAAACGAAATTCCGGATATGGTCGATTCGCTGCGTGTTGGCAAATTCGATGCCGGCGATGGGTTGCAGATGTCGCAGATCCTGCGTGATGCTGCAGACAAGGCGTATGCGAGCGGTGATAAGGCGCTCGGCAAGGCAAATCGGGATGCCTCGAAGGCAGTCGAGGATGCAATCGAAGAGCATTTGCAATCGGTTGGCATGCCGGATGCGCTTGCCGCCTTCCGCGATGCCCGCAAGCTGATTGCCAAGACCTACACGGTGCAGAAGGGCTTAAACGACACAACCGGCAACGTGTCGGCCAAGGCTATCGCTACGCAACTGAAGAAGGGGAAGCCTTTGACCGATGAACTTGAGTCGATCGGCCGAGCGGCACAACTCCCGGGCAACAGTTTGCGCGACATGATGTACGCCACGCCGGCTGGTTCGCAGCTTGAAAGCGTGCTTTCGACCGGTGGCGCGATCGCATCACACAATCCATTGCTGCTCGCGATTCCGGCTGCACGAAGCGGCCTGCGTAGCCTGATGCTCTCGGATTCCGTGCAAAAGGCTATCCCTGCCCCAAGTTACCAAAGCAACTTGCTGCGCGCTTTGGCGAGCGATCCGGCGCGCATCGGAGTAAATGCTGCCGGTATCTCGCTACCAGAGCTTGCGAAGCAGCAGTCTTTGCCACCGAGGTGAGCAATAGCGCCTGACCAAATAGACACCGAGGGCCATCGGCAGAATCACGATCAACAGCACAACCGGCTTGATGATCAGCGCTAGTAAAAAATCTGGCATGTGTCCTCCTGACTAAGCTTCACAGCTTACCACCAACCCGCCCGGGCGACCGAGGCGGGTTTTTATTTGCCAACGCCATGTCACAGTTTCCTTTAGTCGGCGGCGCGTACCAATCGCGCTCGCTGAACCTCGATGCACAGCGCTGCCTCAATCTTTACCCAGTATTGGGCGAATCAGGCACCGCCAAGTCCGTGCGCGCGCTGTTTGGCACGCCGGGCCTGCGCCGGTTGGCTACGCTCGCCGGCGGCGGCATCCGTGGCTTTCACCGACCGTCGACGGGCGACGCCATCGCCGTGGCCGGCTACAACGTCTATCGTGTGACTACCGACTTCACGGCGACGCTTGTGGGGACCATCGATCCTGACGATACGGTCGCATCGATCAAGGACAACGGCACGACGGCTGTACTGGTGACCGGGAATTATGGTTACAAGCTTGACCTGGCCACCAACGTGCTCACGCAGATCACGGACGGCGGATTCTATGGCGGCGCACGCGTCAGCTACAACGACAACGCGTTCGTCTTGGAGCGGCCGGGCACGAACCAGTTCTACATCAGCGCGGCTGACGGCTCCGTATCGTTCGACGCGCTCGACTTCGCCAGTGCCGAGAGCAACGCCGAGCCGATCGTATCGCACATCGTCAACCACGGTCAGATCCTGCTGTTCAAACGCACCGTCACCGAAGTGTGGGGTGACAGCGGCAACCCTGACTTCCCCTATTCCCGTGACGGTAACGCGCTGATTGAGCAGGGCTGCGCTGCTACGCACTCCGTCGTTGACCTGGACAACTCCGTGTTCTGGCTGGGCGAGGACAGGAATGGTCACGGTGTGGTGTGGCGGATGGATGGATACACACCACGCCGTGTGTCGCATGATGGCGTTGAGCAGGCGATCCAGGGCTACAGCGACATTTCGGATGCACGGGCCTATGCCTACCAGCAGGAAGGCGAGACGTTCTATGTGCTGAGCTTCCCGAGCGCGAACGCGACGTGGGTCTATGGCGTGAAGGCCAATCTCTGGCACGAGCGGGCATGGCGCGATCCGGATACAACCGAGTTGAACCGGCACCGCTCTAACTGCCACATGCTGTGGGGCGGCCTGCATGTCGTGGGCGATTGGGAGAACGGCAATCTGTACGCGCTGGACCTTGATTGCTTCGATGACGATGGCGATCCTCTGCTGGCCTTGCGCTCGTCGCCGCATGTGGCTGATGGTGACTATCGCCGGATCCGTTTCCATGGTCTGCAAGTGGACGTCGAAGCCGGCAAAGGCCTGACGACAGGTCAGGGAGACGATCCGCAAATGATGGTGCGCTGGTCCGATGACGGCGGCCATACGTGGAGCAACCTGCGGACGACACCGATGGGCAGGATTGGCCAGTATCGTGCACGCGCACGGTTGCGGCGCCTTGGTGCTGGCCGAGATCGAGTATTCGAGATCTCGATTTCCGACCCGGTAAAACGGGTGATCCTAGGCGCATCCGTCGACGCCGAAGGCATGACACGATGAGCAGCCTTAGCCTTTTCCCGGCTCGTGTGCCGATCGGTACCGTCCAGCTGGATGGCACCGTGTTGATGACGCCTGAATTCGTGCGTGCAATGCGGGCTTTATCGGAGCGCCTGGGCGGCCCGGAGGGCATGGGTAACGATGATCTGGCCATCCTAGCATCGACAGTCGCGGCCTCCAGTTCAGCGCAGGCAGGTGGCATCGAGGATATTGGGGCAACGGCGTCGCCGGACCTATCCGGTCATGTTTCGGCCCTTCAGGCCGAGATTTCGGAGCTCCGCGCGCAGGTCAACCAAGTGGATTTGCTGCGCGCCGAGTTGGCAGAAATGCGCAAGGCAATGGAAGGGATCGAGATTCAAGCGACATGCCGTGATCCCGGCCGTGTCGATTGGGAGCGCCCCGGGAAAATCGGCGCCCTCACCGCGAACTCAGGTGCTTTCACAACTGTGCAATCGAGCGGTGGTGCTGGTTTCAATGGAGCGGCGCCACAAACAGCGGTTGCCTCCGGGGGCGCATTGGCCGCTTATGGGGCTGGCGCAAACGGGTTAGACACCGCTGCACACATGTCTGCCCTGCATGCTCTGGTGGTATCGATCAGGGCGGCACTTGTCGCCAACGGGATCATGTCCTGATAACACAAACTGCTTTCAACAAGGCTCGCTTCTGCGGGCCTTTTTTTATGGGCAAACGAAATGACGATCGCACAAAAAAACATCATCCCTGGCGTCTTGCTGACCGGATCCGCAGCCACGTATTACACGGCACCTACCCTCACCCGCGTACGTATCTGCAATGCCACGCTGACGAACAACAGCGGCGGTGCCGTGGCGTGCACGGTCAACATCGTGACGTCAGGTGACACTGCGGCACTCAAGAATCAGAAGATTTCGGCCCGTTCGATTGCCAGTGGAGAGACCTACACATGTCCTGAGTTGATCGGGCGGATTCTGGAGCCGGGCGATTTCATCTCAGCCTTGGGTTTGAACGTCGCGCTCGACGTGTCCGCATTCACCCAAGTCTAGGGGCTCGCAATGACTACCGTCTTGATGCCCGTCCCGAAACAGCAATACTTCAACTCTACCAACCAGCGCTTCCTTGCCGGTGGCAAGCTTTACACCTATGCGGCCGGCACCACGACTCCGAAGGCAACGTACACCGACTCTGCCGGGCTCATCCCGCAAACGAACCCGATCATCCTCAACGCCCGCGGTGAGCCCGACAGCCCGATTTTCTGGGATGGTGCCTATAAGGTCGTCCTCAAGGATGCTGCTGGCAGCACGATCTACACCGTCGACAACTACAAGTCTGATCCTTTTGGTGTTGTTGCGTTCATCGCCAGCGTCGCTTCTTCGATTGGTTCGTCCCTGGTCGGCTTTATCCAGTCTGGCGCAGGCGCCGTCGCCACCACCATCGCTGAAATCTTTCAGCGCCGCGTCAGCGTGTGGGACTTCATGACAAGTGCGCAGCGCACTGACGCCTTGTCTGGTTCGCCTGTTCTTGACCATGCATCCGCATTCAATGCCGCTATCACGGAGCTTGGTGGGGCTGGTCGCGTCGATGTGCCGCGTAAGCGCACTGCGGTCTACCTGCTTAAGAGCACGGTCAACCTGGGCACGTCCAACTCCGTCGACTCGCAGGTGAGTATCGACATAGAGCCTGGCACGGAAATCAAAGCGACTCTTCCCAATGCAAGCGATGCCGCGTTCAGTCTTAAGAACGTCCCCGGTCATTTCAACAACCAGAGTATCAAGAACCTGCATCTGGTGAGCACGAATGGCAACGGGTATGGCGTGAAGTTCAACGGTCAGTGCTTCGGCGGCCTGGATGACTTCTACATCGAGGGCTTCGGGATTGGCTTGTTCTTCTCAAACGCTGGCACTGGAATCTTCAACGAGTTCATCCGCATGAATCGCGGTGAGTTGCACCTGAACGGCGTCGCGATCCAGATGGACAAGGATGGTGGTACCGATTCGAGTATGCACGGCATCGCATTCAACGATGTCACGATCAACACTGGATCGGGTCAGTATGGCCTGAATCTGACCAACGTCGCTTGGTACAACGCCAACTTCACGTTCCGCATGTTCGCAGCTAATGGACACACGGCGATGATTAACATGGACTGCAATGCGACCACGCTAGGTGTCTACGGCACCGGCAGCATTTCGTGCGAGGGACCGCCAGCAGGTACAGCAATCATCGCTGGTACCGGGCGATTCGTTTTTGATGGTACCGTCAACTTCATGTCGGGCCTGACGGACAATCTGGCATCGTCTAATGCAGCGGACGCTAGTGGCCTGGTCTGCACAAACTACTTCAAGCCACAGGCGTTCGGTTCCAGCGGCTACACAGTCAACGAACTGCGACCTAAGGCGCCGTACACCCCCGGCGCTTTCGGTGGCCCATACGGCTCATTTGCTCGTCTGACTGCATCCAATGTTGAATCGCTCGTCGCGGTGTCCTTTGCCGCGCATGCGAGCGTTCCAGGCAATGGCTTTTATACCGGCTACACCAGTGGCGCATATTCCGCGGCTACGCTCGGAATTTTTCTCTCTAACGACGGCACCGAGATCGCATCCAAGGCAGCGGTAGCCACGCAATGCGCTCTCAAGCACAACGCACAGTACATTCTGCGATTCGACGGCACCGTCAAGACGAACAACTTGGAAGGGTTCCTACTGGGAAGCGGCGGTGCAGCAGTGTATTCGGGTACGGGGAGTCCGGAAGGTGTGGTCACTGCCAGTATTGGGTCGACCTACCAGCGTCGCGATGGTGGCGCATCAACCACTCTCTACGTTAAGGAAACAGGCTCGGGCAATACGGGCTGGAGGGCTGTCTAAATGAAAACCAAAGTTATCCGTGACGCTGCAGGCGCCATCATCAACATCGGCGACTGGGACTACCAAATAGAGCCAATCATGGTCGACGACCTGGGCAAGCCGATCTTCAGTGATGACTGGACAACCATCAAAGGGTACGCACAGAGGCAGATTGGCGAGCGGCCCCGCAACCCGCTCCCGGACGGCGCCTACGAGGACGAAGCTGAGATCGAGGTGGGTCCGGACGGCGGCCTGTACGCGACCGAAGACCATCGCGCTCTGCGTCGTGCGGCCTATCCATCCATTGGCGATCAACTCGACGCCCTGTTCAAGGCCGGGGCATTCCCGCCCGATATGGCCGAACAAATCGCCGCTGTTAAGGCGAAGTACCCGAAGGCCAGCTAATAGCAAACCATCAACCACCACAACCCTGAAAGGAAACACATGAAACAACTGACCATGGCAACCGGCACCGGCGGCGGTAAACAACGACCTGCCGAGCAGAAGGCCGCACCGAAGAAAACCACGCCGACGAAGAAAACGAAATGAACTCGTGGCGCGCTCGTGGGATAGCTGCTTCGTTGATGCTGCTGGCGACGTACGGCCATGGCTGGGCGACCAGGCTGTTGCCAAACGATCCGGTAGACATGCTGCTGTTCCACGGAAGCGCCGCGCTCGTCGATCTTCTTCTGCTGTACCTCGCGCCTGCCGTCCTGAGTGGGCGGCTGTGCGTGGATTCGCAGCGGCTTCTGCTGGCGTCGATAGTCGGGAACGCCGCCGGCTGGCTGCTGTACATGGCATACGCTCCGCCCGTCATTTACAACGTATACATGGTGGCGTTGACGTATGCGCAACTGATGCGCCTTATTTATCCCGACCGCCATGCTGATCCTGTTCGGAGTGATCTGGTTCGCCATCCTGGTTGTATCGGGGGTAGCCGAAATAATTGAAAGACAAAACCATGCAAGAAACCGAAAACGTCAAATCCGCGATTGAGGCTGCGGCGAGCAATCCAACCGTAGCAGCCGCTGTTGCCGCCGGGAACATCTCGATGGGAACGCTCGTATGGTTCGACATCGTTCATGGGCTGCTATCACTGATTTCACTTGGGGTCGGTATTGTGACCGGCCTCGTAATTTTGGGGATCCAACTGATCCGACTCGAAAAAGCCTGGCGTGAGCGCCGTACCGACACCGGGGAGAAGGCATAGTTATGGACCGCGCAAAACTAGCAGCACAGTTGACCATTGATGAAGGGCGCAAGTCGCGCATGTACCTCGACAATGCCAATCCTCCGCGCTGGACGATTGGCGTCGGCTTCAATCTCTCTGACCGAGCATTGCCGGATCCGATCATCGACGCCCTGCTCGACTGGTGCATCGACAACGTGCAGCACGAGCTCGATTCGGCGCTGCCATGGTGGCGCACGATGAACGACACGCGACAGAACGCGCTCGCCAACATGGCGTTTCAGCTAGGTCTCGACAAGCTCCTGAAGTTCAAAAAGACCCTCGACCTGCTCAAGACTGGCCGCTGGGATGACGCCGCAAACGAAGCGCTGGATAGCGATTGGGCACGGCAAGTTCCGAACCGCGCCAAGCGCGTAACCGACATGATCCGTAAAGGGGAATTTTGATGCTTGAACTTGTACCGCTCCTGGCCAATCTGCTGGACCGGATATTCCCCGATCCAAAGGTGGCCGCAGATGCAAAGCTGGAAGTGATGAAGCTCGCTCAGTCTGGCGAACTGGCTCAACTCAACGCCAACGTACAGTTGGCTACCGGACAGGCCGACATCAACAAGGCCGAGGCATCAAATGCTTCGTTGTTCGTGTCCGGCTGGCGTCCATTTGTGGGCTGGATATGCGGCGCCGCGTTCGCCTTCAAGTTCATCGGTGGGCCTGCCGCGTTCGTCCTGTCACAGTGGGCAGGCCATCCGATCACCCTTCCAGTGTTCGACTTCACGGAGATGAGCACGATCCTGATGGGCATGCTGGGCCTTGGTGCGCTGCGCACCGTGGAGAAGGTGAAAGGCGCGGCGTAACCTACAGAAATGCACTCCTAAGTTATTGTTTACTAAGGGGCTCTTTCCTGCATTTTTATGCATGTCCAATGACGGAAACGAGATTCTAAGTTATTGATTCTCCTATAGGAACAAGGCTTTGCAACTAGGTTTCAGATGTAAATATCCGCACCTGAAAGGGCACCTGTATCTAAAGGCGATTTGCTATCTTTTACAGAAATCCGTCTAAAAAATTACAGAATCACTTTGCCTTGACAGTCTTCCAACCACCCCGCAGATCGTCGTACTTGTCGGTCATCTGCGAGCTCTTGTGACCAAGGATTGCTTGGGCAAACTCTGCCCCAAATTCCTCCCGGTAGAGCCGCTCCGACAGGCTTCGGATCTCGTGGAAAGACGGTGGTGTACGCCCCTCTGATGCGCTGATTTTCGCCAACTCGCGCGCCTGCTTGAATGCGTCAGACAAGCCGTTTGCCCGTACCTTATCGCCAGGCTTGATCGACGATACGCGCTCGGTATGGTGCACCAGATACCGACTGATGATCAGATCTCGGCATCCAGCAATTACGTCTCCAATAGACATGCCTACCTTCGAGAGCTTGATTGCACCATCAAGCTGTAGTCGCGTTTGCCCCTTCGACTTTCCCTGGGCCACGTGCAGGAAGCCATCCTTATAGTCGGCAAACTTCATGTTGGCGATATCGTCGCGGCGCTGGCCGGTAACCAGAGCAAGCATCATCGCGTTCTTTGCCCACGTGGTTGCCTGCGCATGGATCGCCCAGAACTGCTCCAGGCTCAACCGTTCGCGCTTCACCTTGTAGGATGCATTGAACGTCGCCGGCACCGGATTCTTGGCAACGTCTATCACGCCTTGCGTCTCGGCCCATCGGAATACGTCGCGCAGCCGTGACCGCATGTTGCGCGCGTTGCCTGCTCCATTCGACTTCTCGAATGCTTCTAGATACTTGGAAATGTGCATTGTCTCAATGTGGCGCATGCGCATGTTCGCAATATCCGACTCGGCAAGTTTCTTAAGCAGGCTCGTCACGTTGTATCGAGTATTCGCTGCTCGCTCTTTTTTTGCCTCCCAAAGTTCTCGGTAGATCGGTAACCATTCGGCCAACGTGTAATCTTTGCGCCCGAGAACCCAATCGACAAGGGACGATGGTTCTCTCGTCGCAAGAGCAGCATTTGCCTTCCGTGCCTCCTGAAAGGCGAAGGACTTCTCACGACCAAGCCCTTTCTGCTCTTTGGTCTGCGGGTTTCGATAGTAGAAATACCCAGCCGTGTTCTGGTATAGATTCGGCGGGAACGTTCGATTCTTAGCTAGTCGTTGCCGGCCCATATTAGTCCACGTACCGTGCGTCTCGCTTTACCTGATATGCGCGCCCGATCTTCTTGGGCTGCGGCTGGATGTGGCCTTCTTGCACCCACTTCTGGAGCGTGTTCCGGTGCGGGATCTTCGAGAACATCATGGCCGCCCACTCCTGCAAGGTGACATACCGCGATTGGATTTTTTGATCTTGCATACCCCCTCCTATTCCACTTTCGATTCATGCCGCGCCGCGGGCGGCCAGGTGCACTTGCTCAGCGCATGGTTTCCGCCGCACCTCGTGCACTCAGCGGTCCACATCTCCCACATCAGCCGGCAGATCGTCATGAGCCACATGGCGGCTCCTTGGCTGCGACAAATTCGATTGCGGCGAGCCATGCGCGGCCATCGTCGGTCTTGGTGCCCTGGCCGTCTTCGAGCTTGTGGCGGATCGCTATGCCGACGTCGCTTCGCACAATCGCAGTCAGCAGCCGCTCCGCATCCTTCTCCGTTCCCGCTGCGGGAGCCGCGACCAAGTGGCCGCCCTCAGAGCCAGTATCCATGCGGGTTTCAGCGGCTTCCACCCTGCTCAACAGGCCGCCATTTTTCGCCCGCAGCCGCTCGACTTCGGCGATCAGTTCAAGCACAGTAGCGGGATCGGTCGCTTTCCGGAATGCGAGCTCGTTGAACGGCCATACGCGCTCGTCCCGCGCCGCCAGTGCCAGCGCCTTGAGCTTGTTGATGTCTACGGTCATGCTGTCTCCTTGGTGGCGCGCTTGCGGCCAATTTCTGCCGCCGCTCGCACGATTGCTCGACGGGCCGCAGCGTACGGCTCACCCTCGTAAAATTCCTGAATCAGTGGGCCGCCGGCAGCCAACACCTCGACGCGCTTGCCGCCTACGACGCGGTGCATGATGTCCAACTCAAGCTTGCATGCGAGGCGGAAGGCGTCGCCGTGATCGTCCAGTGGATTCCACCACTCGTACGGCGGCAGGCCGGCCGATACCTTCAGCCCCCATTCCTCGTCGTAGGCCCATTCGTCGCGCGGGATCATACCCGCCGCCTTCGCAGCCAGTTCAAGCAATTCGCGGTCAGTCATCGCCTCCCTCCTTTCCAGGTTGAGGGGAACGGGCGGCAGCGCGCCATTCGTTGACCGTGCACCGTACGCCATCTGCTGTGCCGGGGTTCTTCAGCGCGGTGGCAAGCACTTCAAGCGTGGTCGCCATGCGGTTGCCAATCTCGATCAGCTCATCCGGCGCTGCCCCAGCGGTGCGACCGTCGATGTGGGCGATGATCGGCTCGACAGGTCTATCGTATTTGACTGCGACCGGTTCGACCTCACTGCGGCGGCGCGACCAGATGATGACGTTGCCGTTCTCGGCGAACGCGGCCCATGCTGGCGTCGCGCGCTCGCGCTCCAGCAAGCGGATACGCTCGGCATATGGGGCGATGGCGTCGCAGGCGTACTGTTCCATGTCGGCCAGAAAGAAGACCTTATGTGGCCCCGTATAGCCATGATGCTCGGGCAGCGCCGGCAGTTCTTCACCCATAGGGGCGGAAGGAGCGGCGCGGCGGGCTGCTTGCCATGCTTCCCACCATGCAGACACCGTGAGATTGATATAGAAACCGTGGCGTTTATCCCGCTCAAGCCATGCGACATCCGCATCGCCTTTGCTTTCTACCCACGCTTCAAACGCTGCGCGCTCTTCGTCCATGTTCATCTGATCACTCATCGCGAGATCCTTTCGTGTTGTGATATGCTCGTCGGACGATTTCGGTCCACATTACGCCGTTAGCCTTCTGGCAGCTCGGGCAGCAGTGTTGGGTAGTCGGCAGATACCCCGTCACCCAATCCCATTCCTTGGCTTCGGGCGCCATCTTGTCGCGCAGGATAGCCGGGCAGAAGTGGCACCGGTACGGTCCTGCGGCGACGCGCTCATTGATTGCTCGTGGTCTTGCCATGATCAGTCCCCATTCGTGTCTTGAGATGCCGCCTTGGCTGCGCTCGGGTCTTCGGCAAGGCCGCGCCACGGTGTGTGCTGGGAAATGCTTCTAGAATTTGCGTACTCCAAGGCGTCTTTGGGTTGGTGGAACACGCCTGTGTACATTCCCCAGAATTTGCCATTCCAGTGCGCGTACACCTCATCGCCGAATATCTGCTTCTGGTACACGCCTGGCATGGTCGGCTTGACCTCGCCAGGAATCCAATCAGTCAGGCGCGGCTTCACGCTGCACCGCCCTTCTGGTCTTGGGATGCGGACATGGCGGCTCGCGGTACAAGTTCAGTTACGGTAGCGTTTCCGTACAATGCGCGAATGTCGGCGATGCAGTTATGCGTCGCAATTGTTTGACCTCCGCCTTCTTCTTCAGTTTTCCACTCGATCAGCCATGCCACGGCTGGAGCGCTAGGAGCAGCATCGCCTGCTTGCGCTGGAGCGGCGTAAAGCAAAGAACCTGCGACGGGTGATTTCCCGAGCCACCGGACGGTATTGGACGGAACACCATTCCCATCCTTCTCAATTATTACTTCGCCCACAGGGTTTGCATCCCCTTGAGCGGGTAGCGGTGCGCGGCCTTCGAGCTTCCTAGCGATCATGCCGAGCACGGAGAACAAGCAACCGCGCAGCGTTTCGTCGTCCTGCGGCACATCCTTCTCTATGCCCAGGGCGCGCACAACGCGGCGCAGGCGCGTCGCCTCGTCGTCATCCATGGGCAGCGGTGCGCGGGCGAGGGCTGCAATGAAGCGCTCGCGGAACTCCGATGCGTCACTGAGTCTATGGTATCGAGCGTTTCCGTAGCAGTCGAACAGGTGCATCAGCTCGCCGTCGCCTACATCGGCCGTGGTAGCGGGTGCTGGAACGGGGCTGTCGATGGTCTGAAACATGCAGTCGCACGTCCCGACGTAAGAACCGTCTGCCCGATGGACCTCGCCCGTCCCGCCGCAGTTGGAGCACAGCGCGCGCATCTCGGCGCACACGTCGCCACTCGCGCTTGCCGTGGTGGACTCACCCATGGCTGCTGCCTTGAAGATTTCACGGTATTGCTTCACCTCTTCGAGCAGGCATTCGGCGTTCGCCTTCCAATCGACCATATCGCGCACGTCCCCGGAATGGTCGGTGCTTTCCG
>Ga0207679_10000437_pt1 | contig 29428 bp, 25 predicted proteins | sample KBSC73metaG_FD_184320 | JGI IMG/M metagenome (GOLD analysis project Ga0207679, IMG submission 184320) | Corn rhizosphere microbial communities from Kellogg Biological Station, Michigan, USA - KBS C7-3 metaG (SPAdes) (version 2) | ecosystem: Host-associated > Plants > Roots > Rhizosphere > Soil ... | reverse complement strand
GAAGGAGACGGTGCAGGAGACGGGCACGCTCCCGGTCCCGCCCCACCTGCGGCCGGCATCGACGCCGCTGATGAAGAAGCTCGGCTTCGGGAGCGCGTACCAGTATCCACACGACTTCGAGGGTCACTGGGTGCGGCAGCAGTACCTCCCCGACGCGCTCCAGGGCCGACACTTCTACGAGCCGAGCGAGAGCGGCGCCGAGGCCGGCCTGAAGCGACGACTCGAGGAGCTTCAGGCGCGCGCCGCCGAAGATGACGAGCCCGGGAGCGACGGATAGCGCTCGCTCGCCGCGCGCCGTCGGAGCTGGCACGATGCGACCCAGCGGAAGGCGTTTCCCACGCCGGGGAGGTGGATGCAGACGTCGTACGAGGATGTCCTCGGCCGAGACGGCCTCTCGCTGGCTCTCGACCGGGGCCTGGTGAAGGCGCGGCCTGCGCAAGCCGAGCTCGGTGCCCTGGTGCTGGTCGCCGGTGTCTTCCTCGGGTGCACCTGGCTGTCATGGCGGCGCCTGGGCAGTCTGATCGTCGACGGTGGCCACGAGCTTGACGTGCCGCGCCGGCTCGTCGAGGGTGCGGCGCTGTACCGCGACTTCTCCTGGAACTGGGGGCCGCTGGCTCCGTGGGTGAACGCCGGGCTGTATCGGCTCTTCGGCGTCCACTCCGATACCCTGATGTGGGCCGGGCTGATCAGCGCGGCGCTGGCCTGTCTCGGGCTCTACCTCGTCACACGCCGTTTCGTCGGTCCGTTCACCTCGGCCTGGGTGGCGATCGCCTTCCTCGCCGTCTCCGCCTTCGCCCAGCGGATCCCCGTCGCCATCTTCAACTTCGTCGCTCCGTACAACTTCTCGGCCACCTACGGGATCACCCTCGCGATCTGGAGCGTGTTCCTGCTGCTTCACCATGCGCGCTCGGGCAGGCCGGGCACCCTCGTCGCCTCGGCGGTGCTGGCCGGGCTCGTTGCCCTGACCAAGCTGGAGACCACCTTCGCGGTGGTCGTCGCTCACGGGGCCTTCCTGGTCACGGTCCTTCCCCGCCCCTCGCGCACTCGGGTCCTCGCCTGGGGGGGTGGCCTCGCCGTGGCAGCGGTGGGCTATCTCGTCGCCGCACGCCTGTCGGACGGATACGTCTGGCGCTCGCTGGTGGAGCTCTTCAACGGGGGCTCGCGATTCTACATCACGCGCTCGATGGGTGTGCGCGAGGTCGGCTTCTCCCTCCGTGAGATTCTCCTCTCGGTGATCGGCTGGGTGGTGCTGCTTCTCGCCGCCCGGTGGCTGGCGGAGAAACCCGACGCTCCCCGCGACCGGCGGCTGGTGACCCTCGTCTGGATCGTGATGTTCGTGGTGCCGGCCTTCATCGTCACCGAGAAGGTCTTCCGCGCGGCGCCGTTCCTGCTCGCAGCCGGGATCGTCTGGATCGCCGTTGCCCGAAGGCGCGAGGGGGACGCGGCGCTCGGCGGACGGTGGCGCGAGCACCTGGTGGTGTGGGTCTTCGCGCTCGGCGCCATCCCGCGAATCCTCCTCCGGACAGGCGTGGACGGCTACGGCTTCTATCTCTTGCCGCCCACCCTGGCCTGCGTTGCCATCGGAATGACCTGTTACCTCGCCGCCGGACGCGGACCGCCGCGTTCCCGCCGGATCCTCGCGATCGCCGCCTCCACCGTGCTCGCCGGGGTGGCCCTGGACGGCTTCAGGGTCAACTGGAGAAACCTCACTCGCTCGACCAGCGAGGTGAAGACTGCTCGTGTCTGGCGCCTGGTGGATCCGGCGAGCCCCGAGGCCACGCTCATCCCTTACCTGACCCGGCTTCCTGCCAGCACCGTGTGCGCGGCGGTGCCCGATGGGGCGGGGTTGATCTTCGCCGCCGGGCTCACGCCACCGGAAGACGGGATGATCGCTTACATCCCGATGCACCTCCACGGGCCCGAGACCGAGCAGGCGGTCCTGGAAGCCTGGGAGAGGAAGCCGCCCCAGGTGATCGTCCACTGGGGGAAGGATCAGAGCGACGTGTTCGGGTACGCAGGGTTCGGCCGGGACTATGGGGTCGAGCTGGGGAAGTGGATCTCCCAGCGCTACGAGGTCGCGAAGGAGTTCCCGGGGTGGACGACCCTGCTCGTTCCTAGAGACCGGCGCTGACGCTCAGGGCGTCCTTCCCTCGAACCGCAGGCCACGGGCCACCAGGGGATGGGTCTCCATGCTCCAGGGCCGCGGATCCTCCTCGCTGCCCAGCCTCATCACCTGCACGTAGTAGGAGGTGTCGACGAAGAAGGCGAGCGAGGCCTGGGTCGCCACCGAGAGCGCGGCGGCCGCCACGATGGGAGCGCGAAGGGACCGCCTCGGCCAGGCCTCCCGGAGCCCGCAGGCCAGGGCGAGCCCGAGAATCGGCAAGGCGTCGGAGAGCATCCTGTTCCCGGGCGAGGCGCCTCCCCACCACATGTACCAGTGCCCCATCACGCCGACGAAGAGCGCGACCGAGAGCCCGAGGGGAAGGAACCACCGAGGCGAGCAGCCGCGGCCCGCGCGCACCAGCGCAACGACGGAGAGGAGGAGGATGGGCGCGTGCACGAACAGCCCGCGTCCAGGGCTGAAGAGAAGCCCGGGAATTCCCTCGGCGAGCGGAGCGCTCCAGCCCTCGGCCGCCTCCGCGCCGTACCCCGTGGAAAGAGGGAAGCCGAAGACCCGCCACTGGTAGAGGGCGAGCAGCAGGACCGGAAGGGCCGCGCTCGCCGCCATCCAGCCCAGTGCCCGCCGCCGGACCTGCCACAGGGCGGCGACGAATCCCACCGCGAGTACGACGTCCACCGGCCGGCAAGCGACTGCGACGCCCACGCCGAGCCCGGCCAGCAACCCCATCCGCCGCGATGAGTCCTCGCCACGGGTCAGGGCGAGGAGCGCGAGCGAGAAGCCCAGCGCCACCCCGGTGTGGAGCCAGAGAGCCTGTCCGATGACCGGCAGCACCGGGGTCCCGAGCACGTAGAGCGCGGTCGCCACCCCGGCGAACACCGGGCCCACCAGCCGTGCGGCGGCGGCGTGGAGCCAGACCACGCCCAGCGCAGTGAGCACCGCGGCGGCGAGCTTTCCGAAGTGCTCGACAGTCGGGGAGCGGGCATCGAAGCGCCCCAGCGCGGCCGGCAGGTACACCGGGATCGCGAGCAGCCCCACCGCCGGAGAGTACTTCGAGGCAATCCGCTCGCCGCTCCTCACGAGGTAGTAGGGGAGCGGCTCGGACGAGAGCGGGAAGAAGGGCTGGTCGAGGCCGGTGCCCTCGAAGGTGAGCTTCCCGTTGCGGACCAGGGCGAAGGGCAGCATCGCTGCCGGCCTGACGTCGCCGGTGGTGAAGGGTCCGAGGTTGGCGAGGAGCGCCGCCAGGGTGATGCCTCCCACGATTGCCGGGCGCCCCAGCCGATGGCGGAGCCCTCCCCCGGCGACGAGAGCCACCGCACCGAGGAGGGCGGCGAGCCCCGCCTCCGCGTCCATGTCCGCGCCGTCGGGAACCAGCTTCCAGAGGAGGAGCGGCAGCGGCCCGACGATCATCCAGCGGAGCACGTCGGCGGCGAACAGCAGCGCGGCGGCGCCGGCGACGAGCACGACGAGGCCGCGCCAGAACGTCCGGCCAGGACGCCCCACCTCCAGTTCGAGCATCGCCACCCTCTACTCGGGGAACGGAAAGCCGTCGATGCCGGACTGTGGCGGGGGAGATCCCATGGACGCGGGCGCCGTCAGGGCTCATGGAGCTCCAGCAGCGTCTGGGCCTGCGTGTCGGTGAGGTACAGCAGCGCTGGCGCCCCGGCGTGATCTGGGCCGGTGGGCGCGGAACGAGTGCCGGCGGCTGGCCGGACGCGCCGCGGTCAGTCGTCGTCCCGGTCGTGATCGTCCCGGTCGTGATCGTCGCCGTCGTGCTCGCGGCCAATCCGGATCGAGGAGATGGTGTACCGCGAGACCTGGACGCACCACTCCGAGTCCGGCGTGGTGAAGTCGGGGCTGAAGATCCGGAGGTCCAGCGCGAGGTTGGTCACCAGGAGATGGCGCCCGGCGAAGCGGATGCTCGCCGGAAAGAGCAGGCCCACCGGAGAGCCATGACGGATGGCGCCACCGAAGTCGCCCAGCTTGGCGATTGCCTTGCCCCCGGGGTCGAGGACGACCACGTCGTCCGACTGATTCCCCACCACCCAGACGTTGTCCTCCTCGTCCACCAGCAGACCGTCGGCACCGTTGATCGCCTGGGCGAAGATCTTCGCCGGTCCGCCCGGGTCATGCCCCACCACAGGAATCTTGACCACCGTGTCGCTCCCGGTGTTGGCGACGAAGAGCGCCGTCTCCTCCCGGTTGAACCGCAGGCCGTTGGCCCCGAAGGGCGGCACGCCCGTGGTGCGCAGCAGCGGGTCGTCGATCCAGATGGTGGCGACCCCGCCGTTCGGCGGCGCCTTCCAGACGATGCCCTGAGCACTGTCGGAGACGTAGATGTTGCCCGCGCGGTCGAAGGTGAGGTCGTTCAGGCCTGCGCCGCCCGGGTGGGGCAGCGCGGCCGGCAGGGTGATGAAGGGCTGCGCCTCTCCGGTTCGGGGATTCACCGCGAGCACCTGGCCGGCGCCGAAGTCGTTCACCAGGAGCACGCCGCTGTGGGGGTGAAACGCCAGCCCGAGCAGATGCGCGCTCGAAGGATGCACCGTGACCTGTCGCAGGAGTCTTCCCTTCTCGTCGAAGACCGTGAGCTGGCCCTCGCCGGTCGCCGAACCGGCGGCAGTGAAGCCGAACCCCGTCACGTAGACGTGGCCACGGGGACCGACCTCGAGCCCTTCCGGCCCCGTGGAGCCAGGCGGCAGCACCGCGAAGGTGCGGACGCGTCCCCGGTCCCAGGCGTGCACCGGGCCTGCGAGCAGGAAGACAGCGATGAAGAGCAGCAACGAAGCTCGACGCGTTCCGCGCATGACGACCTCCCGTGGGATCCCGGAGCCTGTCGGGCACGGTCGCGCCCGGGGCGAGGCGAGAGGAGAGCGCCGGCCGCCCCGCGGAGACAACCGTCCCGAGGGGGAAGAAGCGAGGGGCCGCCGATTCCGTCCTGCGCTGGACGTCCCGAACGTGCCGTACCGTGGCAAGTCAGCGGGTCGGGTTCGTCTCCGCGCGGCGGGAGCGAGTCACCTCCAGCACCAGGGAGCGAAAGAAGCTCATCGCCTCGTCGTGATGAGTCCGGGCGTGCCAGTAGAGGACCACGGGCCGCGGTCGAGCGCCCAGGTCCAGGATGCGCAACCCGAGCACCGGAGCGAGCGCCCGTGCGAGCCGGACCGGGAGAGTGGCGACCAGGTCGGTCTCGCTCGCGGCCAGCGCAGCGGCGAGGAAGGTGGGCACGCGGATCGCCACGCGGCCCCGGGCCTGGGGGATCCTGGCGCGGGTGAGGTCGGTGACCTCCACCGCGATCTGCGGCAGGTCCGGGGTCCGCCGCGCCGCGCGCCTCGAGGCGGGATGGCCCCGGCGGACCACCCGCGCCGCCCGCTCCTGGTAGAGCACCCGGCGGTAGAGGCCGGGACCGCGGATCCCCTGCGGACCGAGCACGACGTCCGCCCGGCCGGCGCTCAGCGCTGCCAGCGGGTCCTCCGAGACGACCAGATCCAGCGTCGCACGCGGAAGCCGCTCCTCGAAGATGCGCGCCAGCTGCGGTAGCTGCGAGAACTCCTCGCTGTCGGCGAAGGTGAAGGTGCGGGTGCAGGTCAGGGGGTCGAAGCTCTCCCGGCCGAGGGCCCGTTCCAGGTCGGCGAAGGCGGCCGAGAGCAGGGGCGCCATCCGTTCGGCGCGCGGGGTGGGGGCCAGGCCGCGCCCCGTGCGGACCACCAGCGGATCCTCGAGTCGGGTCCGGAGCCGCGCGAGCGCGTTGCTCACCGCCGACTGGCTCAGGTGCAACCGCCGGGCGGCCCGGGTCGCGCTCCCTTCCTGGAGCACGAGGTGGAGGACCAGGAGGAGGTTGGCGTCGATGCTGGCGATGTTCATGGCAGTGATGCTCATTATCACCAGACATCACTGGTGGTGGACTCTTGCCGGTGTCAGCTTCCGGGTGCGATGCGCTCCATCCCTCCGGTCCTGGTCCTCCTGCTCGCGGCCTGCGCCCACGCACCTTCCGCTCCCTCCCCTGCCGAGGAGGTGCTGGCCACGCCTGGCGCGACCGCCGAGGCACGTGGCTCGTGGGTCCGCGCGACCGTGCGGCTCGCCCGCACCGAGGTGATGCGCGGCAACTTCGAGCGGGGGCGGACGCTCCTGAGCTCGGCGCTGCAACTGCCGGAGCTGGACCAGGCGGGGAAGGCCCGGTTGCGGGCCGAGCTGGTGGTGGTGCTGGCGGAGGAGTACTTCTACACGCGGCGGGGGATGGACCAGGGCCTGCGGCTGGCGGCCGAGGCGCAGGCGGCGGCACGGAGCCTGGGCGCCCGCGACCTCGAGGCGCGCGCGCTCCACGCCGAGGGGTTCCTCCGCTACGGAGGGCTGCTCTGGGAGGAGTCGAAGGACTTCCACGTCCCCCGGGAGCTCTTCGGTCGTTCACGCGATCTATTCCGGGAGCTCGGAGACCGTTCCGGGGTGGCCCAGGAGACCTTCTTCCTCGGGCTGACCTGGGAGCAGGAGGAGAAGGCGGACCGGGCGGGGCCGCTCTACGAGGAAGCGCGGGCGACAGCCGAGCAAATCGGAGATCGAGCCACCCTGTCCTACGCCCTTCGTCACCTCGGCGGTCTCGCGGAGGCCCGGGGCGAGCTCGACCAGGCGCTGGCCCTGCAACGACGGTCCTTAGCGCTCCGGGAGGAGATCGGCTTCGTCCGGCTGGTTCCCTTCGCGCTGATCGCCGTCGGGGACCTCGAGCGAAAGAAGGGGGCCCTCGCCGACGCCCGGGCGAGCTACTCCCGGGCGCTCAAGCTCGCCGAGGAGCTGAACAGCGCGCCGGCCCGCGTCTGGTCCCGGTTCGGCCTCGGCGCGGTCGAGGAGGCGGAAGGCCGGCTCGGCCCGGCGCTGGAGCACTACGACGTGGCGCGACGGACGGCGGAGCAGCTCGGGAGCAAGAGCTGGGTGAAGGAGATGGGAGCGGCGACGGAGAGGATCAGGCGGCACCTCGGAGCGAGTGGAGTGGCTCAGGGAGCCGACGCCGCCCGATGAGGACTGCCGGTGAGGGAGCCTGCCCTCACCCCCAGGGCGACCGGCTCATCGAGGCGGCCCTCCATCTCCGGAGGCGGTGGCTGGAGAGGGGGGACGTCGTGGTCGTCAGTGGGGACGTGGACGGCGGCTTCAGGCGAGGGAGGTCACCCGGCCGAGCCGGAGTGAGAGCGGCCAGCGGACGACGCGTTCCCGCGACGGATCGCCCCACGCGGCCCGCAGCTGCTCGCCGAACCGCTGCAGCTCCTCGCCCTGGCCGGCCTTCCGGAGCGACTGCACGGCCGACCACGTGCCGATGTAGCCGAGCACCTGTGTCGCGTTCCAGCGGTGCTCCAGCGCGAGCGACGGTGCCTCGACCGGCTCGAAGGGGAACGGAAGCGAGCGGTACCCCTCCTCGACCAGCTTCCGCTCGGGGGGCCAGTGCCCCTCGAGGGTGCGGCGATAGAACCGTTCCACCAGCCCTTCGATCTCCGGGTCCACCTCCATCACCGCGTAGGTGACCAGCGCCACCAGCCCACCCGGGCGAGCCACTCGCCGGACCTCGCGGTAGTAGGCGTCGAGGTCGAACCAGTGCGCGGCCTGTGCCGCCACCGCGCAGTCGACTGTTCCATCGGCGAGCCCGCTGCTCTCGGCCGGCGCGACGGCGTACCGGACGCGTGGATGCGGAGTGGCCTGGGCGATCTGTGCGGCGCTCGCGTCGGTGGCGACGACCCGACCGAACGCCTGGGCGAGCACCACCGAGAGTTGCCCCGAGCCGCAGCCAGCATCCCACGCCAGGTCGCGGCCGGGCGACCGGGCGGCGAGCACCTCCGCGACCGACAGTGGGTAGACGGGACGGTGTGCGGCGTAGCCGCTCGCCCCGACCGAGAAGTGATCCTTGAAGGTCAGAGGTCCAGCTCCCAGGTCTCCGCGACCAGCCGCTCTCCGAAGGTGGTGTTGGGTGCCTCGGAGACCTTCACGTACCCCGCCCGGGAGTAGATCGCACGCGCGGCATCGAGCACCGACTGCGTCCAGAGCGTCACCTTCCGGTACCCGGCCCCCCGGGCGAAGGCCGTGCAGACGTCCACCAGGGCGCGCCCCAGCCCGAGGCCCCGTGCTTCCGCCTCCACCAGGAGCAGGCGCAGGCGGGCGACGCCGGGGCGCTCGGGGTGCCGGACCAGCATCACCGAGCCCACCCGCCGCCCGTCCGCCTCCGCCACCCAGCACGCCTCGCGCACCGGGTCGTGCCCCTGCGCGAACTCGGCCACCACGCCGGCGACCAGAGCCTCGAAGGGCGCGCCCCAGCCGTACTCCTCGGCGTACACGACGCCGTGGCGCTCCAGGACCCATCCCAGGTCCCCCGACCGGTGGTGGCGGATGACCACCGCGGGCGCTCCGCTCTCCCGCGGCTCGAGCAGGCGCCGGAGGCCGGTCAGCGCCTGGACCAGCTCGCCTCGCGGGCCCTCGGGGAGAGTCCGCAGCAGCCCCGAAACCTGCGTACTGGCCTTGCGGTCCAGCCGGTCGAAGGCGCGGCGACCCGCCGAGGTGAGGCCCAGCACGGAGGCGCGCCGGTCGTGCTCTGACCGCTCCCGCCGGACCAGCCCGTTCCGCCGCAGGCCGGCGAGCATCCGGCTCAGGTGCCCAGGGTCGAGCTCCAGCGCTCGGGCGAGAGCGGCCGCGGAGAGCCCCTCCCGGTGCGCCAGCTCGTACAGTACCCGCACCTCCCCGAGGCTGAACTCGCTCCCCAGGTGCTGCTGATCCAGCAGCCCGAACCGCCGCGTGTAGACCCGATTGAATCCGCGAACTGCTGCCACCGCCTCGTCCGGAACACCCATGCTTGCATTACACAACGAGATGATTGCTTCAGACAAGCTTCGACAGGCAGGGCGTCCCGGGCGAGCGGTCGGCCCCGCGCTCATTTCGCGGTCGGCGAGGGTCCCTTGCTCCCAACCCCCGGACCGTTCGCACGAACGCTCAGCGCGAGCTCCCCCCGGGGGACCGTCGCGTCGACCAGCGTGGCCACGTCGCCGTGCGGCTCGATGAGCAGTGGATCCCCACCTCCCAGCGCCGCGGCGAGCTCGGCCGCGTCCGGCCAGCGGCCTCGCTCGGCGCGCAACAGATCCGCGGCGACGGCCGCCCGGAGAAGACGGAGCTGGGCCCGTGCGCGGGCGTCGGAACGCGCGGCGCGTCCGAGCTGGGGAAAGGCGAACGCGGCCCGCCGGTTCAGCCAGGGCCGCTCTCCGGCGGCGATGACGTCGAGGCGAGCGGCCCGTCCGGGCATCGGCCGCGCCGCGGCCTCCACTGCCTCGGTCAGCCGCGCGTCGATGCGATGCCACGCATCGCCGAGGGCGAGCGCGAAGCGCCAGTCGGTCCGCCCGGCCGGCGCGTTCTCGCGCGCCCAGGTGGCGACCTGGGGCGGCAGCGCCTCGAGCTGCCCGAGGTACGGGGCGAAGGCCCGCGCCCGGGCTCCCAGAGCGTACTCGCGCATCACCTCGGCGAACGTCGGGGTGCCCTGCTCCACCCGGCCCAGCGCTCCGGCTGCGCCTCGCTGGAGCGCAGTGGGGGCCGCATCCAGGGCAGCCGCGCACGGCCGGAACGCGACCTCCTCCACCGCGAGCGCCGGGAGCCTTCCCGCGAGCGCGGCGCCCCACGACGCGTCCCGGGCGAGCGCCTGGAGATCGACGCAGAGCTGCACCGCGTTCGCCGCCTCCCCCCGGGAGAGCAGCTGCCGGATCCGGAGAGCCCCGAGCTTCCCGGCGTAGGGCAAGGTGGACCACCCGCGTGGTCGCTCCGGCGGCGCCGGCGCGTCCAGCGTGCCCAGACCAGCGGGCGGCCCGGCCTCGGCGGCATGCGTCGCCGCGAGCAACGCGGCCAGGGGACCCGCTGCGGCGTCGAGCTCCCGGCGGCACGACGGCGAGAGCTCGTCGAACGGCTTCTCCCCGTCGCGCACCGCGCGGCACAGCTCCACGTCGGCCGAGGACGCTTCGAGGGCAGCGAGGGCATCCCACGGCTCGCCGGCCGACTGGCCGAAGGTGCCCGGCTCGGGCGGCTCGACGTGGGACGGTCGAGGGAAGCGGGCGGATGCGCGAGCTTCGAGATCCCTCCGGAGCTCGTGCGCCAACCCCACCGTGGAGGTCCGCCACATCACCACGGCGAGCACCATCCCCAGCAGGCCGATGGCCACCAGCGCACCCAGCCGTCGCCCTCGTGTCCTGCCCGCCATCGGCCGACGCACAGTGCCAGACGCCGCCGCCGACCGTCGACCTCGGAGTGCCACTCCCGGCAAAGCGAGGGCCCGCCCAGCGCGCGCCGGGCGGGTCCTCTTGGCCCGTCAGGGACGCCGCCCGGGTCGCTGTGCCCGGGACGGCGGACCTCCGGAGAGTTCTAGGCGCTCATCGGCTCGGGCTTGGGCTTCTGCAGCGGCTGCTGCAACGGCCCACGCACGACCTCGTACTGCTTCAGCAGGCGGCGGAAGTTGCTCCGGTCGACGCCGGCGGCGCGGGCAGCGCTGGAAACGTTGTGCCCGCTCTTCTCCAGCAGAGCCGACAGGTACCGCCGCTCGAAGGCGCGCATCGCCAGGCGCTTGGCCTCGGCGTACGGGAGGTGGGCGAGGCTGAGCACCTCGATGTCCCCGCCCCCGCCCTGCGACTCGCGCAGCTGCTGGGGCAGGTCCTCCACCTCCACCACCTCGCGCGAGGTGAGCACCACCGCCCGCTCGATGACGTTCTCCAACTCGCGGACGTTGCCCATCCAGCGGTGGCAGACCAGCGCCTCCATCGCCTGCGGCGAGATGCCGGTGACCTTCTTGCCCATCTTCCCGGCGTACAGCCGCAGGAAGTGGCCGGCAAGGAGCGGCACGTCCTCGGGGCGATCGCGCAGCGGCGGCAGCGCCACGGTGATGACGTTCAGCCGGTAGAAGAGGTCCTCGCGGAACTTGCCCTGATCCTTCGCCCGGGCCAGGTCCACATTGCTCGCCGCGATGACGCGCACGTCCACCTTGATGGTCTCGTTGGCGCCGACCCGCTTCACCTCGCCCTCCTGGAGGACGCGGAGGAGCCGCACCTGGGTGGCCGGCGGCACGTCGCCGATCTCGTCGAGGAAGATGGTGCCGCCATCCGCCGCCTCGAACAGGCCCTTCTTGTTCGCGGTGGCGCCGGTGAAGCTCCCCTTCACGTGCCCGAAGAGCTCGGACTCGAGGAGGGTCTCGGTCAGGGCCGAGCAGTTCACCGCGATGAAGGGCTTGTCCTTGCGCGGGCTCCGGTAGTGGATGGCCCGGGCGACCAGCTCCTTGCCGGTGCCGCTCTCGCCCTGGATGAGGACAGTGGCGCTGGAGTAGCTGACCGTCTCCACCAGCTTGAACACCGCCCGCATCTGCGAGGACTGGCCGATGAGGTCCTCGAACTGCCCCTTGACGCTGAGCTGCTCCTCCAGGACGCGGGTGCGGTCCTTCAGCTGCTTCCGCTCCAGCGCCTTGGCGACGGTGAGGCTCACCTCGTCGATGTTGGAGAAGGGCTTGGTGAGGTAGTCGTAGGCGCCGGCCTTCACCGCCTCGACCGCGGTCTCCACCGTGGCGAAGGCGGTCATCATCACCACCTCCACGTCGGGCCGGGACTGCTTCATCGCCCGGAGCAGGTCCATCCCCGAGAGATGGGGCATCCGGATGTCGAGCACCGCCACGTCGACCGTGGGGTCCTTGGAGGCGGCGAGACCTTCCACCGCATCATCGATGGCGACGACCGTGTAGCCCTCTCGTTGAAGTATCTCGCTGACTGCGCGGAGGACGACCTTGTCGTCGTCCACCACCAGAATCTTGCCAGGGCGCTTGCTCATCAGTTCCTCACGGAAGGGAAAGACGTCGGGGGAATGGGAAGAAGGACGGTGAAGGTGGAGCCCTCGCCGGGTGCGCTCTGCACCTCGAAGCGGCCGCCGTGGTCCTGGACGATGCGGTAGGCGATCGCCAGGCCGAGCCCGGTGCCCTGCCCCGGCGGCTTGGTGGTGAAGGAAGGCTCGAAGATGCGCGGGAGCACCGAGGCCTCGATGCCGGTGCCGGTGTCCTGGACGCTGAAGAAGACGTGGGTGTCCAGCTTCCCGGTGGTCACGGTGAGGGTGCCCTTCCCCTCGAGGGCATAGAGCCCGTTCTGGAGGAGGTTGAGCAGCACCTGGCCCATCTGACCCGTGTCACCGATCACCGGAGGAAGCTCGGCCCGGGTCAGGACGGCGAGCGTCACCTCGGGCCACTTCTTGAGCTGGGCCTGGAAGAGGAACACCGCGTCGTCCAGGCAGCGGTTGAGATCGAAGGGGCGGCGATCGCCCTCCTGCGAGCGACGGCTGAACTGGAGGAGGCTCTCCACGATGCGCTTGCACCGGAGCGCCGACTCCTCGATGAGCTGCAGCGAGTCCAGGTCGTTCCTGGCCCGACCAGCGTCTCGCTTCATCAGCTGGGCGAAGGTGAGGATGCCCGCCAGCGGATTGTTGATCTCGTGCGCCACGCCTCCGGCGAGCTGACCCACCGCGGCCATCTTCTCGGTCTCGACCAGCCGAGCGGTCATGGTCCGCTCGTCGGTCACGTCCCGGTACGCGCACACCGCCTGCCCCTCCTCCGCCATGGGGTAGACGTCGAGGACGTAGATTCTTCCCTTGTGCTCGATCTCCGCCCGGCCCTCCTTGCCGCTGGAGATGGCCTTCTTCATCGGGCAGCCGGTGCAGGGGGTATCCCGGCCGAAGAGGAACTGGTGGCAGGGGGGGTTCTGGCCCAGCACCTGGACGGGACGACCCGCCACCCGCGCGTAGGCGACGTTGGCCCGCCGCACGCTGTGGTCAGAGCCCCGCACCACCGCGAGCGGAAGGTCCAGCGAGTCGAAGGAGAGCTCCCACTCGCGCTTGGCCACCACCAGGAGCCGGGTGCGCTGCTGCACGCGCTCCTCCAGCTCGGCATTGAGCGCCCGCAGCTCCTCGTTCTGCGCCCGCGTGACCTCCTGGAGGCGAGCGTTCTCGGCGTGCACCGCGTACTGCTCGAACGCGCTCTGCACGGTGAGGAGCAGCGCCGAGTCGTTCCAGGGCTTGGCGATGAACCGGAAGATCTCGGAGCGGTTGATGGCCTCCTCGATGGCGCGCTGGTCCGCGTGCCCGGTGAGCATGATCCGCTGCGCGAGCGGGATGCGCTCTTTGACTTGCAGCAGGAAGTCGGCTCCGTTCATGCCCGGAAGCCGGAAGTCCGAGATCACCACCTCGGGGGTGAACTGCTCGAGGATCTTCAGTCCCCGCTCACCATCGAGGGCGGTGCGGATCTCCCAGTCCTGAGTCCGGAGTACGCGACGGAGCGACTTGAGGATGTTCTCCTCGTCGTCCACCACCAGCAGTCGGCCCTGAGCGGGCGACATCTTGAGCGCAGGCTCCATGGGACGGTCTTCCGCCGGTGTGCGTCGGTGCAACCGCTCGGCCATTCAGACGGTATTGACAACCCACGGGGATCAGGTCCGTTTTGCCCGGTGCCCCCGCGCCGACCCGGGGTCATTGTACACCCACCCGGGTTGCTTGTGGTCGCTGGCGACCCAGCCCCCCCGGGCGAACGAGGTTTCGCCCGAAGTCTGCGGAAATCAGGAGGGCGGGCCCCGCGGGACGGGCCCCACACCCGGGTCGGCGAGGCACACTCGGTTCCTGCCCTCGCGCTTGGCTCGGGCCAGGCACCCGTCCGCGGCGCCGATCAGCTCTTCCGGCGTCTGGACCTGCACCGCGGGGTGGCTTCCCACGCCCACGCTGGCGGTGAGGAGCACCTCGTCGGAGGGTCCGGGGCGGAGGGCGGCGACATCCCGGCGAATCCGCTCGGCCACGGTGAGCGCGCCGGCCAGGTGCGTCTGCGGAAGGATGCAGGCGAACTCGTCACCGCCCGTGCGGGCGACGGTGTCGGTCTCGCGCACCGCGGCCACCAGGCACTGGGCCACGGCTCGGAGCACCCCATCACCGATCAGGTGCCCGAAGGATTCGTTGATACCCCGGAACTGGTCGAGGTCCACCAGGACCAGCGCGAGGGGGTTGTCGTACCGCTGCGCCCGCCGGAACTCGTCCTCCAGCCGCAGCAGGAAATAACGCCGGTTGTGCACCTCGGTGAGCGCGTCGACGACGGCGACCCGGTCCTCGGGGCCCCGGGTCATCGTCCCCGAGGCACGACGGAAGACCGCCGTCCGGCGGCGCAGGCGGGCGAGGAGCTCGTCGGTGGCGACGCTCGCCGGAAGGACGTCGTCCGCGCCGAGGTCGAGCATCCGCGTGCGGGTCGGGCCGTCCTCCACGCCGAGCACCAGCAGCGGACGGTCCGCGTCCGCTGCCGACCGGAGTCGGGAGACGAGCTTCGTTGCCCCCCGTGGAGGACAGGGCTCGAGGATCAGGAAGGCGTCGGGTGGCTCCGACGCTGCTGCGTGTTCCAGGGCCTCGCCGTCGGGGTGCCGGGTGACGATCCAGCCGGCCTCCTCCAGTCCGCGGACGAGCGCGCTCGGAGCGTCCTGCGCGGTGACGAGCCAGAGGTTCATTCAGGAAGTCCCGACAGGCTAGCAGACGCGGACCGCCTTGCCCGCCCCCGACACGCCATCGGGTCGCAGCCTAACTCATCGGAATCCGAAGTGGTTTGCGCCTCGTGGGCGCACGGCGCTAGACCGCCGCCCACACCCCATTGGACCCGCGCAGCGCAGAGCCGTCCGCTGTCCCGCCCCTCGGCGAGCCTCCGCCACTGAGACGTCGGGTGCGGCGCTGGCTGGTCGGCGGGCCCCGGAGCGTGGAGGACCCGGGCGTCTTCCACCACCTGTCCCTGGTGGCATTCCTGGCCTGGGTGGGGCTGGGGGCAGACGGGCTGTCGTCCTCGTCGTACGGACCCGAGGAGGCGTTCAAGGCGCTGGGGCCCCACGTGGCGCTCGCGCCGTTTCTCGCGCTGGCCACCGCCTTCACGGTGGTCATCATCGCCGCGGCGTACTCGCGGATCATCGAGCACTTCCCGTTCGGGGGAGGCGGTTACGTGGTGGCGACCCGGCTCCTCGGGCCGACGGCCGGCGTCGTCTCTGGAAGCGCCCTGATGGTGGACTATGTCCTCACCATCACCACCTCGATGGCGGCTGGCGCGGACGCCATCTTCAGCTTTCTCCCGCCCACGCTGCACGGCTGGAAGCTGCCGATCGAGTTCGTGGCCATCGCGGTGCTGGTGGTCCTGAATCTCCGCGGTGTGCGGGAGTCGGTGACCGTCCTCGCCCCGATCTTCCTCCTCTTCCTGTTCACCCACGTGATCCTCATCGGCGGCTCGATCGTGAGCCGGGTCGACGAGGTGCACGCGGTCAGCGTCCAGGTCCGGAGCGGGCTGTCGTCCGGGGTGGCGACGCTCGGCGTGGGAGGGATGATCGCCCTCTTCCTCCGCGCCTATTCGATGGGCGCCGGCACCTACACCGGCATCGAGGCGGTGAGCAACGGGCTGCAGATCATGCGCGAGCCCAAGGTGGAGACCGCCCGGCGCACGATGGTGCTGATGGCCACCTCCCTGGCCCTCACCGCGGGCGGCATCACCCTCGCCTATCTTCTCCTGCACGTGACCCCGGTCGCCGGGCAGACGATGAATGCGGTGCTGGCCGGCCGCTTCGCCGGCGCCTTCCAGGTGGCCGGGCTCCCGGTGGGTCAGTGGTTCGTGGGGCTCACGCTGCTGTCCGAAGCGCTGCTGCTGTTCGTGGCCGCGCAGGCCGGTTTCCTCGACGGGCCGCGGGTGATGGCCAACATGGCGGTGGACAGCTGGGCTCCTCACCGCTTCGCGCAGCTCTCCGACCGTCTCACCATGCAGAACGGCGTGCTGCTGATGGGCGGCTCGTCACTCCTGGCGCTGCTCTACACCCAGGGGGACATCACCACCCTGGTGACGCTGTACGCCATCAACGTGTTCGTCACCTTCTCCCTGAGCCAGCTGGCCATGTGCCGCTTCTGGTGGCGGGAGCGGAAGAACCGCGCGGACTGGCGCCGCCAGGGAGCGATCCACGTGGTGGGACTGGTGCTCTGCCTCGGCATCCTGGGAGTCAACGTCTTCGAGAAGTTCGGCGAGGGCGCCTGGGTGACCGTGGTGGTGACCGGGGCGGTGGTGGGGGTCTTCGTCTGGACGCGGAGCCACTACCGGAAGGTGCAGGAGAACCTCCGCCGCCTGGACTCCATCCTGGGCTCCATGCCCAGGTCGTCGGTGTCGCCCCGGGCACTGGAGCCGAAGAAGCCCACCGCGGCGCTCCTGGTCGGCGGCTACGCGGGGCTCGGGGTGCACTCGCTGCTGACCATCCAGCGGCTGTTCCCAGGCTACTTCCAGAACTTCGTCTTCCTCTCGGTGGGGGTCATCGACTCGGCCACCTTCAAGGACATCGCCGAGGTCGTCGAGGTGAAGGAACGGACCCGGACGGCGCTCGAGCAGTACGTGGCGCTGGCGCAGGGGCTCGGCCTGGCGGCCACCTCGCGGATGTCTCTGGGCACGGAGGCAGTGGACGCCGCCACCCGGCTGTGCCGCGAGGTGGCCAAGGAGTTTCCCCGCGCCCTCTTCTTCGCCGGGAAGCTGGTCTTCCAGCAGGAGCGCTGGTACCAACGAGTGCTCCACAACGAGACGGCGTACCAGATCCAGCGCCGGCTGCAGTTCGCCGGGCTGAACGCGATGGTGCTGCCGGTCCGGCTCCTGGAGCCCGAGTCCGCCACCCAGCAGGCGGCATGACCCTCAGGCGGAGACGGCGGCAGCAGGTGCCGGGGCCAGCCGTGGGATGCCGAGCGTGCCCAGGTACTCGTCGTAGGCGCTCTCGACGGTGGCCATGTTCCGCTTGCACTTCCGGCGCAGGAAGAAGCCCAGGGCGACCAGGGGGATGCCGATGATGGCCCCGATGATGGTCAGGGAGATGCCCACCCCGCAGATGATGGGGACCAGCGACATCATCTTCAGCGGCCGGTACTGATCGAGCAGGTCCTCCTTGACGTGAAGCAGCACGTCGGGATCAGTGGAGCTGGCAGCCTTCAACGCACCGATGACCTGGGGCTTGCTGGCGGTGGACAGGGCAGCGTTCGGGTTCATGCGGGGATCCTTTCCAGAGGGCCATGCGCAAGACGGTGGCAGGAACCGTCACCGGCCCTTCCAGGAAGCCAGCCCCTAGCCGCCCGGGTAGAACCGCTCGCCGCGCTCGGCCATCCGGCGGAGGAGGGGCGCCGGCTCGAAGCGCACGCCCTTCCGCTCCTGCCAGTGCTGGAGCCTGCGGACCGCCTCGGCCGCACCCATCGCGTCCAGCGCCCGGAACGGCCCTCCCCGGAAGGGGGGAAAGCCGAGCCCGAAGACCGCGCCGATGTCGCCGTCGCGGGCGCTGCGCAGGATTCCCTCCTCCAGGCAGCGGACCGCCTCGTTGAGGAAGAGGAGCACCGGGCGCTCGTGCAGCTCGTCCTCGGAGAACGGGACGCGGGTCGCTCCACCGGGAAGCGAGGCGTAGACGCTCGCGTCGACCGGCTTGCCGTCGATGTCGTAGCGGTAGAAGCCCTTCTTCGCCTTGCGGCCCAGCCGTCCCTCCTTCACCAGCGTGGCCATGGTCCCGGGGGCGACCATCCGCTCGCCGAACGCATCGTGCAGCACGTGGCTCACCTTCTCGCCGACGTCGATGCCGACCTCGTCGAGCAGCTGGAACGGACCGACCGGGAAACCGTACGCCCGGAGCGCGTGGTCCACGGCGGCGATGTCCGCCCCCTCGAGCAGCAGGTGCGCCGCCTCGTTCAGGTACGGGGCGAGGATGCGCGAGGTGTAGAAGCCGGGGCCGTCCCGGACGACGATCACCGTCTTCCCCTGCTTCTTTCCCAGCTCGACGCAGGTGGCGACCACCGACGGGTCGGTGCCGGCGTGGGTGATGATCTCCAGCAGCGGCATCTTCTCCACCGGGCTGAAGTAGTGCATCCCGATCACCTTGCCCGGACGCCTCGCTCCTTCCGCGAGCCGTGCGATGGGGATGGAGCTGGTGTTGGAGGCGAAGATGCAGTCCTCCCCCGTCGCCCCCTCCACCTCGCCCAGGAGGCGGCGCTTGAGCGCGAGGTCCTCGAACACCGCCTCGATCACCACGTCCGACCGCCGGAAGCCCGAGAGGTCGGTGGTCGCGGTGACGCGGGCGAGCACCTTCTCCAGCCCGCGCCGGTCGAGGCGCCGGCGCTTCACCCGCTGCTCGAGGAGCCCGCGGACGTGCGCGAGGGCGCGCCCCACCGAGGCGTCGTCCCGCTCCTTGATGCGGACCGGGAGCTCGGCCTTCTCGGCGGTGACGAAGGCGATGCCACCGCCCATGAGACCTCCGCCGAGCACCGAGACCTTGCGGACCCGCCGGGCCTTCGCCGCGCCATCCACGCCGGTGTCCTTCTTGAGCGCGGTGGTGGCGAAGAACAGCTCGCGCAGCCGGGCGCTGACCTCGGTCATCAGCAGCTCGCCGAAGGCACGGGCCTCGGCGCGGAGCCCGGCCTCGATTCCCTTCTCCAGGCCCTCCCGGACCACCTCCAGGGCACGCTCGGGCGCCGGGTAGTGGCCCCCGCTCTTCTTGAGCAGCTGCTTCCGTGCCTCGGTGAAGAGCAGGCGCCGGCCAAGCGGGTTGCCCTCGAGCGCAGCACGGGTGACGCTCTCGCGGGGGCTACGCCGCGGCGGAGGAATGTCCTTCCCCGAGGCGAGCGCCCGGGCGCGCTCCACCGCGACGTCGACCAGGATGGGCTCGGGAACGACCTCGTCGACCAGACCGAGCTTCCGCGCCTTCGACCCGCGGACGGACTTGCCCGTGAGAATGAGGTCCAGCGCCGCCTGGGCGCCGATGAGCCGCGGCAGCCGCTGCGTGCCCCCCGCGCCGGGAAGGAGCCCGAGCTGCACCTCGGGGAGGCCGAGCTGCGTGCGCGGAGCGTCGGATGCCACGCGGGAGCGGCAGGCCAGCGCCCACTCCAGGCCACCGCCCAGGCAGGCGCCGTGGATGGCTGCGACCACTGGCTTGGGGAAGAAGGCGAGTCGATCGAATCCGTGCTGCCCCTCGCGCGAGGCCTGCTCGGCGTCGGCGGCCGTGCGGAGGGAGCCCAGCCACTTCACATCCGCGCCGACGACGAAGTCCTGCTTCGCCGAGGTGAAGACGATGGCCTTCACCGCCTCGTCCCGGCCGAGACGCTCCAGCTCCTCGCCGAACTCGGCGCCCACGGCGGGGGAGAGAGTGTTGACCGGCTCACCCGGGAGATCGAACGTGACCACCGCCACGTCGCCGCGCATCTCGGTGTGGAAGCTCCCCATCAGACGCGCTCCAGGACGAGGGCCGCGCCGAGGCCTCCGGCGGCGCAGACGGTGCAGAGGGCGGTGCGCTTGTCGCGGCGCGCGAGCGCGTCGAGCGCCTGCATCACGATGCGGGCGCCGGTCGCGCCGAAGGGGTGCCCCAGCGCGATCGAGCCGCCGTGGACGTTCAGCCGGTCCGGGTCGACCTCGCCCAGCGGGGCGGACCGGCCAATCCTCCGGGCGAACTCGGGGCTGCTGAACGCCTGGAGGTTGCTCGCCACCTGCGCGGCGAAGGCCTCGTGCATCTCCACCAGGTCGATGTCCTTCAGGGTCATGCCGGCCCGGTCGAGCGCGATGGGCGCCGCGTAGGCCGGGCCCTGCAGGAGCTGGTCACCGGGGTCCGTCGCGGCGTAGGCGAAGGCACGGAGGGCGCCGAGCGGCTGGAAGCCCAGGGCCTTCGCCCGGTCCTCGCGCATGACCAGCAGCGCCGCGGCGCCGTCGGTCAGGGGTGAGCTGTTGCCGGCGGTGACCGAGCCGTGCGCCCGGTCGAAGACGGGCCGGAGCTTCGCCAGCGCCTCGAGCGAGGTGTCGGGACGGACGATGTCGTCGGTCGTCCCCGTGCTGCTGTAGGCGGGGGGGACGGGAACGTGCATCACCTGCGCGTCGAACACGCCCTCCTTCCACGCCGCAGCGGCGCGCTGGTGCGAGGCGAGCGCGATCTCGTCCTGCCAGGTGCGGGAGATGTGGTTCTCCTTGGCCATCTTCTCCGCGCTCTCGCCCATGCTGAGGCCGGTGGAGTACTCGGCGATCGCGGGCGGCACGGGGACGATGTCCTTCGGCTTGAGGCCGGCGAAGGCGCGGAGCCGCTCGGGCAAGGTCCTTGCTCGGCTGGCCTTCACCAGGGCGCGGGAGAGCGGGCGGCTGGTGAAGATCGGCACGTCGCTCATCGACTCGGTGCCGCCGGCGATGGCCATCTGGCTCACGCCCAGGGCCATGGCCGAGGCCACGTCGGTGAAGGCCTGGATGGAGGTGGCGCAGGCGCGGGAGACGGTGTGCGCCTCGAGGCCCTTCGGCAGCGCGGAGGCGAGGCCGACCTCGCGGGCGATGCTCGGGGCCAGGAGCGTCGGAATCGCCTGGCCGAAGACGATCTGATCGATCTCCGCGGGGTCGATGTCGGCGCGCTCGACGAGCTCGCGAACGACCGCCGCGCCGAGGTCGAGCGAGGTGAGGGAGCCGAAGACGCCGCCCGCCTTGACGAAGGGGGTGCGGAGACCCTTCACCACGACGGCGCGCGAGGAACCGGGCTGACCGATGAGCTGCGGAGCCATGACGCGGCGTTCCACCAGAAGCCGATTCGCGCGTCAAACGGCCAGTCCTCCGGATCCCGCACCACGGCCGTACCTCGGCCTTGTCCGGACAGAACGGGCATGCGCGAATCGAAGGAAACGGAGGGAGACGCATGAACGTGGCGCTGCGCTGGTGGCTCTGCTGCACCGTGCTGTCGATCCTCGGCTGCTCACGGGTGGACCTCGAGGCCGAGCGCGCTGCCATCCTGGCGACGGACCGGCCCTGGCAAGAGGCGATCGCGGCGAGGGACGTCGAGCGCGCAATCTCCTTTTGGGCCGACGACGCCGTGGTGATGCCCGCGGGCCAGCCGAGCGTGACGGGGAAGGAGGCGATCCGCGGCTTCGTGAAGGAGACCTTCAAGATCCCCGGCTTCGGTCTCCGGTGGGAGACGAGCTCGGTCAATCTCGCTCCGCACGGCGGTCTCGCCTATGCACTCGCGACGACGACGACCACCTTCGGCGGGCCTGACGGCAAGCCGGTGTCGATCCGCGGGAAGGCGGCGACGGTGTGGCGGAAGGGGCCCGACGGACGGTGGCTCTGTGTCGTCGACATCTGGAACGACGACCTGCCGCCGAAGCAGTGAGGGGCATGCGGCCACCGCTGGCGGGTGTGCCTCGTCGGAAGCCAGTGGCGCGTCGCCGCCGCGAAGCGCCTCTGCGCCACCCGGACTGAACCGATAGCGCAGCTCAGCCGTTGAGCAGCTGCTGTCCCCTCGAGTCGTACCGGTCACCGACGATCGCCCCCCTCGGAGAGGCCTGGTCGAGGCGATCGACATCGGCCGGCGTGAGCCGCACCCGGACCGAGCCGGCATTCTCCTCGAGCCGCGAGACGTTGCTCGTCCCCGGGATGGGGATGACGTCCTTCCCTCGACCCAGGACCCAGGCGAGCGCGAGCTGCGCGGGCGTGCACCCCTTCTCCTGGGCCATCTGCCGCACCTGGTCGGCGACGGCCAGGTTCCGGGCGAAGTTCTCTCCCTGGAACCGAGGGTTGGATCGGCGCCAGTCGTCGGGGGCGAGGTCGTCGAGCGAGCGGAACCGGCCCCCGAGGAAGCCGCGGCCGAGTGGGCTGTAGGCCACGAGCGCGATGCCCAGCTCCCGCAGCGTGGGCAACAGGTCGTCCTCCGGCTCGCGGGTGAAGAGCGAGTACTCGTTCTGGACCGCGGCGATCGGATGCACGCGGTGCGCTCGGCGGATCGTCGCCGGAGCCGCCTCGGACAGGCCGAGGCGCCGGACCTTTCCCTGCCGGACGAGCTCGGCCATCGCGCCGACGGTCTCCTCGACCGGCACCGAGGGGTCGACCCGATGCAGGTAGTAGAGGTCGAGGTGATCGACACCCAGTCGCTTCAGCGAGCTCTCACACGCTTCCCGGACGTGCGGTGGGCTTCCGTCGATGCCACGTCCCCCCTGGACGAAGCCGAACTTGGTGGCCAGAACCACGTCCTGGCGTCGGTTCTTGATCGCCGCGCCCACCTTCAGCTCGGAATCTCCGTAGATGTCTGCCGTGTCGAGGAAGTTGATCCCCAGCTCCAGCGCCCGCTCGATGACGCCGATCGCCGCCTCGAGGGTCTGGGCGCTGCTGGTGTAGGTGTCCGCGATGCCGAGGCTCATCGCTCCGAATCCGAGGGCGGAGACGGCCGGGCCGTCACGTCCGAGTCTGCGCTGCTCCATGTCGACGTTCTCCCAGGGAGGCAGAGGTGGAGCGGCGCTGATCACCGCGGCCCGTACGCCACGCAACTCGAAGCAGCCGGTGCGCGGGTCCCTGGCCGGTGCTCAGGCGGCGCGGCTGGCCAGCAGGTCCGCTCGCATCGCATCGAGGGTCCTTCGGATGCCGTCGTCGTACGAGGTCTTCTTCACCGGTCCGAGCAGCTTCCGGATCGCGGAGTCTTCGAGCAGCACCGGAGTGGTGTGGAGGTAGCTCATCTCCACCATCTCGCGCATCAGCGGGCTGAAGAGCCCCATCACCCGGAGCATGCCCTTGCCAGCGACGCGGAGCTTCGGCGCCTTGCCGACCGCGGCGAACACCTTGGTCACGAACTCACGCTGGGTGATTGTCCCGGCTCCGCCCAGGTGCCACCAGCGACCGTAGGCCTCCGGCCGGTCGGCGAGGTCGAGCAGCACCGGCCCGACGTCGGGAACGAAGACGAACTCGTGTGGCGTGTCGATGGGGCCGATGAGGTTCGCCGTCCTGCCCTGGAGCGCGGCGACGAACGCATCGTGAAGCAAGCTCTTCTCGATGCCCGGCCCGTAGAAATCCGGGAGCCGGAGCACGGCGCCGCGGATCTTCCCCGCCGCGTCGGCCTGGAGAAGCAGGTCCTCCTGGGCCTTGCGCATCCGGCCCTTGAAGGTGTGCGGCTCGCGCGGATGGTCCTCGGCGACCGGAGTCGTCCGGGGCAGGCCGTACGGGTAGACGGTGCAGACGAGCACGAGCCGCTGGACACCCTCGGCGATCGCACCCTCGAGCGTCTGGCGCATCACCACCGGGTGCTGGTCGAAGCGGTGGTACGGCACGCCCACCAGGTACACGAGCGTGTCCAGCCCTCGAACCGCCGCCCGGACCGAGCTCGGCTGTTCCGGATTCCAGGTCACGCGGTCGACCCGGGGCGTCGCGCCGAAGCTCGCCTCGAGCGAGGTGGCCGAGCGGCCGATGACCCGGAACGGCTTGCCCCGCGCGACCAGCGCCCGCGACATGCTCCGCCCCACTGCTCCTGCCGCCCCGACCAAGCCGATCCGCTCCACCATGACTGCCTCCGTCACAGCCACCCGTTGTGAACAAGGTTCATTGAACGGTGTTCACTTAATGATTGACGTTCGTCACGTCAAGCAGTAGAAGCACGCGATGGGGACCGCGCAGCGACGGGCGCGCGAGAAGAGCGAGATCCGCGGCCGGATCCTCGACGCGGCCCGCGACATCGTGAAGCGGGAGGGATTCGGGGCATTGACGGTGCGAAAGATCGCCGAGGCCATCGAGTACGCGCCGGGGACGCTCTACCTCTACTTCGAAAATCGGGACGCCATCGCACGCGAGCTGTGCTCGGAGGGTTTCCGGAAGCTCCTCGAGGTCTTCGCACCCCCGATGCGGATCTCGGACCCGCTCGCCCGGCTGGAGGCCATCGGCCGGGCCTACGTTCGCTTCGGGATGGAGAACCCGGAGACTTACCGGCTCATCTTCATGGAGGACCCCCAGCTCACGACGGCGGTGTTCGAGGCCAGTGACGACCCCGGGCAGCGCGCGTACCGGGCGCTGCTGGAGCCGCTCGAGGCGTTGCGAGACTCCGGCCATCTCCAGCCGGGCGCCGATGTCCAGGCCCGCGCCGACACGCTGTGGGCGCTCGTCCACGGCATCGTCAGCCTGAAGCTCACCTGCCCCGGCTTCCCCGTCACCCCGGTCGAGCCGCTGGTGGACACAGCGCTCCGCACCTTCCTCGACGGGCTCGTTGGCTCCGTCCCTGCGCCGGCATCGGGGGCGGTGTGACGTGACCGCCCCGACGGTGCACCGCTTCCACCAGGGTGCACCGCGGCGTCACCGTTGCAGCGTCCCTCGGCGCTCCGATTCCGAGCGGCGGCCCGCGGTCCGGAGCTCTCCCGCTTCTCTCCCGCGCCTCCGGAAGGCTTCCGTCCGTCCAGCGCTCTGTAATCGGCGGCCGACTCCCGACCTTTCCGTCGAGAACCATGGCACGGAAACCGAACGCACCCTTCCTGGACGCTGGCGACCGCTTCCCGGCGCTGGAGCTGACCCTCACCGACGGACGACGTCTCACGCTTCCCGCTGACCTGTCCGGTCCGTACAACGTCGTCCTGGTCAACCGGGGTGCCTGGTGCCCCTACTGTGTGGCTCAGCTCACGGCGTTCCAGGCGGGAATGCCGAAGCTGGCCGACGAGGGGATCCGCGTGCTCAGCCTCTCGGCCGATCCTCGAGACCAGACGCTGGCCATGGCCGCCGAACACCGGCTCCAGCTCCCGCTGGCTTACGGCGTGTCGGTGGACACCGTCGCCGGTGCACTGGGCGTGTACTACGAACCGGGTCGCGGAGATCGGGCCCCGCATCTTCACTCCGCAGGCTTCCTGCTGGGGCCGGACGGCCGGGTGTTGCTCGCCGTGTACAGCTCGGGGGCGGTCGGGCGGCTCGTGTGGCAGGACGTCCTCGGTTACGTCAGGTACGTCCGGTCACACCCTTGAGACGGAGGACTCCGCGGCATGCCGACCAACTTCGTGGGCTGGATCTCGACCCTGGCGCGCACTCACGCACGGTCGCTCGCCGCCGGAGCCGTGCGCGAGGGACTCACTCGATTCGAGGCGATCGACGCCGTCCAGGAAGCGTTCACCACGCTTCTCGGGCTGCCTCAGGTGCGGGAGCTATCGCTGGACGACGAGGGCGCGGCACGACTCATGGCGGTGCTGGTGCGCAACGCCGCTCGCAACATGCGCCGCCGTCGCCACCGCTCGCAGGTGCAGGAGCCGCTCGAGGGCGCGATGGAGGTCCCGGCCGACGCCCCGAGCGTCGATGTCCTGCTCGCCGCCGCCGAGGAGCACGTCGCCCTGCTCGGGTGCGTGAGTCAGCTCGCGGAGATCCAGCGGCTGGTGGTCACCCTGCGCGTCCTGGAGGAGCTGAGCCCCGAGGAGGTCGCGCGCACGCTCGGTCTGACGCGGGGCCACATCGGCGTCCTGCTCCACCGGGCCAAGCGCGCGCTCGTCGACTGCATCGAGCGCGGGCGCACCGAGGACGCTCGCGCTCCCGGGTGATTTTCGGCCTGGTCGTCGCCCGGGTGCAGGCCCGTGGCACCCGATGACCCGAGAGCGCCTCATCGGGCTCGGGTGCGCCGGGCTGTCGGTGGTCCTGTTCGCCAGCTTCACGCTCGTCTCGCGCCTCGGCCTCTCGACCCATCTGAGAATCACGGACCTCGCCGCTCTCCGGTTCGGGATCGGCGGCACCCTGCTCTTCCCGGCACTGCTCCGGGCCGACCTGCGGCGCGTGGCCTGGAGTCAGGCGGCGGCACTGGCCTTCTTCGGAGGTCTCGGGTTCGCGCCCCTCGCCTACGTCGGCTTTTCCCTGGCACCGGCGGCGCACGGGGCTGTCCTCCTCCATGGAACGTTGCCGCTCTTCACCGACGCCATCCTGCGGGTGACCTCTCGACGAGAAGGGCCCGGGCAGCGGACGACCGGCACCCTCCTCATCGCGGCGGGCATCGCGCTCATGGCCTACGACAGCCTGGCCGTCGCCAGCTCGCGGCAGCTGCTGGGCGATGCCTTCCTTCTGCTCGCATCGCTCCTCTGGTCGTCCTACGGAGTGCTCTCGCGCCGCGTCGGTCTGCCGGCCGCTTCCGGAGCGGCGGTCGTCGCCGGGGTCTCTCTGTGCGTGTTCCTCCCGCTCTATGCGGTGTTGCCGGGCAAGGCGCTGCTCACGGTCGGCGCGGGCGAGCTCCTGCTTCAGGCCGTCGTGCAGGGCGTGCTGATCGGCGCGCTCTCCATCTTCGTCTACACCCGTGCGGTCGCCGCACTGGGACCCATCACCACCGCCCTCTTTGCCGCCGCGGTGCCCGTCGTCACCACGGTCGCGGGCATCGGCGTGCTGTCCGAGTCTCCTGGCCGCATCGCACTGGGAGGCGTCGGCGTCGTCACCCTCGGAATGGTGGTGGCCGCGCGCGTGCGAGACGTCGCGCCCCCGGCCAGGAGCACCTAGGGGGTCGGCGGCGCGCTGACGTGACACCCGAGCCGGTGCACCGTCTCCACCAGGTGCTTCGCGGCGTCCGGTGAGGTCGGCGGCAGGATCCCGTGCCCGAGGTTGAAGATGTGACCCACCGGACCGGCGCGGCGGAGGATGTCGGCCACCCGCTGCTCGATGTCGCCCGGCGGAAGGAAGAGGGCCAGCGGATCGAGATTGCCCTGGAGCGCCACGTCGGGGCCGGCCAGGGCACGTGCCTGATCCATCTCGATGCGCCAGTCGCAGCCGAGCACGTCCGCGCCGGTCTTCCGCAGCAGGGGCAGGTGGGGGGACATCGCGGTCCCGAAGACGATGACCGGGACGCCCTTGGCCTGCAGCGCCTGCACCATGCGGGTCAGGTACGGGAGGCTGAAGGTCTCGAAGTCGCGCGGACTCAGCTCGCCACCCCAGCTGTCGAAGATCTGCACGATGCGCGCGCCGGCCTCCACCTGCATCTCGAGGTACGGGATGAGGGTGCGAGTGAGCCGGTCGAACAGCGTGTGACCCAGCCTGGGCTGCTCGAAGAGGAGCCGCTTGATGAGGATGAAGCTCTTCGACCCGCCGCCCTCCACCATGTAGGCGGCGAGGGTGAAGGGCGCGCCGGCGAAGCCGATGACCGGCACCGAGTCGTGCAGCGCCGCCCGAGTTCTCTGGATGGCCTCTGCCACGAAGCCGGTCCTCTCGACCGGATCGGGAACCGCGAGCTTCTCGATGTCCGCCGCGGTCCGCAGCGGCGAGGGAAAGTGCGGTCCCCTGTCGCCGAGCTCAAGCTCCATCCCCATCGCCTCGGTGGGAATGAGGATGTCGGAGAAGATGATCGCCGCGTCGACGCCGAGGCGCCGCACGGGCTGCACCGTCACCTCGGCGGCGAGGTCGGGTGTCTTGCAGAGCGGGAGGAAGTCGATCTTCTCCCGGACGGCCCGGTACTCCGGCAGGTAGCGCCCGGCCTGGCGCATGATCCACACCGGGGTCACGTCCACCGGCTGGCGCCGGGCGGCGCGGAGGATCCGATCGTTCACGGCCCCGGGACGTAGCAGGAACCGCCCCGGCCTGGCGAGTTACTCGCCGTCGGTCCGGAGGACGGGCTTGAGGTCGATCACCGGCGTCCCATCGACGGCCTCGAGCGGACCGACGCGGATCCGCGACTTCTCGACGGCGAGGACGCGCACCCGATGCAGGCCCACGGGATTGGGACGGTCCGGCGAGCGAGTGGAGAAGACCCCGGTCAGCGGGCGCTGGGGATCGTCTCGAGGATGGACCTCGAGCACCGTCCGGTCGGCCTGATGCAGCCAGGTGAGGACCAGCAGGTCGTCGCCCGCCCCGAGGGATGAGGCGGCGGCCAGCACCTCCGGCCGGAGCTCGATCCACGCATCTGGCGCGCCCTCGGCGCCCTGCATCGGCGCGAGGCCACGATCACGAAGCTCGGACCGCACGACGCCGACCGGACGGAGGAGCAGGTCGGCGGCGCTCACCGACGTTCGCCGAAGAGGCCGTTCATCTCGGCATAGGGGACGGCGCCCTCGAGCATCGCGTCGTAGGTGCCTCCATCGAGGAAATGCCGGACCGCCCGGCGCGTGAGACCGTGCACGGCGCTGGAGATTCCCGACCCGGCGCTGATCCGACGCACGCCCAGGGCGGCAAGCTCGGAGACGCGGGGGAGGCCCGCGCGTACCAGCACGTTCAGGGGAAGCGGGACACCGGCGACCACCTGGCGGATCTCCGCGGGATCGACGACTCCGGGAAGGAAGAATCCGTCGGCGCCGGCCTCGCGGTACCGGCGGGCGCGGGAGATCGACTCCTCGACCGAGCGTTCGCGGGTGGTGAGGCTCCTCAGGTAGACATCACAGCGGGCATTGACGAACAGGTCCACCCCCGCCTGGGCAGCACCGCGCTTGGTGGCGGCGATGCGCTCGCAGAGGACCTCGGGCGGATTGGCCCCGTCCTCCAGGTTGATGCCCACCGCGCCAGCGCTCGCCAGCGCCCGGGCGTTCTCGGCGATGGCCGCGAGGTCGTCCGCGTAGCCCGCCTCCATGTCGACGGTGAGCGGCACCCGGATGACCCGGGCGATCTCGGACACGGTGGCGAGCAGGAACCGGGCAGGCAACGCCCCCCCGTCGGCGTAGCCCCGGGCCCAGGCAAGCCCGGCGCTGGTCGTGGCGATCGCCTGGGCCCCGGACGCCTCGATGAGGCGCGCGCTGCCGCCGTCCCAGGCGTTCGGAAGGAGGAGTGGCTGAGGCCCCTGGTGGAGGGCCCGGAATCGGGCGGCGGTGGTTCGAGTGTCCATGCGGTATAGACTGCTGCCGGCGAGCGGCGCGGGATAGGCACAACTTGCGACCGTTCGCCTTGACACAGCTGGAACCGGGACCGTACAAGCGCCCCCGTCGTCGAGAGCGGAGCCGGGACCGGGCGGGTAGCTCAGCGGTAGAGCATCGCCCTTACAAGGCGAGGGTCACAGGTTCGATCCCTGTTCCGCCCATTCGAGGACGAGTGGTCCTGGGGAGTTAGTTCAGCTGGTTAGAACGCCGGCCTGTCACGCCGGAGGTCACGGGTTCAAGTCCCGTACTCCTCGCTTCGCTGCCCAGCAGTCGCCGCACCACCCACCCTCCGAGGTCCGCGATGCGCCGACTGGTGTTGCTCGCCGTAGCTCTGCTCCCTCTGGTCACCCTTGCCCAGACGACCGACAAGGCGATCCAGCGGATCCGCGAGCGCAAAACAGTCACCATCGCCTACCGCACGGATGCCCGGCCGTTCTCCTACGAGGACGGCGGTCAGCCGGCCGGGTACAGCGTCGACCTCTGCAAGCGCGTCGTCACCAGCCTGGGACAGCAGCTCAAGGTCCAACCGCTCGCCGTGAAGTGGGTGCCGGCCAACGTCCAGACCCGGCTCGACCTCGTCCGCAAGGGGCAGGTGGACATGGAGTGCGGGACAACCACCGCCACGCTCACCCGCATGGGCGAGGTGGACTTCTCCAACCCGATCTGGGTCGACACCACCGCGCTCTTGGTCAAGAAGGCTTCGGGCGCGAAGAACCTCGG
>Ga0207679_10000433_pt1 | contig 29526 bp, 26 predicted proteins | sample KBSC73metaG_FD_184320 | JGI IMG/M metagenome (GOLD analysis project Ga0207679, IMG submission 184320) | Corn rhizosphere microbial communities from Kellogg Biological Station, Michigan, USA - KBS C7-3 metaG (SPAdes) (version 2) | ecosystem: Host-associated > Plants > Roots > Rhizosphere > Soil ... | reverse complement strand
CGCTTCGAGGACGGAGGCGCAGGGTCGGGCGCAGGGGCCGGCGCGGTGCGCTTCGGCTGCGGCCCGGGCGGGGTGACGTGGGAGTCGGCGTCCGCTTCGACACTCCCACCTCCGGCCGAGTCGTCGCCGCCGCTCTCGAGCACCTCTCGATCGAGAGACTGGACGGCGATCACCGCGCGCGACTGGCTCCGGAGCACGCTTCCGTCCGCGGTCGGACCGGTGAGCGTCGATCGCCCACCGAGCGCGACCCGCTCGGGCGCGGCGCGGACGCCGGGCGCGAGGAAGACGGTCAGGAGCAGGAGCAGCGCCATCCCGCCGACGTGCCAGGGCCGGAGCCGCTCCACCTCGTCGGCGCCCCGCTCGAGAAGCCTGGTGACCCGGGCGAGCAGCTGACTGGGGTGCTCCGCCATCCCGGCGAGGGGCAGCGTGGTGGGGCGGCCATCGAGCCAGGCCGCGACCGAGGCCAGCCCACGGGCCACGTCGAGCCCCGAGCCGTTGCGCGCGGCCGCCCAGTCATCGCAGAGGTACTCCGCGACCTCCTGCATCCGCGCCCGGGCCAGGCGATTCAGGGGCTGGAAGAAGAAGAGTTGCTCGAGGACCGAGCCCATGACCAGCCATACCGGGTCGAGCCGGCGGAGATGGGCCAGCTCATGGGCGAGCACGCTGCGCTGCTGGCCGGCATCGAGCTCCAGGAGCGCCTCGGCGGGGAGGCAGATCTCCGACCATCCGAGCGCCACCGGGCTCTTCAGCCCCTCGGCGGTCGTGAGCCGGACCGGGCGGACGTGCCCGACGTCGCGGCAGAGTCCCTCCAGGCGGGCGCGGACCATCGGGTCCATCACCGGGGCGCGCTCGCCCAGGGCGGTGAGCAGCCGGGCCCGGAGCACGGCCAGCTGGAGCAGGAAGGCGCTGGCCACGACGGCCCAGCCCAGGAAGGCCAGCCCCGCGGGCGACAGGCGAGGCACGGCGAGGGTGTGAGGCTCGGGGAGCGCGGGGCTTCCGTTCGCGGCCAGGGGAAGCGCGGCGACGGGAGGAACCGCCGGCACGGGGGGCACGGGCGGCGCGGCGGGAGCGGCGGGCACCACGCTGGCGCTGGCCTCGGGCTCGGGGCGGACGCGCTGCGCGGTCGGGGGAGGCGCGTGGTGCTTCCGGACGATGGCGACTTGCGGCATCTCGGCGCTCGGGGGCGCGGGCGGGGCGGTCAGCTCGGGCAGCGCCGGTGCACGGAGCTCGGCGGTGCCTGCGAACGGGGTGAGCCCCGCGGCGAGCTGGAGCGTGGCAGTGACCAGCCCTCCGACGAGCGCGGTGCGCCAGGCGAGGTCACGCAGCCGGAGCGACCGGAGGAGCCCGGCTCGCTCGGCGAGCCACACGCCGCCGATGAGGACGGTGCTGTGGACGGCGTAGGTCAGGAGCCAGGCCACCCCGAGCGTGGCCAGGAGCGACAGGAGAGTCCCCACGATGCCGGCGCTCATCGGCCGCCTCGCTTTCCGCTGCGACCCTCGGCCTCGGCGATCAGCGTGCGCACCTTCTCCAGATCGCCCGGCCGGACGCTGCCCGCATCGAGGAGGTGCGTCATCAACGCCGCCACGTCACCCCCGAAGAGCAGGTCCGTGAGGCCGCTCACCATCGAGCGCCGGACCTCGCCCTCCGAGACGCGCGCCCGGTAGACGTATTGCCTGCCCTGGGAGGTGTGGCTCACAACCCCACGTTTTTCCAGGCGGCTGAGGAGGGTGGCGATGGTGGTGGGGGCCAGGTCCCGGGCCGGGCGGAGCGCCTCGGCGATCTCGGCGACGGTGGCCTCCCGCTTGTCCCAGAGAACGCGCAGGAGCGCGATCTGGAGGTCGGTCAGCTGGGTAGCGTCGGGCATGGGCTGCTCCTCGGCTTCGTCGACAGGTGTAATACTACTCTTGTAGACGAGTCAAGGGCAGGGTGATTGCGGTCGCTCTTCGTGGGGGGAATTCATCTCGTTCTGGACGGAGGCCGTGCGTTCGAGCAGCACCCGCCGCTCTCGTCTCGAGGTGCCCGCTCGAGGTTGCCTCTCGAGGTGCCAGACACCTCGTTACCGGAGCAGCACCGGCCGCTCTTGTCTTGAGGTGCCTCTCTAGGTGCCCCTCTCGAGGTGCCCTCTCGAGACACATCGTTACCGGCTCGAGGTGCGGCTCGAGATGGCTCAAGGTGCCTGGCTCGAGGTGCCAGACACCTCGTTACGGGCACCTCGTTACCGGAACGACGCCCGCCGTGGCTCAATGCGTCGGATCCTCGATCGGCGCGGTCGGTGCCCTTTCGAAGTGCCAGACGCCTCATTACCGAGACACCGACACCTCGTTCCTTCACGCCAGCGGCTCGTCGCGGGTGAACGAGGTGCGGACTGAGGCACCCGCCCCCTCGTTGCTGGAGAGTGGGGGACACTTCGTTAGCGAACACTCGGTACGTTCCCCTATCGGCCTCTCACACCGACTTGTTGGCCGGCGGGCGTGGCGCATCGGCGCCAAGAGCAGTTGCCCTGTCACCTGGCGTCTGCGACCGCCACGCGGGGCGGAACCCACCTCGGAGCGTGTGTCCACTCGTTGAGACCAGAGAACCGAGGAATGTCGTCATGCGCATCAACAGGATTCTTCTCGTCCTCGCAGTCACTGCGGTGTGTCTCGTCGCGACCGCCCGCTGCGGCGGCGACGACACGTCTGGGGGCCGGGTCACGGACGGGGGGATATCACTCCCGGACGGCGGCACGCCGCCGCCGCCTCCACCTATGCCGCCGATGCCGCCCTACGTGAACAGCCAGCCATCGGGTGAACGCCGCTAGGTCATCCTCTCCACGAGCGGCGTGGCGCAAGACGCTCGGGATGCGACCACGCTCGAGGACTGCTCGGTGCTGACGCGGCTGCCCAGGGAGCGACGAGGACCGAAGCAACGCTAGCGGCTCGCCTGCACGCTCTCGAGCATTGCCTCCATCGCCGGCGCGGCGTCGGCGAACGACTCCTCCGGCGCCTCGCAGCCGAGAACGACCCAGCTCTCCTCGAGCAGCACTGCCAGGGCGACCAACCGCTGCCGGATGCCCTCTCTCGTCCCCCGGTAGTCGAGCCGGTACGCCGGTCGACCGGTTGACTCGACGTCGCGGGATGCGAGGCGCTCGAAACGGTCGACCTGCGCCTTCGCCGAAGCGTCCATGGATGCCTTCATCGCGGCGACGGACAGGCCCTGGGCCTTGATCTCCGAGACCGTGACCTTCGCTCCCCCCGGGCCGGTCATCATCACCGGCATCGTCGGCAGCGGCGTGTCCTTCGTCGCGCTCCAGTCGCGCTCCGGCAACGAAAGCTCGATCCCCAGATGCGGGATCCGGAGGATGCGCCCATCGATTGCGGCGCTCGGGTGCGGTGCCGCGACACGGGGTCGCTCGATGGTGACACGTCGCGCCGGATAGTCGATGTGCAGGATTCCGGTTCCGAAGAAGTCGAAGCCCAGCACGCCGTCGATGGCTGTGCCAATTCTCGTCCCGAGCTCGCCCAGATCCATCACCATGCACGACACATCGCGGTCGACGAGCCCGGCAACGGACAACGACTCGACGCGAACGATCGTGAGTGCGACGTCGCCGCCGGCGCCGAACCCCGCCGACCTGTCCGCCGCCTTCAGCCCGAGCCGATCCGCGAACGCCTGGCCGAGAAGGGTGACACCCGCCCCGGTATCGAGGAGGAATCGTCCGGGGACGTCGTTGACGGCGACATCCACGAGGACGAGGTTCCCCTGCAGGGAGAATTGGCACGTCCCGCGATCCTGAAGCTGGGTCATGAGTGTCTCGTACGGTCGAAGACGCTCTGCGCGGGGCTCAGCCAGCCGGCGCGAAGATGCTCCGGTGCACGCGCCAGCTCCCGTCCTCGATCCGCTTGAGGATCCGCATGACGTGGAAGCGGCTCGAGGTCACCTCTCCGGTGCTGCGGTCCCGTTCGCTGCCCTCGATGTGGCCCCACTCGATGGCGGTGTCGCCGAACACCAGCGTCTCCTCGAACACCTCGCGGTAGTCCAGCACCTCGGTTCCACGCGCGGCCTGGGCCATCTTCTCGAGACCTCGGCGCAGCTCGGGCCCGCGCTTCACCGGGCCTCCGGGCGGCAGCGCGACCGCGTCCGGCGTCCACAGCTCGGCGAGGGCCTTCACGTCGTAAGCCTTGCTCGCCGCCTCGTCGCGGCGCCGCAGCGCCTCGATCCCCCGCATCGCCTCGTCCATCCCGGTCCTCCCCGTGGGCGAGCCGCCCATGCTCGCTCCGCGTGTCGCCGGCGCCGCTGATCGCACGCTCACCGTCCGAGGAAGACGCTCCCGCCGCGCGAGAGCCAGGTCCCGACGATGCCCGGGAGCACCCCCAGCACCACGACTGCCGCGGTGCTGAGCGCCAGCGCCAGCTCGGTGGCCAGGTTCCGCTCCGGCAGGGCACCCGCCTCCGGCGCCGGGCGCATGTACATGTAGACCACCACCCGCAGGTAGTAGTACGCGCCCACCGCGCTGGTGAGCACGCCCACGATCACCAGGCCCACCAGCCCGGCATCCACCGCGGCCTTGAAGATGACCAGCTTGGCCATGAAGCCGGCCATGGGCGGGATGCCGCCGAGGGAGAGCATGAACACCGCCATCGCCACCGCCCAGGCCGGCTTCCGCTGCGCCAGGCCGGCCAGCCGGTCCAGGTCCCAGGCGAAGCCGCGCACCTCGTCGTCCTTGCGCTCAAGCGCAGCCAGCACTCCGAAGGAGCCCACCGTGGTCACGGTGTAGGCCAGCAGGTAGAAGAGGATGCCCCGCAGCGCCGCCGCGGTGTCCGGCGTGGCGTCCGCGGCCAGCGCAGTGACGCCGAGCACCCCGCCCTTGGTCGTCCCGCTCCGCACGAACAGCGAGGCCACACCCACCAGGAGGTAACCGGCGTGGGCGATCGAGGAGTAGGCCAGCATCCGCTTCACGTTCCGCTGTGGGAGCGCGAGGAGGTTGCCGACGATCATGCTGAGGAACGCCAGGGTGGAGAAGCCGGTGAGCAGCGCGTCGCCGGGAATCCCGCGCCCCAGCACCAGGAACACCCGCACCATCGCCGCGAACGCCGCCGCCTTGATCGCGGCGCTCATCATCGCCGTCACCGGCGTTGGCGCGCCCTCGTAGACGTCCGGGGTCCACATGTGGAACGGAACCGCGGCGATCTTGAAGCCGAACCCGGTCCCGATGAGCGCCAGGCCGCAGTAGGCCACCGGCCGCCGGTCGAACAGGGTCGGATCGCTGAAGATGCGGGCCAGTTCCGCGCCCATCTCCGGCAGGAGCGTGCTGCGGGTCGCGCCGAAGAGGAGCGCCACCCCGTAGAGCAGCACCGCCGAGCTGAAGGCCCCCAGGATGAAGTACTTGAATCCCGCCTCGGCCGGCCGTGGTCCCCGGCGCAGGTACGCCGCCAGCGCGTAGGTGGCGACGCTCAGGATCTCCAGGGTGATGAAGAGGAGAATGAGCTCGTTGGACAGCACCAGAAGACTCATCCCCGCGCCAGCGAAGAGAAGCAGCGCGTAGAATTCCCCGCGCTCGGCGTGGCGCCCCCGGAGGAAGGCGGGCGCGAGCAGCACCGAGAGCCCCACCCCCACACAGATCACCAGCGAGACCAGGCTCCCGAACGGATCCAGCACCATGAAGCCGAGGAACACCTCCCTCGGTGCGGAGAAGACCGTGGCCGCCGCCACGACCGTCCCCAGCGCGGTGGTGACGACGGTCAGCAGCGGCTGGAAGCCTCGCGACGCCGAGGAGAGGAACACCTCGGAGAGCAGGACCACGCACGCCCCGGCGCAGAGGATCAGCGCGGGCCAGAGCGGCAAGAAGTCGGTGGCGGTCAGCGTGGGCAGGGTGAGCATGGGGGCCTAGCGCTGGGCGGACGAGCCGGCGGGCAGAGCCGCCACCGGCGGGGGGGAGGAGAGCGGGAGCACCGTCACCCGGGTGTCCTCGTCGCGCTGCTGCACGTCGAGGCCCACCTGGGCCCGGGCCAGGTACCGCCGGGTGGATGTCTCGAGCCGGTCGAGGAAGGGGCCGGGGAGCAACCCCATCACCAGCGCCATGACCACGAAGGGCAGGCTGGTGGCCAGCTCGCGGCCGTTCAGATCGCGGAGCCGGGCGTTCTCCACCTGCACCAGCGGGCCGAAGAAGACCCGCTGCACCATCCACAGCATGTACGAGGCGCCGAGGATGACCCCGGTGCTGGCCAGGACCGCCAGCCACATCGGCAGCTTCGTGGACTTGAAGGTCCCGAGCAGCACCAGGAACTCGCCGATGAACCCGTTGGTTCCCGGCACCGCGATGCTGGAGAAGGTGATGATCAGGAAGAACGCGGCGAAGATCGGCATGCTCCGGGCAATTCCGCCGAAGTCGATCAGGTTCCGGGTGTGTCGCCGCTCGTAGATCCAGCCGAAGAGCAGGAAGAGCGCCCCGGTGGAGACCCCATGGTTCAGCATCTGGTAGGCGCTGCCCGAGGCTCCCTCGGCGGTGAGAGCGAAGATGCCCAGCATGCAAAAGCCGAGGTGGCTGACGGAGCTGTAGGCGATCAGCCGTTTCACGTCACTCTGAGCGAGGCACATCATCGCCCCGTAGACGATGCCCACCACCGCCAGCACGGCGAAGGGGATCCGCATCTGCTGCGCGGCGACCGGGAACAGCGGGATGGCGTAGCGCCAGAACCCGAAGGTGCCCATCTTCAGCAGCACCCCGGCGAGGATGATCGATCCCGCCACCGGCGCCTCGGTGTGCGCGTCCGGAAGCCAGGTGTGCACCGGGAACATGGGCACCTTGATCGCGAAGGCCACCGCGAAGGCCAGGTACATCCAGGGCCCGTAGACGCCCAGGGCCTGGGCCAGCGGCGACATCGCGGCGCAGCTCGCAGCCTTGCCGGCGACGCACGCCGCCAGCTCGCGGTTGGCCCCGGAGAGCGAGTTGTAGAACGCCGCGTAGTCGAAGCTGCGGGAGCCGGCCGGCTGGGCGAGGAAGTACACCGCGAGGATCGCCACCAGCATCAGGAGCGAGCCGGCCAGGGTGTAGAGGAAGAACTTCATCGCCGCCTGGATGCGCTTCTCCGAGCCCCACATCCCGATGAGGAAGTACATCGGGATGAGCATCCCCTCGAAGAAGACGTAGAAGAGGATGAGGTCCAGAGAGGCGAACGCCCCGAGCATGGCGCTCTGGATCAGCAGCAGCGCGAGGTGGAAGCTCTTCACCCGGCTCTCGATGAACGACCAGCTGGAGAGCACCACCAGCGGGCCGAGAAACCCCGTCAACAGCATCAGCGATACCGCGAGCCCGTCGACGCCCACGTGGTAGCTGATGCCCAGGTCCACGATCCACGGCACGCGATGCTCGAGCTGGAACTCGGGCCCCTTCGGGTCGAACAGGGCGTAGAGCAGCACGGTCAGCCCGAAGTTGAAGAGCATCGACAGGAAGGTCCAGCCTCGGACCAGCCGCTTCTCGGTCTGGGGCAGCGCGGCGATGATCGCCCCCGAGATCAGCGGCTGGAAGATGGTGGCGGTGACGATCCAGGTGGTGAGCGTGGTCATCGGAGCACCCAGGTCAGCACCACGCCGATCGAGAAGAGCAGGCCCAACGCCATGACCGTCGCGTAGTTCTGGGTGTTGCCGGTCTGCGTGTAGCGGAGCCAGCCGCCCAGCCTGCGCAGGACCGCCGCCGTCCCACCGACCGCCACCCCGTCGATGAGCCCCGCGTCCACGATCTTGAACAGCCCCTTGGAGAGGACGGTGAAGGGCCGGAGGATCAGCAGGTCGTAGAGCTCATCCACGTAGAACTTGGCCCTCGCCCAGCGCCAGAAGAGCGCGATGGGCGCGGGGAGCGGCTTCCCGGCCCGTGCCGGCAACCACCAGCGGTAGACCAGCCACGCCGCCGCGCCGCCGACGAGCGCGACCGCCCAGGCGATCGCGTAGCCGAGCCACGGCGGGGACTCGACGTGCTTCACCGTTTCGTAGATCGAGGCGAAGCGATCGGCGAGGTTGAGCGCCGGCGCGAGATAGCCCTCCATCACCGCCACCTTCCGTCCGCCCGGGCCGGGGACCAGCTCCGGGAGGCCCCACACCACGCCGACCACCGAGAGGAAGGCGAGACACACCAGCACGAACACCATCCGGAAGCCGCTCTCGTGCGCGTGCGGCGTCCGGGCGTCCGCGGCGCGCTTCCCCTCGAAGGTCAGCGCGTACAGGCGGGTCATGTAGAACGCGGTACAGAGCGCTCCGAACAGGCCCAGCCAGTAGACGGTGTGCCCCACCCAGGGGTACCCGGCGAGCTCGGTGGTGTGTGCCCCGTGGAGGATGGCGTCCTTGGAGAAGAAGCCGCTCAGGGGGACGATCCCGGTGATGGCCAGGGTGGCGATCGCGAAGGTGGCCCAGGTCCAGGGCATCTCCTTGCGCAGCCCCCCGAGGCGGGTGATGTCGGTCTCGTCGCCGTTGCCGTGCATCACCGAGCCTGCGCCGAGGAAGAGGCAGGCCTTGAAGCAGGCGTGGGTGACGAGGTGCAGGGTCGCGGCCCAGAACACGCCCACGCCCACTCCCATGAACATGAACCCCAGCTGGGAGACGGTGGAGTAGGCGAGCACCTTCTTGATGTCGTTCTGGGCGAAGGCGATGAGCGCCGCCCAGATCGCCGTGGCCGCGCCGATCATCGCCACCCAGGCCATCGCCGTCGGTGAGAGCACCAGGAGGAAGCTGAGCCGGCAGAAGAGGTAGACGCCGGCGGTGACCATGGTCGCGGCATGGATCAGCGCCGAGACCGGCGTGGGTCCAGCCATCGCGTCCGGCAGCCACACGTACAGAGGAATCTGCGCGCTCTTGCCCGCCGCGCCGAGCAGCAGCAGGAGCAAGACCGCGGTCAGCACGTTCCCGAAGGTCTTGCCCTTCAGCGGCCCCTCGGTGCTGATGGTGGTCCCGAGGTTCATTCCCGGCCGGCCCTTCGCCGTCTCGGGGGGCATGCGGAGGGCCCATTCGCGGAGCACCTCGACGTTCAGCGGACCCTGGTCGTGCACCGTGGTCACCCAGGCCCGTGCCCGGCCGATGTCGGTGAAGTTGCTCCGGCCGAGCGCCGTCTCCCGGCCCATCTGCTCGGTGGCTCCGACCAGGAGCACCAGCAGGAACATCCCGATGAGGAAGGCGAAGTCACCGATGCGGTTGGTGATGAACGCCTTGCGTCCGGCCCAGGCCTTCTCCGTGTCGCGGTACCAGTAGCCAATCAGCAGGTAGCTGCAGAGGCCCACGCCCTCCCACCCCACGAAGAGGAGGACGAGGTTGTCGGCCATGACCAGGGTCAGCATCATGGCCACGAAGAGGTTCAGGTAGGCGAAGTAGCGCGGGTACCCGTCGTCGTGCTCCATGTACTCGGTGGAGTACAGGTGGATGAGGAAGCCGACGCCGGTGATGACCATCAGCATCGCCGCGGTCAGCCGGTCCACCAGGAAGCCGTAGTGCGCGCTGAAGTCCCCCGCCGAGAACCAGCGCCCCAGGTCCAGCCACAGTGCCCACCGCACCGGCACGCCGCTGGCCGGGGAGATGAACTGGGTGGACTGGGCCCCCACCGCCCACACCGTGAGGCAGGAAAGGACGAAGGAGGAGAACACCGTGAAGCAGGCCACGAAGTTGGTGTTCGCCCGCCCCATGAACTTCCCGAGCACGCCGCAGACCAGTGCGCCGAGGAGCGGAAGGGCGACGATCACCCAGAGAAGGTTGGCCAGGTTCTCCGGGTTGCCCCAGTAGGGATCGGTGAAGGGATTGACGATCGCGAGCATCGGTCGGTCAGAGCCTCATCGTCCGGATGTCGTCCACGTTCAGCGTCCCGCGGCTCCGGAACACGGCGATGATGATCGCCAGCCCGATCGCCGCCTCGGCCGCTGCCACGGCGATGACGAAGAGCGCCGGAAGATGGCCCACGTCCACGCCAGAGTCGCGGGCGAAGGCCAGGAAGGTGAGGTTGGAAGCGTTGAGCATCAGCTCGACGCACATGAAGACCACCAGCGCGTTGCGGCGGACCAGCACGCCGAACACGCCCAGGCTGAAGAGCAGGGCGGCCAGGAAGAGGTAGTGCTGCAGCGTGATGCCGTCCACGGCTTGCCCCCGTGTCAGACGCGCGATTTGGCGACCACGACCGCACCGACCATGGCCACCAGGAGGAGCAGTGACACCGCCTCGAACGGGGCGAGCCACTGGGTGTAGAGCTGTGCTCCGATCGACCGGAGCGTTCCGAAGCCGGCCGCCGCCGGTGCGGACACCGGAGCGAAGGGCCGCATCGCCACCACCAGCAGGGCGAACAGTGCGGCCGAGGCGATTCCCCCCACCACCCCGGGGAAGGTGACCTTCGCCGGACCCACCGATTCGCCGAGCGACAGGAGCATGATCACGAAGAGGAACAGCACCATGATCGCGCCGGCGTAGACCAATACCTGAAGGACCGCGATGGTGTGCGCGAGCAGCAGCGCGTAGATGGCCGCGAGGGAGAAGAAGGTCCCCACCAGGGACATCGCCGAGTAGATGGGGCTCCGAGCAGCGATGACCCCCGCGGCGGCGACCACGGTGAGGACGGCGAAGAGATAGAAGAGGAAGGTGGTCACGCGGTCATCGCTCCGTAGTGGCCCCAGGGCTTGTCGCCGAACGGGCACTTCCCGAGCCGGATGTGATCCTCGAATTCCTGCCGGAACTTCACCACGAAGCTGTGCACCGGGAGCGCAGCCGCGTCACCCAGGGCGCAGATGGTCTGCCCCAGCCCCATCGGCGGGTAGGGGGCGATGCCGTGGGCCACGTTGAGCAGCGTCTCGATGTCGCCCTCCTCGCCGCGCCCCTCCTCCAGCTTGCGGAGGATCCGGGTCATCCATGGCGTGCCCTCGCGGCAGGGCGTGCACTGGCCGCACGACTCCTCGGCGTAGAACCGGGAGACCCGCCACAGGCACCGCACCAGGCAGGTGGAGTCGTCCATGACGATGACCCCGCCCGAGCCGGCCATGTTCTGGATCTGCTTCAGCGCCTCGAACTCCAGAGGAACGTCCAGCTCGTCGGGGGTCATCACCGGTGCCGACGAGCCACCGGGGATGACCGCCTTCACCTTCCGGCCCGGGGGCATGCCCTGGCCGAAGTCCTGGCTCTCGATGAGCTCGCGGGCGGTGGTGCTGAGCATCACCTCGAACACGCCCGGGCGATTCACCGACCCGGAAAGGCACACCATCCGCGTGCCACCCGACTTCTCGGGCCCGAGCTTGGCGAACCACTCGGCGCCCTTCTGGAAGATGCTCGGCACGGCGGCGAGGGTCTCCACGTTGTTCACCACCGTGGGACAGCCGAAGAGCCCCACCACCGCCGGGAAGGGAGGCTTGAGCCGCGGCCAGCCCTTCTTGCCCTCGAGAGACTCGAGCATCCCGGTCTCTTCGCCGCAGATGTACGCGCCGGCCCCACGGACCACCCAGCAGTCGAGCGCGAAGTCACGACCGAGCACCTTCTTGCCGAAGATGCCCGCGCGGTACGCCTCGTCGATGGCCTTCTGGAGCCGCTCGGCCTGGAACCGGAACTCACCCCGCACGTAGATGTACGCGGTGTGCACCCCCAGGCCGAAGGAGGCGATGGCGATGCCCTCCAGTAGCATGTGCGGGTCGTTCTCCAGGATGTACCGGTCCTTGAACGTGCCGGGCTCGGACTCGTCGGCGTTCACCGCCAGGTACTTGGGCTTGGGGCTGTCCTTGGGGACGAAGCTCCACTTCATCCCGGTGGGGAAGCCGGCGCCGCCGCGGCCTCGAAGGTTGCTCTTCTTGACCTCGTCGATGATCTGGGCCGGCTGCATGCCCAGCACCTTCTCCAGGGCCGTGTAGCCGCCGGTGCTCTTGTAGACCTCGAGGGTCCAGGAGCTCGGGCGCCCCCAGTTGCGGGTGATGATCTTCTCTGCTGCCAGCGGCATCGACGGACTCCTAGGAGGCGGGCTTCAGCCGGGCGAAGACTGCGTCCACCGCCGCGCGCGACCGGAGATTCTCGTGATGGACCTCGTTCACCTGAAGGCACGGCGCGGTGCCGCAGGAAGCGAGGCATTCGGCCTCGCGGAGGGTCCAGGTTCCGTTGCTCTCGCCCGCCTTCACCCCCAGCTTTTGCTCCAGGTAGGCGAGCAGGTCCTCAGCCCCCCACAGGCTGCAAGAAAGGTTGGTGCAGACGTCCACCACGTACTTCCCGGGCTTCCGGGTGTGGAACATCACGTAGAAGGTGGCGACCTCGTAGGCCCGCTCCGGGGAAACCTCGAGCTTCCGGGCCACCATCTCCATGCCATCGGGTGGGAGCCATCCCTTCATCGACTGCAGGAGGTGCAGAGCAGGAAGCATCGCCGCGCTCTTCCGGTCCGACGGGTAGTGCGAGAGAATTTCGGCGAGCCGGTCGTCGAAGACCCGTTGCTCTTCGGCCGTCAGAAGGGGCGAGGCCATGGGGCCCGCGCTTCGTAAGGGACGACCGAACCGCTTGTCAACGATAGGGATTCTTCATGGCCACGGAAGAGAAGAGAGCCGATGCACGCGCTCCGTTCGTGCTCCGGGTGAACTTCCGCGACCGCTCCGATTGCATGGACGCCACCGAGAACCTCTCCCGCGGGGGCCTCTTCGTCCAGACCTCGGAGACCTTCCGGATCGGGCAGGTGGTCCACCTCTCGGTGGGCTTTCCCGGGCTGCTGGAAGCCGTGGCCCTCAAGGGGGAGGTGGTCTGGGTCAGGCCCGGGCGGGCGGACGCGGTGGGCGGGGTCGGCATCCGCGTTGCGGACGAGGCGGATCGGCGGCGGCTCGATGACGTGCTCGGCGGACGGGCCGGGCGGGTGATCCAGCCCCCCGAGGGGGGGTTCAAGGTCCTGCTGGTCGAGGACAACCCGCTGGTGGTCGAGATGTACAGCTACGTCCTGAAGAAGCTCGCCACCGCCGAGCTCCGGGGAAAGGTGCCGATGGAGGTCCACTTCGCCGCCGACGGGCACGCAGCCCTTCGAGCGCTCGCCGAGGGTGGCTTCCACCTGGTGCTCACCGACCTGTACATGCCGGTCATGGACGGCTTCGCGCTGGTCCAGAAGATGCGGGCGGATCCGACGCTGCGCGACATCCCTGTGGTGGCGATCAGCGGAGGTGGGAAGGAGGCGGAGACGCGCGCCAGGGCAGAAGGTGTGGAGGTGTACCTCCGCAAGCCGGTGCGGTTCGCCGAGGTCCTGGAGACCGTGAAGCGTCTTCTGCGGATCAGCTAGAGTTTCCCTCTCGTTTCACACCCGGGTAACGAATGACGACGGCACGAGCAGTCCTCGACCGAGACACGGTGAGCGGTGAGGCGCTCTTCATCCTCAAGAACCTGCGGGACAATTCGAAGCAGGGCCGCTCCAACAAGCTGGCCGAGGTGAAGACCGCCCTCGAGCCGGCGGTGAGCCTCGAGTTCGACGCCTACTTCTTCTTCCTCCGCAAGTTCCACTACATCGCGATGGACCGCGAGGCTCAGCTGAAGCTGACCGACTCCGGTGAGCGGGTGGTGGACGGCGTGGACCTGGACCGCTTCTCGGGCGAGGTGGGCGAGTTCTTCAGCGAGCAGCTGGCACCGGTGGACGAGCCGATCGTCGACGGCTCGCTCCCCTTCGAGACCGACAGCAGCACCGACGACCTCTCCGTGGAGACCGCCGACTTGAGCCCTCCCCCCGCTCCCCCCGCTGCTGCTCCACGTCCGATCCGGCGTGCCCCCGCGCCCGCCGAGGGCGGTCTGGACCTCGACGGCCGCTACACCCGGGGGGAGGCCATCGGGGGCGGCCCGCTCGGCTCGGTGCACCGGGGCAAGCACCTCAGCCTGGGGACGGAGGTGTGCATCAAGGAGCTGAAGGACATCTTCGGCTACTTCTCCTTCCTCCAGCGGGGCGAGGTGCTGAAGCGCCTGAAGCGCGAGCTCTGCGCCCAGGCCCAGGTCCGGCACCCGGCGGTGGTGGCCATCATCGACCAGGCCGTCGAGGGGGCCCGTCCCTACGTGGTCATGGAGCTGCTGGCCGGCTCGCTTCGTGAGCGGCTCGAGCGCGCGAACGGGAAGAGCCTCCCGGTCGCCGAGTCGATCCGCACCTTCCTCCAGCTCTCCTACGCGCTGCGCGCCGCCCACGCCTCCGGGCTGACCCACCACAACCTGAAGCCGGAGAACGTGCTCTTCGACGCCTACGGGAACGCCCGGATGGGTGACTTCGGGCTCTCCCGGGTCATCGAGGTGGAACCGGGCAAAGGGCTGCCGCAGGTCTTCGTGGGGACGGGGTCGCTGAGCTACCTCGCGCCGGAGCTCATCACCCGGAAGGACGCCGGCCCCGCGGCGGACGTCTACGGTCTGGGCATCCTCCTCTACGAGATGCTCACCGGCGGCATCCCCGGGCGCCGCTCGCCGTTGCCCTCGGAGGTGAACGCCGAGGTCCCGAGCAAGCTGGACCCCATCTTCGACAAGATGACCCAGGACCGGCGCGAGTCGCGTTACCCGGATTTCGACGCGATGCTGGACGAGTTCTACGGCGCCTTCAGCGATGGCGAGTTCCTCCACCAGGGTGACCTGGTCCTCTCCTCCGAAGCCCCGGGGGCCTGAGCGCCCGAGGCATGATGGTCGACTCGGAGCTTCTGGTGGGTGCGCGCCTCCTGGCCTCCGGGACGTGGCGCGCCTCCCACGAGGCGTTCGAGACCGCCTGGCGCCGGAGCGCCGGCGAGGGGCGAGACCTCCTCCAGGCGCTGGCCCAGCTCTCCGCGGCTCTGCTGAAATGGAGCGAAGGTCAGCTCGAGCCGGCGGCCACCATTCTCGGGCGAGTGAGACAGCGGCTGAAAGGGCTGCCCTCCCAGGTGTCACGGGTGGACGTGGAGACGCTGGAGTCGACCGTGCTCGAGCTCCAGGAACGCCTGGCCCTCCGCGAGCCGGCGCCCTCGCAGGTGCGGGTCCCGCTGGGGGTGGAGGCGGTGGCTGCGGCCGACCGGGTCGGTGTCGGCGCGCCTTGCCCGTACTGCGGCGAGCGGGTCACGGTGCACGTCGAGCCGACCGGGATGTCGCTGGAGCAGTACGTGGAGGACTGCCCGGTCTGCTGCCGTCCCTGGGTGGTTCACGTGGAGCGGGCCGCCGGTCGGCCCACGGTGACCCTCGCCCGCGAGGACGACTGAGAGCCGTCCAGGGGTGCGTCGCCGGTGACCGCCGACATCCGGCGGCCCGGGAGTAGAGTCTGGCCGTGGCGGAGCGAACATCAGACGGGGACCTGCCCCGGACGATCACCTTCTCGCCATCCGTGGCCCGACCGGCAGCCGGAGTCTCCGTCTCGCCGGGAGATGTCCTCGAGCAGCGCTTCGAGGTCCTGCGCATCATCGCTCGCGGCGGAATGGGGGTCGTGGCCGAGGCCGAGGACCGTGCCCTCGGGACCCGGGTCGCGCTCAAGTTCATCCAGCCCTCGATGGCCGGTGACCCGGCCGTCCGCGAGCGGTTCCGTCGCGAGATCCTGCTGGCCCGGCGCATCACCCACCGGAACATCTGCCGGATCTTCGAGCTGTTCTCCACCCAGCTGGAGGGGGAACAGGTCCTCTTCCTCACCATGGAGCTGCTGGAGGGGGAGACACTCTCCGACCGCCTGCGGCGCGGGCCGCTCACTCCGGAGGTGGCGCTCCCTCTGGTCCAGCAGATGGTGGACGCCCTGGAGGCGGCCCATGCCCAGGGAATCGTCCATCGCGATTTCAAGAGCTCCAACGTGCTGCTGGTGTCCGATGGCTGGCCCATGGAGGGCATGACGGCTGCTGCACCGGACCAGAAAGGCGGGGCGGCGGAACGGGTGGTGGTCACCGACTTCGGGATCGCCCGAGCGCTGGAGCGAGAGCGAAGCCGCGATCCGGACATGACTGCCGAGGGATTGCTGGGGACGCCGGGCTACATGGCTCCCGAGCAGGTCCTGGGGGGCCACGTCACTCCGGCCACCGACATCTACGCCTTGGGGGTGGTCCTCTTCGAGATGCTCTCCGGGGAGCTTCCCTTCCGACGGGAGAGCCCGGTGGCCACCGCGCTCGCCAGGCTCTCGGAGGCCGCCCCCCGGCTCTCCTCACTTCGACCCGGAGTGGACCCGACCTGGGACGCGGTGGTGGCCACCTGCCTGGCCCGCGAGCCGGTCTTCCGCTACGCCGCCGTTCGAGACGTCGTTCGAGGCCTCCAGGGCGGGGTTCCGACACCGAGCCTCAGGCCGGGGCTGATGGAGACCTTGCCGGCGGAGGTCAGCTCCTTTCTCGGCCGGACCACGGAGATCCCCGAGGCGGTGGCGCTGCTGCGGAGTCGCCGGGTCCGGCTCCTGACCTTCACTGGCCCGGGCGGTACCGGGAAGACGCGCCTGTCGATCGAGGTCGGCAGGGCGCTGGCGGAGGACTTTGCCGACGGGGTGACCTTCGTCGGCCTGTCCAACGTGACCGATCCCGTCCGCGTGCCCCACGCCATCGCCGCGGCCCTGGGATTGAAGGAAGTGGCCGGTATCTCCATCGAGGAGGTGGCGTCCGCCTATCTTCGCCCGAGGAACCAGCTGCTGATCCTCGACAACTTCGAGCACGTCCTTCCGGCGGCCCCGGTGATCGGGAGACTGCTCCGCGCAGCACCGGGTCTGGTGGTCCTGGTGACCAGTCGCTCGCTGCTTCATCTCTCGGGAGAGCACGACATGCCCGTCCCGGGGATGGGCCTTTCCAGCTCGAGCGCCGGAACCGCCACGGCGGCGCTGGCCAACGACGCAGTGCGGCTGTTCGTCGAGCGAGCGAAGGCGCTCTCACCCCGCTTCGAGCTCACGGACGAGAATGCCGGTGATGTCCTGGCCCTCTGTCTGCGGCTGGACGGCCTGCCGCTGGCGATCGAGCTGGCGGCGGCCCGGATCAGGCGAGACACGCCCCGATCGATGCTCGATCGGCTGTCGCAGTCCGGTGCGCTCGGGATGCTCGGGCAAGGTTTTCACGACGCCGAGCGCCGGCAGCAGACGCTGCGGGAGACCATCGCCTGGAGCGACAAGCTCCTCTCGGCCGAGGAGCGGGAGCTGTTCCACGCCCTGGGCATCTTCGTCTCCGGTGCCACGCTGGAGGGCGCTGCGGCCGTGGCCGGGCTCACCCCGGACGAAGCGCTGGACCTCCTCGGCTCGCTCGTCGACAAGAGCCTCGTCCAGCGGGCGCAGACGCCTCGGACCGAGGATCGCTACCTGATGCTCCAGACGCTTCGGGAATACGCGCTGGCGGAGCTGATCGCAGAACGTCTCACCGTCGTCCGAGGTCGTCACGCTTCCCACTGTCTGGCGGTGGCCGAGCGCGCCTCGGCCGGGCTTCGTGGCCCGGACCAGGGTCGCCTTCTGGCCGAGCTGGAAGCCGATCACGAGGAGATGCGCATCGCTCTTCACTGGTTTGCCTCGGAGGGACGCACCGAGGAAGCCCTCCGGATCAGCGTGGCGCTGGGGCCCTTCTGGGACGTCCGGGGCCACTGGGTGGAAGGGCATCGGCGGTTGCTCTCTGCGCTCCAGCGGGCTCCGCAGGCCGTGCCCCAGCTCCGCGGACGGGCGCTTCACTGGCTGGGAGTCCTGGAGTGGAACCTGGGCCGGCTGCAGGACTCGAGGCGCAACCACGAGGAATCGATCGCACTCTGTGGTTCCATCGGGGACGAGCTGCTTCTGGGAGAGGGTCTGTACCGGGTCGGCCTCACCGCGCTCTTTCAGGGCGATCTCCCCGCTCTGGAACGGTTCACCGAAGCTCTGGCCGAGCTGGGGGACCGCCTGGAAGCGCCCTGGCTGCGCGCGCTGGCAGGCTCGAATCGGGCGACCGCGGCGAGCGAGCATGGCAACGTCGACCGGGCGGTCGCGCTGGCCCACGACTCACTGGAGCTCATGCGCCAGGTCGGCGACGCGTACTACTACGGCTTCTTTCAGAATGTCTTTGGCGAGATGACCCGGCTCGCCGGTGATCTCACGCGGGCCAAGGCCGCCTACGAGGCAGAGCTGCGCATCGCCGAGCAGCTCGGATGCAAGCGCTTTCTCACCGTCGGCAACGCCAACCTGGGCCAGGTGGCCGCCGCACAGGGGGATTGGACTGCGGCACTGCAGCGCACCAAGACCGCTCTGCAGATCAACCACGCCCTCGGCGAACGTCGGAACATGCCCCTTCAGCTGCTCACCGCCGCCGAGGTGGTGATGCACCTCGGCGCTCCGGAGCTGGCAGGCCGGCTCATCGGGGCAGCGGAGGCCCTGCTGGCCACGCTTCCCATCCACTACTGGGCTCCGGACCAGAAGCCTCTGGAGCGTTTCCGCCGAGCGATCGCGGAGCGGCTTCCTCCGGAGCGGCTGGCGAGCCTGCGCCAGGAGGGTGCGATGCTCACCCTCGAGGAGGCCCTGCACGGAGTGCTCAGCTTCATTCCCTCGGCCCCCCGAGGCGCCGGGGACTGAAGCCCGCAACTCAAGAACTCCGAGAAGCTGGCGCCCACGCAGGTGTCAAACACCTTCGAGGGGCTCGCCGGGTTCCCGTGGTCGCGCAAGCCCATGGAATCGAAGGCAAATCTCAGCGGATGGGCCGCTCCTGATCCCCGCGGTCCTGGTGTCGCTGGAAATGGCTCCTCCGCTGGCGCGTCTTCGGGGCGCGCTCCCGCCCGGAGGTCGCCCGTGGTCCGTCCGCTCCTGGTCTCGCTCTTCGTCCTCGCCTCCGTCCCCGCCGTCGCCGAGGAGTGCGTGGTCACCTCCGGCCCGCGCGATCGGGTCAGCCGCGGGAAGACCGTGGTGGTCGAGCCGGGTGAGTCGCTGGAGGACGTCCTGGCCCTGGACGGGGACGTGGTCCTCCGTCGCGGCGCACGGGTGAAGTCCGCCGTGGCGGTGAACGGCAACGTCATCCTCGAGCCCGGCGCGAAGGTGACTGGCACCGCCGCCAGCTTCGGCGGGCAGATCCAGGTCTCCCCCGGCGCGAAGGTCGCCGGCAGCCGGCTCCAGCTCTCCGACGGCCTCGAGGTTCGCAGCGAGAACGGCAAGGACCTGGGCCTGGCGCTTTCCATCGGCGGTCGGGACGTCTCCAGGCTGCTGGTGGCCAAGCTGGTGGAGAAGGCCCGCAGCTGCCGGTTCGAGACCGAGGCCGGCCAGATCAGTCTCTAGGCCGTCGCCTTCTTGCCCAGCGCCAGGGGAACCCGGAACAGCTCCAGCAGCATCTCCACCTCGACCGGCTTCGGAAGGCAGGCGATGGCCCCGGCCTTGAGCGACTGCTCGACCAGCTCGGGGCTGTGCCGCCCGGTCATGGTGATGAGGCGCACGCCCTCGAGCGACTTCCGGGTCCGGATGCGCCGGCAGACCTCGAATCCATCCATGTCCGGCATGTTGAGATCGATGAGCATGCCGTGCGGCTTGAGCTCCGAGACCAGCAGGAGCGCCTCCACTCCGCTGGGGGTGGTGGTGAGCTCGACGTCGGTGCTCTGCGACTTGAACGCCCGTCGCATCGCATCGAGGACCGGCTTCTCGTCGTCCACGACCAGGATCTTGACCGAGCCGCTTCCCAGCTCGTCGGGCAGCGGCATCTGGTGAGCGATGAGGAAGCTGCGCAGGTCGCTCCCCCGGACCCGTCGGTGCCCGCCCGGGGTACGGAAGGCCAGGAGGATTCCACGGTCGATCCACTTGCTCACGGTGGACGGGTCGACCTGCAGAAGCCTGCTGATGTCGTGCGTGGTGTAGAGCTGGTCCATTCGACCCTTCCCCCGGGTCCCCGCCTGATCCGCACCACGTCAGGAAGTCGCATCGGCGTCAAGCGGCGCGTCGGAACCGACCGCGATTGGCCCATCCGGCGCCCGGCTGAGCTGCCTGCGGGCGCACGAATTTCACCCCGCCCGGCGTTGTGAATGTCGACTGCTCCGGTCGTCAATCGGCGAAGGGCAGGTCAAGCTTGACCGAGCGCGCGGCGGATCGCGACCAGCTGACCGAGCAGCGTGTCGGCCAGGGCGGGCGTCAGCGAGGACGGTCCATCGCACGGCGCAAGCTCCGGATTCTCGTGCACTTCCATGAAGACGGCGTCCACGCCCGCGGCGACCGCCGCCCGGGCCAGGACCGGGACGAAGTGCCGCTCGCCCCCGCTGGCGTTGCCTGCCGCCGAGGGGAGCTGCACCGAGTGCGTCGCGTCGAAACACACCGCCAGTCCGGCACCGCGCATCTGGGCCAGGCCCCGCATGTCCACGACCAGGTTGTGGTACCCGAATGCCGCCCCTCGCTCGGTGACCAGGACGTTGGGGTTGCCCGCCTCCTGGGCCTTCCGGGCGGCCTGGACCATGTCCAGAGGAGCCACGAACTGTCCCTTCTTGAGGTTCACTCCCCGCCCGGTTCGGGCCACGGCCACGATCAGATCCGTCTGCCGGCAGAGAAAGGCTGGTACTTGAAGCACGTCCACCACCTCGGCGGCAGCCGCGACTTGCGCCACCTCGTGAACGTCGGTCAGGACCGGCACCCGGGCCCGCTCCTTCACCCGGGCCAGGATCCGGAGACCCTCGGCCAGGCCCGGCCCCCGGAAGGAGCTCCCGCTGGTCCGGTTGGCCTTGTCGTAGCTGCACTTGAAGACGTAGCGGACCCCGTGCCGGGCCGCGAGGTCGCGCAGGAGCACTGCGTGTCGCAGTGCGTGCTCCTCGCCCTCGATGACGTCCGGCCCGGCGATGAGGAGGAGCGGCTGCCCCTCGCCCACCTTCACCCCGGCCAGCTCGATCATCGCCGGCCGCCGTCCCGGTGCTCGAGCGCGGCGCGGATGAAGCCGCTGAACAGGGGATGCGGGGCGAAGGGCTTGCTCTTGAACTCGGGGTGGAACTGGCAGCCGACGAAGTAGGGGTGGTCGGAGAGCTCGATCATCTCCACCAGATTCAGCTCGGGGTTATGGCCGCTCACCACCATGCCCCCGTCGGAGAGCCGGCTCTTGTAAGCGTTGTTCACCTCGTAGCGGTGGCGGTGCCGCTCGCTGATCTCGTCCTTGCCGTACAGGCGCGCGGCCAGCGTGCCGCTCTTCAGAACGCACCCGTAGGCCCCGAGACGCATCGTGCCGCCCTTGTCCAGAACCTGGACCTGGGACTCGAGGAGCGAGATGACCGGGTGGGGCGTCTTCTCGTCGAACTCCACCGAGTTGGCGCCAGCGAGCCCGAGGACGTCGCGGGCGAATTCCACCACCGCCATCTGCAACCCGAGGCAGATGCCGAAGAAGGGGACCTTCCGCTCCCGTGCGTAGCGGACCGCGGCAACCTTGCCCTCGGTTCCGCGGACCCCGAAGCCGCCCGGCACCAGCACCGCGTCCACGTCGCCGAGCAGTGCCGGGGCGCCCTGCGCCTCGACGTCCTGGCTGTCCACGTACTTCAAGGTGACCCGGACGTCGTTGGCGATGCCCCCGTGCATCAGGGCCTCGTTGAGGCTCTTGTAGCTCTCCTTGAGGTCCGTGTACTTGCCGACGATGCCGATCCGCACCTCGCCCTTGGCCGGGGAGTAGACCTTCTCCAGGATCCGCTCCCAACGCTCGAGCCGGGGTGCGCGCGACCAGATGTTGAGCACCTCGGAAAGCCGCTCGTCGAGCCCCTGCCGGTGCAGCTCCAGTGGCAGCTCGTAGATGCTCTTCACGTCCGGACTGGAGAAGACGCTCCCCGGATCGACGTTGCAGAACATCGCGATCTTCTGCCGCATCTCGGCGGGGATCTCCCGATCGGTCCGGCAGATGAGGATGTCCGGCTGCACGCCGATCTCCCGCAGCTTCATCACCGAGTGCTGCGTGGGCTTGGTCTTCACCTCGCCGGCCGCCGCGATGTACGGCAGGAGCGTCAGGTGGATGTAGATCACGTTCTGGGGCCCGGTGTCGTAGCGCATCTGCCGGACCGCCTCGAGGAACGGGAGCGACTCGATGTCGCCCACCGTTCCCCCGATCTCGACGATGATCGCGTCGTGTCCCTCGGCCGCGGCGCGGATGACCGACTTGATCTCGTCGGTGATGTGCGGAATCACCTGGACCGTCTTCCCCAGGTACTCGCCGCGGCGCTCCTTCTGGATGACCGAGTTGTAGATCCGGCCGGTGGTGAAGTTGTTCGACCGGCTCATGCTCGCCGAGGTGAAGCGCTCGTAGTGTCCGAGGTCCATGTCGGTCTCGCCGCCGTCGTCGGTGACGAAGACCTCGCCATGCTGGAAGGGACTCATCGTCCCCGGATCCACGTTGATGTACGGGTCCAGCTTGAGGAAGGTGATGTCGAGGCCGCGGTTCTCGAGGAGGGCCCCGATGCTCGCCGAGGCCAGTCCCTTTCCGAGAGAGCTGACCACCCCACCCGTCACGAAGAGGTACTTCGTCTTCTTGGAACGCATGGGGATATTCCATGTGCCAAGAACGGGGCGCGACGTCAACGTGTGGGCGATGCTCCACGAGGCTGGAGAAGGTCGATCCCGGTCGCCGCGGACACCGTCGAGAGACGACAGCGCGTCGGCAGGCCCACCGACACCACTCCCTCCCCGTCCCGGACGAGCGTGTAACACTCCTTCCGCAGTGGGAATGCCGCCGGCAACCAGGCCAGCTGCAGCTCCACGTTATGGACGGAGTACTCCTCCCGCCTGACGAGGATGAACTCCCCGAGCGGCAGCCCCGCGCCGATGGCGGCGGCTGAGGAGATGGCCCAGATTCCCGCGGCGGTGAATGCAAGTGCCTGGATCGCGTCCGTGATGCACGAAGACCGCAGCGCCCGGATGCGGAGCTTGCGCTCCAGGCCGGGTGGGTCCATGTCGGTTGCCAAGGGAGCGTCGGGAGTGCGCACGGATGACAGGCTAGAAGGGGGGGTGGCGGGCAGAGGACAGACGATCAGGGAAGGGCGATCCCCCGGCCGGGGGCATGCCATGCTCGACCGGATGCTTTCCTTTCCCGCCGCGCTCCTGGCTTGGTCCGCGGCCACCACCGTCGCCGCCGCGCCGGTTACCACCACCGACTTCGTTCGCCAGGGGATGGAGCAGGAGCGGGCCATCTCCCGCTGCACGGCCTGGGTGGAGTCGCAGCACGCGATGGAGTTCGACGGCAACGGGAAGGTGAAGCCGGGCCGCGAGCTTTACGTGGTCCGCCGCTTCCTCGGCCTTCCGCCGGCGCAGAAGGTCGAGATCGTCTCCGCCCGGCGCTCGAGCCAGGACGTGGCCGAGGAGATGCGGCGGGAGCAGAAGTTCAGCTCGGAGACCCAGAAATTCCGGTCTCCGTTCCACCCCGACTCCCGACCGCTCTACATGTTCTTCCGCGCCGACGCGCCGGAGAACGAGCCGATGCGGCTGAGCTTCCACCCGACCTACGCCCACCGGAACGACCCCGGCCTCTTCGAGGGCACCGCGCTCTTCGACCGCGCGAGCGGCAGGCTCCTGGAGTGGACCGCGACGCTGGTCAACCCGCCTACCCTGGTCACCAAGGCCGAGGTCCACGCGAAGTACGCGATCCGGGTCGGCCTGCTCGACAGCCGCTCGGAGGTGAACGTGGCGGTGGAGGGCGGCCTGCTCTTCTACAAGCGACGGGGACGGATGGACTTCCGGTACACCGACTATCGCTGCCCCGAGTCGATGCCCCCCCCCGAGCCTGCGGTGGCCGAGCCGCGCGGGGTGCCCCCCGTCCCGGACTCGGGCCCACGCGCCGACCGGGGCTCCTGAGCCAGACCGCCGGCCCGGCCGGGGCCAGTGCCCACGCCGGTCCCTCGACCCGCTCCCGAAGCGCTCGTGGACGGCAGAGTGGTCGAGGGGATGGATTCCCGGGTTGACCCGCCACGGTCTCGGGGTGAAATGACAGGCGGCATCCGGAGGCGACGTGGCCCAGACCGACGGTCATCCAGCGAGAGACGGGCGCGAGGCGGACTGGCTGGACGTGGCGCTGGCGCGTGCCGCCGGCGCAGCTCCCGTCCCCGGCAACCGCATCCGGCTCCTCCAGGATGGTCCGGAGAACTTTCCGGCCTGGCTCGAGGCCATCGCCTCGGCTCGCGACTACATCCATTTCGAGACCTACATCCTCCGGGGCGATCGAACGGGGTGGCAGTTCGTGGACGCGCTCTGCGCCCGCGCTCGAGCGGGCATCCGGGTGCGCTTCCTCTACGACTGGCTCGGCTCCTTCGGGACCTCGTCGCGAGTCTGGCGCACCCTGCGCGAGGCGGGGGTCGAGGTCCGCGCCTTCAATCCTTTCGACTGGTCCAGCCCTCTTGGCTGGGTGCACCGTGATCACCGCAAGACGGTGAGCGTCGACGGCCGGGTGGGGTTCGTGTCCGGGCTGTGCGTCGCCGACGCGTGGGCCGGGGATCCGGGCCGGGGGATCCCGCCCTGGCGCGATACCGGGGTGCAGGTCGAGGGCCCGGCGGTGGCGGACATCGAGAACGCCTTCGCCCGCGTCTGGGCGACGACCGGGGCTCCGATCTTCACGGACGAGGTACGTCGGCGCGACGACATGCCGGTCGTGGGCGACACTCGCCTCCGGGTCATCAGCGACGAGCCGGGGACGGCCGGGCTGCTCCGGCTGGATCAGTTCATCGCCAGCGCGGCGCGGCGGTCGCTCTGGCTCACCGATGCCTACTTCGCGGGGACGCCTTCCTACGTTCAGGCGCTGCGGGCCGCGGCGCTCGACGGTGTGGACGTGCGTCTCCTGGTGCCCGGCTCCAGCGACATCGCGCTGCTCCAGCCGATCTCGCGCGCCGGTTTCCGCTCCTTGCTCGAGGCCGGCATCCGGGTCTTCGAGTGGAAGGGTCCGATGCTCCACGCCAAGACCGCGGTGTGCGATGGGCTCTGGGGGCGCGCCGGGTCGACGAACCTCAACGTCATCAGCTGGCTCAGCAACTACGAGCTGGACGTGGCGCTGGAGGACTCCCGCTTCGCCGGGCAGCTGGAAGAGACGTTCCTCGCCGATCTCCAGAACTCCACCGAGCTGGTGCTCGCCGGCAGGCGGATGCGAAGCGCGGTGCCCCGCCCGCGGGTACAGCGAGTGCCCCGGCGTGTGCGGGGGAGCGCGGTTCGAGCGGCAGCCGGCGCCCTCCGGGTGGGGAACACCGTCACCGCCGCCATCAGCGAGCGCCGCACGCTCGAGGGTGGCGAGCGCCGGATGGTGTTCTTCGGAGGCCTCGCTTTGCTGGTGCTGGCAGCGCTCTGGGCCATCTTCCCGCGTGTGCTCGGGATTCCGGTGGCGGTCGTCCTGGGTTGGCTCGGGCTGTCACTGCTGTGGAAGGCCTGGCGGCTGAGGAAGTCCACGCAGCCGACGAGCCCGGCCTCGCTCCCCACCGCCGTGGACGGTCCGGCGACGGTCCCCCCCGAGGCCAGGTCGCGCTCCGGCGGGCTTCGCTCCGGCTCCCCGAGCTGAGCCAACGTCCGGCAGTGGACCGTCGCCTCGAAGGCGTGCCGGGCCCTTCACCGAGTCCCGGAAGACCGTTGCCGCGCCGCTCTGGGGAACTTGCCGTTCAGTTGCCTCTGCAACGGCCGAAGTGCTCGCGATCCCCTGGCGGAGCGGGCGGGTTCGGGGCACCCTCGCCCTCCCACCCGCAGGAGGTGCCCATGGCTCGTGCGCTCCGCTTCTCGCTGCTCGTCGCCCTTCCCGCCGCGCTGGCTCTCGCGGCCGACAACAAGCCTCCGGCCATGGACGATCAGGGCGCCACCAGCGTGAAGGATGCGAAGTGGGTCGCGCCCAAGGCGCCGGAGATCCCGCCCGGGGTGATGGGCTCTCCGATTGCCAGCGATCCCAACGGGCCGAACGTCGGCTACGCCAAGTTCGCCCCGGGATACACGTTCCCGATGCACTGGCACTCGTTCACCGAGTACACCAGTGTGATCAGCGGGAAGATGCAGTTCACCGTGAACGGCAAGACCTACGACCTCGAGCCGGGGAGCTACGTGGTGATCCCGGCCAAGGCGCACCACCTTGCGAAGTGCTTACCGGGTGCCGAGTGCATCGCAATCACCCGACGCGCCGGTCCGGCCGACTACAACTGGGTGAAGTGACGCTAGCCGCCGCTCCGGGATAGGAGAGCTTCCGCGCGGGCGAGATCCTCCGGCGTGTCCACGCCGATGCTGGCGTGGGTCGTGGGCAGGCAACGTATCCGGATCCCGTTCTCCAGTGCCCGGAGCTGCTCCAGAGACTCGGCGCGCTCGAGGGGGGTCGCCGCGAGCGAGGCCAGCCGGAGGACCGTCGCCCGCCGGTACCCGTACATCCCCTGGTGCGCCCAGCGGGTCACCGGGCCACCGTCGCGGCTGAAGGGTACGTCGGCCCGGGTGAAGTAGAGCGCGTCGTACCGGAGGTCCACGACCGCCTTCACCACGTTCGGGTTGCCGCGCTCTCCCTCCTCGAGCGGACGGATGAGCGTGGCCATCTCCACTTCGGGGTCGTCGAAGGCTGCGGCGAGTGCCCGGAGCGCCTCCGGGTGGACCAGCGGCTCGTCGCCCTGGACGTTGACCACCACCTCCACCGCCGGAGGAAGGCGGGCTGCGACCTCGGCGACCCGGTCGGTGCCCGACGGGTGGTCCGATCTGGTCCGGTCCACCAGGCCGCCCGCCTCCGACACGACGGCCGCGATGCGCTCGTCGTCCGTGGCGACACGCACCTCGGAGAACGCTCCTGACCGCCGGCAGGCCTCGAGCACGTGCACCACGAGGGGACGTCCGGCGAGGAGGACCAGCGGCTTGCCGGGGAAGCGGGTCGAGCCCCAGCGGGCGGGGATGACGGCGACTGGCTTCATGCCTGACGACTATCCATCTTCGCTCGACGCGCGCGCCACTGCGTCCCCCGTCGGTCTGCCCGGGACGTCGTCCGCGGCGCGGGGCTGAAACGTCGCCCCCCACCGATTATGCCCCCGGCACGTCGTCGTCGGAGGAGGCAGGTCATGCGTGTGGGCATCATCGGCTCGGGCACCGTGGGGCAGCATCTGGGAGCGGGCTTCGCGAAGCATGGGCACGAGGTGTGGATCGGCACCCGCGAGCCCTCGAAGCTCGGTGAGTGGGCCAGGAACGTCGGACCGAAGGCCCACGTGGTGAGCACCGCCGAAGCGGCGAGGCAGGGAGAGCTCCTCGTGGTCGCCACTCGCTGGGAAGGCACGGAGGCGGCGCTCGCCGAGGCCGGCCCGGAGAGCTTCAAGGGAAAGGTGGTGATCGACGCCACCAACCCGCTTCGCTACCGGGAGAACGCGCCACCGACGCTGGCGATTGGCTTCGACACCTCGGCGGGTGAGAAGGTCCAGCAGTGGCTGCCGGGCGCGAAGGTGGTGAAGGCCTACAACACGGTCGGGGCCCCGCTGATGGTGGATCCCAGCTTCCAGGGGGGACTCCGGGGCGACATGTTCATCGCCGGGGACGACCCCCAGGCCAAGGCGAAGGTGGCGGAGATCATCCGGACCTTCGGCTGGGACGTGGTCGACGTGGGCGGTATCCGGATGGCGCGGGTCCTCGAGCCACTGTGCGAGCTCTGGGTGACGGTGGGCCTCGGCACCGGGACCTGGAACCACGCTTACAAGCTGATCCGCACCTGATGGCGGAGGCCCCTGGCGGCCCGGTCCGTTCGGCCCCATGGTCTCGGCGATGAGCACGCTGCCCCGCGCGTCCGGTCGTCGGGCATCTGAGCGGACGTCACCTCCATGAGTCCCGCCGACTCCGACCACAGCGCGATCGCGGTCAGCCCGAAGGAGTTCCGGAACGTGATGGCCGGGCTTCTCCTGGTGCTCACGCTCGCCTCGCTGGACCAGAACATCGTCGCCACCGCCCTGCCGGGAATCGTGAGCGAGCTGGGCGGGCTTGCCCACCTCTCGTGGGTGGTGACCGCCTTCCTGGTGGCCTCCACTGCCACCACACCCCTCTACGGAAAGCTCAGCGACGTCTACGGGCGACGGCCGCTGTTCTTCGTGGCCGTGGGTGTGTTCCTCGCCGGCTCCATGCTCTGCGGCCTCGCCCGGGACATGGGCCAGCTCATCGTCTTCCGGGCCGTGCAGGGGCTCGGTGCAGGCGGGCTCATCACGCTGTCGCAGACGACGGTCGGAGACCTCCTCGCGCCCCGGGAGCGCGGTCGCTACCAGGGGCTCTTCACCGCGGTGTTCGCCGCCTGCAGCGTGGCAGGACCGCTGCTCGGTGGCTTCATCACCGATGCGATCTCCTGGCGCTGGATCTTCTACATCAACCTCCCGGTGGGGGCGGTCGCTCTGGCGCTCATCGCCGTGGCGCTGCGCCGGCCGAATCAGGTGGTCGTGCACCGTATCGACTTCGCCGGCGCGGTGCTGATGGTGGGTGGGACCGTGTCCACCATCCTGGTGCTCACCCTCGACAGCTCGCGAGAAGCCTGGAGCCGGCCAGCGACCTGGATCCAGGCCGCCACCGCGGCGGCCTGCTTCGGCTTGCTGGTGTGGCGCGAGCGGCACGCTGCCGAGCCGATCCTCCCCCCACGGCTCTTCCGCGATCGGGTGTTCGTCGTGGGTGCCACCGTGGTCGGGCTCACGGCAGTGGCGCTGTTCGGGGCGATCGTCTTCCTCCCCCTGTTCTTCCAGCTGGTCCTCGGGGCAACGGCATCGCGCGCGGGCCTGATGCTCTCGCCCCTGATGGGTGGAGTCATCGTGGCCTCGGTGGTGGGCGGGCGGATGTTGACTCGCACCGGCCGGTATAAGTTCCTTCCAGTGACGGGTCTGGCCGTCGCATGCGCGATGTTCCTGCTGCTCGCCTGGCTCGCCGGCTCGGGCGGCTCGGAGCTCTCGCTGGAGATGTCCCTGGTGGGCCTCGGGGTCGGGCTGGGGCTGGTGATGCCCAACCTCACCACCGCGATCCAGAACGCCGTCGCGCCGGAGGACCTCGGTGTCGCCACCTCTGCTGCGTCGTTCTTCCGGTCGCTGGGGGGTGCGCTGGGCGTCGCGCTCGCGGGGGCATGGATGACCGCGCGATTGCACCGGCTGCTCCCGCGGGAGTACGGGGAGTCGCTCGCGACCAGCGCGGGCGAGCGCAGCCTAACCGCCATCTCCGCCCTCCCCGAGGCCCAGCGCATCGCGGTGGTGCACGCCTACCGGCAGGCGATCGGCTCGACCTTCCTGCTCGGGGCGGTGGTGGCCGGAATCGGGCTGCTGGTGGTGCTGGCCCTGCCCGAGCGGCCGCTGCGCAGCGGAGTCAACCGGCGGGTCGAGGAGCCGGTCGAGGCCGAGCCCGCCTGAGGTCGGTTCCGAGAGGTCCGCTGACGCACCGAGTGCGCGACGTGGCGTTCCTCGGCAGCCCGATTCGGCCGATCATCTCGAACCATGACCCTCGGCGGCCTGGCTCTGGTCCTCACGCTCTCCGCTTCTCAGGCCGCCTCCGTGCCGGAGGAGAGCCCGCCACTGCCTGCCTCGTTCCTGACCACGGACCCGTCGCTCGCGCCTCTGTGGAAGGCGCTGGAGGCCGAGGGACACCGGGATCGTCTCTGGTACTGGGGCTGGGCCGGCTTCCTCGGCGCGGTGCTGGTGGGGCAGAGCGCCATCGCGGTCATCACCGACAACGAAGGCACCCGCATCACCGCCTACGTGCAGATCCCCGCGAGCGCAGCGGGAATGCTGGCCGTCCTGCTCACCCCGCCTGACGCCGCGTTC
>Ga0207679_10000430_pt1 | contig 29840 bp, 22 predicted proteins | sample KBSC73metaG_FD_184320 | JGI IMG/M metagenome (GOLD analysis project Ga0207679, IMG submission 184320) | Corn rhizosphere microbial communities from Kellogg Biological Station, Michigan, USA - KBS C7-3 metaG (SPAdes) (version 2) | ecosystem: Host-associated > Plants > Roots > Rhizosphere > Soil ... | reverse complement strand
TCAAGGCGTTCCAGGTCGGTGGCGTCGACTACATCAGTAAACCGATCCGCACCGAGGAGGTGCTGGCGCGAGTCAATACACATCTCGCGCTGCGGCATGCGCTGGCCGATCTGGAGTCGCGCAATGCCGAGCTTGAGGCCGCCCGCGAAACACTGGAAGAGAGGATCAACGCGCGTTCAGCAGAACTGGAACTGACAAACCGGCGGCTCCGCCAGCAAGTTGAGGAGCATCTTCACATCGTCGAGGCGCTGCGGGAAAGCGAAGCGCGGCTGAACATTTCTCAACGGCTCAGCAAGGTTGGCGGCTGGGAATACGACGTTGCCTCGGGAAGATCATTCTGGACGGAGGAGCTTTATCAAATCCATGAGCTCCCCGCCGATCCTGGCCTGGATCATTTTGAGCAAAGTCTGAAATGCTACAAAACCGAGGACCGGCCGGTCCTGCTGGACGCCTTTCGCAAAGCCATTGAACACGGGGAAAGCTGCGACCTTGAGTTTCCGTTCACGACGTTCAAAGGCAACCCCTTGTGGGTGCGCTTCACCGCCGAACCTGTTTGGGCGCAGGGCAAGGTCGTGCGCATCGCGGGAAACCTCATGGATATCACGGAGCGCAAACGGGCGGACAACGCGTTGCGCGCAAGCGAGGAGAAATACCGCTCTCTGATCCAGAAGCTTCAGACGGCCGTGGTGGTTCATGGAGCGGACACCCGCATCGTCACCTGCAATTCCGTTGCGCAGCTGTTGCTCGGGCTTTCGGAAGATCAGTTGCTCGGCAAGACATCCATCGATCCGGACTGGCACTTCTTTCGCGAAGACGGAAGCGCGATGCCACCGGACGAATACCCCGTCAATCAAGTGATGGCCACGGGGCAGCCACTCAAGAATTTCATGGTGGGCGTGCATCGCCCGGGCAATGCGGAAGATGTCTGGGTCATCGCCAATGCCAACCCGGTATTCGGCGCGGAAAACAGAATCGATGAAATCGTCGTGACGTTCATGGACGTGACCGAGCGCTTGCGGGATCAGGAGAAGATCACCCATCTCGCGTCCATCGTCGAATCATCGGATGACGCCATCATCGGCAAGACGCTCGATGAGACGATCGTCAGCTGGAATCGCGGGGCCGAGCGCATCTATGGCTACACGCCCGCGGAGGTCGTGGGCCGGTCCATCTCGATCCTCGTTCCTCCCGGGTTGGAAGATGAGCTTGCCAGCATCATGGAGCGGCTCAAACGTGGCCAAGGGGTGGAACACCTCGAAACGACCCGCCTGCGCAAGGACGGGCAGACGATCAACGTTGCCCTGACGATCTCCCCGATGAAGGACGCCAGTGGCCGTGTTGTCGGCGCGTCCACCATCGCCCGCGACATCACCCAGCGAAGGTTGAGCGAAGCGGAACGGGAGGCGCGCCGAGTGGCTGAAGCGGCGAACCAGGCCAAGAGCGAATTTCTGGCCCACATGAGCCACGAGATCCGCACGCCGATGAACGCCATTCTCGGCATGTCGCATCTGGCGCTGCAAAGCGGGCTCAATCCGCAACAGTACAACTATGTGGAGAAGGTGCACCGGTCGGCCGAGTCGCTGCTGGGCATCATCAACGACATCCTCGATTTCTCGAAGATCGAGGCCGGTCACCTCGACATCGAACACATCCCGTTCGACCTCGGCGATGTCATGGACAACCTGGCGAACCTTCTTGGCATGAAGGCCGAAGAGAAGGGTCTGGAGCTGGTGTTCGCATTGCCGGCCGACCTGCCCAGCGCGCTGGTGGGCGACCCCTCGCGGCTGGGGCAGGTGTTGGTGAACCTGGGCAACAACGCGGTCAAGTTCACCGATCAGGGTGAGGTCATCATCGGCGTCGAAGTCCTCGCGCGCGACGCCACATCGGTGCGCCTGCACTTCGAGGTGCGCGACACCGGCATCGGCATCACACCGCAAGAGCAGCAGCGCCTCTTCAAACCGTTCTCGCAGGCCGACGCATCCACGAGCCGCCGATTTGGCGGCACAGGACTGGGCCTGGCGATCAGTCGCCACCTGGTGCGCATGATGGACGGTGAACTCGGTGTCGACAGCACCGCGGGGCGCGGAAGCCGGTTTCACTTCAGCGCAAGCTTCGGTGTCGGGGTCGGCCGCGCTGCGCGCGGCGCGGCTGCGCCCTCTGACGGGGGACTGCACGGCGCCCGGGCGCTCATCGTCGACGACAACGACACCGCCCGCGAGGTGCTGATGCACATGGCCACTTCGCTTGGGCTGCGAACCTCTGCAGCCCGTGATGGACCGCAGGCGCTCAATGCAGTGGCCGAGGCCGATGCGCGCGACGAGGCCTTCGACCTGCTCTTGCTCGACTGGAAAATGCCGGCCATGAATGGTGTCGACTGTGCAAAGCAGCTGGCACGCATGCCGCTGGCACACCCGCCGCCCACGGTGCTGATGCTCACCGCCTTCAGCCGCGACGAAATGACGCGCGAGCTGACCACCGAGCAGTTGACCGTGGCGGCGACGCTGACCAAGCCCGTCACGCCTTCGGCATTGCTGGATGCCAGCTTGCAGGCACTGAGCCGGCCGCGGCAGCGTGTCCCTCGAGGCGAACGGCGTGAAGAAGCGCTGCAGAGCGATCGCGCCGCGCTGGCTGGGGCCCATGTTCTGCTGGTCGAGGACAATCCGTTCAATCAGGAGCTGGCCCGTGACCTCCTCAGCAATGCGGAGATCGTGACCCGGGTCGCGAACAACGGTCGTGAGGCCATCGACATGCTCGCACGCGAATCCTTCGATGCGGTCTTGATGGATTGCCAGATGCCCGTCATGGACGGCTATGCCGCCACCCGCGAGTTGCGCAACGAGCCCAGGTGGCGCGATCTGCCGATCATCGCCATGACCGCCAACGCCATGGTTGGCGATCGAGAGAAGGCGCTGGCGGCCGGCATGAACGACCACATCGCCAAGCCGATCAATGTGGCTGAAATGTTCGCCACGCTGGCACGCTGGGTTCGACCTCAGCTTGCCGCGACAAACCCTGGGTCCAGGAGCATCGAGACCGGCACGGACGCCGCCGGGGTACTGGTGGACGAGCCATACCGCCGGCGCTTGTTGGGGCGGTTCCACGCCCGGGAAGCGGATTTTGCGGCCCGTTTTGCCACCGCTCGTGCGGCATGCGACATGCTCACGGCTGCAAGGTTGGCGCACGATCTGAAGACCGAATCCGGGACCCTCGGCGCCACGGCCGTCCGTGAGGCTGCCGAGGCGCTGGAACATGCATGCGCCACCGGTGCGGGCTCCGCGGTGGTCGAAGCGCTGTTCGAGGCGGTGGTCGAGCGTCTCGACCCCGTGATCTCCGGCTTGCGCTCGCTCGAAGATTCCCCCTAGGGCAATCCCTGATGGGACGTCTCCCCGCACACTCCGGACGTTCCCAATTGCACACCTTCGGCAATGCGAGCACCCGCGGGGTCGGTATCAGCCGCAAAGCGAGCGGTACCATGCCTTTCATGCCGCCCTTCCCTCTCCAAGCCGCAAGGCACCGCATCCGCACCTGGTGGCACCAGCGGCTGCCCCGCACCGACACGCTGCTCCTCACGCAGCGCAACGTCTACATCCTCCCCACTCCGGCCGGCCTGATGTTCGGGGCAACGCTGCTGGTGCTGCTGCTGGCATCGATCAACTACCAGCTCAACCTCGGCTACGTGCTGACGTTCCTGCTGGCCGGCAGCGGCATCGTGTCGATGCACCTGACGCACAACACCTTGCGCGGGCTCATGCAGCTGCGTCCGCCGAAGTCCAGCCATGCCGGGTTTCCGGTGTTGATGGATGTGACCCTGGGCAGCGCGGGGCGGGCGCGCTTTGCCATCGGCCTTCGCATGGATGGCACCTCGGCGGCCGCCGCGCCCACCTGGACGGACGTGGACGCCGGTGGCCACGCCCAGGCGCAGGTCAGCTTCGTTCCGGCCACCCGCGGCTGGCATGACATGCCGGCGGTCCGGGTGGAAACGCGGTTCCCGCTCGGGCTCTTCCGCGCCTGGGCCATCTGGCGCCCGGCAGCCCGTGTGCTCGTCTATCCCCGGCCGGAGCATCCGGCCGCACCGTTGCCCCCGGCGCAGCCCGCGCCGGCCGGTCCGACGGCAACGCGCCGAACCACGGACAGCGGCGAGGTGGAAGGCATCCGCGGTTACCGCCGCGGCGATCCGCTGAAACTCGTGGTTTGGAAAAAGGCCGCCCGCAATCTGGAGGTGGGTGGTGACCTGGTGAGCCGCGACACGAGCGCCACGTCGGCCCAATCGCTTTGGCTCGACTGGCAACAGTGCGCGGGCTTGGCGCCGGAGGACCGCCTGTCGCGCCTGACGGCCTGGGTGCAGCTTGCCGACCGCATGCACACGCGGCACGGGTTGCGTCTGCCGGGCCTGGACCTTGCGCCCGACCACGGCGAACTGCACCTGCGCCGTTGCCTGGAGACGCTCGCGCTGTGGCAATGACGTTTCCGCTGCGGCGCAACTGGCGCCACCTGCCGCGGGACGCCCGCGACACGCTGTTCCTGCTCGGCGTGATTGCCTGGACCGTGCTGCCCCATGTCGGCCATTTGCCGGTGTGGTGTTCGCTGTTGACCGGATTGGTGCTGGCGTGGCGTGGCCACCTCGCATTCACCAACGCGCCGCTGCCGCGCCGCTGGCTGCTCATTGCCGTGCTGGCGTTTGCGATCGGGCTCACCCTGATGTCGTTTCACACCCTGCTGGGCAAGGAACCCGGTGTGACGCTGCTCGTCGTGCTGATGGCATTGAAGACCCTGGAATTGCGTGCCCGGCGCGACGCCTTCGTGGTGTTCTTCCTCGGTTTTTTCCTGGTGCTCACGCACTTCTTCTATTCGCAATCGTTCGCGGTTGCCGCGGCGATGCTCGTGTCCGTCTGGGGCCTGCTGACCGCCGTGGTGCTGGCCCACATGCCGGTGGGGCGGCCGGGCTTGCTGCAGGCCGGCGCGCTTTCGCTGCGCACGGCGGCCCTGGGCATGCCCGTCATGGTGTTGTTGTTCATGACCTTTCCCCGCATCGGGCCGCTCTGGGGCGTGCCTCAAGATGGGGTCGCGACCTTGGGGCTGTCCAACTCATTGCGTTTCGGCTCGGTGGCCGAGGCGGCGCTCGATGACCGCATCGCCATGCGGATCCGGTTCCTCGATGCACCGCCCGCGGCCGAGAAGATGTACTTTCGCGGCCCCGTGCTGACCCGTTTCGATGGTGCGACGTGGACGCCCCTGAGCACCGACTTCCCGATGCCGCTGCCACGGGACCCGCTCCAGCTCTCCGGCCGCGCGGTGCGCTATGAAGTCACGGTCGAGCCGACGGCATTGCCTCTGCTGGCCATGTTGGAGGCCACGCCGGAGCTGCCAACGCTCGATGGCCTCAGGACAAGTCGACGAAACGACATGAGCTGGGCCACCATCCGACCCGTGCGCGAACGGCTGCGGTTCAATGCCATCGCCCACACCGATTTCCAGCTCGACGCAGACAGCCTCGCCGACAGCATCCGCGCCGAATCCCTCGCTTTGCCCTTCGATGTGGCCCCCCGCACGCGGGCCTGGGCCCGTGCGCTCGGCGAGCAGATGAAGGGTGCCCGTCCGGGCGCCGTGGCGAACGCCGTCATGAAACACATCCGCACGGCCGGGTACGCCTACACCCTCGCCCCAGGCTTGTACGGCGCGGCGGACAACCGCCTCGCCATCGATGAATTCTGGCTCGACCGACGCGAAGGCTTTTGCGAACACTTCGCCGCCACGTTCGTCGTCATCCTGAGGGAGCTGGGCATCCCCGCGCGCATCGTGACCGGCTTTCAGGGCACCGACGCCGTGCTGGTCGACGGCTACCATGTGGTGCGGCAAAGCCAGGCCCATGCCTGGGCGGAGTACTGGCAGGCGGGCCAGGGATGGGTGCGCGCCGATCCCACGGCCGCGGTCGCACCCGAGCGCATCTTCAACAGCCGCAGCCTGCGGCCCGCCCCTGGCCTGCTGAACAATGCCTTCGTGGCGATGAACCCGGAATTCATCAGCAGCCTGAGAACGCTGTGGGAAACGCTCGACAACCGCTGGAACCAATGGGTGCTCAACTACTCCCGCGGCCAGCAGCTCGACCTGCTGTCGAACCTCGGCATCGCATCGCCCAACTGGCAGGACCTCGCCAAGCTGCTCGTGCTCTCGCTCACCAGCCTCGCGCTGCTGGCCGCCGGCTGGGCCTGGTGGGACCGGCAACGCCAGGACCCCTGGCAGCGCCAGGCGGCCGCGCTGGCGCGGCAACTTCGCCGACTCGGGCTCACGCCGTCGCCCCATGCCCCGCCACGCCAGCTGGCCACCGCCGTGCGCGAGCGCTTCGGGGCGCGCGGGGAGGCGCTCGCCGCGCTGCTGCTTCGGCTGGAGCGCGAACGTTACGGTCGGACCACCCGGACGCGGCCCTCGGCCGCATGGCTCGCCGATGTGAAAACTGAATCACGCCGCCTGCGTGCGGCGGCGCACGAACACACAGCGCAGCCTCGATAATCCGCCGATGCCATTCCTGACCTTCTCCCGCGCCGTCTGCCACGCGCTCACCTGCACGCTGTTGCTCTCCACCTTCTCCCCGATCGCCGGCGCCAAGCCGCCCAAGGCACGCGCCCCGGTCGCCAGCGACGACAGCGCGCCGGATGTGGTGACCTACGGCCAACGGGAAGACGTGATGCGCTTCGGCGCCGAACTCGCCGCCCGCCGCGGGCTGGACCCCGCATGGGTTCAGCAGCACCTGGCCGAATCGCGGTTCATTCCCAACGTCGCCAAGTACATCATGCCGCCGCCCGCAGGCACGGCCAAGAACTGGGCGCTCTACCGTTCCCGCTTCGTCGAGCCGGTGCGCATCAAGGCCGGCGTGGCGTTCTGGCGAGAGAATGAGAAGTGGCTGGTGCGCGCCCAGGCGATGTACGGGGTGCCCGCCGAAATCATCGTCGGGGTGATCGGCGTCGAAAGCATCTACGGCCGGCAGATGGGCAACTTCCGTGTCATCGACGCGCTCGCCACGCTGTCCTTCGATTTCCCCACCGGACGCAAGGACCGCAGCGCCTTCTTCCGTGACGAGCTGGAACAATTCCTGGTGATGGCCCGAAGCGAGGGCCTGGACCCGCTCGGCCCCAGGGGCAGCTATGCCGGTGCCATGGGCATGGGGCAGTTCATGCCGAGCAGCTGGAACAAGTACGCCGTCGATTTCGATGGCGACGGCCGCATCGACATGAACCGCAGCCCCGCCGACGCCATCGGCAGCGTGGCGCACTTCCTGGCCGAGGCGGGCTGGCAGCGCGACCAGCCCACGCGCTTTGCCGTCAACCCCCCGGTGGACACGGCGAACCGCGCTGCCTTGCTGGCGCCGGACATCCTCCCATCGTTCACGGTGCAGCAGTTTGCCGAACGGGGCGCAGCGCTGGAGGAGAAGGCAGCAGGGCACGGGGGCCTGCTGGCGCTGGTGGAACTGCAAAACGGCGCGGCCGCACCGAGCTACATCGCCGGCACGGCCAATTTCTATGCGGTGACGCGGTACAACTGGTCCAGCTACTACGCGATGGCAGTGATCGAACTCGGCGAGACCGTGGGGCGCATCCACCGCGCGCAGCCTTGAGCGGTCGCAATGCATAGAAGCACACCTGTGTCCCAGCGCGTGGAGTCAGGGACCTGCGGGAACGCCAGCGAGTACATCCGCGACCCCATCCGCAAGGACCAGGAGATGCAGCGCCGCCAGAGCCTGCGAGACCTTTTGGAAGAGGGCCTGGCCAGCGGGCCTGCGGCTCCCTTCACATCGGCCGATTGGGACGAACTCGACGCGGTTGCGCGTGGTGAAGCAGCCGGGAAGCGTTTGGCGATTCAAGACAACCGGTAGCGCCTCAGCTGATCGCACCTGCGAAATCCCATGCGGGTATAGATGGGCAAGCCCACCGGGCTCGCCTGCAGCGTGACCACCCTCGAGCCTCGCTCGAACCCGGCATTGGCCGCAAGCGCGGTGCAGAGCTCACCGAGGCTGCGCCCGCGCAAGACGGGCAGCGCCGCCACACCATAGACCCCGGCCGCCCCCTCGCTGTAGAGGGTGAGCGCGGTGGCCGCGGGCACGCCGTCGACGTAAGCGACAAAGCCTGCCACCTGAGGGTCCAGCAGGCGTTCATGCCGCGCAAGCATCCTGCGGGCCGACTCGACGGTCAAGCCGATCAATCCGAGCGCGCCTGCCCTCACGGCGACCGCGTCGCGCACATGGCCGACGTTGGCGAAGCGTTCGATGCGCACCCGAGGGTCCGGCTTCGGCACCTCCACAGGCCGGTCCACCCGCAGGCACGGCGATTCGGATTTCAACGAGTAGCCTGATTCCAGCAGCCATGCCTCCAGGTCGGCGTCATAGCGCCTGCGCACGATCACCGAGAAGCTGCAGTCGCGAGGGGTGAAGAACGCTTTCGCGCGTTCCACCAGCACGGCGGGTGGCAATGCCTTGTCCAGCCGCACGACGAGGTTCTTGTACGGCCCCGGGAACCCGTCGCCGCCGGCCACCGCCAGCACCCCGCCCTCTTCCATGCTCTCGCCCCGCTCCTGCCAGACCGCATGCGCCCGGTACGACGCAATCAGGTTCCCGTCGGACGCATCCTCGGTCCATCTGGCGGGCAGGTATTTCATGGCGGGCTCCCCTGCGCTGTTGCGATCAGCTTTCCCGCTATTTTTCGCTCAGCAGACGCTCGGGCCAACCCCCCGCTTGACTACCGGTTCATCGAGCCCGATCAGCGTGCGGCAGCGCTCATGCCGCTGCGCGCAAACCATTTGGCACCCAGCTTGCGCAATTCGCCGCTCGTGCGCAGATCCTCCACGATCGCATTGACCTTTTCGCGCAGTTTGTCTTCGCCTTTGGGAACGCCGATGTAGTTGAGCGACTCCTTGAGGACGAACTTCGAATCGGCATCGAGCGTGGTGTTCTGGATTTTGGTCGCTGCCATCACGCTCATGCTGACCGCCACGTATTGCGCCTTGCCTTCGGTGTAGGCAGACACGGCCGCCCCGCTGTCGCTCACATGCTTGATGTCTGTTCCAGCAGGAACGATTTTCACGAGTTCCTGATCCTCGACGGAGCCCTTGGTGACCGCCACCGACTTGCCGGCCAGATCCGCGGCTTTGGCGACCTGGGCGGACTTCGGTCCGAACACCGCGAGGTAGAAGCAGGAGTAGGAGTTGCTGAAGTCGATCAGCTTTTCACGCTCGGCGGTCTTTCCCAATGTCGAGATGACCAGGTCCACCTTCTTCTCCGTCAACGCGGGAATGCGCTGCGCGGAGCTGACAGGCACCAGTTCGGCCTTCACGCCGATCTTCGATGCGATCAACTGCGCCAGTTCCACATCGAGTCCCGTAGGCTGCTGGTCGGCGCCACGGAAGCCGAACGGCGGCGCGTCGACAGGAATGCCGATCCTGATCGTCTTGGCGGACACGATGCTGTCCAATGCCTGTTGGGCAAACGCGGGCGAGGCGCAGACGGTCAGCGCGGCCAATGCGATCCGGGCAACGAAACGGCGGTTGAGTTCCATGAAACATCCTGGCTGAAGAACGGTGGTGCGTGGTTATCGTCAGCGCGCGGTGTTGCTTGATTCATTTTGGCAGCGCATCCGAGATCGGGCGCACCGTCACCGAGACCCTCATGTCCTGCTGGCCGTTGCCGACGATCACGCCGCGCAGCGGACCTGCGTCGCCGAAGTCGGCCCCCCACCCCAACGTGATGTAGCGGGCGTCGGCCAGCTGGTTGTTGGTGGGATCGAATTCGACCCAGCCGTAGCCGGGGGCGAACGCGGCCACCCAGGCATGCGACGCATCGACGCCCACCAGACGCGGCAGACCCGGCGGCGGATCGGTCAGCAGGTAACCCGACATGTACCTCGCCGGCAGTCCCACGGAGCGCAGGCACGCAATCATCAGCTGCGCAAAATCCTGGCAGACGCCACGGCGGCGCGCCAACACCTCGTCGACGGAGGTGCCCACGCAGGTGGCGTCGGGATCGAATTGCATGTCCGCGTGGATGCGGCTCGTGAGGTCCGTCAGCGCCTCGAACCAGTCGCGCGCGGGGCTGAGTGACGCCAGGGCGTACCGGTGGGCCGTCTCCGAGAGTGGCAGCAGTGAGGTGGGCTGGGACATGCGCGCGGCCATCAGGTCCAGCGGCGGCCGATGGAAGGCCACCGCCTCGCGCACCGCTTCCCACGGCCTAGGTGCGGCCCGGGCCGGATCGGGCCGGGCCCCCACTTCCACATCGCACGACATCCGGACGCCAAGGGATGAATGCGCGCGCAAGACGCTGAAATGGGTGATGGTGTTGCCGAAGCAATCCGTCGACTCGTGCCGTTCGTCCGGCGTCGGGTCGATCTCGATGGCGCAGCCGTGCATTTGCTGCCATGGCAGCTCGCGTGGTGTCAGCCGGGCCAGTTGCCAGGATTGGGAGACGGAGGCGGCGTACAGGTAGCGGGTGTCGTGCTCGACGCGGTAACGGTTGCCTTGCATCAGGCCACCCCCGTCAGCACGCTGTGCGAGGTTGCATGGGAGAAAAACTTGAGCGTCAGCTCATCGGAGACGGCACGCGCGGCGGCCAGCGCCTGCGTCACGAGGCGCTGGAGCACCTCGCTCTCCGGATGCAGATCTCCTGGTACGAGCGCCAGCAGGCCCTGGTGCACTGGGGCCAGGATGTTGCCCGCGAACGGCCCGTGCACGCGCTCGAGCTTGGCCACGTCCTCCACGAGACCGTTCATCTGGAACGCCACCGATCGCGGGTTGGTGTCGTCACGCAACAGCAGGTCCAGCACCGGCAGCCATTCCGGTGCCACCAGGTAGCGCGAACGGTAGGTGACCGAGGAATCCGCCCAGTCGAGCAGCCATTCGAGCCCGCAGTCCCGCCCGTCGGCCGTGGCCGACTCGAGCGCCAGGCACAGGTTGGACAACCGCTCCACGCGCCGCCCGATGGAGAGGAACTGCCATGCCGTGCCCCGCGTCATGCCATCGAGCACATACCCCGACAGCGTGGTGGTGGCCGTGACTGCATGGTCCAGCCAAGCCAGGGCCATCGGCAGCGAGCTGTCGCGCTGGAACACGGGGTGCGTCGCGAGCTGATTGAGCGTGCGCCAGTTGTCGACCGACATGCGGTCGCGCAGGGTGAATGCCACCCGGGAGAGCTGGCGAAGCCGCTCGGCCAGGCCTTCGTCCGGATGGGTGGCCGCACGGAGCAATGCCGAACCGACGGCATGCCTCCGGTCGAGCAGCGCCATCCGCTCGGCGAGCGCCAGCACGGGGACGAGGCCGTTGTCCGTCTCGTCGACATGGGTCTCATTGTTGCCGAGCACTTCCGCGACCGCCAGGCGCAGGGTGCGGGCCGCCGCATCGCAGCGTTCGCCGTAGCGGCCGAACCAGTAAAGGTTTTCCGCGATACGCGACGGCACGTTGCCACGGGCATGGACGAGGTCTTCGGCCGTGACGGTGGTGGACAGCAGCGAGAACGAAGCGTTGACGGGACCTTCAGACAGCACCCAGGTGTCTTTCGAGCGCCCCCCGAGCTGCATGGCGATGATGCGCGAATCCCCATCGCCTGCCACCCGCGTCAGCCCCCCCGGCATCACCCGGTAGCCATGGGGCGTGGCCACCGCGAACACGCGCAGGCCCACCGAGCGGGCCGCCAGGCGGTCCGCTGGCGCATGCGCATGGGCTCGCTCCAGCACCGGGGCTTGAGAGCCGTGCACCCATTCCTGGGCCACGTACCGGTGAGGCCTGGTGGCGATGCGCTTTCGAAGGTGTTCGCGCTCGGCTGCGGTGAGGTCTGCACCGAAGACGGCCGGCTCGGACGTGCTGCGGTCGATCGGTTTGATGATCAGGCGATCGAGACGCGACCAGGCGTCACGGAACGCCGCCGGCTCGCCCATCCACCAGGTGGCCACCGACGGCAGGCGCAGCGGCTCCCCGAGCAGGCGCTCGCACAGCGCGGGCAGATACCCGAGCAGCGCCCCCGATTCGATCACCCCGGAGCCCAGCCCATTGGCGATCATCACCGTGCCCTGGCGAGCGCAATCGGTGAGACCGGCGATGCCCAGGGCGGAGTCGGAGCGCAGTTCGAGCGGGTCGCAATAGTCGTCGTCGAGCCGGCGCAGCAACGCATGCACCCGGCGCAAGCCTTCCACTGTCTTGAGCCACACCCTGCCCTCGCGCACGGTCAAGTCGCTGCCTTCGACCAGCGTGAAGCCCAGGTAACGCGCCAGCAGCGCGTGCTCGAAATAGGTCTCGTTGTACGGCCCGGGAGTGAGCAGCACGATGAGCGGCGGGCCGTCGCCCTTGGGCGCCCAGCGCAGCAACGCCTCACGCAGGTTCGCGAAAAACGGGGCCAGATGCTGCACGTGCAAGTCCCGGTACAGCTGCGGAAACACGCGCGATACCACGAGACGGTTCTCGAGCGCATACCCCGTACCGGAAGGCGCCTGCGTGCGGTCGCCGACGACCCACCACCGGCCGTCCGGCGAGCGGGCCAGGTCGGCCGCATACAGGAACAGGTGGGCAGCGCCGTGGGACCGCACGGACTGCACCTGGTGCAGGTAGCCGCCGTGCCCGAACACCACCGCCGGGGGAATGTCACCGCTTTGAAGCAAGGTCTGGGGTCCGTAGATGTCACCCAGCACGCGGTTGAGCACATCGGCCCGCTGCGCGATGCCGGCTTCAATGGCCTCCCATTCGGGGGCCGACAGCAGCAGGGGCAACGGATCCACGTCCCACGGACGATCGGCCCCCTGGGGATCGGCATACACGTTGTAAGTGATGCCGTTCTCGCGGACTTCGCGCTCGGTCAAGGACAGCGTATCGCTCACCTCCGCCCCCTGCCGGGCAGCCAGCGACGCGAGAAAGGCTTCCCAATGGGGACGCGGCACCCCGGGGCCGCTCAACAATTCGTCGTAACGGCCATCCGGCACCGGATAGCCATCGAGGAGTTTTCTCATGGCCGGATTCTCCGCGGTCGCGGCGCCCTTCTGCCGAGGGATTCGTCACGAATTCCATTCCTCCGCCGCTGTAACCGCCGAGCAGACGAAGGAGCCCCCATGGCGGTCCATTTTGGAGTGCGCTGAGGTGGGCCGGCCGGCGGGTTCGAGCACAATCGCGTCTGACCTTTTTAATCTCACGCCAGGAACCTTCATGACCCTTGCCAAACTGAGCCTGTTCGCCTGTGCCTTTGCAATGATTGCCGGCTGCCAAACCGCACCCACCTCGTCGGACCGCACTGCACCCGCTCCTGCACCCGCTCCTGCACCCGCCCCTGCAGCGGCCGAAGCAGTCCCCGCCCCTGCACCGGCCCGCAAGGAGGCCGCAGCGAAAGAAGAGCCGTCGAAAAAGGCCGCTGAAGGCGACATCGTGGGAACACCTGCCCCAGGCTCGCGATTCAACAAGGTCCGGCTCGGCATGGGCATGAAGGAGGTGACCGACCTGATCGGCCAGCCCACCGACCAGGGTGCCTACATCACCGGCAAAGCCTGGGTGCCGTTCTACTTCGGCGCCGATCGCTACCGCCACGAGCTGCTGTACAAGGGCATGGGCCGCCTCGTTTTCGCAGGCGGTGGCGTGGGCAACCTGTCGTCGGGCCGCCTGATCCGCATCATGCACAACGCAGACGAGCGCGGCTACCGCTGATCACGCGCATTGCGGCGCAGGCGGTGATCACCACACCGCCAGATCGATCCCAGCGGACCGCTATTGACCTGACGGCACCCCGGGCACCAGCACCAAGGTGTGCGCGGGGGGCCCGGCGGCCCACAACGGCACGTCGTGCACCTGCGCCCACGGTGCCACGAAACGGCGGTACAGCGGCGAGAACACGATGCCCGACTGCCCTGTCGATTGCATCACCCGCGAGCGCGACGGGTCCGCCAGGTCGTAGATCCCGCGGAACGACGGGCCATGCTCAGAGAGGTACCGCTCGCCCGTGAGCGGATCGGCCCTCAGGCTCACCTTCGACACATTGATGCTGTAGGTGTCGCCACCCACCGGCACACGGGTCTCGAACCACCGCGCGAGCAGCCCCACCTTGCTGAACGGCCGGTGCTCCGAACGAGCAACGTGCGCATCGCCCCAGCGCCACCGCGCCACATCGGCACCGTGGCGGGCCTGCAGTTCTTCGAGCGCCCGGGTGAACGCACGGTCCACCTGCGCCTCGCACGTCTCGGGCTCCGGCGTGGTCTTGTCATCGCACCACCAGGCGTCGTTGCGCTGCAGCACGCCTTCGAGCGCGTCCCGGAAATTGCGGCTGCCCAGTTGCGCCTCGAACAAGGCGGGCCCCACCTCGTCGGCGAACACCGCCTCGGTCAGCTGCCGGGCCCAGGCCCAGAAGATGAGAGGTGCTGCCTTGTCGACCGACATCGTCGCATCGAAGCCTGCGAGCTCGCGCTGCGCAGCGGCGGCCAGCGGATGGCTGCTGCGTGCACGCCGGATCACCGGCAGCAAGCGGGCTGTGGCGCCGGAATAGGCGTCGGACTGCATCGCCCGCATGCTCTCCAGGTCGTGCTTCGGCGTGGCGACCAGCCGCTCCATGATGCGGTCGTACCGGTACGGCACCGTCCATTCGCTCGTGATGAAGTGCGGATAGTCCGGCCCATGCACCCGTTGGTTCGCCGTGGCGATGAAACCGCGCTCCGGATCCATTTCGCGGGGCGTGAGCCCGGCGTCCAGGAACCCGGCCCAGTCGTAGCGCGCGTCCCAGCCGGGGGCGGGGACGAGCCCCTTGAGGTCATTGTCCGCCCGCCGCAGCGGCACGCGCCCGGCCGACACCATCGCGATGTGTCCCGCCGAATCGGCCACCACCATGTTCTGCATCGGCGCGACGTACAGCCGGGATTTCTCGACGAACTCGGCGGCGGAGTGCGCCTGGTTGAACGCCAGCCCTGCCTCGACGGTGCAGGCGTCCGCATCGAGCGCGGTCCAGCGCATCGCGAGCACGAAACCCGGCCCGGTCGCCCCATCCGTGGGGCCGCCCGCATCGGAAATGACAGGACCATGCCGCGTGCTGCGGGCGATGAAGGGCACGGCGGGCTTGCCGCGCACCCGGATGGTCTCGCTCACGCTGTCGAAGCGGGCCCAGCCGTCCGGCGTTCGGTACTGCATCGGGTCGTCCGGGTGAACCTGCTCCAGGTACAGGTCCTGCACATCAGGCCCCGTGTTCGTGAAGCCCCATGCGATGTGCTCGTTCTGGCCGAGCACCACCATGGGCAATCCCGGCATCGTGGCCCCCGCCACATGCAGCCCGGGCGCCTCGAGCCGGGCGAAATACCACAGGGCCGGCACACTGAGCTTGAGGTGCGGATCGTTCGCCAACAGCGGCTTTCCGGTGACGGTGCGCGAACCATCCACGACCCAATTGTTCGAGCCGACGCCCTCCACCCCGGATTCGGGCGCCGCCAGCCGCGCCACCTGGGTCATCGTCCCCTGCAACTTCAGGCCCCGCAGCAGCGTGGCGAAGTCGGCCGTCGGCAAGGGCGTCGTGCCGGGGTATGGCGGCAGCAGCTCATGAATGCGTTCCACCGGCAGCGTCATGGACAGACGCAGCCGCAGCAGTTCAGCGCCCCAATTGCTGCCCAGGTCCCATGCCATCATCGTGGCCCAGGCCAGGGTGTCCTGCGGCGTCCAGGGTTCCACCGGCAGACCCAGCATGACGAACTCAGGCGGCCGGGCCACCATGGCCTGGGTGACATACGCATTGATGCCGGCGGTGTACGCGAGGATCGCCGCGCGGGCATCCGGCCCTGAACGCGCCCATTGGGCCTCGGCGGCACGACGCACGCCGAGGGCACGCAAGAACCGGTCGTTGTCGATCGCGCGCTCCCCGAGCGCCTCGGACAGCCGGCCCGAACCGATGCGCCGGTGCGTCTCGAGCTGCCACAGGCGGTCCTGGGCGTGCACGAAGCCCAGCCCGAACAGCGCATCGTCGCGGGTCCGGGCCCGGATGGTGGGAATGCCGTCCGCATCGCGTTCGATGCGCACCTCGGCGGCCAGCCCCGACAAGGCCAGGGCGCCGTCCGTGTCGGGCAGCACCAGCCAGGCGCCGATGGCCAGCCCGACAGCCACCAACGCCACCAGGCCGGCAAGCCCCCACGCCAACCGGCGCACCCCGTTGCGCATCTCCAATCCTTTCCGGAAGTGGCAGCCAAGGCCCCCGTTGTTCGGCCCTTCGGCCCTGGGCCGCTTCCGCACAATTATTTACAGATCCACATGCCGAGCATCTTCACTCATGAACTCGTCCCAGATCGATCCAGCGGTTTCGTACCTCGCCTTCCTCGCGACCGTGAGCGACGAACGCCTTGCGCGCGTTGCCGCCCGGCGAGCCTTCGTGGAGATGAAGGTAAGTTTCATGCGCGCTGCTGCACTGGTGCGCAATTCCGCGGGCCCCATGCTGCAGCGCAAGGTGAGATCGGCCATGGAAGTGACCGAATTGTGGCGCCTGCGGGACGAGTTGTTCGAAAATCTGCCCGCGCAGGACCCCGCCGCCGACGCCCAACGTGCGGAAGTGCAATATCACCTGGACAGTGCCTTTCCGTCAGGGAGCGCCGGCGCGCCGCTCGAATAGGCCGGTTCAGTACGTCAGACCGAGGAAGTCGCGCTTGCCCAGCGGCACCCCGTTGTGCCGCAGCAGCGCGTAGGCCGTGGTGACGTGGAAGAAGAAGTTCGGCAACGCGAAGTGCTTCAGATAGGCCTCGCCCTTCATCACGGCGTTGCCTTCGCGGCGGGGGATCGTGATGTCCTTGGCCTCGGTGCCATCGAGCTGCGCCGGGGTGGCGGACGCGACGAACGCCAGCGTCCTGGCGATGCGGTCCTTCAATTCCGCCACCGTGGCCTCGTTGTCCTCGAAACGCGGCGCCTCAATGCCGGCCAGGCGTGCCACGCAGAATTTCGCGCCATCGCAGGCGATCTGGACCTGCCGGGTGAACGGCAGCATGTCGGGCGCGAGCCGCATGCCCAGCAGCACCACCGGGTCGAATTGCTTCTCGGCCGCGCAGGCCTCGGCCTGGTCGAGCCATTTGGCGAGATTGCCGAGCATGGTGGTGAAGATGGGCACACTGGCCGAGTACATCGAAATGGACATGGGTTCTCCGATTGCATTGAAGGGCGATGCTACTGCGGCTCGCCGCCGCGCGCACAGCGTGCACAATCGCAGCACACGCCCAACGCCCGAAGTGCCCGTGAACATCATCATCCTCGACGACTACCAGGACGCCGTCCGCAAACTCAAGTGCGCCGCCCACCTGGAGCACCTGAATGCGAAGGTCTTCACCAACACCGTGAAAGGCATCGGCCAACTGTCCGTGCGGCTGCGCGATGCGGAAGTGCTCGTGCTGATCCGCGAGCGCACCCAGTTCCCGCGCCAATTGCTCGAAAAGCTGCCCAAGCTCAAGCTGATCGCGCAGACGGGCCGGGCCGGCCCGCACATCGACGTCGAGACTTGCACCCGCCTGGGCATCGCCGTGGCCGAGGGTGTCGGTTCACCCGTCGCGCCGGCCGAGCTGACGTGGGCGCTCATCATGGCCTCCATGCGCCGGCTGCCGCAGTACATCGGCAACCTCAAACACGGTGCCTGGCAGCAGTCGGGCCTGAAAGCCGCCTCCATGCCGCCCAACTTCGGCATCGGCACCGTGCTGCGGGGCAAGACGCTCGGCGTCTGGGGCTACGGCCGCATCGGCCAGATCGTGGCTTCGTATGGAAAGGCCTTCGGCATGCAGGTCGTCGTGTGGGGCAGCGAATCGTCTCGGGCACGCGCCGTCGCCGACGGCCACGCCGCTGCAGACGCCCGCGAGGCGTTCTTCGAGACCTGCGACGTGCTTTCGCTGCACATGCGACTGGCCGACGACACCCGCGGCATCGTCAAGCCGGAAGACCTCTCCCGCATGAAGCCCACTGCGCTGCTCGTGAACACCTCGCGGGCCGAATTGATCGAGGAAGGGGCGCTCGTCTCGGCCCTGAACCGTGGCCGCCCGGGCATGGCCGCCGTCGATGTATTCGAAAGCGAACCCATCTTGCAAGGCCACCCGCTGCTGCGCCTCGAGAACGCGGTGTGCACCCCGCACATCGGCTACGTCGAGCAAGACAGCTACGAGCTGTACTTCAACGCCGCCTTCGAGAACGTCGTCAATTTCATCCGCGGCCAGCCCAGCAACATCGTCAATCCGGAAGCCTTGAAGGTGATGCGCGGTTGAGCGCGCCCGACGATACCGAACCCCTTCGCGAGCCGCGTTCCTGCGGCCACCTGTTCGCCGTGTTCACTCGCCTGGCGCTCCAGGGCTTCGGCGGCGTGCTCCCCGTCGCGCAGCATGAGCTGGTGGAGCGGGAACGCTGGCTGAGCCGCGACGAATTCCTGGAGATGCTGTCGGTCAGCCAGGTGCTGCCTGGCCCCAATGTGGTCAACCTGTCCCTGATGATCGGCGACCGCTATTTCGGTCTGCGCGGTGCGGCCTCCGCGCTCGCCGGCATGCTGGCCCTGCCCCTGGTGCTCATGCTGGCCCTGGCGGTGCTGTACGGCCGTTTTGCCGACAACCCGATGGTCGCCGGCGCCCTGCGCGGCATGGGCGCCGTGTCGGCCGGCCTCGCGCTCGCCATGGCCTGGAAGATGATGGGCAGCCTGCGGAACAACCCGCTCGGCCTGCCGCTGAGCCTGTGTTTCGGTGCAGCCACCGTGGTGCTCGTGGCGGTGCTCCGGTGGCCGCTGGCGGGCGTCGTCGCCGGCCTCGGCTCTCTGGCCATCGCACTCGCGTGGTGGAGGCTCCGGCCGTGACGGCCACGCTGCATGCGGCTGACCTGCTGGCCCTGTTCGGGCATTTCCTGCTGCTGAGCCTGCTGGCCGTGGGCGGCGCGATCACCACGACGCCCGACATGCACCGCTACCTGGTCGCGGAACAGCATTGGCTGACCAACGCCCAGTTCACGGCGTCGATCGCACTGGCACAGGCTGCCCCGGGGCCCAATGTGCTTTTTGTCGCGGTGCTCGGCTACAACGCCGCGGGCCTGCCCGGCGCCCTGGCGACCATGGCCGGCATCCTGCTCCCATCCACCACCCTTGCGCTCTGGGCCACCCGCTGGGGCCGCTCCAACAAGGAGACCCGCGGCGTTCGGGCCTTCACCCTGGGGCTGGCTCCGCTGACCTGCGGGTTGCTTCTGTCGACCGGATGGGTGCTCACGGAACCGTCGCGCGACAGTCCCGGTGCGATGCTGCTGGTGGGATGGACCGCCGTCGTGACGGCCCGGACCCGGTGGAGCCCGATCTGGCTCGTGGCGCTCGGGGCCATCGTGGGCGCGATGGGTTATGCGTGAGCCGCGGACGCCTCGTTCTCGGCCTCGAAGGCCAGCGCCTCTTCCACCACCAGCGGCAAGTCGGCAAGGTCGTGCCGAACCTCCGGTGTCATGCCGTCCGGGAGTTCGTCGAACACGCTGTCCGTGAACCACACTTCAGTGGCGCCGCTCCGGCCCTGCCGAACCGTCACGCTCAACAGCAGCGCAGGCATGCAGTTCGGGCCGTCCATCGACACCGGCGTGCCGCCCTGTGACGATTCGAGCACGATGACCAGCAGCGTTTCGGCGCTCTCTCGCTCGGTCCGCCCGGAGATCTGAGGCGGCGGCTGCAGCCTCGCCATCACGGGCAGTCCGTGGCGCAGGGCCGAGGCTTCAATGCGGTTCACCGTTTCCTGCACGCCATACCGGCTCACCCGGCTGTGCACCGGTCGGTCTTCTGCGCCCATGGCACGAGTACCACTCAGTGCCGCAAGAATCATGGCTGCACCCCCTGTCATCCAGAATCGAAACGGATTCTTCATGAGAGCTCCTTCGCGCAGAGCTAGGACCATACGGCCCGGCGCGGCCACGATCAAGCGCTTCCAAACGGCATAAACGTAATAATTTGTTTCCTAGGGAACGCAAGGGGTATTTGCTTATTTTTTAAGCACACAGGTGACCCCTCCTGCTGCAACGCAACACGCGATTCAGCCCTTCCCCCAGTGCGCCGCGTGGGTTCCCGACCGAGATTGTCGGGAATTGAAGCAGATCAGGCGCCGGTTGCGCCGCGTCGCTGGCGCACCGCCTCATACAGGCAAATGCCGCTGGCGACCGACACGTTCAGGCTCTCCACCGCACCAGCCATCGGCAGACGGACGAGCTCGTCACAGGTCTTCGTGGTCAGCTGGCGCATGCCGGTGCCTTCGGCGCCCAGAACCAGTGCGACGGGCCCCGTCAGGTCGAGGTCGTAGAGAGATTGCGTCGCCTGGTCCGACGTGCCGACGATGCGGATGTCGCGTTCCTTCAGTTCGTTCAGCGTGCGAGCCAGGTTCGTGACCATGAAGTACGGGACCGTCTCGGCGGCGCCGGAGGCCACCTTGGCCACCGTGGCGTTGATGCCCACGGCATGGTCCTTGGGCGCGATGACGGCGTGCGCGCCCGCACCGTCGGCCACCCGCAGGCAGGCACCCAGGTTGTGCGGATCGGTGATGCCGTCCAGCACCAGCAGCAGCGGCACGGCGTCGACCGCATCGAGGGTATCGTCGAGCGAATGGCTCATCATGGCCGCCTCGACGCGCGCGGCGACGCCCTGGTGGCGCGGCGAACCGCACAACTTCTGGAGCCGATCGTCGTCGCTGTCGATCAGGCGCACGCCGGCTTCGCGGGCACGTTCCAGAAACTGCCGCATGCGCTGGTCCCGGCGGCTGGCATCGAAATGGATCTCCGAGACGGACTTCGGCGCGGTTTTCAGCCGCACCGTGACGGCGTGAAAGCCGAAGAGGATCTTGTTGCTCATCCGGGGATGGTAGCCGCTCCCTGCGGGCGTCCAGGAAAGGCGCTCAGGCGAGCACCCGGTCCACCACCGCCATGAGCTCGCTGTATTGGAAGGGCTTGGCCAGGTAGGCATCGCAGCCGGCCGCGAGGATGCGTTCGGCATCGCCCTTCATCGCGAGCGCCGTCAGTGCCACCACCTTGATGCCGGCGGTGGCGGCCTCCGATTTGAGCATCCGCGTGACCGAGAGCCCGTCGATGCCGGGCATTTGCACGTCCATGAGGATGAGCTCGGGATGGTCGGCACGGGCGCGGGTCAGGCCGGCCTCGCCGTCCGGCGCGGTCAGCACGACGTGGCCGGCGCGCTGCAACAGCAGTTGCGCGAGCTTGAGGTTTTGCGGGTTGTCTTCGATCACGAGCACGCGGGCCATCAAACCTTCTCCTCCAACTGCCGATGGGTGATGGCGCGCCGCACCTCGGCCAGCAGGCTCGCCGGAAGAAACTCGGCCTTCTCGAGCACCTGCTGGACCTGGCCGTGGAGCATGGTGCGGTCTTCCTTGGTCAGCAGCTTGGCCGTCAGGACGATGATGGGAATGTCCGCGGTGGCGGGGTCGGCGCGCAAGGCGCGCACGACATCGAAGCCGGAGACAGCCGGCATCATCAGGTCCAGGATGATCAGCGCCGTCGATTTGTCGCGGGCCAGCACGAGCGCCTCGGCACCGCCGAAGGCCCGCACGGGCTCGAACCCGGCGGCCTCGAGGTGCTTGCTGACAAGCGTCACGGCCTTCGTGTCGTCATCGACGACGAGGACGCGCGCCCCTTGGCACAGGCCATTCTGCAGACCCACGGAGGCCACGGCGGAGATGAGTTCATCGGGATCCACCGGTTTGGTCAACACCTGCGACGCCCCGAGCGCGAACCCGCGCCGGCGTTCATCGGTCACCGAGACGATGACGACGGGCAGCTGCCGGGTGTCCTCATGCTCCTTCAGGCGCATCAGCATGTCCCAGCCGTCGATGCCGGGCAGGATGATGTCGAGCACGATGACCGACGGATGCAGATGGCTCGCCAGATGCAGCCCTTCTTCCGCGGACCGCGCGAGCTCCACCCGGTAGCCCCCACTTTCGAGGTGCCCGACGATCATGCTCGCCACCCGGGTGTCGTCTTCGACGACGAGCACCATCGGGGCATCGCTTCGCGCAGGCGCAGGTGCGGCCATGACCACGCGGCCGGTGGGATCGGCGGCCTGGCGGAGCTGTTCGGCCGTCGCTTCCCGCCAGGGAAGCCACACCGTGAAGGTCGAACCTTGCTCCGGCTCGCTCGTGACGATCAGGCCGCCGCCGTGGAGTTCGGCCAGCCGCTTGACCATCATCAGCCCGAGGCCCGTGCCGGCGTACTTCCGTGACAGCGACGAATCGATCTGCACGAAGGGCTGGAACAGGCGCTGGAGGTCCTCGCGCGCGATTCCGATGCCCGTGTCGGCCACGCTGATCGCGAGGTAGGCGGGGTAGGCATCGGTGTTGGCCGGCGGGAATGCCCGCGCGTAGCGCTGCCCACAGGCGTCTTTGACGTCGGCTGCGGTCACACGCTGGAGCGTCAGCGTCACGTGCCCGCCTTCCGGCGTGAACTTCACGGCATTGGCCAGCAGGTTGTAGACCATCTGCTTCGTTTTGCGCAGGTCCACCATCAGCATGCCCTGCTCCGGCTCGCACACCGCGCGCAGACGCACATGCTGCGTGCTCGCCTTTTCCCGAATGACCGACATCCCGCTGCCCGACAGCTGGATCGGCGCCACCGGCTCCAGTTCAAGCGGCGAATGGCCGGACTCCACCTTCGACAGGTCGAGGATGTCGTTGATCAGCGAAAGCAAATGCTTGCCGCTCGTGAAGATGTCGTTGATGTATTCGATCTGCTCGGCCGTCAGATCGCCGACCATGCCGTCTTTCAAGATCTCGGAAAACCCGATGATGGCGTTGAGCGGCGTGCGCAGTTCATGGGACATGTTGGCGAGGAACTCGCTCTTCATGCGGTCGGCCTTGCTGAGTTCGGCGTTCTTTTGCGCAATGTCTTCACCCCGTGCGCGAAGCTGGTCGGCAAGCACGGCCAACTCGGCCATCTGCGAGAGGTTGTGCAGCGCCACGCCCCATTGGGCGCACAAGCGCTCGACGAACCGCCGATCGTCTTCGTCCAGGGGGCCGGCCGTGGCGAGCACCAGCACGCCGTTGAGGTGGCCCTGGAAGATCACCGGCGAAAAAACCACGGTGGCGGGTGCGAGGGCGGCCAGGCCGGTCTCGATGCGAAAGCCGCCCACTTGGCCCAGGTCCGTGACCGACATCAACTCCTTGGCGACCGCGGCTTGCCCCAGCGGGCCATCGCCCAGGCGCACAAGCGGCTGAACATCGCTCGGGGCGGCATGGGTTGCCGCCAGCCGCAGCATGCCGCCGATCTCCTCGTGCACATAGAAAGCCGAGCAGATGAAGCCGGGATGGCCAGACAGCACGTGCAGCGTGCTGTCGATCACGACCTGACGGTCAGGCTCGTTGTTGTAGAGCGTGAGCGCCTGTGCATGCAGTTCCTCGTAGCGCTGCGTCTGGGCGACCCGACGTTCTGCCCGCTGACGCGCCAGCAGATCGCGCCGCAAGCGCCAGTAGACGATGGGCAGCATGAGCAGCATCGAGGCGATGAGGGTCGTGAACAGCGTGCCGGCCAGACCCGTGCGGTCGTCTTCCAGGCGCGATCGTTGCGCGAGCAGTCGTTCTTCCTCCTCGGCCATGGTGTCGAGCAGGCTGCGGGCGCTGCGATGCTCCCGGCTGCCTTCGTCGAGGCGCCGGAGGACGTCCGTGCGCGACGGATTGCCCAGAATGGCATCCTCCGTCTCATGGAAGGTGTTGTTGCGGGCCATCACAATGCGGCGAAGTTCGGCAAGGCGATCCTGCTGCTGCGGGTTGTCGACCATCAGGCCCGCTACTTTGCCGATGCCTGTATTGACCTTCGCCATCCACTGCTCGCGCTCGTCAATGAACTCCCTCCGTCCGGAGAGCATGAAGGCGCGCTGGCTCGATTCGGCCCGGTCCAGGCTGACTTGCAGCCGCGCCACCTCGCCGATGACCTGGTAGGTGTGGTTGACGAAGCTCGCCGCTGAAAGCGACTCCCGCGCAAAGTTCCAGGAGAAGCCCGCCAGCGCAATGATCAGCGCCGCGCCGGTGGACAAGCCGGCGATTGCCCATTGCCGAACCGTCAGTTGCCCCATGGCCGCTCCCAGGATGACAGACCGAGACGCCGACCGTTCGAATCCGTCTGCACTCGGCTCACCGAATCGGTGTCGCCAGGCCAGCTCCCATCGGATCGGAACGGGTAAGTGGGTGTAGCACAGCGATGCTGCCCCGCCTACCCTCGCCCACTAATCCCCTGTCGCATCCGCGTGATCAACGGCATGTCGCTACGCGCGACCCTTCGGCACTTTGCGCCGTCGTCAGCGCCGAGTGCACTAAGAGGCGATGGCGCGCTGCAATGCGACCACGCCTGCGAGGATGGCGAAAAACAAGGGCTGGTGAACCATGTACACGGTCAGTGACCAGCGCCCCACGAGGGCCAGCCCTCGGCCGGGCCAGCCGACCGCTCCTCTCAGCCATGCGGGCCGGTGCGCCTGGACCCATTGGCCCGCGGCCATGCCCCACCACATGACCCCGAGCCATGGGAAGAGCGGCACATAGTCCTCGGTGATCGGCTTGTGCGTCACGAGGCCCAGCCAGTTCAACGCGCGGCCATCGAACACGGGATGTTGGACGAAGTGAGGCAGCAGCACCGCGGCCAGGCCGAGCGGCCACAGCAGGCGTCCGGCGGACGCGGTGAGCCGCACGATGATGAGCATCACTGCGATGCCGTGCAAGACGCCGAAGGTGATGAAGGAATGCCGGAAGATGAACCAGGAGCCGACGGTCACGAGCAGCGCACACGCCGCGATCTGCGCCCAGCGGCGCCAGAAGCGCGGCCACCGCTGGCCTTGCGCCATGGCCACCGCCTGGGCGAAGCCTGCGCAGAAGAGAAAGGTGCAGACGATGACGGTACGCTGCCCGGTCCAGAACGGATCCCGGTAGAAATTCTGGTGGATGAACTTGAAATGGTTCAGGTCGAAGGCGAAGTGGAAAGCCACCATCCACACCACGGCCGCGCCCCGAAGCGCGTCGAGGCGGTCATGGCGGACGGAAGGCGCGGGCGGGCGGTTCACTGCGAACGCGTGAGCGGCTCGATGCGGGCGAGGTGCTCGAGGAAAGTCTGTGCCGATTGGAATCCGATCACCCTGGCCTGCGAAATTTCGGCCCCGGCCGGCGGGAAGAACAGCATGGCGGGCGGGCCGAACAAGCCGTGCCGGCGCAGCAAGGCCTGGTCGGCCTCGCTGTTGGCCGTGACGTCGATCCGCAGCAGGGTCATGCCGGCGAGTCTGCTGCGCACCTGAGGGTCGGTCAACGTGAAGGCTTCGAACTCCTTGCACGACACGCACCAGTCTGCGTATACATCGAGCATCACCGGCTTGGTGGATGTGCGAACCGCCTCATCGAGCGCGGCCAGGCTCGCGACCGGTGTGAATGCCACTCGGTCGCCGGCCCTGCCCGGCCCGGCGGCGGCACTCCAGTGCTGCAGCGGCTGCAACAGACTGCGTCCGCCGGAGGCGACCCCCACGAGCTGCAGCGCCGCCAGCACGGCCAACGCAATGCCGACGCCCTTGCCCAGCGCGCGGCCCGGGTGCGCCCCATGACCATGAAGGGGTTCGAACGCCCCAAGGTACACCCCCACCGCCAGCAACAGGACCGCCGCAGCGAGCATCACCACCCACACGGGCAGCACGGGCGTCACCATCCAGAGGGCCACGGCAAGCAGCAGGAAACCGAAGAAATGCTTCACGTGCCTCATCCATGCACCGGTGCCGGGCAGCAAGGCCCCCGCGGATGCGCCCACGAGCAGCAGCGGCACGCTCATGCCCGCGGCCATCGAGAACAAGGCGATGGCGCCCAGCAGGGTGTCGCGCGTCTGGCTGATGTAGACCAGCGCGCCAGCCAGCGGGGCGGCCACGCAGGGGCCCACGATCACGGCCGACAACCCGCCCATCACGAAAACGCCCACATGCCGCCCGCCCTGGAAGCGGTTGGACCAGGCGGCGAAGCGGGCCTGCAGTGCGGCGGGCATTTGCAGGTCATACACACCGAACATGGACAACGACAGGCCGGCCAGAAGGAGCGCGAACGCACCGAGCACCCATGCGTTCTGCAGCGCCGCGCCCAGGCCGCTGCCGAGCAGCGCCGCTGTCACGCCGAAGGCCGTGTAGACGATCGCCATGCCGAGCGAGTAGGTGAAGGCCAGTGACAGGCCGCGGCCGCGTGACACCCGGCCGGACTGGCCCACGATGATGGACGACAGGATGGGAATCATCGGCAGCACGCAGGGCGTGAGCGACAGCAGCAGCCCCGCCACCACGAACACGCCTGCCACCGTCAGCAGGTTGCGCGACTGCAACGCGCTGCCGAACGGGTCGGCGCTGGCGGCCGGCGGTGGTGCCGATGCTGCCGGCGTGGCGGGAACGGCGGGTGTGGCGGGCGATACGAGGGCCGAGAGCAGCCCGCCGCCACGGGTTCCTTCTGGCGGCGCATCGACCGCCACCTGCAGCACACCGGCCGGACCGGCCTCGACGCGCACGGGGCGCCGCTGGGGCGGATAGCACAAGCCCTTGTCCGCACATCCCTGATTGCCCACGTCGAGTTGGAAAGTGGCGATGGCGTTCTGCGGCGGCACGGCCAGCACCAGCGTGACGGTGTCGCGCAGGGTTTCGACGTCCTTGCCGAAGTTTTCGTCGAACTTCACATGGCCGCGCGGCACCTGCAATTCGCCCAGAACCACGGCCGGTGCGCCGGTCGTGGCGCTGAGCTTGTCGCGGTACAGGTAGTAGCCGGGCGCGACATCGAAACGGATCTCCACATGGCCCGCATCAAGCTGACGTGCCGACAAGGCGAAGGCCTGGGCCGGGTCGAGGAACGCTTCACCGGCCCGGGCACCGGTTGCCCAGACGGCGAGGAACAACGCGCACCCCGCCAGCACGCGTGTGGAAATGGAACGGATGCAGCCCATGTGTCCTACTTGTCGGCCCGCGGCGCCCTTCGCCGCGGTCAGCTTGGGATTGTAGGAACTCGCGGACGTTCCCCGTGAACCAGGTTTCCCGCGACCGGCCTGCCAGCAGTTGTGGACGCCGGGCCCGGCAGCTCCACGGATCAGCAGTTGCCCTTCTTGGCTTGTCCGGGCGGGCAGAACTTGCCGTTGCCGGAAGGGGGTGGATCCACCACGACCGAGCCCGAAGGCGTGTACACGGCGCAGCCGCTCAACCCAAGCACGAAGACAAGCAGAGACAACAGAGCTTTCATGGAACGACCTTCTGCTGTGATGGGAGGTACCGTGGATCGCAGGAGTGCGAGATTCGCAAACCTAATTCAGTCTGGCCTCTCCCGGGTTGACACCCCCGTACGGCACAAGGTCGAAGTTGATGTCGCTGCGGTCGCCAGTGAGTTCGATGACGGTCTTGGCCACGTCGAACTGCGGAAACCCGCCGCACGCCTCGCCCCGTTGACACAGCAGGGTGTCGTTGTCGATGTCGGTGCCGGCAAAAATCTGAACCCGCGTGGCCGTCACGCCGGTCACGCGCCACGGGTAAACCCCGTTCACCGCGTCCACGGCCACCTGGTGGATGGGCGAACCGGTGTCGGCGTCCACCACCAGCACGTACACACGGCCGAAGTCGGCATTCGATGCCGCCCCCGCGAGCCGCTTCGTGATCGTCACCTGCACATCGAACTGCCGGGCGGCGGTGGTGGTCACCCGCAGCGTGGCAAAGGTGCTGCCGAGCGGCAAGGTGTCGCGCGCCACGGTGACGGTGTAGTAGCCGAGCCGGGTGGACGGGTCGACCGATTGGGCGGCCACGGTCACGGCCGGCGAACTGCTGACGATGGACGCGACGCCCTCGGCGCTGGCCCCGCCCTGCAATACCACCTGCAGTTCGGCCGACGTGCGCACCGCCCCGAAATCGAGGCTCGATGGCTGCGCGACGATGGTGCCCGGCACGGGCGGAGGAGTGACACCGGTCAGCCTCAGCGCCTCGTCGACCGCCTTGCCGGCGTTGATGAGACCAAAGCCGGTGCCGCTGTCGCGGCCGGCCGGACCCAGGTCATCGGTCAGCAGGCCGGCGGCCAGCAGCGCATCGACCTGGTCCACCGTGATGTTCGGGTTGGCATAGCGCATCAAGGCCATCACGCCGGACACATGCGGGGTGGCCATGGAGGTGCCAGCCTTGCCGCCGTAACTGGGCACCCGGGTGCTGCCCTCGAAATCGGCGAGCGTGCTGAACACGAGGTCGGGCAGGCCCGTGCCGGTCGTGGACTGGCGAGGATCACCGCCGGGTGCCGCCACGCTCAGCAGCGGATCGGTGTTGGAGTAGGACGTCCGTTGCCGGCGGGCGTCGAGCGCCCCCACGGAGATGACACCGGCGCAGTTGGACGGCGCGTCGCGGGCGGTGAGGCCATCGTTGCCGGAGGCTGCCACCACGATGACCCCGGCCGCCCGCGCCCGGGTGATCGCATCGTTGTAGACGGCGGGGCAGGCGCGGGTGCTGCCCAGGCTCAGGTTGATGACATCGGCCCGTTCGGCCGGCGCCTGCCCCGAGGCGTTCGGGAGCCCGGCGGCGTAGAGGATGGCCTGGGCGATGTCGGCCGTGGAACTGCCCGTGGCGTCTTGGGCGAAGACGCGGATCGGCATCAGCCTGGCCATCGGCGCCACACCCGCAACACCGTCGGCATCGAAGGTGGCCGCGGCCACGATGCCCGCCACATGGGTGCCGTGAAACCCGGTGGCCGAACCGGGGCTGCTCGGGTCGTCCCCGCTGGCAGAGAACGTGCCCCCGCCCGTGAAACTGGCCTGGTAGGCGATCTGGCGCGAAAGATCGGGGTGGTCGCCCGCCACGCCGGTGTCGACCACCGCGACGATGGGGCGCCGGGCAAACTGCGCCCGCAGGGGCACGAGCGTGTTCATCGCCGCCGGCATGCCGATCATCTCGAAATGCCAGCGCTGGTTCGCATAGAGCCGGTCTGCGGGGGGATAGGTGCCGACAAGGTCGGACTGCAAGGTCACCCGGTAGTTGGGCTCCACGTACGCGTAAAGACCCGTGCGCTGGAGGTGCTTGGCGTAATGCACCGTGTCCATGACCTCGCGCAGCGCGGGAGGCAGGTCAGGGGCTGCTGCCGAGAGCCTGCGGGCCGACGCCGGGGCGGGCTGGGAGACGCTTTTGTCAGGGGCCGGCAGGATGGCCTGCAGGCGATCCAGCGCAGCTTCGCGCTCCATGCTGCCTTTGGGCATGCGCAGCAACACGGGTGCCGGCCCTGCCGGATCGGCCGTGGCGGCGGAAAGCGCGCCTGCGTCCAGCGCCTTGGCCCGCAGCTGCTCGCCGGCGGGGTTGGCGGACACGGCCTTGGCCACCACCTCGCCCGGCACCACCCCCGACGTGCTGCTCACCGTGTTGGGGCAGGTGCTGTTGTCGGTGGGCGCGCCGATGCGCAGGTTGTAGATGGACGCACCAGCGTACGCATTGACAACCACGTAGTAGCGGCCGGCCGTCTGGATGCGCAGGCATTCGAAGGCATTGACGCCGGCCGACTGCCCGATGGCGGGTGAGCCTGCCGTGGCTCCCTCGGCGTAGACAAAGAGGTCCAGGTCGTTGACGAGGGGATTGGCCGTGAACTCCAGTTCGATGACCTGGCCGGGTTGAAGATCGGCCACGTAGGTGTCGATCAAGTCTCCGGTCTCGTGACTGGCGCCGGCCGGCCCGGCCTGGGGTTGGTTCACGTCGCCGACGAGGTAGACCGGAGTGACCAGAGGCTGGGCCGTGGCGAATGTGTCGTTCGACTTGCGCCCGCCCTGGTTCGGGTCATTGGTGTCCGAATCGACGGCGGCGTGTTCAGGCAAGGAGAGCGTGCCGGACAAGGTGACTCCGGCGTCATCCGCATCGCCGCCCCCGCCCCCTCCGCCGCAACTCGACAGCA
>Ga0207679_10000429_pt1 | contig 29841 bp, 25 predicted proteins | sample KBSC73metaG_FD_184320 | JGI IMG/M metagenome (GOLD analysis project Ga0207679, IMG submission 184320) | Corn rhizosphere microbial communities from Kellogg Biological Station, Michigan, USA - KBS C7-3 metaG (SPAdes) (version 2) | ecosystem: Host-associated > Plants > Roots > Rhizosphere > Soil ... | reverse complement strand
GGGAGGAATCGATGCGCTCACGCGTACCCTGGCGCTCGAGTGGGCTCCGGATGGGGTGCGGGTCAATGCCGTCGCGCCCGGCCCGGTCCCCACCGAGGGTGTGTTGAAGGCGTTTACCCGACCGCCCGAGTCGGGGGCGGCGCTGTTCCGGTCGGCGCGTGACCTAACGAGGTCGGAGGCAGGCGTGGCCGCGGAGGCCGGTCTTGAGCAGTCGATCGCACAACGGGCGGCCCAGATCCCGCTCGGCCGTTGGGGAGCGCCGAGGGACATCGCGAACGCCGTCGCATTCCTGGCCTCGCCGGCCGCGAGCTGGGTGACGGGAGCCATTTTCGTCGTCGATGGCGGGGAATGGCTGGCCCGTTCGGCCACGTAGTCAACTTTTTTTTGGCATTTGTGATGTGCGTCTCAGGCTTTCGAAGTTGCGTTTGGTTTAATTGCGCGTCAGCGAGACTTTTGTGTGGTGAACGGCGGGCTCGTGTGATTGACATCACATTGAGTTGAAAGGCGATAGGGAAGGCCGGCGTTCTCTGCACTGCGGTATGGTTTTCGCAAGTTGATCAATCCCGTCGTGGTGGTGTCGAGACCTCTTTGCAATCGGAGAGCAGCCATATGAAAGCAAATCTGCGGGCAGTGGGAGCGGTGATCCTTGGGTCGGCAGTCCTCGGCGCATGCGCGACGAAGGGCTTCGTCAAAACCTCGGTTCAGGATGAGCGCGCGGCGCGTATCGCCACGGACAGCAGCCTGAGTAACCAGATTGCCGCGACGAACAACGAAGTGTCGGGCCTGAAGACGGAAGTGTCGGGCGTCAAGAACGACGTCTCGAGCCTTCGCAATGACCTGAATTCGCTTCGCACGGAGTTCGGCGCGAAGATCACGGCGATGGAAGAGGGCCTGAAGTTCGCCTTCCCGGTCAACTTCGCGTTTGACGACGCCACGGTTCGCGAGGCCGACAAGGCCGCGCTCGACCGCTTCGCCACCGTCGTTGGCAAGTACTACAGCGGTTCGATGATCACGATCGAGGGCTTTGCGGATCCGGCTGGTTCCACCCGCTACAACATGGATCTGTCGAAGCGCCGTGCTGATGCCGTTGCCGCGTACCTCTCGGAGAAGGGGCTCAGCACCTCGAACGTCCGTACGGTCGGCTACGGGAAGACCCGCCTGGTGAACCCGAAGGCGCAGAAGGAAGATCCGGGCGCCGAAGCCAATCGCCGTGTGACGTTCGTCGTCGAGACGAACGGTTCGGCTGCCGCCGCGACCACCGCTGCGCTGCCCCGGTAACGAACGTCGGCGAACGCGGTCCGGTAACGGAACGCACTCGTTAGGAAGCCCCGACCGGATCCCGGTCGGGGCTTTTCCGTTGCGGTCCGGACGGCCGGGCCATTCGAGTTGTCGCGTGTTCGAGCATCGTTCGCGCGGTGCAAGCGGCGTATCGTCGTCCCGCCTGGCGTTCTAGATTGCCGGCCTCGCCGATACCTGATCGAACCGCCACCTAACAACGCTTCCGATGGCGCGAGCTCTCTCAGCTGACGTGGAAGAATCGGCAACCCGCCGCGGTGTCCGCCTCCCGGGCGACGAAGCCCCCTACTACGTAGCCACGGCCGACGAGGTAGAGATCTTCGCCATGTGCCACGAGCGTGGATTGCCGGTCATGCTCAAGGGGCCAACCGGGTGTGGCAAGACGCGCTTCGTCGAACACATGGCGTGGCGGCTGCGGCGGCCCCTCGTCACGATTGCCTGTCACGACGATCTGTCCGCGAGTGATCTGACCGGACGCTACCTGATTCGCGGCGGTGAAACAGTCTGGGTCGATGGTCCGCTGACGGTCGCGGCGCGAACCGGCGCGATCTGCTATCTCGACGAGATCGTGGAAGCACGCCAGGACACGGTAGTCGTGATCCATCCACTCACCGACGATCGCCGGCTCTTGCCTATCGAGCGAACGGGGGAGCTGATCGAGGCGGCGCCGGGGTTTCAGGTGGTGATCTCGTACAATCCGGGGTACCAGCACGCCATCAAGGACCTCAAGCCCAGCACGCGGCAGCGATTCGTCGCACTGGACTTCGATTTCCCGGCGCCCGACGTCGAGGCCACGATCGTCGCGCACGAAAGCGGTGTCGACTCAGCGACGGCGGATGCACTCGTGAGGCTCGCGCAACGTGTGCGCCGGTTACGGGATCAAGGGCTCGCCGAGGCGCCGAGCACGCGGCTTCTCGTATCGACAGCGCGGCTCATTGCGTCGGGGATTCGAGGCCGTGATGCCTGCCGCGCGGCGCTGGTCGGCCCGCTCACGGACGATCCCGATCTGGTGGTCGCGATCTCCGACATCATCGACGCGACGCTCTGAGCGTGCCGGGTCGCGCCGGGTTCCTCCATAGCGCACGTACGGCACTGCGGCGCGCGAGCACGGCCCTCGGTCACGCACTGCAGTCACGGCGCGCGCGCGCCGTGGAGGGCAGACGGGTTGTGCGCCTGGACGATGTCCGCCGGCGACTCGAGCTCCTCGTGACCGCCGTCTACGACAGGCCCATTCCCATCACGACCGCGGAGTCGGCGCCGCGTCGGCGGTCATGGCGCGACCTCTTTGCGCCGCCTCACGAGGGGCGACGGGCGGCGATGTCCGCCGGCGACTCGAGCTCCTCGTGACCGCCGTCTACGACAGGCCCATTCCCATCACGACCGCGGAGTCGGCGCCGCGTCGGCGGTCATGGCGCGACCTCTTTGCGCCGCCTCACGAGGGGAGACGGGCGGCGATGCCCGCCACCGATGGCGAACGTATTCAACTGCCTCGCGAGATCGAAAGCACCAACACAGCGACTGCGCTTGCCGAATATCGGCTGATGGCGATCGAACAGGCGGAGCGCATCGCGAGAAACACGGTCGCTGCGGTACCGCCTGGCCCGCCCGGCATGGAGCGCGATCTCTACCTGATGCGCGAAGGGGCGATGATCGATGCGGCGATCGCCCGCGCCGTTCCAGGGCTGCGCGACACGCTCTTCGCCGCCCGCAAACAGGCGCTCGAGTCGCGCCCGTCGCTCACGCGACTTTCCCTCGCAGAGCGCGCGGTGGAAGGGCTCCTGCGCGCGTCCCTGTCGATCGACCTAACGCGGGAATCGGAGCGCGCGGCATCGGGTTCGCCAGACGAGTCGCTCGCATGGGCCCGGGAGCGATTGGGCGAGATAGGAGGCGACGGCGCACGCTACCGCGGAATAGCCCCAGTACCGGCGTGGGGGACCCTCCGGGCGCCGGCCGGTCGGGATCGCACCATCCCGAAGGCCGTGGAGCTCGCGACGACTCGAGGGTCGAAGTACGGAATCGGGAAGTTCGGATATGGCAGCGGCACCGGCGGAACCCAGTCGAGCGCCAGCGGGGTCGAGGAAGGGTCGTCCGAGTTCCGGCGTGACGGGCGCACCGTGCTCAATGACGAGGGCCCGAGTCGGGTCGCATCGTCGGGAGCCGGCAGCACATCCAGCGCGGACACCGACGATCCGGCGGACCAGGCCGTGTCCGAGGACGAAGCCGTTGCCGACGAGCATGCACAACCCGAGTCGTCCGTGCTGACGGATGCAAGGGCTGCGACGCCGGCCGGCACGCGCCGCGGCGCCAGCCGCATCCCGTCGCCAAAGCCGGCAGGGGAAGGCATCGAGTATCCCGAATGGGACTGGGAGAGCGGCGACTATCGATCGCAAGGCTCGATCGTTCGCCGGTACGAGCCGGACGTCACCGACGACCGGTGGGGCGCGGAGGTCCTCGCCCGCCACGGTGCGCTCGTTAGGCGACTCCGCGAGCGCTTCGAGCGTCTTCGCGCTCGGCGCACGCGGCTCCACCAGCAGCGCGACGGCGACGCGCTCGATCTCACGGCGTGTGTCCGCGCCCTGGTCGATCAGCGGAGTGGCCACACGGTCGACGACCGCCTGTACGTCGCCGTGCGCCCCGCTCGGCGAGGCCTCGCGATCGCGCTGCTCATCGATATCAGTGGCTCGACGGACGAGTGGATCGATGCCCGACGACGTGTGATCGATGTCGAAAAGGTCGCTTTGCTCCTCGCCAGCGAAGCCCTCGATGCGTTGGGCGACCTCTACGCGATTCTCACGTTTTCGGGAAAGGGCCGCTCGAACGTACGCATGCGTACGATCAAGGCGTTCGACGAGACGAATGGCGCCGTCGTCCGACGGCGCATCGGGGCGCTCGAGCCCGAGGGGTATACGCGAGCAGGCGCGGCGGTCCGTCATGCGGCGGCGCTCCTCGAGCGACAGCCGGCCGCGCATCGGCTGCTCCTCATCATCTCCGACGGGAAGCCGAACGACATCGATGGCTACGAAGGGCTGAGCGGTGTGGAGGATACGCGTCAGGCAATCATCGAGACGCGCTCGCGCGGCATCTATCCGTTTTGCCTGACGATCGACCGTCAGGGGCAGGAGTACTTGGGGCGGATCTTCGGCGACGCAGGGCATACGGTGTTGCGAAACCCGCAACAGTTACCGATGGCGCTCGTGAAGGTGGTGAAACACCTCCTCGCGTCGTGAGGCGATCGCGCCGCCTCGGTCGTGGGCGTTCAGAGTGTCGAGCCTGCAAGGCATCGCATATTCCCGGCACGGGTTTCAGCCAGCTAGATTCCCCGATCCGACCCGGTAGCTCAGCTGGTAGAGCAACGGACTTTTAATCCGTAGGTCCTGGGTTCGAGCCCCAGCCGGGTCATGAATCAGCCGGTCGCCTCGAGCGCGTCGACGATCTCATCCACCGCCGCACGCGCCGTGCGCCCGACGCCTATGAGCGTCGCCGACGCGTAGCCCGTCCATTCGCCGTACCCAACGAGCCAAAGCCGCGGCTCGCGCGCGGAGCGCGTCGCCCGCACGTCGATCCGCCCGTTAGGTCCCACGGCGTCGAGTGTCGCGAGGTGATCGATCGCCGGCCGGAATCCCGTGGCGAAGATCACGGCGTCCTCCTGCGTGCGGCGGCCATCGGGCCAGATCACGCCGTCTTCGACGAACGAACTGAACATCCGCACGGCGTGCAACGCCCCGCGTTCCCGCGCACGGCGGACTGATTCGACCATCACGATGTTGCCGAGCAACCGCGGTGGCGGAGGGGCCGCCCCTTGGGTCAAGGCCCGGTAACGGGCGGTTGCCTCGCCGAAGAGATAGCGCCCATCGATCTCGTCAGGCAGGAACGTCGGCGGGTGCCGGGTGGCCCACGTCACCGTCGCGCTGCCGGCGAGGTCCGCAACGATCTGCGCCCCCGAATTGCCGCCGCCCACCACCACGACGCGCTGGCCGTCGAATTCATTTGGCGATTCATAGTGCGCCGAGTGAATCAGCCGACCGGCGAAGCGACGGTGGCCAGGCAGCCGCGGGACGTTAGGCGCCGACCATGTGCCGGTCGCGCTCACGACGGCGCGGGCGATCCATGCGCCCGCATCGGTGACAACCCGAAGGCGCTCGCCGGCCCGCTCGACGCGGCAAACCCGCGCCGGTCGCGTGACTGGGAGCGCATACCGCGCTTCGTAGTCGGCGAGGTAGGCCAGTGCGTCGTCTCGTGTCGGATAGTATGCCGTCCCGCCCGGCATCAGACGCCCTGGTAACGAGCTCCATTGGGCGGGGGAAAAGAGGCGGAGTGACGACCAAGTGTGCTGCCAGGCACCGCCAGGTGTGCGGCCATCGTCCAAGATTGCGAACGACAGGTTGGTGCGACGCAGGTAGTACCCGATGGCAAGTGCCGACTGACCGCCACCAACGACGATAACGTCGCGGGCGCTGACAGGTTCGTCAGCCACCGGGCTCACTCTGGCGCAGTGCGCCGTGGGACGGGTATTTCGGCACGACCCACGGCGAACGATACTTGCGGCGGTACGACATCGGCGAATCTTACAGCGCGTTACGACATTCGGCCTCAACCGTTGTACCGTTCGTGGAATTCGATCAGACGCCGCCTCCACCCCGAACGCCCTCTCCCGCCAACCACCAGCCCACTCCCGGTCTCACGGAGAGCGTGACATCGCCGCCCCGATCGACGCCCGAACCTGCAACGAGCCCGCGTGCGCGAGCGACGTTTCTGGCGGAGGCCGGCCGCCTTCTCGCGGAGTCGTTGGACCACGAAACCATCCTGCAACGGGTCGCCGACGCCGCGGTTCCGACACTTGCTGATTGGTGCGCCGTGGATGTCGTGCACTCAGAGCCCAGTGGCGCCTGGCCTCCGGTCGTTCGGCGTGTGGCAGTTGCCGGCCGCGACCCGAACAAGCTCGCCTGGGCACGAAAGCTCGGCGTCGAGGTGGCGCGCGACTGGGCATCGCCTAACGGGTTGCCGCAAGTGCTGCGGACCGGCCTGGCCGCGTTCTTCCCGGAGGTCACCCGCGACCTCATTCGTCGCGCAGGACTTTCCGGCCAGGAGAAAGCGATCTTCCTCCGGATCGGCCTGACGTCGGCGATCTGCGTGCCGCTCGTGGCTCGTGGCCGCACGTTCGGCGCGATCTCGCTCGGCATGGCCGAGTCCCGGCGCCGATACACCACGGATGATCTCGCGCTCGCGAAGGATCTCGCGAGCTACGCCGCGATCGCGATCGACAACGCCCGGCTGTACGCGGACGAGCGTGCGGCGCGCCTGGCGGCGGAGCGCGCCGCTCTGCGTGTCGAGCGGCTGCAATCGATTACCGCCGAGCTGTCGTCCGCGAGAACCCCCGCCCAGGTTGGGGACGTGGTCGTGCGGCACGGTCTGGCAGCGTTAGGCGCCGCGTCGGCGATGGTGTACACCACAAGCGAGTCGGGAGCGGCCCTCGAGCTGGTCTGCGCGTCAGGCGTGCCCGCCGCCGCGCTGGAGCGGGTTCGACGCATTGCGATTCAGGCGAGGCATCCCGCGGCGGATGCGTTGAGCACGCGGAGGGAGCTTTTCATCGGCACGGGCGCACAGCGTCGCGAGCGTTACCCGGATCTCGACACGCCCGCGGACGAGGCGCAGGCCACCGCGGCGCTCCCGCTCGTCGTCGGCAAGCGCGCGATCGGAGCCATCACGTTCGAATTTCCGTCGACCGCGGTGCCAGGTGTCGAGGAGCGAACATTCCTCGCCGCGTTGGCGCATCAGTGCGCGCAGGCGATCGATCGCGCCCGGCTGTACGTCGCCGAAATGCGCGCCAAGGAAGCCATCGCCGCTGTCCACCGGCGTCAGGCAACGGTGCTCGAAGCGATTGCCGAGGGGTTTGTCACCTTCGATCGCGAGTGGCGCTACGGCTATGTAAATCGCGTTGCGGCGGACCTGGTGGGGCGCAAGCCCGAGGAGCTGATCGGCCGCGTCTTGTGGGAGGTCTTTCCAGGGGTTCTCGAGACACCGTTCGCGGGAATTCTGCGCGAGGCAATGGCCACCGGGCGACAAGCGTCCGGCGAAGCGTACAGCACCGCGATTGGCGGGTGGATCGAGTACCGTGCGTACCCGACCGAAGAGAGCCTGTCGGTCGTTTTCCGCGACATCGCGGAGCGACGTCGCCACGACGAACGCCTTCGGTTTCTCACCGAGGCCAGCACGCTGCTGTCGTCGTCGCTCGACTACGAGACGACTTTGTCGAACATCGCGGAGCTGGCGGTGCCGGCGCTCGCGAACAGTTGCGTGATCGACATGGTCGGCGACGACGGGCAACTCGAACGTGTCGCGACGGCCTTCGAATCCGGGGAGCTCAGTCGACTGGTCGGCGAGTTCCGTCGGCGAAACCCGATCGCCGCAGACACCGGTCACCCGGCGCTGCAGGTCCTCGCCAACGGGGAATCGATCTTCTACCCGGAGATTACGCCGGACGATCTGCCGCAGGTCGTGGACGACCGTCCCGATTCGCTCGCGCTGGCCCGACGCCTGAACCCGACGTCCTGCGTGTTCGTGGCTCTGAGGGCACGAGGACGGACGTTAGGCGTGATGGCACTGTCGACGGCTGGCACGAGACGACGGTTCGACGTACAGGACCTCGCGCTCATCGAGGACATGGCCCATCGGGTGGCGATGGCGGTGGACAACGCGCGGCTCCACGAGGCCGAACGGCGCGCGCGTGCCGAGGCGGAAGCCGCCAACCAGGCGAAGAGCGATTTCCTCGCAATCATGAGCCACGAGCTGCGCACGCCGCTCACGGCCGTGGTTGGCTACACGGAGCTGTTATCCGACGAGGTCGTGGGCCCGGTCAACGAAACTCAGCGCGATCACCTGGGGCGCGTGCGCTCGAGCAGTGAGCATCTGCTCATGCTCATCGAGGATATTCTGAGCTACGCGCGAATCGAAGCGGGCCGCGAGCTCGTACGCATCGAGGACTTCGGGCTCGCTGCGCTGCTCGAGCAGGCGTCCGTGATCATCCGTCCGCTTGCCGAGAAGAAATCGCTCGAGTTCACGCTCTCCGGCGGAAACGCTCGCGCCGTGATGCGCAGCGACCCGCAAAAGGTCCGGCAGATCATCATCAACCTGCTGGCCAACGCCGTGAAGTTCACCGCGAAGGGCAGTGTACGGCTCGGCGCCCGTGTGTACGATGACCGCGTTGCCTTCGAGGTCGCGGATACGGGGCCAGGGATCGCGCGCGAACATCTGGACCGCGTGTTCGACGCGTTCTGGCAGGTCGATCAGCGCATGACGCGCAAGTCGGGCGGGACCGGCCTTGGGCTGAGCGTCGCGCGTCAGCTCGCTCGACTTCTCGGGGGCGACGTGAGCGTGCGCAGCACCATCGGGGAAGGGAGTGTTTTCATCGTGGATCTGCCGCTGAACGCGCCGGAACCCGTCTGATGGCCGCCGCGCGCCGGTCGATCGAGCGGCGTTAGGCGGCGTTACCGACCGGCCTCACTCGTCGCGCCCGTCGCGTGCTCGTAGACGAGGCGCGAAAGGTCGGCAATCAACGGCCGCGCGATACGCTCGTCGGGGATGTTGCGCGTGAGCACGACGAGCACATAGGGGCTGCGGCCCGGCGGGTAGACGATGGCTGCATCGTGCAGCACGGCCGTGATGCTACCCGTTTTGTGCGCGACCCGGGTGCCTGGCGGCAGCCCGGCCGGGATCTCGTCGTTGAACTCCTGACGACTCAGGATGGCGAGCATCGTGTCGCAGTTCGCGGCTGACGCGGCGGTGTGCTTCTCGATCGCCTCGAGCAGAGCCCCAAGATCTCGGGCGGTTGTCGTGTTGTTCAGCCCCTTCTGAAATGCTTTCCCGTCCTCGACGCCGCGCAACACCCGGATGTTCCGCGCGCCGAGCGCGTGCGCCGTGGAATCGGCATGGGCGGCGCCGACCAGCGCGATGACCGCGTTCGTTGCCAGGTTGCTCGACCGCACGATCATGCGTTCCACCAGCTCTCGCGCGCTCACGCGCTGTCCGACGCGGAGATACATCGTGCTGTCCGAGTCATCGATCGGCGCGACGGAGAACGGTGACGCGTCGACGATGGATGAGAACTGATTCACCAGCAGCACTGGCTGATCTGCGGAAAGTCCGCCGCGCTCCACCTGACGAAAGAACTCGATCATCACCGGCACTTTCATCGTGCTCGCCGCATGGAACGACGAGTCGGCGTCAATCGTTAGGAGCTCGCCTGACGAGAGTGACTTGTAATACACCCCGACGACGGCGCCGGGCGTCGCCGCGATGCGTTGCGTGAGACGGCTTCGCAGCGAGTCGACCTGCGCTGGCAGCGCGTTGGTGATTGCCGACACGAGGAGTGTCGCATTGAACACGCGCGCGAGATGTGATGAGAATCGCATGACTGGCGAATATAGAACGGTTCATCGTTCGTGCAATCAATCACTGCGCAAACCCGTTGCGCGAGGCTTTCTTAGTCGTGTTGGTGAAGAACGCGCCAAACCCGGTCGATCACTCTCACCCGCGTCTTTCGAACCCACATGCTTCCTCCGTCGTCGTCGAGCGAGCAACCGAGTGGTTCGATCATTACCCAGGCGCAGCTGAAGCGCGAACGACTCCGGTTCACCAATTTCGTTTTTCATCGTGCACCGTCCGGCACGTGTCGCTCCGAGGTCGAGTTCGAGTGGCTCGAGGGCGAGCGCGTTGTCGGGAAGGCTGACGGGGTCACGAGCACGCTCGGTGACCTTCGCGTTGCTGCTGATGCCGCGCTTCGTGCGATCGAGCAGTTCTCCCACGGGACGTTGCGGTTCGAGCTGGTTGGAGTGAAGACGATGCGCGCGTTCGACGCGAACATCGTGATCGTGTCGGTCCTGGCAGCGCACGGCGGGGGGCCGCAGCAGCGGCTCCTCGGGTGTCATCTGGCGGAGGACGACCCGCTGCGGAGCGCCGTCGTCGCCGTGCTGCACGCCACAAACCGGGTGCTCGGCAACTTCATCGCGACGCGCTGAGGACGGCCGAACCGACGTCGAGCATACGCTCGATGAGATCGCCCGCATGTAGTGGTTAACCGTGAGGCGAGCGCGGGTTAAGTTCCTGACCCGTTCGGTGCGAGGGTGGGAACTCCGACAGGTGCTGTAGTGTGAGAAGCCGACCGGCTCGGGCAACGGCAGCGCGGTCTCGCGCTGTCGAATGGTTGTGACGGTCCCCGCGAAGAACGAGAACACGAGAGGAAACACATGAAGGCTGCCGCACGCGCGCTCGTTCTCGTGCTCGGTGGTGCCGCCTGCAGCGGTCGCGCCAAACCTGCGCGACCACCGGCCCCGGCTCCGACGCCGAAGAGCGTGGCGACGACCTCCCGGGCGCGGGACACGACACCGGCACTGCCGGCTGCCATTCCGCAGGTCGTCATCGAAATTCCCGATTCGGTGCTGACCCGACAGGCCGTCGCGGTCTTCGGTGATTCGGCCGTCACGGACCCACCCGACTCGGTAGCCAGCGACGGCCCGACGTGGGACATCGATGTGCGGTCGTACGAGACGCATCGGCGAGTCGAGTACTACGTGAACGCGTTCCGGGGCAGCGCGCGCGAACGGTTCGTCGCCAGCCTGGAAAAAGGGTCGCGCTACGAGCCGATGATTCGACAGAAGCTCAGTGCTGCCAACCTGCCCGAAGACATGTACTACCTGGCGCTCGTCGAGAGCGGGTTCGATCAGCACGCGTACTCGAAAGCCGCCGCCGTCGGCATGTGGCAGTTCATGTCCGGAACCGCCCGCGGCACGGGGCTACGGGTCGATTGGTGGGTGGATGAGCGACGGGATCCCGTTAGGTCTACCGACGCGGCGGTAAAATTCCTTGGCTGGCTGCGCGAGCAGTTCGGGTCGCTCTACCTTGCGGCCGCGGCGTACAATGGTGGCCCGGGTCGGGTTTCACGCGGCCTGTCGCGACTGGGCGACGACCTCGATGGCGGGACGCGCGATGATGCGTTTTTCGCGCTGGCCGACCACGATTACCTGCGCGGCGAGACGAAGAACTACGTGCCGCAGCTGATCGCAGCGGCGCTGATTGCCAAAGAGCCGGCGAAGTACGGGATGACGATTCACACGCAGCCGGCGTTCGCGTACGACTCGGTCTCCGTTCCCGCTTCCACACCGCTCTCCGCGATCGCGAAGGCCAGCGGCTCGCCGCTCGATTCGATCCGCGAGCTGAACCCCCAGGTGCTTCGTGGCGTGACGCCGCCGGGCACTCGATTTCGCGCGCGTGTCCCAGTCGGGCACGCGGAGGGCTTCGACAGTGCGTTCGCGGCGCTCGATCCCGATGTGCGGACCGCCTACAAACACATCGAAGCGAAGAAGGGCCAGACGTTCGCGTCGGTGGCAGCGAGCAGCGGCCTGAGCGCGAAGCAGCTCAAGTGGTACAACCCGAAAGTGACCGCGCTCAAGAGCGGACGGTTGCGAACGGGCCAGGAGCTCACCGTGCCTACGCGAGCGGTCGTCGTGGCGGCGCTCGACGTCCCCGACCCGTCGATCGAGATCTACGGCTCGCGCGGCGGGGCGCGTACCTATGTCGTGAAGCGCGGCGAGACGCTGAGCGGCATTGCCAGGAAGACCGGGACATCGGTGAGCGCGCTGATGCGAATGAACGGGCTCAAGAAGGCCGTGATCCACCCGGGCCAGGAGCTCGTCGTCCGTGGAAGCTCGCGGCGCTCGAGCAAGGCGGTCGCCAAACGTTAGGCGCCCCGGGCAGCCTGCGGTCAGTGCACTCGAACGAAAGGGCCTCGGGATGATCCCGAGGCCCTTCGTCTGTGTCACGCCTAACAACCAGCGACGCCCGTATCAGTCGATGACGCCGCGGCCCTTGTAGCCCTTCATCACGACACGCTCGTAGCCGTTGGAGGGGTCGAGGCCCTGCTCGCGCGAGGCTTCGACGGCCACCGGCCCACGGTTGTATACCAGCAGGGCGAGCTGCACGTTGCCCTTGTACTCCCGCACGAGCGTCCGGAGGTACCGGAACCCGATGCGGAGATTGGTGTCGCGGTGATACAGATCGTCCTTCGTGATGTCCTTCTGAAAAAACCGCGCGGTGGGAAGCATCAGCTGCGTGAGGCCGATCGCGCCGACCGAGCTGGTCGCGCGCTCGTTGAACTCGCTCTCGACACGCACGAGACGGAAAGCCAACTCCGGCTCGATCCCCTCCGCCATGGAGATGTCGTAGATCGACGTGGCCAGGTCGGCCCCGATGTGGTACGTGGACGAGTAGCCAAAGATGTTGTGCCACCGCGCGAGCTGCGCGTTCGCGAGATCCAATTCGCTGCGCGCGGCATCGAGCTCGGTCCTGAGGCGGACGGCCTCACTGCCGATGACGACGGGGAAGCGCGGGGCCTCCGCCTTCGCCTCGGCCGGACCGCTGTCGCGGACCACGAAGCCTACGGATGCCGCAAAGCCCGTGAGCAGCAGCCCTGCGCGCACCTTTCGGCGCCGGCGGTCGCGATCACCGCGGTGGACGTACGTCCCTCGAAGGGTTCGCATGAATGGTTGGATACCAAAGGTTACGGCGATACGAAGGGTATCACCGCTGCCCGCTCCCGCGATGCGGGCAACACGTGTGCCGCTATTCCGAACTTCTCTTCCAGTGACCGGACTTGCCCCCGACCTTCTCGGCGAGGGAAATCGCGCCGATCACCATGCTCTTATCTACCGCTTTGGCCATGTCGTAGACGGTGACAAGGCTCACTGACACGGCGACGAGCGCTTCCATTTCGACACCTGTTTGGGCGGCAGTTTTTGCCGTCGCTTCGACGCGTAGACCGGGCAGCGCATCGTCGATGGTGAAGTCGACGGAAACGTCGCTGAGCGGCAGGGGATGGCAGAGCGGAATCAGATCCGACGTACGTTTCGCCGCCATGATGCCGGCCACCCGTGCGATGCCTAACACGTCGCCCTTCGCGATCGTGTTGGCCCGGATGGCCTCGAGCGTTTCGCGCCGCATCTGGATCGACCCGGTCGCGCGCGCCATGCGGGCGGTCACCGGTTTGGCCGATACATCGACCATGCGTGCTCGCCCCTGCTCGTCGACGTGCGAGAGATCACTCATGAGAGCTTGGCCGAGAGATCACGCAGCAGTGCGTCGGCGATGAGCGCGGGGCTCACGTTGTTCGGAATCAGCGTCTTCGCCTGTTCGATCGACGCCATCGCGCGACTGGCCCCGAGTGCCGTGCGATCGTCGCCATTCGCGACCGCCGCGCGCGCGCGTTCGGCAACCAGCTCGGTCAGTGCATCGAGGATGTCCGCGAAGCGCCCGCGCGCTCGGGACGTGCCCTGGGCCATCGCGGCGCGGACCGTCTTGGATCGATCACCCGACAGCGCGGACGCAAGCAGCCGCTCCGCGCTCTCGATCGCCGCCTCACGCTCGTCGGCCGCGATGAGCGCACCGGGCGCTCCGTTGGCAAGCCTAACGAGATCCGTCGCGGAGGCGCGGGGATGGGCACGGCGCATTGCATCCGCCACCACCGCATCGGCCAGAAAGGCTTCGACCTCGCGTCGCGCCAGCGGGGCGACGCGCACGTTGACGACCCGCGAGCGAATCGTCGGAAGCAGTGCGCCGCGCTCGCTCGACGTCAGAACGATCGTCGTATTTGCCGGTGGCTCCTCGAGGAGCTTCAGCAAGGCGTTCGCCGCTTCATCCGACCCTTCCTGCGAGACCATATGGTCGGCATCGCCAACGATGAAGACCTTTCGCTTGCTCATGGCTGGCGAGATGCTCGCCAGCTGAACGATCACGCGAACGGTGGCCACATAGATCCCCTCGAGCCCGGACGACGGCGCGTACAGCCCGGAGCTCGCGGCGCGCTCGGCGATCGCATCCGCGAAGTCGTTGGTGACGTCCTTGTTCGTTGCGCCCGATTCGAGACGCGGGCGTGGAAAGAACCAGTGGACGTCCGGGTGCGCGAGCGACAGGGCGAAGCGGCAGGCCTGGCAGCGGCCACACGGCGTGGCGTCGTTACCGGGGGCCGAGCAAACGAGCGACTGGGCAATCCAGAGCGCCAGGCGTTGCTTGCCGACGCCACGCGGCCCGTGAAGCAGGAGGCTGGCGGGAAGGGCACCGCGCTGAATCGCCGTGGAAAGGCGCGGACGCAGCGCATCGTGACCGTAAAGGGGAACGATCGACACGAGCGGAAAATGGTCGGTGCGAGTTCGCGCGACCAGTCACTGCCGGCACGAATCGTGAGTTGACGTGGGGCGGCATGCGACTGCGATCTTGTCGCACTTTTTCGCGAAAAGTGCTTGACAATTCTGAGTGGATTTGATAGCGTCCGCCATGGCCACAGTCAGACCACTGCGCCCGCCGCCATCGGTTGAGCGAGACCCGGCGCTCAGTGATCGCGCGCTGGATAACCTACGCTTCATCCGCGAAACGATGGAGCGGGCGGGGACGTTTACCGCCATCTCGGGGTGGGGCATTGCGGCCGTCGGCATCGTCGCGATGGCCGCTGCGCTCGTGGCGAGGGGCCGGGCAACCGTCGCCTGGCGGATCGAAACCTGGCTCACCACGGCGGCGGTTTGCATCGCGCTGTCCCTCTGGGCCACGGCCCGCAAGGCGCGCCGTTCGGACCTCTCCATGGTGTCGGGCCCGGCCCAGAAGCTCGCCCTCGCGTTTTCACCCGCGATGGTGGTCGGAGCCCTGCTCACCGCCGCGCTTCTCCGGATCGGCGCAAACGACTTGCTGCCGGGCGTCTGGCTCCTGCTCTATGGCACCGCGGTGGTTGCCGGTGGCGCGTTTTCCGTCCGCATCATCCCCGTGATGGGACTTTGTTTCATGATGCTCGGCGCCGCAGCCCTGTTCGCGCCACCCGCCGCCGGCGAGTGGCTGATGGTGGCCGGGTTCGGGGTGGTGCACGTCGTGTTTGGGATTCAAATCGCGAGGAGGCACGGTGGCTAGAAACGCCGCGGCCCCAGACCCACGAGGCGGGGCTCGCAAGCGGGACGACGAGAAGGAGCCGTTGCGCGGAGTTCGCGGGAAAGCCACCGAGGCGACGCCGGGCACGCTCGATCGTCTCATCCACGAGCGGATGCGGCTCGGAATCGTCAGTGCCCTGGCCGCCAATGAATCGCTCACGTTCAATGAGCTGAAAGGCCTGCTGCAGACGACAGACGGCAACCTGAGCGTGCACGCACGGAAGCTGGAGGATGCCGGGTACATCTCGTGTACGAAATCGTTCGAGGGGCGGATGCCGAAGACGGCCTATGCGTTGACGGTGCCTGGGCGCAAAGCGTTCGAGCGTTACCTCGACCACATGGAAGCCCTGATTCGAGCCGCGCGCGACGCGTAAGTGGGCGATTCGCCGTTGATAGCCATGAATGTGAGCACTCCACAACCCTTGAATCGATCGCAGCGCATGCCGCGGCACATTGCCGTCATCATGGACGGCAACGGCCGCTGGGCCACCACCCGCGGGCGACCGCGAACCTTCGGCCATGCGTCTGGCGCTCGGGCCGTGAAACGTACCGTCGAGGCGGCGCGTCGCCTCGAGATCGAGGCACTGACGCTGTACGCGTTCTCGTCCGACAACTGGCGCCGGCCCGACACCGAGATCGCCGCACTGATGGCACTCTTCCGCCGCTATCTCGCGGCCGAGACCGAGCGCTGCGTCGAGAACGGCATTCGGCTAACGGTGATTGGACGGCGCGATCGTCTTGGCGGGACGTTGCGCCGCGCGATCGCCGCCTCGGAAGAAGCGACGGCCGAATGTCGTGACATGCACCTTCGCGTGGCGGTCGACTATTCCGCGCGCGACATGATTCTCGATGCGGCGTCGCGCCTGGGCGGTGGCCAGTTCACGCGCGAGAAATTCACCGAGGCGATGGCCGCGGCGGCGCACGCACCAGGTGGGGTGCCTGACGTCGATCTGCTCATCCGCACCGGCGGCGAGCAGCGGCTCAGCGACTTCCTGCTCTGGGAATGCGCCTACGCCGAGCTCGTGTTCACTCCGCGGATGTGGCCAGAGTTTGCGGCCCGAGACCTCGAAGCCGCCATCACGGAATTCCAGCGGCGTGAGCGGCGATTTGGCGACGTCGGCGACGACGTTCCCACGGTGGCCATCGGCAGCGCGTAGGCCGTTACTTGCTGGCGCGAAAGGAGGCGAGCAGGGCACACGTTGCCCTGCTCGTTTGGCATCTACGCGCTGCTGGCGGGCACATAGACCCAAGCCGTAACATTGGACCGTAGCGTCTGCGAACCGGGTCGCGAAAAACCGCCGCCCGAGTCCGTCTCAACTAGGTATTGTCGCGGTCTCTCATGTCGACTGACCTTCGGTTCGCGCTCTGGTGTCGCAGTCGTTCTCCCAGCTGGGTCCAATTCCGCCTCGCCGGCTCGATGTGCACCGGCGGGCGCGACGCATCCGTCTTCGACAATACCGTCACGTGACCGCACTCGAGCCCGCGTTGCTCGGCGCCCTCCCCCTGATTGGACGTGATCAGGAAGCAGCCAGGCTGACACGCGCGCTCGATGATGCCGAGCGAGGCACCGCATCGACGATCTTCCTCTCCGGCGAAGGCGGTGTTGGGAAAACCCGCCTCGCCGAATTTCTCATTGCCGAGGCCACGCGCCGGAACTGGAACACGGCGGTGGGCCGGGCCTACCCGGTCGAAACGGGCGTCCCGTACGCGCTCTTCTCGGACGCCTTGCTGCCAACGCTCAAGGCCATGGACTCCGCAACGCTCGCCGTGATGTCGCGTGGTGGCGAAGTGGAGCTTGCCCGTCTGTTCCCGGCGCTCGACCTGCGAACCGACTCGCGGGCGCCACGAGGCGACGCCTCCGAGTTGAAGGCACGCCTGTTGTGGAACTTCTCCCAATTTCTCGGCCGCTTCGCGTCGAAGCGCCCGCTGTTGATCGTGCTGGAGAACGTCCACTGGGCCGATGCGTCGTCGCTCGAACTGCTGCACTTCGTAGCCCGTCAGCTCACGGGCCAGCGCATCGTCGTGCTCTGTTCGTACAGCGTCGAAGTGCGCGATTCGAACCCGACGCTCGGCAGTACGGAACGTTCGCTGGCCGGTCTCGGTGCGGCGAGTGTCGTTAGGCTGGACCCGTGGCCGCGCGCGGACAGCGACGAGCTGTTGTCGCGGCTGTTCGACGTCGATCCATCCACGATCCGCGACTTTGCGACGCTCCTCTACGAGCGCACGCGAGGCAATCCGTTCTTCACGGAGGAAACGCTCAAATCCCTCGTCGATTCGGGCCAGTTGAGACGTCAAGACGGCCGCTGGATCGGGTGGGACCTCACCGATCTGCACCTCCCCAGAACCGTGCGCGACGCAATCGTGGCACGACTCGCGCGTCTATCGGCCGCCGCGCGAACGGTCGTCGACATCGCTGCGGTGCTCGCCACACGCGCATCGTACGAGGCGCTCGAGGCCGTGAGCGGATTCCCCGCCTCGTCGCTCGTGGAAGCCATCGACGAGCTTCGGCGCGATCGGGTTCTCGTGGACGCCGATGCTGCCGACGGTGTGTATTACGACTTCACGCATCCAACGCTGCAGGCGACACTCTACGCGGAGCTCGGGAAGGCGCGTACGCGCCTGCTGCACGGGCGGATCGCGACAGCGCTCGAGGACATGTACGGAGCCGCCGCCGAATCGCACGCCGACGAGCTCGCGTTCCACTTCTCGCGTGCGGCATCCGCCGAGCTCGCGGCGAAAGCGGCGCGATACCTGTACGCCGCGGGTCGATCGGCACTGACGCGGTATGCGACGCGCGAAGCCGCGACGTACCTCGGCGCCGCACTCGACCTCGTCGATGCGAGCCCCGTGATCGCCAGCGCGGGACACTCGGACGAGGTTGCCGCGCTCGTCGAGGACCTCGCGCGGGCAAAGCAGCGCAATGGCGAGTACGGCGCCGCGCGTGCCCTCTGGGAACGCGCGCTCGGCTACGCTCGCCAGCGCGGCGACTCGCCGCGCATATCGTCCATCGAACGTCGGCTCGGCCTCGTCAGCTTCTGGGCGGGCCAGCACGATGAGGCCTTCGCCCACTACGCGGCGGGCCTCCAGGCCGCGAGCCTAACGGGGGACGAACGGCTCGCGGCGAGGATTCGCATCGCCCAGGCGGCAGCGTGCCAGGAGCTCGGTCGACCGGACGACGCGCTTCGCGAGCTCGGCGAAGCCCTCAGCATTGCCGAGCGGCTCAAGAGCGCCGGAATGCTCGCGCGCATCCATCGTGCGCTCATGCAGCTCAACCTGTTCGTCGGCAATGCTGCCGAAGCGCGCGTGCATGGTGAGCGCGCGATCGCGTTCGCCGGATCCGCGAACGATCGCGGCGTGGAATGGACCGCGCACTGGGGAATCGCGGTACTCGCGGGCTTGACCGGCAACGCCGCCGAGCTCGCACGTCACGTGAGGGAGGCGCACCGCATTGCCGATGAGCTGCGCTCGCCAGTCCACGTCGTCTGGACGAACGAGGTGTCGATCGAGTACGCGTCAGGCATAGGCGACTGGCAGTCCGGGCTCGCGCTGGCCGAGCGTACGATTCCGATCGCGCGTGCGCTTGGTGCGAATACCCTGCTGCCGCGCCTCCTGGTCTGGACAGGACTCATGCATCTCGGGCGCGGTGAATTGGCCAAGGCGAAATCGCTGTTCGACGAGAGCTGGACGATCTCGGGCGCGGCGGACGCCGAGCACGGTACGGTCGACGTCCACACCGCCGTGCCGGCTCACACCGGAATGGCGGCGTACGCGCTGGCGACGGGCGATCGCGAGGGGGCGATCGCGTTAGGCGAGGCCGGCGTCGCACTCGCCGACCGCTCGGGCTATGTCGCGTGGTCTATACATCGGCTGATCCCGATCATCCTCGAGGCCGCCCTGTGGATGCAGGACTTCGGGCGCGCCCAGAAGTACGTCGAGCGTCTCCGGCGCGATGCGACGCAGATGAATCACACGCTCGGAATGGCGTGGGCGACCGCCAGCGAAGCCCTCGTGGCGCGGTTTCGCGATGGCGACCTCCCTCGCGCCGTCGAGTTGCTGCGGTCCGCGGCCGATCAGCTGGACGCCATTCCGTTCGTATTCGACGCGGCGCGCATTCGCCGCAATCTCGCTCAACTGCTCGTGATGAGCGGAGACCGCGAGGAAGCAGCCCGAGAGCTGCGACGCGCGCACGACGTGCTCGCACGAATTGGTGCCGAGACGGAGCTGAGCGGCGCTCGCGACCAGCTGCGCGACCTGGGGGCGCGTCCACCGGCCCGCGTGATCGTCGAAGGCGCCGGTGCGCTCACCGGCCGTGAGCGCGAGATCGCTCAGCTCGTGGCGGCGCGCAAGTCGAACAAGGAGATTGGTGCGGCCCTCGGCATCTCATCCCGCACGGTGAGCACACATCTCTCGAACGTGTTCGCCAAGCTAGGCGTCACGTCGCGTGGGGAGTTGACCGATCGCGTTCGCGAGGACGCCACGCTGCGTAGTTAGGCGAGCTTGCCGATCGCTTCGGTCCAATGCGCGATCTCCGTCGCGCTCATCGGCCCGCGTGGCTCCATGCGAGCATCGACGAGACCCCATTGCAGAATGTCGACGAGGTATTGCTCCCGTGAGATCAGCGTGCCGCGGCAGACACGCTCGTTCGTCGGCGGCTCCGCCCGCTCTTCGTTGAGGCGAGTGAGCAGCGTATCCATGACCCAGGACGGAGCGGGCGAGTCTTCGCCCGGGTACACGAACCCGTACAGCACGAGATTGAGCAGCAGGATTCTCCAGTGACTGGCGAAGCGATCGACCAGGCGAGTCCAATCGAGCCGGCGCCGCTGCGTGTGCAGAATGTGGATCACATCCGCGCCGTCGTAACGTTCGCGCTCCATGACGAAAGACTTCGACCAGAGCAGCTCCTCGGGCGGAGATAGCCAGACCGGCACGCCGACAGCTTCGGCCTGGACGGCGTGCTCGAACCAGCCGTCGTCCACCGGTGCGACGCCGTTGCCCGATCCGAAGATGAGATCCACGAGGAACTCGTCGGACCGCGCTTTCCCGAGCCAGTGCGGGAAAGTGAGCTCGGTGTGAAACCCTGCGGCGGCAAGTGTATCGAGCGCGCGGTCAATGTGCTCTCGGCGAACGAACAGGTCGAAGTCCTTCGTCGGACGCTGAATCCCCGTGAAGTGCGAGAACGCGAATGCGCCGCCCACCAGCGTTGGGACGTTCGCCCGATCCAGAATGGTCAGCACATCGCGATAGAAGCGGCGCGTGTACCGCGTCGCCATGTCACGATCGATCTCACTCGGCGTTCTGGAGTTTGGTGTGTGCGGCACGGAACGCTTGTTGAAGAGAGTCAGCCCTATGCGTCACCGCTTTGCAAAACTAGGGCTAGCTGAGCCGGCTCACTGTTCATCGATCAGGAGTTGACCGCCGTGGCGACCACCAACGGCACGGTCCGCCTCGCGGCGATGAGTGACATTCACGTCACCAAGACCGGCCAGGGTGCACTGTCGTCGGCGTTCGCGCACGTCTCCGAGCGCGCCGACGTCCTCGTGTTGTGCGGTGACCTGACGGACTACGGTCTGCCCGAGGAAGCGCGCGTGCTCGCGCGCGACATCGCCACTGCGCTGCGCGTGCCATGCGTCGCCGTGCTCGGAAATCACGACTTCGAAGCAGGAAAGCAGGACGAAGTACGCCAGATTCTCACCGACGCTGGAGTCACCGTGCTGGATGGCGATTCGTGTGAGCTGCAGGGCGTTGGATTCGCTGGCGTGAAGGGCTTCTGCGGTGGATTCGGTCGTGGGGCGCTTGGCCCGTGGGGTGAGGAGATCATCAAGAGCTTCGTGCGCGAGGCCGTGAACGAGGCGTTCAAGCTCGAGAGCGCGCTCGCGCGACTCCGATCGCCACACCGCGTCGCGTTGCTGCACTACTCACCGGTTCGCGCAACGGTGGAGGGAGAACCGCTGGAAATCTTTCCCTATCTCGGGAGCAGCCGCCTCGAGGAGCCGCTCACGCGATATCCTGTCACGGCGGTCGTGCACGGGCACGCGCATAACGGGTGTCTGGAGGGGCGCACGGCGTCCGGCACGCCCGTCTACAACGTCGCTATGCCCCTGCTCAAGAAATGCTGGCCTGAACAGCCACCCTTTCGCGTCATCGAGATCGGTGCCTGACGAGCCGGCGCCGATCACTCACGCGCCGATTCGCATTGCATCACGCGCGCGGAGGACGCGGTCCCGTGCCTCGTCGCCGGTGAGCCCCACGGCGGACAGATGTCCCATCTTTCGACCCGGTCGCGCCGATGCCTTGCCATAGAGGTGCAAGCGCACCGACGGAACCGTGAGTGCTGCCGCGAAATCTGGAGTGCCGGCACTCCACAGATCGCCAAGGAGGTTCGCGATGGCCGCCGGGCGAAGGATCTCGGTGCTGCCAAGCGGCAGATCGCACACCGCGCGAACGAGCTGCTCGAACTGGCTCGTGGCGCACCCGCGCTCCGTCGAGTGAAAGGTGTTGTGCGGGCGCGGCGCCAGCTCATTCACCAGCAGCGACCCGTCCGGTTGAATGAACATCTCGACCGCGATCAGCCCTTCGATGCCTAACGTGGTGGCGATACCGTTCGCGACCTCTTCGGCCTGGCGTACGGTGGCGGAACTCGCCGCGGCGGGCAGCACCGACCAATCGAGGATCCCGTGCTCGTGGTGATTGAACGACGGTGGAAACGTCACGCGGCGCGGCACATCGATCGATCCAGCGCCCGCCGGCCGTCGCGCAACCAGCATCGAGATCTCGCTCGCGATGTCGAGAAATTGTTCGACGAGACACGGACGTTCACCGAGCGACTTCCATGCATCCGCTGCGGCGTCTGCCGAGCCGACCCGGATCTGGCCCCTCCCGTCGTAACCGCCGCTCGTCGACTTGAAGATGCAGCGGCCGAGCTGTTCGAAGGCGGCGACGCTCTCGTCGAGTGACCCCACCGCTCGAAACGCTCCGACTGGAAAGCCGTTCGCGGCCAACCAGGTCTTTTGTCGGATCCGGTCCTGAATTACGTGCACTGCCTCGGCGCTCGGGCGAAGTGGAGTACGCGCCGCTACGGCCGCCAGGGCCGCGGTGCCGATCTGCTCGATCTCGAGGGTCACTACCGCGCATCGCTCGGCGAGCGATGCGGCAGCGTCGGCGTCGTCGAAGCGAGCGGCCACGGTTCGACTCGCGATCACCGAAGCGGGACAGCTCGGGTCGGGATCGAGTACGTGGACGTCGTACCCGAGGGACCGCGCCGCCAAACCCGTCATGCGGCCGAGTTGACCACCGCCGAGGATGCCGATGGTTGCGCCAGGCTGAATCATTCCTGCTACGGCAGCGTTTGTCCGAGGACGTCGTCGCGGCGTCGTTCGCGCCAAGCGCGAAGGCGATCGCGCACGTCGGGATGTCGGATCGCGACAATCTCCGCGGCCAGGATCGCCGCATTCGTCGCGCCCGGTTTGCCGATGGCGAGGGTCCCGACGGGGACACCGGCCGGCATTTGCACGATCGACAGCAGCGCGTCGACGCCGTTGAGAATCGTGGCGGCGACAGGAACTCCGAGCACGGGCACGAGCGTCTTCGATGCAACCATTCCGGGCAGGTGTGCCGCTCCGCCCGCGGCGGCGATGATCACGAGCAACCCGCGCTCCTCCGCCGTCGATGCGTACTCGAACATCCAGTCAGGCGTGCGGTGTGCGGACACCACGCGAGATTCGTACGGGACGGCAAGCTCCTCGAGCAGCGCGCACGCCGGCGCGAGATGCTCGTAGTCGCTCCTGCTCCCCATGATCACGCCGACGAGTGGCCCTGTCATAGACCGCGCTCGCGAGCTCCGTGGTCGGAGAAGAAAATGCTGAAACGGTGAACGCAGCCGCGGGTGGGCGCGGCTGCGTCAACAAACTACTGGCTTGGGGAAGGGGACGCTCGGCCGACCGCGATGCGTGGCCGCAGAAATCAAAAGGACGCGGAGAGCGCGACGCGGAGACCCCTGGCGCTAGGCACCACGCCTACGCGTTGCGGCAATGGGATCGGTGCCCAATGCTCCGCGAGCTTTCGCGAACCATAAAACGCTCCGAGCCCGCCGCCCATCGCGGCGCCGAGCAGGGTACTCAACATTTGGTTGTACTGCTGGCCGGTGTTGTTCTCGAGCGATACTGAAGTGATAAACGCAAGGCCGCCGCCGAGTGCGGCGCCGATCAGACCCCAGCGGATCATCGGTTCGCGATTCCCACCCTTCATTCCGATGCTGGTCTCGACCTGGGAGACGGCGGTGGTGTTGAACGCCCAGACCTTGGCGCCGGTGCCGTCCTCGATCAGGAGGAGCGTGTCACGCCGCATGCCCTGGTAGCTGCCGACTATCGGCGCGACCATCTGGTTCGACGTGACTCGAATTCGTGTTCCCAGTGAAAGAGTCTGGGGAGCCGTTGACTGGGCCGCCGTGACATGTAGCGGCGCAAGCATGACGAGCGCCGCGATCAAGGCGCGATGGGACCGACGGGTGTGTGGCATGGTGTGTTTCTAAATATGACACCGGCCGCGGCGCAAGTGACCGATGGACGCCGCGCACAATGTGGACGCGCGCCGGAGAACGGCTGTCACGTCGAGCGACGTGAGCGGGCGCACAATTCGAGCCGAGTTCGCCATGATCGTGAACGAGCTGGCGGGTTACTCGTCCTTGGAATCCCGGATGTCTGACGGCCCAACACACGAGCCAACCGCGTCGTGCGCTTGGGCGCCCATTTCCACGCTCCGCAATGCCCGCGATCAAACCGACGGCGGTTGCACTCACCCTTGCGCTGTTTGCGGTGGTGGCGAATTCAGCCGACCACGCTGGCGGGGTGCGCAGGTCGCCTCGCCTCGACCTCGGCCGGGACACTGGATATCGGGTGGTCGATTCGGCGTTGGCTGTCACGACATTCGATTCCGCGTGGCGTACGATCGGCGTAACGCTCGAACGGCGAGGAATTACCCGCCTGGACTGGCCGGAAGTACGGCGAGAGCTGCTGCCGCGCGCTGCGCGAGCCGAGTCCGATAGTGCCCTGCGTGCCGTCATCGACGATATGCTGGCGCGGATCGGCGAGTCGCATTTTGCCCTGCTGCCGGCGCAGGCTGCTCCCGCGGCAGACGCTCCGACGAGCGTCTCGGCGTTAGGCGCAGCCGGCCTCGCGCTGCGACTGCTCGATGGCGGCGTTGTCGTATGGCGGACCGACAGCGGAAGCGCCGCGCGCAGGGCAGGGGTATTGCCCGGATGGACGGTGGAGCGAATCGACGACCTCACGGTTCCGTCGTTAGGCCCGGCCGATTCCGTGGGGCCCAGGCGCCTCGCGGTGTTGACGAGCGCGATGCGGGCGCTGCGCGGCGCGCCAGGGGCCACGGTGCACGTCGTGGTACGAGACCCGGCGGGAATGCGGCGAACCTTCGACGTTACGCTCGACTCGATGCGCGGTCCGTTCTCGAAGTTCGGGAACCTGCCACCACTACCGGCGACGTTCGAGATGACGCGCCGGACCTTGGCCGACGGCCGCTGCGCCGCGGTGATCCACTTCGAGTACTGGATGCCCCCGATCATGCCCGCGCTCGATCGGGCGGTCGATGCGGCACGAAGCTGCGGTGGCATCGTTCTCGATCTCCGCGGGAATCTGGGTGGCGTGGCCGGGATGATGATGGGCGTGGCGGGACACTTCCTGAATGAGCCGCGCACGCTTGGCATCATGCGGTCGCACGGCGAGGAGATGCGATTCGTCGCGAATCCACGGCGCGCCACGGACAGCGGCGTTCCGGTCGAGCCGTTCGCCGGAGACGTCGCGATTCTCGTGGACGGATTATCAGCCAGCACGTCGGAGATGTTTGCGGCGGCCATGCAGGCGATCGGTCGTGCCCGCGTGTTCGGCGAGCGAACGGCGGGCCAGGCGCTTCCCGCCGTGGCAACCCGGCTCCCGACCGGCGATGTTCTCATGCACGTGGTCGCGGACTTCGTGGCGCCTGACGGAACGCGCATCGAGGGACGGGGCGTCCTTCCCGACGAGGTGGTGCCGCTCACGCGGGCCGACGTGGTGGCCGGGCGCGACGCGCCGCTCGACAGCGCGCTCCATTGGTTCGAGCAGCCTCGGCCGCGGAAGCCCTAACTTGCGAAGCTCACACGCTGGCTCACGCCAGCGTGGTCGGCGATCATATTTCCCTGCGCCAACTCGGCGCATCCCTTTCCCTCACCGCTCCCAGGAGCGTTTCATGCTCGTCAGCCTACGTCGCTCGTTCAACGCTCGGCGACTCGCCGCGGCCGCCGGCCTAACGATGGTCGCGGCGGCTCCCGCCCCTGCTCAAGGCGCCGCGGCGCTTCCCCCGGCGAAGGAACTGATCGCCAAGTTCGTTGCCGCGACGAATGCGACCGCGATCATGGCCAAGCATCAGTCGGTGCGAACGAAAGGCCGCTTCGAGTTGCCCGCCCAGGGAATTTCCGGCGACCTCGAGATCTCGCAGGCGCGCCCGAACAAGACGATGATGCGGATCAATATCAGCTCCCTTGGGCAGATCGAGCAGGGGTACGACGGGACGACGGCGTGGTCGATCAACCCTATGCAGGGTCCGCGACTCATGACCGGCCGCGAGCTGGATGCGGTGCGCGAGGAGTCGAGCTTCGGAACCCCATCACGCCAGGGTCCGAACGTCGCATCGGCCGAGACTGTCGAAAAAACCGAGATGAACGGCGAGCCGTGCTACAAGGTGAAGATGGTCTGGAAATCGGGGCGTGAGACGTTCGATTGCTACAGCGTGGCCTCGGGGTTGCTGGTTGCATCGACCGGCAAGCAGGAATCGCCAATGGGGACGATCGAAGTGACGAACCTCATCAGCGACTACAAGGACTTCGGCGGCCAGAAGATCGCGACGCGCCTAACGCAACAGGTCATGGGCAACGAGCAGGTGCTGATACTCAGCACCGTGGACTACGACGCCGCCGACGCCGCGTCGTTCGAGATGCCCGCGGCCATCAAGGCGCTCGTCGAGAAGAAGCCGTAACCCGAGCTCGTGGAACTGCTCATCGTTCGACACGCAATCGCCGAAGACCGAGAGGTCTTCGCAGCCACCGGCCGTGACGACGCGCACCGTCCGCTCACGGCCGAGGGCATCCGCAAGATGAAGCGCGCCGCGCGCGGGCTCCGCGAGGTCGTCCCGAGCATTGATCTTCTCGTCTCGAGCCCGTTCACACGCGCGAACGAGACGGCGGAGATCGTGCGCCGCGAGTACGATCTGGACCGCGTGGAAACGGCTCGTGAGCTCGAGCCGGGGACGTCGCTCCCCGACGTTGCCACATGGCTTGGCCAACTCGATCAGCCGGTCGTCGCGATTGTCGGCCATGAGCCACAGCTTGGGCGGCTGATCACCTACCTCGTTACCGGTTCCGAACGATCCGGCGTCGAATTGAAGAAGGGCGCGGCCTGCCTCATCGAATTCGAGGGGAAGCCAAGGGCGGGAGGAGGTCGACTGACATGGGCTATTCCGCCAGGAATTCTTCGGGATTTGGCCGGCTAGCCGTAACGCGGTCGTTCGTCGCGAAGATTTGGTGACGGCGGTCGCGGCTTCAGCAGCGCACGAACATGAATCTTGCAGGCTCTTGCCGGCCCGTTCTCGACGGCCCTTGCGACGCGCAGCCAAAGCGAAGATTGTTCGACGTTAATGCGGTGCAGGTCGCGGGAAGCCGGGATAGGGACTTCGAGTTGTAGCTCCGACGCTGTTGCGCCGCGGCCGCATCGCCCCTCGATCCAGCGAATAGGTTGACTAATGAGCCGATCCGCCGAATCGCATGTGCAACTCGCCTCGGGTGGCCGAGACGATCTTCGCCAGCTCTTCGCGATGTCGTTTGCCGAGCCGACTCGTGACGACGATGATCTCCGACACGCCGTCCTGGACTATGTTCGGAACGCGAAAGCGGAGCGCCGAACGCCGGAAATGGTGATCGTCTCGCTGAAGCGGGCGATCATCGACGCGGCAGCGGCTCGCATCAGTTATCGAGCTGCCAACGAGTTGACTGATCGCGTGGTGCGGTGGTTCATCGACGGGTACTATGGCGTGGACGCATCATCGGTCGAGCGGGGACTCGACATGCGGATGGGTCCTGCGCCGCGACCGAGCTGACCACCGAAGCAGGTATCTGGGCTTGGTGTAACGGCGATACGCACCGGCACCTCGGCAACCGTAAGGTCGTCGAGGCGCATTCGCACAGCATGGGTTAAATTGTGCCCGTGAGTTGCTTCACGCCGCCCGGTGCGGTCCTTGCTGGATCGAATGCACCAGCTCGCCAAACCCGATGACCGCAACTCGCCCAGATCCCAGTGTCGACCTTTCCGAGCTCGAGCGCGACTACATCGTCAAGCGCGAGCTCGGCCGCGGTGGCATGGGAGCCGTCTTTCTCGCGCGGCATCGCACCGCCGGGCACGACGTCGCGATCAAGGTCATCTCCTCGAAATACATCGCCGACGCCGACGCGCTGTCGCGATTCGAGCGCGAAGCGCGCCTCATGGCACGCATCCGCCACCCCAACATCGTTCATCAATACGAGCTGCGGCGCCTTCACGGCGGCCACGTCGCCCTCGTTATGCAGTACGTGCGCGGCGAGTCGCTCATCACGATTCTCCGTCGGCGCGGCAAGCTGCGCTTCGATGAATCCGTGCAGATCCTTCGGGACATCGGTCTCGCGCTCGAGCACGCGCACGCCAACGGGATCATCCATCGCGACGTCAAGCCGCACAACATCCTCATCGACGCCGACAAGGGCTCGGCGCTCCTCTCCGACTTCGGCATCGCGAAGGCGACCCAGGGCGATGCGGAGGTGACCGCGACCGGGATGGCGATCGGCACGCCCGCCTACATGGCGCCGGAGCAGATCGACAACGCTGCCGTCGACGGCCGCGCGGATCTCTACAGCCTCGGCGTCGTTGGATGGGAAATGCTGTCGGGCAAACGCGCGTGGGAAGGGGAGAGTCTTTTCGGAATCATCTACAAGCAGAAGCACCAGGATCTCGCTCCAGTCACGCTGCTCCGGCCGGACACGCCGCAGCGTCTTCTGCTGGCGCTCGAGGGCGCGCTCGAGAAGGATCCTGGGCGTCGATGGGCCTCGGCGTCGGAGTTCGTCGAGCAGCTCCGCGAGGACAAGCCAACATCGGCAATGCTGCGGCGCCGCCAAGCCGTTGGCGCTCTACTGACCTCCGGAGAAACGCGGGCAGAGCCGCCTTCGGCTGGCGCGTCGACGATTCCGTTCCGCCGCGCTGGCACCGATACCGCCGGCGCCCCTGCCGGGGCATCGGATAGCTCGATGCCGCAAGTTGTCGGCGCCCCGGAGCACCAGCGTTCAACGGTCCGAATGGCCGTCCTCGTAGCTGGGAGTGCGCTCGCCGGAGCATTTGCCTTCTACGCAATGTTCGGGGCGAACTTCGAGCGTCCGGCGCCGCCGCTGGCGCCTGCCGCTGCGGAATCAGCGAGCGCCGCGCCGAATGCCGCCGCTGAGGCGCCGCGTCCTCAGACGACGGGCGCGGCGGCGGCCCGGGCGACGATGCCTGCGGAGAGCGCGCTTGGCGTCGCGCCAGGCGCCGCGGACAAGGGGTCGTCCCCTTCTGTCGGCGAGCGGATCGCGTCGAGCGTCAAGACATCGTCGAGCGCCTCCACCACCGCGGCCCGTGTGGTGGAGAGTTCAGCGCTCAACGGCGGAACCGTGGCGGCGCCAGGGACACCGCTTCCTGTGGGCAGCCGCGAGCGCGTGAATCCGGGCTCGCGCGCTCTTTCCGACGCGGCGATTGCGCTGCTCCGCTCGCGTCATCCCGACGCCGCGCGACGGCTGATCGACAGCGCGCTCGTGATGTCGCCAACGGACCCGGAAGCGTATGCACTTCGCGCCCGGGCCAACGCGGCGCGGGGGGATTTGCGCGGGGCGTGGGCCGATGCCGAGGTGACCGAGCGACTCGGGGACGACTGGCAGGCGCAGACGCTCATTGCCTCGTTCGAGGCGCGGGTTGGAGAGACGCGCGCCGCGCGCGACCGATTGGCGACGCTCGTGAAGCGGGTTCCGCCGAAGATTCCGTTCACCGCGAAGCAGGGAAGCCAGCTCGCTCTGGCCTACGTCGCGGCTCGCGACAACAAGCGAGCGTTGAACGCGCTGCTGCGCACGCGCGATGACGGCACGTTGGCGACGACGCTCAAGGATCCCGGATTCGATGCCATCCGCGGTGAGCCGCGGTTCCGCGACATCCTACGCGCGGTGGCGCCGGACGCCCAGTAGGCGGTTACGGTACGGCCGGTAAGACGTTAGGCCCGCCGGGGCGTGACCCGGGCTACCCGCCCTCGTCATTCCTCTGGCCCCCGAGTCGAATTCGCGGCTCCGGGCGGCGCACCTGCCTTTCGCACAACTCGCCCGTTCTCCATGTCGGCTGCCGTCGCGCCTACTACTGCGGAGCCGCACCCTCCGGAGCGCGGAGATCGCGCCGCGCACATCGCGCGCGGGGCGATGGTCCTGATTCTCGTCGGGGCCGCACTGCGACTCGCCGCGTACTTCACCGTGCGGTCGCTGTGGCTCGACGAAGCTATGCTCGCCAAC
>Ga0207679_10000428_pt1 | contig 29849 bp, 29 predicted proteins | sample KBSC73metaG_FD_184320 | JGI IMG/M metagenome (GOLD analysis project Ga0207679, IMG submission 184320) | Corn rhizosphere microbial communities from Kellogg Biological Station, Michigan, USA - KBS C7-3 metaG (SPAdes) (version 2) | ecosystem: Host-associated > Plants > Roots > Rhizosphere > Soil ... | reverse complement strand
ATTACACTCGCCCCTGTCGTGAAGCGTCCGCTCAGGTCACGAACGAAGAACTGAGTAAGGAAACTGCTGCGCGCGAGTATGAGGTAGGAACTGATGCCAAACCAGTGGGCCTTGTCTTTGGCTTGCGGGCCGGAGCTGCCATCCCAACTCAGAAGGTCTTGAAGAATACCGGCAACGGCACAAGTATCGGCCCTTTGGTAAATGCAGAAGTGCTCTATGCCCTGCGAGAGTGGGTACGGGTAGGTATGATGCTCGAGTGGCACCAGCACAGCATCAACCTTTGGGGGCCGGAATTGGGTACGTTGGGCGTTTTTTCGATCCTGCCGACGGTGGAATTCCGTCCAGACCGTAGCACGAGGGAACGTCTCGGATGGGAATCGTTCGTGAATTACGATTTAGGATTGAGATCGCTTATCCCTTATGTGTCTCTCGGCCTCGGAGCGAATGTACACTCATTCAGTAACAGCAAGGAAGTCACAGACAGGGCTGGATCTTTCTCCACCACGTTTGCTCTGCGGGTGGCCACAGGAATCGATATTGCCCTTAATTCAAAATGGTCGTTGAACACGGAGGTGGCCTGGAATAGCGATAGTGGTACCTACAAATTCAACGGCCAAGAGGCGGATTTTAATGCCTCCACCCTGAATCTGCTCGTGGGAATCCGCACACAATTTTAGACGGTGCTTTCATTACCGTGGATGGCGAAATACGCCGTCGAAACCTACCTCAGATAATTGGAGCGGCCGCACCTAATCCGGAAAGGCGATTCCGAGCAACGCCAAACTCATGGGTTCTGAACAGAAGGACAGCCGTATTCGCATCCCACCGGCCCAGCATAGGCGGGAGTTACGAAGAAACCAAGGAATCTGCACTCGCTTGTAACGGAGAATGAGCGCCGCTGTGAACTGTCAAAACGTTAATGGGAGGCCTTGTTGCACCGGCAAGGAATGTTGCCCCAGTAAGCGGCAAGCCAGTCAGGTAAAGCATCCGCTATGGTGCAGGCAAGCAGCGATGCGCTGGCTTATCGTGGCGTACTGGCCGAATATGCATCCGTAGATCGACTTAACTGGGCGCGTAACTGTTGTGAAAGTGAGGTAAAAATGTTGAGAAGTGGGCTTCCTTCCATTGCCTCCACAATGCACCTGCCAAGGTCCTGGCCCGATCCTATGGTGACGGACCCGGGATTGTATTTCCTAGAATAAGTGATCGCTGATCCACCTAATCGAGACAGTAGTTGAAGAAGGCGCAGTACGTCTTGTCGCTCCATCTCAGATATTTCGAGACCAATCTGTCCCTTGTCACACCATTTCACAGTAGCGGTCTGGACATCTAAGTGAGCATTGTCAGGAAGCACGATGCGAGCGTACATCTCAACGCCCGATGCAATTTCTCGATCGGTAATAATGCACAATCCGCCAGCGGACAGATCTAGCGTCATGCCTTCCCCGGCGTAATCGGGATAGGCGAACTGAACCTTGTAGTGCACGGACCATCGCTCTGCAAAACGGGAATTGAGCGCATCGCGTGAATGTGGTGAATGCATCGGTACTCCCTCCGTGTAGTGGGCCTGGTCTAGGAATCCCGAGCGAACACTATTTACTGTACGAATCATTTCGTTGCTGCTCAACCCCTCGAACTGGTGTACCCCGTCAAGAACACATCGGCCAATAGAGAACGCAGATGGAGGAAACCCAGCAAGCCCAAGGATTTGCGCTCAAATGTTTGGGCCAAAAGTGCACACGTCGGTGAGGTCATTTGCCATCACCATGGCGTATGTGGATTTGTAGTCAGGAAACGCCAAGCCGGTTACGCGGGGCGGGCTGTGTTCTATCCTGACAATCTGACGGATGGCGGGCACGGTGGGTGCCAGCCCTGGCGGATATGGTGGAACTAGGGTTGCACCAACGGGCTGGTGAATTGGATTTGAAGGCGGCGGCTGAAGGGGACTTCTTCTGGATGGCCCTACACTACCGAGTTGAGCCGATGCAACAACACTTCATGGATACATGCGAACCGCTGATCCATCCTTTACTGCGTACGACCGGCTTTTACAATCGATGCAGACATATCGCAGTACCCAGCTCTCATTCTTCAGGGGAATCGGACGGTCGGGCAAGAGGACACCTTCACACTCACAGCACTGCAGCGGATCAATTTTTGATATTTCCATGTTTTGTGAGGGTAATGGGGAATCAAATTCGAATAAACCCCTCGTAAGCGGTATATGGAGGCAATAACGAGCAGAGACGTGGGCTGTGTGACGACGCACAAACGCAAACATTTTGGTGCGCCCGACAGGAGTTGAACCTGTAACCCCCAGATCCGTAGTCCTCTTAAAAGGATAGTGACGGAGAACGACGAAGAGTAATTGTAGGTGATGATCTATTTGTAAACCAAGCTTTTTCCCAGCCGTTAACTGTTACAGAAAGCGATTGCGGTGGATTGGTGATCGAGGCCAGAACCGTTAACAAACCGTGACCGGAACCGTGACTAGGTAGGGGGGTATCAAAGGCGACGCACCCCCCATGGAGTCCTCTTCGACTAGCCTTACAGAACTGCCGCGCTAGCTCTCTACCCGTCAGGAGAAAGAGCGTTAGGCTTTCGCTTAGGTGGCGCTTGTTTGTAAAATCTCGATTGCCGGTGCTACGTTACCATCAGACCAAACAGTTTTAGGTTAGCGTCCTAAATGCCAACGGCAGTGGTGAACGGTCATTTATTCACTTCCATTAAAGATAGATTTACATGATGGCTCAGGTCGAAGCACAGCTTGATAAGAGAAGCATCGAACGAGAAAATGGGCACTGCTGGACTGTAATTGTGCCCGAGATTGTGTCGGGAGATAGCAACTCTACGGTCGTATCCACATTGGTGCTTTATGAGGACGGGAGACCTCTTGGTCCATCACGCTCCTTGCACGACGACATCCGCAAAATAGGCTGTGGTCGCTTTTCACACTGGGGTGACGTGCTCTATTTTTCCACCTCAGATAATTCTGACCCGAGAACTTCCGGTCGAACATACATAGCAAAGGGGCCAAGGCGTGAGGGTTATGTTCCTCACGCAAGAGTCTTGAGAGGGTACGAAGTCGTGCCGTCATTTTTCGGCCAGCCTCTCCTCAACCAAGCGCTAATTGAGGATATGGAGAATCATGCGGAGTCTGCGGGCAAGTCTTCATGGGGAACGCGGAACGTGTTGCACGCTTTCGTTCTTTCGCTCAGGCCGGAGACAATCCTTGAGATTGGTGCCCATATTGGTTCAGCGAGTGTGGTGATGGGCGCGGCACTTAAGGCCAATAGGTTTGGAAGGCTGTACTGTCTCGAGCCTCAAGAGCATTATTTCAAGCTACTGTCCGAATTTGTTGCGGCGGCTGGCCTGACAGATTTCGTGTTTCCGCTGCAGATGTTTTCTACTGAGCCAGCTTTGCGGAAAATATTGCCCGCACAAGTTGAGATGATTTATGTGGATGCAAACCACTCATATTCGCACGCTCTCAGGGATCTCGAATTTTCCGATAGTCTGCTAGCCGACAATGGATTGATCCTGCTGGACGACGTAGGGCCGACGGTTTCACCGCAACTCGATACGGAGCACCGAGGCGGGGTTAGGCAAGCGGTGCTTGACTTCTCTAGACAACGAAATGATCTGAAGATTGTCTTCCTTGAACCTCCTTTTTGGCTAAATCCATGCGGTCTCGGAATCATCTGTAAGCAGAAGATTGTGGACCGATCGGAGCGACAAATGAGAGGGGGTCTTTTTCGGCGGAGCGGAGGGTCGAATGAGGACTCCCAGGCCTAGTTATTAATTGGCCATCCGTACCCCTTCAAATATGCTCCGACGATGACGGTCTGTCACGTGTTAGAGCCTAAATGTAGTCAACTCCAAGTCCTCGCTAGGAACCGCCTTAGTCTGCGCATTCAATCTTGATAATTCAAAAGATTCACGTTAATAAGCATCTTCCTTTGCCATTATATCCCACTCACCTTGTCCCTAAGCTTGAATCCGTGTCTAGAGCTAAAACCAAACCGCTCGTCCTATCAATTGTCACTATTTTAATAGGCGTTGTCTGCGCCTTCATCTTGGGAGAGATCTTGTTACGCATCTACCAACAATTCAATCCTACATTTGTCTTTCCTGACAGATCCTACAATCGATTCCGTGGCAAACCGTATGCTGATGATTATAATTTCAAGTTAAACTCCAAGGGCTTTAAAGATCTAGAGTTCGCAAAGCAAAAACAAACGGAGTCCATCCGGATCGTCGGCATTGGAGACTCATTCGTGTTTGGGGTAGTGCCATACGAGTATAACTTTTTAACATTGCTAGAAGATCGCCTTCGCGCCGAGGGATTGCCGGTCGAAATCCTCAATATGGGAATTCCAGGTACATCGCCCAGTGAATACCTGTCTATCTTTCTCCACGAAGGCTTGGATCTTCAGGCCGACATAGTTATGGTGTGCATATTTGTCGGGAATGATTTCGAGGAAGTTGGCAGACCTCCTCTAATCCAATCTTATATCGGTTCATTGATCCGATACCTATTTATCCGGCAAAAAGAATGGAAAGGCAATGTCGTTCATTCTGCGAAGGTCTACCTGGATGAGCAGGAGGGAATGTCAGAGAATAAATATCTCGAGATTGAAGCGCAGAGAAGCCACGTATTTCGGCGTCATGATGAGCTGTTCGCAAAAACGTTTCAAAACACTGTTCTCTACTTAAAGCAAATACGTGATATCTGCCATCAACAGCAATGCGACCTTGTGGTGGTCGTTATGCCTGACGAAATGCAGGTCGATAAGGATTTGCAGAAGAGGGTTATGAGCAAGATAGGAGCGATAAAGCCCGATGAATGGGATTTTAGTCTGCCAAACCGCCTGCTAGCATCAGAGCTAGAAAAACTTGGCATTGACTTCATAGATTTACTCGATGCATTTAAAGCAAGATCACATGAAATGCATCTATACAGGCCTCAAGACTCGCATTGGAATATCGCCGGTAATAGGATCGCTGCTGATGTCTTAGCTTCGCAACTGCCATTGATTCTCGACAAACGGTGAGTGTCGTAGGCAAACTGCTGCCGTATTGTGTCTAAACCATGGCAGAACTACTATGCCCGATTCGTGTTTTAGTGGTTTCGCCGAGAGTGGGTTGTCTTGGGGCCGGTGATGGCGGTGGAAGTGGTGGTGGCGGCGGCCAGGTTACCATCACATTTGGCGCTGGAACAAATCCTGGCGGGATTGCATCAGCAACGCCTCGATTTGCTTTTGCCAGCAACGACGATAATACCATTTCTTAAATACAAAATAGAGTCCGTCCCTTAGGATCGAGCCAAGGCTAGAGGTGAGGAAGTCTTGCTCCAACCGTGACCCAAAACCGTGACCGGACAATTAGGGGAGAGTACCGAGGCGAGACAAGTCCTTGATTCTGTGGTGCGCCCGACAGGAGTTGAACCTGTAACCCCCAGATCCGTAGTCTGGTGCTCTATCCATTGAGCTACGGGCGCGCATTTGAAGATGTTCCGAGATGAGTGTTGAGTGAAGGGCTCAAAGGGCGCTAATGGCTAGGCGGGGAAAACCGCAGCGACCTGCTACTGCACTCAGCACTCACACTCAGAACTGCAGTAGCAAGCGGTTATACAGGGCAAGAGGTTGACTGGTCAAGGGTGATCACGTCGAGCAGACTTTGTTAGTAGACCGATTTACTCACCTCGGATGAGGGCTGGCTCTCGTTTCCCGCACTATCGACCGCCGTGAGTGAGAAGTAATAGGTGCGCCCACCTGTGAGATTTCCGACGGTGTAACTGGTCGTGTTTCCCACAGACATAGGCGGACCGTACAGGCCCGGTTGGGTTCCCATGTAGACATTGTATCCGGTGACGTCAGTTTCCGTATTGGCATCCCAAGTGAGCGTCGCCGTACCGGTCGTGGTGGGTATCGTCAACGTGAGCGTGACTGGAATGGCCTGAGGACTATTGGATGATCCGGACGCCGCCACGGTAATGACGGTGTTATACGATCCGGCGGCTAAACCGGTCGTCGACACACTTGCACTGATGCTATCGGTCTCGGTGGTCGTGGTCCCGCTCGCGATGTTGAGGCCGAGCCATGCGGCTGTTTTGGTCAGCGTCCAGGTCAACGTGCCGCCAGTCGGATTTGACACAGTGATCGGTTTGGCCAGAGGCGATGGACCTCCTGCTACGCCCGAGAAACTCAAGCTCATGGGATTGAGCAGAATGCTTGGGGTGACAGTCGCAGTGGCTGTGGCACTGCCGGCCGTGACGGTCAAGGTCACCGGAACTGGTGTGACCTGCATTCGGTCGTTCTTGTCGGTTATGGCGATGCGAATGGTCCCACTATAAGTGCCAGTGGCCATCCCTGTGGCGTTGACTTGAACCACAATCTGATCCTGTTCGCGCGATATTGTGCCTGACGGTGGACTGATCGCAATCCATGCCACATCGCCGGACGCAGTCCAGGGGCGGGGGACCAGAGATTTCTTGCTAAACGTCACGCTTTGAGACGGTGGTGTGGGACTGGTCATTGATGCAGCATAGGAAAGCGTCGCCGGGGCGACTGGGAATGCGAGTCCTTCCGATGCCATTGCAGACGCGGCGAGGAACAATGCGGTCCGGAGAGTGGTGACAAGCGCCGCAGTGTGAATGTAGCTCATTGCCGCCTCCTAGTGGTCGTGTGGAACGTAGCAACGTACATGCCACCATGCTGGACGGAGACCTTGTCTCTAAGCTCGTCCGAATTCCTTTAAAAATTGCAAGAACATCGACTGAACCTGGAAATTCGCTGTAGGAACTACCAGGCGTTGGTGTGCAGCATTGAGCATTCTTCAGAGCGTTCTGCCGAAAAAGAACACAAAAGAATGTTCAGATTGTCCAAACTCCAGTAGGATAGGCCTAACCTTTTCAGGAGCGCAGTCTGACATGCCAAACCTCCATATTGTTTCAGATGACGCCGCGCCTGCCGCCAGTCCAGCACCGGCCGTGTTTCCGGTCAAACTAGTCATGCAATGGTGTATCGGCATCCTTGTAGCCTTCGTGCTGGGGAGCTGGCTTGTCTGGTGGGCCGCCCTGGTGCAGCGCGCCTTTGCACTCGAGGACATCCGGTCGGCCTGTCAGCGGGTCATGCCTGAAGCCGTGGACCGCTGCATCGACACGGTCACCATCCAACGAGGAGGCGCTCGACGATGAAACTGCGATTCGCTGTCGCAGCACTGCTCATGTTGGCAGGCGTCGAAAGCCAGGCGGTGTTCGCCCAGGATACGGAAGAGCGGCGTCCGAGATTCGAGCTGGGTCTCGGGGCCTGGATCAGTACCGGAGAAACCAAGTGGGCGCACAACGCATCTTCGATCCCAGGACTTGGGGATCCGACCTCGAAGCTGACGTATCAGGACGTCGGCACCAACGTCTTTGAAGTCACCGCTAAACTCTGGATCACTCCCAAGTGGTTCGGGCGACTCACCGGCGGATATGCCGGAATCGGCGGAGGACGGCTGACCGACGACGATTACCTGGCGGTCGACGGCGGAGCGCCGTCATCGCAAACGATCAGCGACATCAAGGGCGACAGCATGTGGTATCTCAATGCGGACGTCGGCAGGCGGATTGTGGAGTTTCCTCATGCTCGAGGCTACTTGGAGGTCTTCGGTGGCTACCAGTACTGGTACCAGCGTTATACCGCCAATGGGCTAGGGCAGGTGTCTTGCTCGACGGCCGGGCAAACTGTCGATCTGGATCCCGGCATCCCCGGCACTCAGCCTTTGTGCAATCCGAACAGCTCAGTCAGCAGCACCATTCCCGTCATCACCAATACGACGCAGTGGCATTCGATCCGGGTCGGAGGAACGATCGAATACCGGTTCACGCGCCGGCTGAGCCTCCAAAGCACCGTGGCATTGATTCCAGTGAGCATTGTCGACAACACGGATGTCCATCATCTGCGCCCCGACTTGGCTCAAAACCCAAGCCTCTCGATGTTGGGGTATGGCATCGGTGCCGATGCGGACATCGGCGCGCGCTTCATGATCATCAAAAATTTCTTTGCGAGCGTCGGCTATCGTATCTGGTGGAATCGGATGCTTGACGGCAACGTGACCTTTCACAGCGCGAACGGCACCTCGGATGAATTTCCGCTCACGGAGCTTCAGACGTTCCGCCAAGGCCTCACGTTTGGCTTGAACTATTCATTTTAACCGGCTGTTGACGCTGCGGTCATCTGCTTTGTTGCGACATGCCACACAACGCACGCCTTCACCGCTTCGTTGCTGCGGATCGTCTTTCGAAACAGCCTATGAATGATGATGGGACGTGTTACCGACGGCGGCCGGAAGGCATAGTTTCGTCTTCGTAGCGGGCGAACAGGCGTCTGGCTTCCGGATGCAAGTAGTTTGGGTGGCCGTGAGGAATGCCGACTGTCCGGAAAAGCGGTGTCAGCTTGCCGTCTGGATGAAGGTAGCCGGCCCGTAAAGGTACCGTCCGCTTGCTGTGCTTGATTAAGTAACAGGGGGTAATACGGATGGATGTCAGCCAGTCGGCGATATCGTGCGGATTACCGATGGAGGCGGAGAGGAGCAAGAGTCTCGCTTGAGACGGGCAGAAGATAATGGTTTCTTCCCAGACGACTCCACGTTCCGGATCCGCGAGGTACTGGGATTCGTCCATGATCACGAGCCCTAAGGTGTCGAGCCGCAAATCGATTTCTCCACCGGCCGCGTCATAGAGCAGATTGCGCAGGATTTCGGTGGTCATGATCAAGAGCGGCGCCTGGGCGTTGTCGCGCCGGTCCCCCGTCAGAATCCCGACCCGTTCTGCGCCGAAGATGCGACAAAATTCAGTATATTTCGTGTTCGACAGCGCCTTGAGCGGCGACGTGTAGATCACCGTGCGGTTTTCCTCCATGGCGCGCCGTGCCGCCTCCACAGCGACATAGGTTTTTCCGCTTCCCGTCGGCACGCTCACGATCACATCGCCCTGTTGCAGCTTTGCCAGCGCTTCTTCCTGCCAAGGGTCGGGGACGAACGGCTGGGGTGGAGGTACGCCGATCCCTTCGAGCCAGGCACCGAGTGCAACGGGAGGTTCATGATGTTCCGGTTCGTGATGGGCAGGATGTGGGCGACCGTGCCCCGCTGCTCTCGGCCGCTCGACGGCGGGCCGTGCGGCAGGTCCGGCTGGATGGGACTGTCGGTCGGCGATCAACGCCAGTAAATCCGATTCGAAACCTTGACGATTTTCCGCCGAGTGTCGCAGCAACAGTTCGATCAGTCGACGCTTCCCTGCACGAAAATGCCGATGCACCCGGCCGCGTGCGAGACGATGCAGAAGTTCAACCGGTTGTTCGACGAGAAGCCGTTCGAGTTCTTCAGTGGTCACGAGTGCGCTCGATCTGTGTCATGGAAGTTCTTCCAACACGCCTCGACGAAGTGTCGCAATCGCTTGTGAGGCGCTTTCCGCCAGCGACGGGTGCGTATGCCTCAACCCATGCAGCTGCGAGAGAAATTCTAGCGTCCGCGCGAGTAACCGATAAATGTCGCCTTCCGCCATGGTGGTTTTCTTGCACAGTCCGATCCACGTGAGCGTCGGATCACCAATCCACTGTTCGGTGATCGCGGCGATGTCGGCCCGGAGAAGCGGAGGATCTTCGAATGGCGAGAGCGATTCAGCCAATTTTCGCACCTGCGCCAGAAGAGAGGCGAGGCCCGGGCTGATGCGCGGGAATGCGCCCGGGCGGTCATCGTCGTGAGCAATGCTCGACATCACAGCGGCCAATAATGCCGGCGAGGCGCCCGAGAAGGCCTCCGCACGGACGAGCTCGGTGATCAAGAGCGAATGGTCGATGCGGATGAGCCTGGCCCATTCACCGGTTTCCGTCAGTTGCACGGTGGGCGAGAGGTAGCCGAAGCGCTGCAGGGCATCGATTTTTTCCTGAAAGCGGTGCCACAGACTGGTTCGGAGCGCCTGAATCGCTTTCGTATGACGCTGCTGTTCCTGGCGGAGCTTTGAAGCATGGGCGTGATCTTTCTGGCATGCGGACCGCGATGGGCAGGTCGGGCAGGAAAAATCACCTAACGTCTGCACGATGGCGTCGGGAATCAACTCCTCTTTGGGGACCAGAATCGGCAGGACGGGCAGGCGAGGGGGCAACTCTTCCAATTCGCGGAGCAGCTGTTCGATGCTGTCCGGCGTGCACCAGGGATAGACCGGGGCTTCCATGCAGTCCAGCACATGGTCGAACACCTCGGTGACGATTGCCGCCGGACATTCCGTGATCGCGCCTCCCGGCCGCAGCAACGTCACCATTGGACTTTTCTGTCCCTTGCTCCGGTATTGCCTCAACACGACACCGCGGCTTTTTGAGAGGCCTGCCACCCGTCCGGTTGTCAGGAAATGAAACCGCGCCGCCACTTCGGGTGGCTCATGTCTTCTCATAGGAGTGCGGTGCGTCCGCTGGCGGCGGACATGGTCGAACAACTGCCACTGGGAAATCCAGTCTGTACACACGCGGGGGCCATAGGGTTCGAGTTGCCGGTGTATCTCGTCGAGTTTTCGTTCGAGCACCTCGGCACGCTGATTCAGTTGGAATTGGGCAAAACTCTTCGCGAGGATGGCCTGCATCTGGTCGAGCGGGTGGGCCTTGAGCAGATTCAGCACCATCGGATAGCTGATCACGAACTGGCTGTTGATCGCTTCCGGCTGTCCCGTCAGGCCCTTGGTGATGACGCCGAGATCAATGTACGGCGAAGGCGTCACGATTGCAAAGCCCACGAGATCTTTCCCGCGACGCCCCGCGCGGCCGGCGACCTGCTGGACTTCGCCGATCGTGAGGTCCGTAAAATCGCGCGCCTTGCGGATGCTGGATTGGGTAATCACCACGGTCCGCGCGGGAAAATCGACGCCCGCCGCCAAGGTCGTCGTCGCAAACACCGCGTCGAGACAGCCATGTCGCATCAATTCCTCGACGGCAATTTTCCAGGAAGGCAGATGGCCGGCATGATGCGCTGCGACCCCGATGCGCTGGACCGTCGGTATCAGCGGATGCTCGGCGATGCTCGGATATTGGTCGATGACCTGCCTGAGGACATTGCCGATTGCCTCCTGGCGGACCGGAGGCAGGAAAGAGCGCGTATGATCGAAAGACTCCATCGCTTCATCGCAGGCGCGTCTCGACGTCAGGAACACGATGGCGGGGGTGAGGTGTTTCTGCCGGAGGGCTTCTATCAGGTCAACCGGATGTATCGAGGGAGGCATTCAGCTTCATACCCTTCGAAATGACAACAAGACCGGATTCCGTGACCTTGAAGCGTTGGGCATCGGCAGCGAGATCGTATCCAATCTCGGTCTTGGGGGGGATACTGACATCCTTGTCGATGATGGCGCGCCTGATGCGGCACTGTTCGCCGATCACCACATTTTCCATGATCACCGACTCCCGGACATCCGCATGGTCCTGAACGCGCACGTTGGGGGAGAGGACCGAGGTCTGGACTCGGCCCCCGGCGATGATGCACCCGCCGCACACAATAGAATCCAAGGCGACGCCCATGCGGCCGCCCTGGTAATCCTGTGCGAACACGAACTTAGCCGGCGGGAATTGGCCTTGATACGTGCGGATGGGCCACTGCTGGTCGTACAGATTAAACAGTGGATCGACGGCAACCAAATCGAGGTTGGCTTCCCAGTAGGCGTCCAGCGTTCCGATATCGCGCCAGTACTTGACGGCCTTCTTATTGGCGTCCTGGAAATTGAACGCGTAGACCCGGCGAGAGCCGATCATGCGTGGAATGATGTTCCGGCCGAAATCGTGCGCCGTGTTCTCCTGGGCGTCGGCGATCAACTCCTCTCGCAAGCTTTTCGCGCGGAAGAGGTAGATGCCCATCGAGGCGAAGGCTTTGGAGGGATCGCCGGGAATGTGAGTCGCATTCGACGGTTTTTCATTGAATTCCTGAACAGCGAAATCCTCGTCGACGCTCATGATGCCGAACCGCTTGGATTCCTCGATCGGGATGTCCAAGGCGCCAACGACGACGTCCGCGCTTTTGGCGATGAGCCAATGGAACATTTCCATGTAGTTCATCTTATAGATGTGATCTCCCGCGAGCACGAGCACGTATTCCGGCTGGTCGGTGTCGAGCAAGAACAGGTTCTGATACACGGCATCAGCAGTGCCGCGGTACCATTCTTCGCTGATCCGTTGCTGCGGAGGAATCGACGCAATGTATTCACCCAGTTCGGCGTTATAGACGTCCCAGCCGGTGCGGATGTGGCGGTCGAGGGAGTGCGACTTGTACTGAATCAAGACGGCGACTTTCCGCAGTCCGGAGTTCAGGCAGTTGCTCAGTGTGAAGTCGATGATGCGGTACTTTCCCCCGAACGGGACGGCGGGCTTGGCTCGGTGCTCGGTGAGCGGATGCAGCCGTTCGCCTCGGCCTCCGGCCAGCACCATGGTAAAGATATTCTGCATGGCCGCGATTGTAGCAGGAACCCTGAGCAAATAGAAAGAAAGCGAATCCGTTGACATCCGCTGTGGGGCAGTTGATACTACGAACCACACCGGTGATTGTTCATTCGAGCGGTGGGCTGAAGGGGTGGATATGAAACAGGATGTGCTGGTGTCGTCCCTGGCGAAAAAAGTCGTCGTCGCTTCCAAGAAAAAGTCTGCTTCTGAAGACGATCAGGAAGGCCTTCGCTGGCGTCTCGAACATCTCGAGTCGCAAATGCAGAAACTCTCCGAACTGGTTCGGGACCATGCGGAAGATGTCGACCGCCTGGTCCGGATCGTTGCCGAGGACCGCAACGCGATCCGCCAGCAGCTGTTGCGGAAGCATCATGAGCAGGTGCGGGTGCGCAAGCACTTGCGTGCGTCCAATTCTAAACCCGATATGGACCTGTAGTTGCCCGCCGCCCTCCTCCCACATTCCCCGCACGGTAAAAACCTTCAACGATTCGCCGCCGCTCGATCCTCAGTAACTAAGTGCTGATTTATCCTCAGATTATTTGCATCGTCTGTCGGACACTGTATAATGCAGCTGATCCTATGAGGTGGGTTCCATGATCGCCTCGACGCGCACTTGTCGTCTGCGAGGAACCATACGTGTTTCGGCAAGATAGGCGATCGGGCTGTTCGACGTTGTTACTCGCCGGTTTGCTTCTCGTTTTACCAGTTCAAGCCTGGTCCGCCACACCCCCTGTTCCTCCGGCCGCCGAGCAGCGCGCGCCAGGCTCCATTCGACTCAGCCTGACCGACGCCTTGGCCCTGTTTCTGCAGCAGAATCTCGACGTCCTCATCGCGAAATACGGCATCGAGTACAGCAAAGGGCAACAGATCACCGCGAGATTATTTCCCAATCCGGTCGCGTCAATTGGTACGTTGAGTTCGTATACTCAAGGCAGAACCCTGTCTACCGGTGGACAGCTTTTCTTTCAAGCCCAACAGCTATTTGAACTGGCCGGCAAGCGAGGATACCGGATCGAAAGCGCGGGATTCGGGGCGCAGTCCGCTGAAGCGGCGTTCGAGGATGCCGTTCGTCAACTGGGGTTTACCGTCAAGGACAGTTACTATCGGGTGCAGTTGGCACAGCGACGGTTGGCCCTGGCGGAAGAGAACCGCGACCGGTTCTCTCGGATTCTCGACATCAATACGATCCGTTTCAAAAAGGGGTATATCGCCGAAGTCGACCTCATCCGGATCCGTCTGCAAATGGTCGATTTCCACTCGATGGTCATTCAATCCCTGCAGGAGGCGGAATCGGCTCGAGGGGACCTGCGGCAACTGCTCCGTCTCTCACCGGCGCTCACGCTGGAACTGACCACCGATTTGGAGTTCAGGCGTCTCGATCCCGAGATCGGAAAATTGCGGCTGGTCGCGGTGGATGTTCGGCCGGACGTGCGGTCCAAACGGTTCACGTTTTCGCAGCGGGAAGCTGATCTGCGGCTGGCGCAGGCCTATCGAGTGCCGGACGTCACCGTCGGCGCCGGGTACGCCATACAAGGATCGTTAGGACCCGATAACCCCCAGCAGTGGGCGCTCAATTTCGGCTTGCCGGTTCCGCTTTTCAACCGCAATCAGGGCGGGATCAGGCAGGCAGAAGTTGCCGTGCAGACGGCCGAAGCGGACTTGAATAAGGCCCTCAATGTGGTTGAGAATGAAGTGGAAGTCGCCTACCGGAATCTCATGCACAGCCGGCGGTTGGTGGAAGCCTACGTAGGCGGAGTGCTGGACGATGCGCGCGCCACCTTCACCATCGTCGAACGAGCGTATGAACGGGGAGGGGCCACCATTCTCGATCTGCTCGACGCCGCGCGAACCTCGCGCACGATTCAACAGAACTACATCGAAGCCCTGTTCAACTACCAGCGGAACGTGCTGCAACTGGAATCGGCGGTCGGCCAAGAGATTGCCTCATGATCACATCTGTTAACAGATCCCTTTTCTCTGTTGTGGCTCTATCGTTGCTTTGCCTCACCGCCTGTGGGAAGGGAGACCAACCGGCCAATTCGGACGCCGCCACCCCTCCGCACGGAAAGACCCGCACTCTTCCTCAGGACGCCACTCCTCGCGTCGAAACCGGCGTCGTGGATTACGGCGGGATGCAGCAGGATCTTAGTTTGTCCGGCAAGATTGCCTACGGCGAAGACCGTTACTCCAAGATCTCCTCTCCGTTGCAAGGACGTGTCGTCGAGGTCCGGGCGCATCTGGGCGACCGGGTCAAGGCCGGAGCGGTTCTTCTGGTCATCGATAGCCCGGATATCGCGCAAGCCTATTCAGAATACGTCAAGGAAGACTCGGACTTGCAGTACGCCACCCGCTCCCACGAGCTGGCGAAAGATCTCTACTCCAACAAGGCCCTGCCGCTGAAAGACCTGAAGCAGGCGGAGAATGAACTGGTGAAGGCCAGGGCGGAGTTCCGGCGGGCCAAGGAACGGCTGTTGTCCTTGCGCGTGCCTGCCGAGGAATTGAACAAACCTCTTGATAAGCAGCAAATCACCTCTCGATTTGAGATGAAGAGTCCGCTGACGGGCATCGTGGTCGAGCGTGTGGTGACGCCAGGACAGTCGGTCGGCGGCGACGCCAACCAGGTCCTCTTTACGGTGGCGGATCTCGATATGCTGCAAGTCGTCGCCGACGTCTACGAGCGGGATCTGGCGTTGGTGAAGGAGGGGCAGTTTGCCAAGGTCAAGGTGGAGGCCTATCCCGAAGTTGATTTTCCCGCGACTGTGGCCTCGGTGGGCGATGTCGTCGATCCGGCCAGCCGGACGATCAAGCTACGAGCCTGGGTGAACAATCAGGACCATCGACTGAAGCCTGAAATGTTCGCCCGCCTGCATATTCAAGTGGGCGATGCGACGAAAATCCTCGTCGTGCCAAAAGAGGCGGTGTTGGAATCCGACGGCAAACAATTCGTGTTCGTCGTCGAAGAGCCCAACCGCTACGTCAGGCACGAGGTCAAAGTTTCAAATTTCACCCCCGATCAGATGCGCGTGCTTGAGGGGCTGACGCCAGGCCAGCGGATCGTGACCAAAGGCGCGGTGTTGATCAAAGGCCAAGAAGTCAAAGGTGGCTGAACGGGTGCACCCTCCTGTTTCTCCAGATTTCCCGGGTTCATTGATATAGATGATCGCCCGTCTCGTCGAGATATCCCTCGTCCAGCGCATCCTGCTCTGCGCATTGGGACTGGCGCTGCTGTTCGGTGGGCTCTACTCGTTTCATCTGCTCGATATTATCGCGTATCCGGACCCTTCCCCTCCCATGGTCGAGCTGATCACCCAGAATCCGGGGTGGTCGGCTGAAGAAATCGAACGGCAAATCACCATCCCTATGGAGGTGGCGCTGACCGGGATGCCCGGCTTGACCGACATCCGCTCCCTCTCGATTTTCGGTCTGAGCGACATCAAGGTCTACTTCGATTTCGGCACTGACATCTTTCGCGACCGGCAGGAAGTACTCAACCGCGTGGCATCGGTGGAGTTTCCGCCCGGCGTCCAACCGGCGCTGTCCCCGTGGTGGGCGATCGCCGAGATTTACCGCTATGAGCTCACCGGAGAGCCGGGTGTCAGCTTGACGGAGTTGAAAACGGTGCAGGACTGGGAGGTGCGCCGGGGGTTCCGCCGCATTCCCGGCGTGATCGACGTCACGGCGTTCGGCGGTACGACCAAGGAATACCACGTCGACATCGATCCCGGTCGGTTGATCAGTTACGGCGTCAATCTATCCCAGGCGATGACTTCGCTGCAACACAGCAATGCGAATGTCGGCGGCAATTACCTGGCCCTGGGCGCACAGAATTACAACGTGCGGGGGGTGGGCCTGATTAACGGCATTGAGGACATCGAGAACGTCATGGTGGCCCAAAAGGACGGGACGCCGATCTATGTGAAGACGCTGGGCAACGTCAATGTCGGCAGCCGGATTCGCCTCGGGAAGGTCGGTATCGATGATCGTGACGACGTGGTGGAAGGGGTCGTCCTGCTGCAGCGTGGCTACAAGGCCATGCCGGTGCTCGACAAAGTTCGAGAGAAAGTGGACGAGCTCAACACCTGGAAATTGCCGTCCGGCATCAAGATCAGGACGTTTTACGACCGCACCTCCCTGATTAACACGACGGTCGAAACGGTCACCGATATTTTACTCAGTGGGATGGTACTGGTCTTCGTGCTGCTCTACGTCTTCCTAGGGAATTTTCGGGCGGCCGGCATCGTCGCGCTGACGATCCCGCTGTCGCTCTTGTTTACGTTCGCCATGATGGTCTTGATCGGGCAATCCGCCAATCTTATCTCGCTCGGGGCCATCGATTTCGGGATTATCGTCGATGCCACGCTGATCATGGTGGAGAGCATTTTCTTTCACCTGGCCCATGCAAAAACGCCGGGCTTGACCGTGCACCAGCAGATCGTCCGTGCTGCCCGCCAGGTGGGTCAGCCGATCTTCTATTCGACCGCGATCATTGTCGTGGCTTTCATTCCCCTGTTTACAATGACGGGCGTACCGGGAAAGATCTTTGCGCCAATGTCGATCACCTACGGATTCGCCTTGCTGGGCGCGCTGCTCATGGCCTTTACGCTCGCTCCCGTCCTCTGCTCCTTCTTGCTCACGGGACCAATCAGTGAAGACGATACATTCCTGGTCAAGCCGCTCAGGAAGATGTATCAGCGCACACTCGACTGGGCGCTTGATCACCGCCAAGTGGTGGTGGCGCTGGCCGCTGCCCTGTTGATGGTGGCGCTCGTCGCCCTCCAGTTTTTGGGAGGGGAGTTCATGCCGGCGCTCGAAGAGGGCAATCTCTGGGTGCGGGCCACAATGCCCGTAGACATTTCATTCGACCAAGCGGCGCGGCTGGCGACCGATATCCGGGGCATGTTCAGGCAGTCGCCAGAAGTAACGACCGTCGTGTCCCAGCTCGGCCGACCGGACGACGGAACCGACCCCACGAGTTTTTTCAACGCTGAATTTTTGGCAAACCTCAAATCACAGGCCGAATGGCGACGGGGGCTCAGCAAAGACGATCTCGTGGCAGAGATTGAAGAACGCTTAAAGACCATTCCAGGAGTCATCTTCAATTTTTCACAAGTCATCCAGGATAACGTGGAAGAAGCCATGTCGGGCGTCAAGGGGGAAAATTCCATTAAACTGTTCGGCGCCGACTTGAAAACGATGGAAACACTGGCCGGTCAGATCGAAAAGCAAATGCACCAGATCCATGGCGTCAAGGATCTGGGCATTTTCCGGCTGCTCGGCCAGCCCAATCTCTTGATCAAGGTCGACCGGCAGGCAAGCGCTCGCTATGGGCTCCAGGTCTCCGATGTGAATGCGGTAGTGCAGGCCGCCATCGGCGGCCAAGCGGTGACGCAGGTCTACGAAGGGGAGCGGCTCTTTGATCTCGTCGTCCGGTTTCTTCCGGAATATCGGCAGGATGTCGAGGCGATCAGCAACATTCTGGTCAGTACGCCGGATGGGGCCAGAATTCCCTTGAAGCAGCTGGCCACCATCGCCACACAGACGGGGGCGTTCATCATCTATCGGGAGAACAATGAGCGGTATATACCGATCAAGTTCAGCGTCCGCGATCGCGATTTGGAAAGCACCGTTGAAGAGGCACAGGCACTCCTTGCGAAGACCATCACGCTTCCCGAGCGGTACCGCATGGAATGGGCCGGCCAGTACGATCAGCTCAAAGATGAACAGAAACGCCTCGCCAAGATCGTTCCCGTGAGTCTGTTGCTGATCCTTTTTCTGCTCTACATCACCTTCGATTCACTGAAGAATGCGCTGCTGGTGCTTTCGGCCGTCCCGTTTGCGCTGATCGGCGGCGTGATCGCGCTGGTCGCGACCCACACGAATTTCAGCATCTCGGCGGCGGTGGGCATCATCTCGACTCTCGGCGTGGCGATCTTGGGAGGAGTCCTGCTGATTTCGCGGATTGAAGACGGCCGCCAGGCGGGGTTAAACCTTCGCGAAGCGATCATGCAGGCCGCTGCCGTACAAATGCGCCCCATTCTGATGGCGACCGTCGGTGCAGCCATCGGCCTGCTGCCTGCAGCGTTGGCCACCGGGATTGGATCGCAAGCCCAAAAACCGTTGGCCAGGGTGGTGGTCGGCGGGATGCTGACCGCCGCCTTCTTGATTCTGGTGGTGTTGCCGGTGTTATATGAATTAGTACATCGTCGAACGGACCGCGAATAACGAAAGAGGAGAAACGTGCGCACGAGACTATGTGTGTGGACGCTGACCACGACAGTCATCCTCGGCCTGGACGCCTCGCTCACATTGGCAGATCAAGCACTGCAGGGCCGACTTATGCCGGTGCAAATGCCGTACGAGATGCCGCCGCCGTTCCAGGATGCCCCCCCGGCGGTCACGGTGCCGCCGAATACCAAACCGCTCACGCCGGAAGAACTCCAACGTGCCGAAGCCTTACTCCCCTTACTCGAGGGCAAGCAGGAATTCTGGGCCATGGGTGAATTTGTGCATCTCGGGGAATCCAGCGTGCCCGTGCTGATCAAGGCCCTGAGCATGCCAGGGCCGCGAATCCGCTACAACGCCATTGAGACGCTCTCGATGCTGAATGCCGCCTCGGGGGTTCCGGCATTGATCAATACGGCGAAGGACCCCAATGAACTGCCTCGCGTGCGTGAGCATGCGCTGCGGGTCGCGATTCGACTGGATCCCTCAAAAACGCCGGAGGCCATTCAGGCCATGGCGAAGGACCAAAATTCGTCCATCCGCAAGTCGGCTGCCTTTGGCTCCCGTTACGTGCGCGACAAGGCCGTCGTCCCGATTCTCATTGGAATGATCGCAGATGACGAGCGCTTCGTGGCCTTGTCTGCCGTGCAATCACTCTGGATCTTGACGCTGCACGAGACGGAGTTCCATGACTGGGACGCGTCGACGAAAACCGACCGGCAGGAGTGGATGGCGGAGTGGATGGAATGGTGGAACGGAGAGAAAGAAACGTTTCAGATTCCGGAGCCCCGTCGGAGGTCGTCAAGAACCCAAGGCTGAAGGCAGCCTTGCGGGGTAAAAAAACCGTATGTTATACGTGTCATGGCTGGCATTGACCGGTCGATTTCAGTAGGACGATCTTATGCCCGTGCTGCCGATTGCAAAACTCGGAAATCCAGTGCTCCGGAAGGTTGCCGCTCGAGTGGATCCGCGCGACATCCGGACCAAAGAGTTCCAACAACTCATCGATGACATGTTCGAGACCATGCTCGAAGAGCCCGGGATCGGCCTGGCGGCACCACAGGTGTCGCAGTCCATTCAGCTCGTGGTCATGGGCTGCGAGGGGGAAGGCGGGTTTCCCACGACCACGCTCATCAACCCGACAATCGTCTATTACGGCCCGCAGCAGGTTGAGAACTGGGAAGGTTGCCTCAGCGTGGACGGCTTCAGGGGAAAAGTCACTAGGCCGGCAGTGGTGCGTGTCCAAGGGTTCGACCGCGATGGAAAATCCATCGATGTCGAAGCCGATGGGCTTTATGCGGTCTGCATTCAACACGAAATGGATCATCTGATCGGCAAGGTGTTTCTGGATCGCATGACAGATCTGTCCACCCTCACCCAGTTGAGCGAGTTCGAGAAGTTCTGGCGGAAAGAGCCCACCCCGGTCATTTGACGCGTCATGAGGAATGGGCGGGCGGCCGACTGTGGACACGTGTCGTTCCCCATGCCGTATAGGTAATTTCTCGGAAAACTTCCGCTCCGTTCATCATCGTGAAAACCTTATTGCGCGTTCTTCAATATCTTCGCCCCCATCGCTCGATGGTCATCGGCACATTTGTATTTGCCGGACTGACCACAGCGTTCGAGCTCGTGCCGCCGTGGCTCATCAAAATCCTCATCGATGACGTCATCCAGGCGGGCAAGACGCATCTACTGTCACTCGTCTTCGCGGGTCTCTGCACCGCATATGTCTTGCGGAATATCTGCGCATCGGCACGAATCAAGCTGAACAACAGCCTCGAGCAGCAGATTGTGCATGATCTGCACGTGCAGGTGTTCGCCGCTCTTCAGCGCTTGTCGATCAGTTTTTTCGAGAACCGCTCGACGGGCGAAATCATGTCGCGCGTCTTGAACGACACCGAACACATGCAGCGCATTTTTGTGGACGGCCTCGAGGAAATCATCACGGCGGGCTTGACGCTGGTGGGCATCATGACCGTCCTGTTCTGGCTCAATTGGAAACTGGCGCTGCTAGCACTCGTTCCCATCCCGTTGCTGATTGTCGGCGCCATCGCCTTCACCAAGCGGATCCATACGCACTATAGGAAAATCCGGAAGGGGTCCGCCGAGCTGAACGCCTTGCTGCAGGATTCACTGGCCGGCATTAGAGAAACCATGGGATACAACCGTCAGGCCTATGAACAAGAGCGGTTCGACGGCAAGAGCGACCAGTGCCGTCGCGATACGCTGAAGGCCATGTATCTGTGGTCGTACTACTCGCCGGGCATGATGCTCGTTGGAAGCCTGGGAGGGGCGCTCGTGCTGTGGAACGGAGCGCAGGAAGTGCTTCAGCTGCATCTCTCCGTCGGCGAACTTGTGATGTTCATGTCCTATCTGGCCCTTTTTTATGTGCCCATCAATCAGATCCATTCTGTCAATCATATGCTGCAGCACGCGCTTGCCGCGAGCGAGCGTGTCTTCGAGGTCCTGGACATTGTGCCCGACGTCAAGGACGAGCCGGGTGTCCGTGCCCCCGCAACCCGATTGACTGGGGAAATCGAATTCCGGCAGGTGCATTTTCACTATCGGCTCGAGGCGCCCCTTCTCAACGATGTGTCGCTCATCGTCCGTGCCGGCGAACGGGTGGCGTTGGTCGGCCCCAGCGGTGCAGGGAAGAGCACAATCTTGAAACTTCTGACGAGGTCCTACGATGTCACGGGAGGAGAGATCACGATTGATGGCCACGACCTCCGGCGCATGCCCATCGCTTTTCTCCGCAGCCAGATCGGGCTTGTGCAACAGGAGCCTTTCCTCTTTAATGGGACCGTGCGCGAGAACCTCGTATACGGCAACCTCTCGGCCAGCCATGATGATGTGGTCTCGGCTGCGAAGGCCGCGCGCGCCCATGAGTTCATTGTCAACCTTCCGGAAGGATACGATACCTGGATCGGAGAGCGGGGGGTGAAGCTATCGGTCGGCCAGCGTCAGCGAGTCTCCATTGCTCGTGTGCTATTGAAAGACCCTCCCATCGTGATGTTCGACGAAGCGACATCCAACATCGATACGGAAACGGAAGTCAAGATCAGGGAAGCGTTAGACGAGCTGACAAGGGGCAGGACGACGATTGTGATTGCCCACCGCCTTTCGACGGTGCACGGCATGGACCGCATTATTGTGGTGGATCATGGGCAGGTCGTGGAAGACGGCCCACACGAAGTGCTGATGGCGCGAGGTGGACTGTATGCCAGCTTGTATGAGGCGCAATTCCAGACCTAACCTCTGTCACAGGCGCGTGAAACTTTATGGTCTTGATCTACGAAAACGATCCGCTGGATAATGAAGATGCGCGTGGAAGGTTCTACCATGTCTGCCGCGGGCGGATTGTCAGGACCGAAATTCAATTGCCGTCAGGCGAGAACGTGTACGAGTGCGTGGAATGTGGCATTGACCTCGAGCCGGAAGATTTTTGGATCGCGCGACAGAAAGGATCGGTGTAGACAAGATGGCTAGCAGCGCAGGCCGGAAGACCGTGGCCGTCATGCGGGGGCTCATGATGCTCTGCGATAGCTGCTATGACCAAGTCATGGCCGAGAAGCTCACGGACCACAAGAATTTCGTCCAAAACTATGAAGCGCTCTTTGATACGATTTGTCCAGGATGTACGGACATTAATCGACCGCTCGTCGATGATATGTTGGGGAGTTCCGAGTAAGGTACAGGCAAGCCCGCCGTTATTTGCATTCTTTTCCATTGAAAAACATGCAGGTGGACTCTCCTGATTTGACCTTCCACGTCTTGATCAGGGGCAGCTGACCGTTGCCTCGCATTTCGACGACAAAATCAACCAGGCCGGAGACAGGGAGCTTGTCCATGTGGGGCTGGCCGGCCTCCGGCACTTCGATATAGAATACGGACCCGAGGGTCGAAATCAGCACACGGTGGTTGTCTTTGTCCACTTGAATGACAGGACTGTAAAAACTCTTGTCCTCGGCACTGGCGAGAGCGACGAAATAAAACAGACAAAAGGTGGGAAGTATCGTACGCAAATAGGGCATCACGATCACTCCTTCCTGAAAAAAGTCGAAGATCGCGTCATTATACGCAACCGCTCGAAAGGAAGGAAACTGCTATTTCTCAGGGCTTTTCAGAGGCTAGATTGGAAGGATGCTGGCGGGAACGACCGACCCGTTCTTGATCCAATACCCACGGACGTCAGGATGCGCTTTGTCCATGAGTGACACCAACATGTAGATGGGCAGGGCGAGGTTGAGCCGGCTCCAATTTTCTTCCCACTCATTGGCAATCTTGATGTCGGTGATCGACGGTCTCGCAGGGTCGTGAGGATGCGAATGGTAGACTGCGTGTAGCGTCAACCCCTCTTTCCGCATGTCTTTGACGGCCTGAAACATTTCCTGCGCATCCATGATGAAGGCGATTTCGGCGCGTTCTTCCGGCGACAGGCGTGAGAGGTGCTCGACCTTGGCGTTGTCGAAGGATGCGGCCTGCGCGGCGCCGTCCAGGCTGACCACATTCTTGATGCGATAGACCCGTGTCACCGTCTTATTCGTCCCCGCAAGGAATCCACAACATTCGAACGGATCGAGCTCCCGCGCATGAGCGACGAGGGCGTCAAGGATCTGTTGTGGAATGCTCAGGTCGGACACGTTAGATGGAGCAGCTGACCGTGTAATCGCTCGAGAGGTCTTTGATGCTCGGATTGGGACCGCAGAGCGGGCACGCCGGATCTTTGGGACGGCCGACCTTTCGAAATGTCATCTCGAGGGCATCGTAGATCAGCAGTTTGTCCGCCAGCGTTTCACCGATGCCGAGAATCTCCTTGATGGCTTCCGAGGCTTGGAGAATACCCATTGTGCCGGCCAGCACCCCCAGCACCCCGGCTTCCTGGCAATTCGGCACCAACCCGGCCGGAGGAGGCTCGGGATACAGGCAGCGATAGCAGGGGTAGCCCGCATGCGGCTTGATCGTGGTCAGTTGCCCTTCGAAGCGGAACATGCTCGCAGAGATCAGCGTTTTCCGGGCAAAGAAGCAGGCGTCATTGACCAGAAAGCGCGTGGTGAAATTATCGGAGCCGTCGAGAATGACGTCATAGGCGCTGATCAGGGAAAGGATGTTATCCGCATCAACGAGCTGGTGATAGGCATTGACGGTGATCTCGGGATTGATGGCCGCCAAGGTGCGCTTTCCCGACTCCACTTTGGGCTGTCCGACCGTCGCTGTCGTGTGGAGGATCTGTCGTTGGAGGTTGGAGAGGTCGACGACGTCCCCGTCCACCAGCCCGATGGTGCCGATGCCGGCCGCGGCCAGATAGAGCCCCGCGGGCGATCCCAGTCCGCCGGCGCCGATGAGCAGTACTTTGGCCTTGCTCAGCTTGAGCTGGCCTTTGCCGCCGACGTCCTGCAGGATGATGTGGCGGCTATAGCGTTCGATTTGTTGCTCGGTCAGTTCCATGCGCTATTCCACGACGTTCAATTCGATCGGATCCACGACGCAGCCTTTGTGGCGGAGTCCCTGAAGCGCACGCTCGATCTCGGCCGTCTCGCCGGAGAGTTCGACGTCGACCCACCCGGTCGTCTCACGAACATCGGCGCGGCGCACGTTGGTGACGACGTTATATTCCCTGCCGATTTGATAAATGATCGGTTCCTTGACCTTGTCTTCCGGAAACCTGACGTGGAAACGGAGGTGTGCCATTATCGACCTCCTGCAATGGCGGGTACGATCGACACCTCATCGCCGGCTTTGAGCGAGGTGTCCTTTCCCTTCAAGAATCGGATGTCTTCTTCATTGACGTAGATGTTCACAAAACGGCGCAGCTCTCCGCTGTCGTCGCACAGACGCGCTTTGATGCCCGGATGCGCCGCATTCAAATTCTCGATCAAGTCGAGAATAGAGCCTGCGGCGATCTCTACCTCGCCTTGGCCTTTGGTCAACGGTCGCAGGGGAGTTGGAATTCGAACTTTGATCATGCGTCACCGCCGCCGTTCTTACCCACCTTGAAGGTTTTCTCGAACGCGACGAGGCTCGGCTGAATCCGGAACGGTCTGCCCACCGCGTCGACGACCGCTTCCTGAGTCTTCAGGCCGTTGCCCGTGACATAGGCCACGGTGACGTCGCCCTTCCTGATCGTGCCGTTCTTGACCAACTTCTGGAGGACGCCGATGGTCACGCCGCCTGCGGTTTCGGCAAAGATGCCTTCCGTCTGGGCCAGCAGCTTGATGGATTCCACCACCTCATCGTCCGTGACCATGTCCATCGACCCCTGGCTTTCTGCCGTCGCCTTTAGCGCGTAATAGCCGTCGGCCGGATTGCCGATCGCCAGCGATTTCGCGATGGTCTTGGGCTTCACGGGCTTGAAGAAATCGCGTCCCGCTTTGAAGGCTGTCGAAATAGGGGAACAGCCTTCCGCCTGTGCGCCGTTAATTTTCGTGCGCACATCGTTGATCAAACCCACCGCCTTCATTTCATGAAGGCCTTTCCAGATCTTGGTGAGGAGGGAGCCGGAGGCCATGGGAATTACGACTTGGTCTGGCGTGCGCCAGCCGAGCTGTTCGACGGTCTCGAAGGCCAGCGTCTTGGATCCTTCGGCATAATACGGCCGCACATTGATGTTGACGAAGGCCCATCCATGCTCGGCAGCGATTTCGCTGCAGAGGCGATTGACGTCGTCGTAATTGCCTTCAACCTCCACGACGTTGGGCTTGTAAATCAGGTTGCCGAGAACCTTGGCGGCTTCCAAATCGCCGGGAATGAACACGTAGCAGCGCATGCCGGCCGCCGCGGCGTGTGCGGCGACCGAATTCGCCAGGTTCCCGGTGGAGGCGCAGGCCACTGTCTCAAAGCCAAGTTCCCGGGCACGGGTCAAAGCCACTGCAACGACGCGATCCTTGAACGACAAGGTCGGATGGTTGACCGTGTCGTTCTTGATGTACAACTCGTCGATGCCCAAGTAGGCTCCCAAATTCTTCGCCCGGACGAGCGGCGTCATTCCGGCATGTGGACCGAGGTAATTGGTGCCTTCCACCGGCAGCAGGTCTGCATACCGCCACATGCTCCGCGGCCCCTCCTGGATCTTCTTACGCGAAATGATCTGCTTCACTTCAGCGTAGTTGTACTTGACCTCGAGCGGGCCGAAGCACATTTCGCATACATGAATGGCCTTCGTCGGATATTCTTTCCCGCATTCCCTGCACACCAGCGCTTTCATCTTGGCCATCGTCGCACCATCCTGATTATGAAACGAACAGACGCAGTTGCTATATCGGTCGCACGGCGCAACCCGCATAGGGGTCGCCGTCGTCGAAGAGTTCGGTGATCGTCGGATGCTCGCCGCAGAGCGCGCACTGTGGATTGCGCTTGACCCTGACTTCCCTGAACTGTGTTTTGCGGGCGTCGAAATCCAGCAGGCGGTCGGTCAACGGCCGGCCGATTCCGAGCACCAGTTTGAGCGCCTCAGTCGCTTGAATCGTTCCGATGATACCTGCAAGCACCCCGATGACTCCAGCCTCCTGGCATGAGGCCACCAGTCCGGGCGGCGGGGGCGTCTTGAATACGCAGCGATAGCAGGCGGATTTTCTGGGGATGATGGTCGTGACCCGGCCGTCGAAGCGCAGAATGCCGCCGTGGACAAGCGGCTTATCGGCAAAGAAACAAGCATCGTTGATGAGAAACTTGGCGGTGAAGTTGTCGACTCCGTCGATGACGACGTCGTAGTCGGAAAACAACTTCAGGGCGTTGCCGGCGGTCAGCCGCTCTTCGTACATCGACACCGACACGTCGGGATTGAGCGCTTGGATTTTCTCTTTTCCAGACAGCACCTTGGGGCGGCCGACGTCGGGCGTGTGGTGAAGAATCTGTCTCTGGAGATTCGTCAGATCGACGACGTCGCTGTCGATCAAACCGATGCGCCCGACGCCGGCGGCCGCCAGGTAGAGCGCCGCAGGCGAGCCCAAGCCGCCTGCGCCGACGAGAAGAATTTTCGCTTTCGCGATCTTCTTCTGTCCCTTGCCGCCGACCTCTGGCAAGAGAATATGCCGGCTGTAGCGGGAGATTTGATCTTCAGAAAATTCCATGGTGAACCGTTAAATGTTAAAGTATTTCTCGATACTGATATAGCGTTCACCTGTATCACAAAGAATCGTCACGACGTTCTTCCCCGGTCCCAGTTCTTCCGCCACCTGCTGAGCGGCAAACACATTCGCTCCTGCAGAGATGCCGACCAGCAGCCCTTCCATTTTCGAGAGCTGCTTGGCTGTCTGATACGCCTCGTCATCGGTGACTTTGATCACACGATCGAGAATTTTACGATTCAAGACCTGCGGAATGAACCCGGCGCCGATTCCTTGAATCTTGTGCGGACCCGGATCGCCGCCTGAAAGCACCGGAGAGCCGGCCGGCTCGACGGCGATTACTTTGACGTTCGGATTCCGCTCCTTGAAGACTTCGCCGCAACCGGTGATCGTTCCGCCCGTGCCGACGGCCGCGACGAATGCGTCAATTTTGCCATCCAGCGCTTCCCAGATTTCCGGCGCGGTCGTCTTCTTGTGCATGGCCGGATTGGCCGGATTGGAAAATTGGTCGGGCATAAAGTAGTTCGGATTCTGCATCAACAAGCTTTCTGCCTCGCGAATCGATCCTTTCATCCCTTCCCATGCCGGCGTGAGCACGAGCTGGGCGCCGTACGACGACAGAAGGCTGGCGCGCTCCATACTCATGCTCTCCGGCATCACGAGAATGAGCTTATAGCCTCTCACGGCCGAGATCAGGGCCAGACCGATGCCCGTGTTGCCGCTGGTCGGCTCGACGATGGTGCCTCCTGGCTTGAGCTTGCCCTGCCGTTCCGCCTCATTGATCATGTTCAAGCAGATGCGGTCTTTGACGCTGCCACCGGGGTTGAAAAATTCGACTTTCCCGTAAATTGTGGCGCTGCCGGGTTTGGACAGACGATTGAGACGGACTAACGGGGTCCGCCCGATCAACTCGGTGATCTCCTTGTACATGACCATGCTCATCAGCCGCCGCCCATGTAAAATAGAAATTCCAAGCGATCGCCTTCCTTCAACTCGGTCGTGGCCAATCCCTCCCGTTCGATCATGCTGTCATTGACTTCCACGGCCACCATCTGAGGTTCGATCTTCTTGGTCTTCAGGAGATCCAAGACGCTGCCTCCGGGGAATTCCTCAGACTTGCCGTTGACCTTCAACTGCATGAAATCTCCTAACTTGGCCCAATAATTAAAGAATTTCGACAGGTTAACAAACTGTCTTCGACCTTGTCAAGGCAACGCATCGGTAGGATCCGTTGCTTGACTTTGCCACGCACTCGTCGCCACTATGCCGTTCTTTTGGAGGACGCGTGGGCATGTGGAAACGCAATTTCATGTTCAGGGCAACGGAGGCCACTCCCTTAAATGAATCCGAGAACGAATTGTTCCATGAAACCGATCCGGCCATGGACAGCTCCGGGTTACACTTAGAGAAGTTTTTGTCCGTTTGGATTCAAGGCGTAGGCGATGATGAACGGCCGGCGGCCTTCACCAGCATGTATGTGCGGACCGCCACGCTAGATTTTCAGAAGCGGGTCGGATTTCTGCAGCCTTTACAAGGGCGTACCCATCAAATCAAGCAATTGCTCACACCAGGCCAAAAGGACTATCTGCGTTCGTGGCTGGCGCGGGCGGCGCCACAGGCATGGGAAGCAACCGACGAGCACTTCAAGATGCTTTTTGAATTGGAATGACCGCTTCGCGAGCCTCGGTGAACATCGGCAGCACCATGTCCATCAGGGCCGCTGCGTTCTGTCTGTGCCTTCTCGTGCAGCCGCAAGGGCTGTTCAGCGCCAACGTCGAAGTGCTCTATGCTCCCCACGATGCCCCGCTCGATCGTCTGGTGACGCTCTATCAGCAAGCCAAGCGGTATATCTATGTCTCGGTATATGGATTGACGTATCCCCGGGCGGTACAAGCGCTGGTTGCCGCGAAGAAACGTGGTGTGGATGTTCGGATGTTAACAGACCAAGAGCGCACGCAGGAGGCGAAGCAGCGTACCGCCTTGGAGACGTTGCGGCTTGCCGGGATTCCCATCCGGGTCAACCAGCATGAGGGACTCATGCATCTCAAACAGGTCGTCATCGACGATGAAATCAATACGTCCGGCTCGATGAACCACACGACCAGCGGCAATTCATACAACGATGAGCGCATGGACATCATTACCGATCACGTCATTTCACTGAAGGCGCGTGAGCAATTCCTGTCGCTGTGGAACGACCGTGCGCGTTTTGCAGAGTGGAAATGAGGGCAGAGCGCTCGATGCGGGATCAGGCAGTCCGATGACAACCGAAGAAACCGACGTCGCGATCGTCGGGGCAGGCGGGGGTGGCGCAGTCCTGGCTCTGGCCTTAGGCCAGAAAGGCATCCGCACCGTGGTCCTCGATCAGGCCCCGGGCCCACCAAAAGGCCTGCGCGGCGAACTGCTTCAGCCGAACGGTCAAGAAGTGCTCGACCGATTGGGCGTGCTCGGAGCCTTGCCGTCGGACGCGACACGTGCAATCCGTAAGTTTCATTTCTGCCGGTCCGGCGGCGAGCGGCTGTGTTCGATCGACTACGGCGAACTGCCGCCTCCGTACAATCGGGCGATCGTGACGATGCCGAACGTAGCGCACCATGCCATCATTGATGCGGTTGCCAGGCAACGTACCGCTGCGCTTCGATACAGGACGTCGTTTGTCAGCCTAGTGAGGGAAGCCGATCGAGTGGCCGGGCTGATGGTCGAGGGACCGGAAGGGCCATACCTCGTCAAGACCCGGCTCGTGGTCGGTGCCGATGGTGCTTTTTCAAAGGTGCGGGAGGCTCTTGCGATTCCTGCCGACGTGCACTTGTATCCGGACGCCTATTTGATCGCCATCCTGGAATCTACGGAACCGATCGATGAATCGTTCTACTACGTCGGCCATAGACAGATTCTGGGGCTCTTCCCCGCCACCGGTAACAAGGTGTATCTGTTTTATATGATTCCGAGCGGATCTTATGAGCGCCTAAAGCAGAAAGATATGCGTAATTTGACACAGACTTGGACGGCGATCGCTCCGCGGTTTGCCTCCCTCTTTTCCAATTTGAATGATTGGAATCAGACGGCATACATGCCGACGGGGAGGGTGCGGACATCCCGCTGG
>Ga0207679_10000426_pt1 | contig 29952 bp, 34 predicted proteins | sample KBSC73metaG_FD_184320 | JGI IMG/M metagenome (GOLD analysis project Ga0207679, IMG submission 184320) | Corn rhizosphere microbial communities from Kellogg Biological Station, Michigan, USA - KBS C7-3 metaG (SPAdes) (version 2) | ecosystem: Host-associated > Plants > Roots > Rhizosphere > Soil ... | reverse complement strand
ATTAGAATCGAGCAACTCTACCCTTTCCCTGAACAAGCTCTAAAAACCGCGCTATCGCGCTACGCGCCGCAAGCCCGGCTAGTCTGGGTTCAGGAAGAACCGGAGAATATGGGCGCTTGGTGGTACCTGAACCAGAAATTTACCAAGATGTTTGGGGACTGCCGACTTTCCGTGGTGGCGCGACAAGAGGCGGCGAGTCCGGCTACCGGCTCGGCGACGCGCCATCGCGAACAGCAGGAACAATTGCTCGACAGGGCATTTAAACCCCGTCCGGTGGAGCAAGCTGATTCGACAGAGACAGGATGAACCATGCCCATCGAACTCAAGGTGCCTGAAGTCGGTGAGTCAATCTCGGAAGTCGAGATTGGTGAATGGCTTAAAAAGGAAGGTGACTTTGTCGAGCGGGACGATGAGGTTGTGGTCATCGAAACCGATAAAGCCACTGTCGAGATTTCTGCACCTGAATCAGGCACCATTACGAAAATACTCAAACCCTCGGGGCAAACCGCGGCAGTGCACGAGGTGATCGCATATTTGGAAGCGGGAGAGCCGCGTCGCGACGGCGGAACCACCGCACCGACAGTACAGAAATCCGAGGCTGCGAGCGCGCCGCAGGCCAGTGCCGTCACCAGGCCCTCGAGTCAACCGTCAGCCGCGCGGGACGATGATCGAAAGATAATTCGGCCGACCGGCACCGCCGTGCGTCCCATGAGTGAACCTCCCGCGGACGGATCGAGCCAGGAGTCCGAAGCGAGGACGGAACCCGAGCAAGTGGCTGAGACTGTGGCCAAGGCAGGAACTGAAACTGTTCCAGAGGCGGAGGCGCTGCCACAGTTTGAGTCGCGCACTGCGCAATTCGAGAAATTGCCCAGCCGGTTGGCGCCAAAAGGCAGAGGAGCCGATGATTCGAATCGACAGACGCGGCCCCAGTCTCCTGGTGGGCCGGAAAAAATCCGTGCGCCATCCCAATCGCCGGGGGAAAGCACCGAACGGATCGTCGCGATGAGCCATTTGCGCCGGCGGATTGCCGAGCGATTGGTCGGCGCGCAGCACAACGCCGCTCTGCTGACGACCTTCAACGAAGTGGACATGTCGTCGGTAATCGAGCTGCGCAAACGCTACCGCGATCTGTTCCAGGAAAAGTATCAAACCAAGCTCGGCTTTATGTCTTTCTTCGTCAAGGCGAGCATCGCCGCTCTGAAGATGGTCCCTGAAGTTAATGCTGAAATTCGCGGCACGGATATTGTCTTTCGAAACTTTTTTGATATCGGCGTCGCCGTCGGCGGCGGCAAAGGTTTAGTGGTTCCCGTGCTGCGTAACGCCGAGCATCTCACATTCGCCGAAATTGAGCGCGCCATCGCCGATTTCGCACGCCGCGCCGAACAGAGCAAAATTCTTCCGGCGGAGCTTCAGGGCGGTACCTTCACCATTAGCAATGGCGGGATCTACGGCTCGTTGCTGTCAACGCCGATTGTCAATCCGCCACAAAGCGGCATTCTTGGACTGCACGCGATTCAAGACCGGCCTGTGGTTCGCGACGGCGCCGTTGTTATTCGACCGATGATGTACGTCGCCGTCACGTACGACCACCGCCTGATCGACGGCCGCGAAGCGGTGCAGTTCCTGAAGCACATCAAGGAGACCGTCGAAGATCCAGGGCGACTGCTCTTGGATATCTAGTCGCTTCGAACATACTGCAACTCTTCGCTGCTTCTAATAGGTCTGAGAGCGCCGATCGCTCATTCGGATAACGTCCGCATAACGATCATATCCCGCGTCTCTGCCGAGCTGAATCGAGACTTCATCACCATTGCGCAAATCCGCAATCCGCAGCTCTCGATCACGGTCGTACACAACTGTGTGCGGGTCGTATTTTACCACGACGACCTCGCTACGCGTTCGCACCAGAATTTCTTGCCGCGAGTCATCGACTCGTTGCACTGTCCCGGTGATTTCCTCTGCGCTTCGATTCCGTTCCCGTTCGACCCGTCCCACGTTAGCATCCGAAGTGGTGCCGCGATCACGCTGATCGATATCCGGTCGCGGTAGCAGCGCGACGCTTTCACAGCCGACAGCCGCCATCGCCACGGATAGAGCTTTAATTTGAAACCCACGCTTCGCGTGAATCATGTAATCACCTCTGCTGTAAACCTCCACGGCACAAGAGCGCAAGTAAGGTGCCAGTTAAGCTCGTTCAACGCGACGGAGTTGCTGTCATGCCAAAGCGGGGCGGTCAAAATTCTTCTCTCGACTGGAAGAAATGCGCTGACAACGTGTGGGCGGAATTCCCCCAAACTCGAACCGTTCTTGATGCACTGCATCATTCGGATTCGCTTCCTTAAAACAACAGCGCCAGAGCTGCGCCTGAAATCCCTAGGCGATCAAAGGAGTTAGCGACGTGAGTGCATCGCCATCGAAGCCTAGCGGCACGTTGGTTGCGATATTTGCGATTCAGCTTTCGGCGGCGGGCGGCTATGAGCCGCTTCATTAAATAATTCAGTAGTAGAGGAGGAGAGACGATGCTTAATTGGTCGATAACATTTTTAATCATTGGACTCATCGCCGGTGTGCTCGGTTTTACGGGCGTGGCCGGGGCCGCGACTCAGATCGCCTGGGTTCTGTTCGTGGTTTTTCTGGTGCTGTTCCTGATCAGCCTGGTGATGGGCCGCAGCAGGGTCGGCTAGAGCCGATTCGCCACGAGCAGCAAGTTAAGCCGCTCGGCGTGGGGGAGCTCGCGCAAATACCTCATTTCTATGCCGCGTAAACAGCGCACAAAAGGGAAAAAAAGAACCGGCGCGCCGCGGGATCCTGAAACCCGCGGTCGCGCCGCGAAAGTTCGAACACGCAGCGGCGAGAAATGCACCACAAGAAATAAAAAACCCGTGTCTTGAAAGCTTCAAATTGCAGGATCGTGAATGCCGCGTAAGTCCAAAACAAAGCGTAAAACCGCAGCATCAAAGTCAGGTTCCTCCAGAGCGATTTGGAACGGCAGCATCGATTTCGGCCTGGTGAACATTCCGGTTCGCCTCTACACTGCGGAAAATTCCAATAGCTTAAGTTTTGATCTGTTGGATAAGCGAGATTTTTCGCGCATCCGCTATCGCCGGGTGAACGAAAAGACGGGCAAGGAAGTCGCGTGGGACGATATCATCAAGGGTTACGAATACAAAAGGGGCGAGTATGTCGCGCTTTCTGACGCAGATTTCGCCCGCGCCAATGTCGAAGCCACCCAAACCATATCGATTACCGATTTTGTCGACGCCAGCTCTGTCAGACCATTGTATTACGATAAGCCATACTACTTAGAACCGCTGAAGAACGGGCAACGCGCCTATGCATTGTTACGTGAAGTTCTCCATAACACCGGCAAGGTAGGGATTGCGAAGGTGGTGATCAGGAGCCGTGAGCACCTCGCCATGGTGCTTGCAGAAGGACCGGCTCTAATTTTGGAGTTATTGCGTTTTCCCGACGAGTTGCGCGACGCTTCGCGTCTCGATTTGCCCAAAGCCGCTTCGAAGGGAACAGCCATATCGGCGCAAGAAATTAAAATGGCTGAACGTCTGGTCGAATCGATGATTGGAAAATGGCAGCCCGAGAAGTACCGTGACGAATACCGCGATGATCTTATGAAAATTGTCGACGAGAAAGTCGAATCCGGCAAGACCAAGGTGGTCGACACCGCCATGCCCGCGGCGCCGCGCGAGCAGCGCGGCAAGGTCATTGACATCATGCATCTGCTCCGCGAGAGCGTTGAACAGGCGAGCAAGCGCGGGCCACGGAAAGGTGAAAGAACCAGTCGCCGCAAGGCCGGATAATTCTCAACCCCTGACGACGGACTTTCCCCTTCGAGCGCATCTCGTCCCAACTCTAGCACCATTGGTGTTGTCACTGTCGCATATGTGCGAGCGATGAATGCTGAATTCGATTATTTGCCCGCGGCGCAAAGCGTGACTGCTCCGGCTATGCCCACCATTAAATGGCATATTGATTGCGTTTTCCGGGCGCGTGGAATCATCAGTACTGAACCAGTTTAGTGACCAGCTACAGCGCGAGAGGCGGGCGCTGGTGCGAGAACTTTCCCAGCATCAAGTTCTCCTCAACATTCTCACTGATATCGCGGGCATTCGCGATATCGTCGACCATCTCGAGATTGAACCCCTCGCATGGCAGCGTCGATTGTTCGAAGGAGGAGGGATGCGGGGGAAGTTCTTCCAGGCACGGCACCCAACCAGGAGCCCTACGGCGGTACGGAAGACATCAACCTGACAACAGAGGAATTGGTTGACTATGAGCCCCCTGATGCGCCGCCGCCACCGCCGCGGCGAGTTCCTAGCGGGCGACAACATTCCTAAAGGAGTTGAGGGATGAACGGGAGTTCACGCGAAAGCGACGAAACCAGTAAAGGAAAACTTGCTAAGCTCGGTGTGCTCGCCGCCCTTGCTGCAGGTGCAGTCTACGCCATGCGTGAACGGCGCCGGATCGACTTCAAAGGCAAGAATGTTCTTATTTCGGGGGCATCGCGCGGCCTTGGCCTGGAGCTTGCCCGGATTTTTGCGGCAGAAGGCGCCGTGCTCTTGCTGCTCGCCCGTGATGCGGAGAGGCTCAGACAAACCGCACGCGAGCTTGAACGGTACGGCACCCGGATTTTTACTTTCACTTGTGACATCACAGATCCCGTCCAGTTGACTCAAGCCATGGGAGCGGTTTTACAAACCGTGAGCCATGTCGACGTGCTGATCAATAACGCCGGAATGATTCAGGTTGGCCCGATGGAGAACATGGCCCTCAGCGATTATGAGCACGCCATGGCTGTTCATTTTTGGGGACCGCTGCAATTGATCAATGCCATAACACCCCACATGAAGGCGCGCGGGCAGGGGCGGATCGTGAATATCACGTCGATCGGCGGCAAAGTTGCTGTACCTCATCTGCTGCCCTACGCCGCGAGCAAGTTCGCGCTCGTCGGGCTCTCGGAAGGACTGCGTGCAGAACTACTGAAGGATGGCGTTTACGTCACCACGGTTTGTCCTGGCTTGATGCGCACTGGCTCTCATCTTCAGGCGTTCTTCAAAGGACAGCATAAGAAAGAATACGCGTTGTTTGCGATTGCCAACGCCTCACCGTTGCTTTCGACCACCTCCCAAGCCGCGGCGCGTGCCATCGTCGAAGCCTGCCGTTACGGTAAAGCGGAGATCACGATCACGCCGCAAGCTCGTCTGCTTCGGGTCGTGAATGGTCTGTGCCCCAATTTTGTCACAGACGCATTGGCGCTGGTTAACCGAGCATTGCCGAAGGCGGAAAAAGAAGCGGGCGGAAACATTGCGAAAGGAGGCTGGGCCAGCCGTTCAATGCTCGCCCCTTCGTTGTTAACACGAGGCTCTGATGCCGCGGCCGCGCGCAATAATGAGCTTCCATCCGACAACGGAAGTATTCAAGTCAGTACCGTGCGGACTGCAAAGTAGGTTTTGCATGGATGCGATTGAATTTTTGACGAAGGATCTAATCAGCTAATGAAGATGCTCATGATTCTCGAAGCCAGGATAAAGAACCGCTACTCCAGATAAGTATGGCTCTCGAGAATCCGACTAATTTCCCCAAAGGCAGCTTTCATCTCATCAAAGGTATTGGCCCCGGCAGCTTCACCGCGGTGATGGCGGCAAGATAATCATGTCGGCTTAATCGGACATCTTGCGCCTTTTCTTCAGGTGCTTCGCTGACACCAGACCGCTCACGAAAGAAACTGACTTAATCGGCTAGGATTTTTTTTCTCCAGTTTGTGGCATCTACCTTGCTCGCGTATGTCACTAAGAATTTTTTGGAGGTGATTCATGGACGCATTGGAGCTACTCAAGCAAGACCATCAAGCGGTCAAGAGTTTGTTCGACCAGATCGATGATGCCGAAGACGCCAAACAGCGGAAAAAATTGTTCGACCAGATCGACACGGAACTGAATATCCATGCGCACATCGAGGAAACCGTCTTCTATCCCGAGATGCAGAAGATTGATGATCTGAAAGACATGGTCGCAGAAGCCTTGGAAGAGCACCAGGAAGTCAAAACGCTGCTCGAAGAAATTGAGGGACTTGATCCCGAAGGCGAACAGTTTAGCGCCTCGCTCGAAGAGCTGATGGAAAATGTGGAACACCATGTGGCGGAAGAGGAAGACGAGATGTTTCCGAAAGTACGTGAGCACTGCGACCAGGCCCGTTTGGATCGGCTTGGCGATCAGCTGGAATCGGCCAAGGGAAAGCAACACCGGCAGGCGGTCTGAGTTTGCCGGCAAATACAATTTTCCCAAAGTCGACTGGTATAGCTCTGCGAAAGGAGGTGAACGAAAACAATGGCAAAACAGGAGTGCGCTCACGAGGACTGTGATTGCACCGTTAATGATGGCCGGGGCGTCACCAGAGGAGATGAAACGTTCTGCAGCAGTTACTGCGCGCAAGCCGGGACGAACAGTTCAGACGAGTGTCAGTGCGGTCACGAGGACTGTTCTTGATTACCGGCGATGGTCAGGTGCGTGTGTGCTGCAAGCATAAATTAATGCGTTAACCACGAAAGGAATAAACTTATGGCAGGCAAAAATACTTCGGCATTTGGCATTTATCCAAATCGAGCGGCATTGGAGATGGGTATTCAGGCATTGAAAGATGCCAATTTTCGTCACGAGGACATCTCAGTGCTTTTACCCGGGAACGTAGGTACGAAGGATTTCGCGCACGAAAAAGACAGCAAAGCGCCCGAGGGCGCAACGACAGGAGCGAGCACTGGGGCAGTGGTCGGCGGTGTTCTCGGATGGTTGGCCGGGATCGGCGCGCTTGCGATTCCCGGACTCGGACCATTTATTGCTGCGGGGCCGATCATGGCCGCTCTCGCAGGATTGGGCGTCGGCGGTGCGGCTGGCGGAATTGTCGGCGGCCTAGTCGGTCTGGGGATTCCGGAATACGAGGCAAAACGTTACGAAGGTAGAATAAAAGATGGCGGCATTTTAGTATCCGTCCACTGCGATAACTCGGACTGGACGCGCAAAGCCAAGGATATTCTAGAGCGAACGGGGGCCGAGGATGTCTCGTCCGCTGGAGAAGCGGGTGCTGATTTCGACGAGCACGACAAACCCCGACCGCGCACCGATGTTGTTTAATTAACTGATTGCGGACGAACGCCGTGGTTATGACGTGCGGAAATTGGACGGCAGTTAGAATATCTCGCGTAGGGCTCTCCGAGCGGCAAAATGGCCGCACATTCCGTGCACACCGCCGCCGGGCGGCGTTGAAGCCGAGCATAGATAAAGGCCCTTTTCTGAAGTGGAGTAAAGCTTGCGATTCGGCCGCAAAAAAAGTTGCCGAATGTCGGGGGCGCCGCCGTTGATGTCGCCTCCGATAAGGTTAGCATTGCGCCGCTCGAGCTCGGCGGGCGGCGCAACGGCACGGGCGAGAACGCAATCGCGAAACCCCGGCGCAAACCGTTCGATTTGGTTTTCTATGTTTTCCGTCATGTCCTTGGTGGTGCCATTCGGAACGTGACAGTAACCCCAAAGCGTGTGCTTTCCGCCTGGAGCGCGCGAATCATCAAACACACTAGGTTGGACGATGATCACGAACGGCCGCGGCGCGTGCTGCCCGTTCCAAGCTGCCTTCTCGGACTCGGCAATCTCCTCGATCGTTCCGCCCAGATGAATTGTGGCTGCAAGCGAGCATTCGACCGCTCTCCAGGGCACCGGAGCGGAGAGTGCCCAGTCGATTTTATATGCGCCCATTCCGTAGCGAAAACGAGATAATTTGCGGCGATACCCAGGGTCCAACCGCGTGCCAGCCATTTTTGCTAACTGCCGTGGTGTCAGATCGCAAATGACAGCGCGCGAGCGCGGTAGCTCTTCGAGGTTCTCTACGGGACGTCTTAGCACGATCTCTCCACCCAGTGAGATTAAATAGACACCCAAGGCGTCGGCGAGGCGCTGCGCGCCACCACGCACCACCGGCCAACCAAAAGCGTGCGCGGCAGCTCCCAGCACCAAGCCGAACGCCGCTGATCCCCACCGATCGAGCGGCAGCATTGAATGTGCAGCGAGCCCGGCAAACAGCGCTCGCGCGCGGAGCCCGCTAAAGCGTCCCATGGCGAACCGTCGGGCCGGTTGGATCGCTGAATAACCGAATCGAACGAACTGCAGTGGATACCGCGGAGCGTGTGGTGGGGCCAAGATGTCGGTGTCCAAACCATCCCAAGAATCAGCCAGCCAACGGAATACTCTACGGTAGGCATCTGCGTCGTTGCCCAAACCATCCATAGTTTTATCCACGGAACGGTGCAGCAAAACCGCACTACCATCGTCGAGCGGGTGCGCCAGGGGCGCCGGTGGCTCGATCCACTCCAATCCATGCTTGTGCAGAGGCAACGTGCGAAAAAAGGGGGAGCCAACCGCCAAAGGGTAGACTGACGAGCAAACGTCATGAATAAAACCGGGCAGAGTGAGCTCCGCTGAGCGTACGCCACCCCCGACGGAATCCTGGGCCTCGAACACGACCACTGACTTGCCCGCTTGCGCGACCGTAATCGCCGCCGCCAAGCCATTGGGCCCGGCGCCGATGACCACTGCGTCATATCCTTTGGATCGGTTCATCTACCGAGGAGCCTCCTCGCACCTCGCACTCGACGTTCACATCTCGCCTCCCTTCGGTCCCCTACGGAACTTCCATGGCGGCGAATCCCTAGCTTTTTAACTTCGATTGAGAAAAGAAGCGAGAGACGGGAATACCGTCACTCTTCGAGGATCAGATAAAAATCCCCATGATTAGAGAAAAGAGATTTTACTGAGGAGACTGTTTCGGCGAATAGAGAGAGACGGCAATTTAAAAGTATGGCGCGCGAATAACAAAGCCCACGCTTTCGTCAAGGCGCGCGGCGGCGCCGATCTTTGACGATGTCGCGTACTAAATCTCCGGCGGCGCCGCCCAACGCGGTTGCAGCGCCAGAAACTACGCTCCGCACCACACTTCCAGCTAAAGTGGGCGGCGCGGAATGGCGAGTTCGATTTCGTTTCGGTTTTAAAGCGCGGCCGACCATCCAGCCGAGAACAGCAAATGCTCCAAGTGTCGGCCACGGACGAGTGCGCACGTAATAGGCGGGGTTCAGCGTCTGTTTGGTCGTTATTTCGATTTTGTGCTCGAGCCGACCGAGTTTCTCGCCAAGCGCAAACCGGGTATTTTCGATGTCTCGTCGAATGTCTTCAAGGCTTTCTTCCATCGGCACCACCTCTAATGACCTGTCGCCTTTTCTCTAATGTACTGCGCATCCGCTTTCGCGCCGCGCAAAGTGTGCTCCGGAATCGGCTTGGCGGTTTGTAGTTTCCGCCGACCGGCGAAAACGACGATGAGGCCGATCACGAAATAGACGCCAGCAACAATCGCAAAGCCCGCCCACGCTGGTAGTGGGACGTATTGCGCCAGCGCGAGCGCGAAGACGATCGACAACAGAACAAACGCCACCGCTAAAATAAAGATGCCGACGCCAAGTAGAATGCTCGAGCTGACGATCTTCTTTATTTCCTGCGTGATCTCCAGTTTGGCAGCCGTCAATTCTTTTCCCGAAAGAGTTCGCGCATCTTGTACAATACCGCGCATCAGCTCGATGACCGATTCGCCGCGATCGTTTCCTCCGGGGGTCTGATACGGTGAGTTCATATTAGCTGAGTTCATATTGTTGAGGCGAGCAACGTTCGTGCCATGAATATTCGAAAAGAAAAGCCGTGACTGAGATGGCCACCCACAACAATCACGGCTTGTAGTCTTTACGATTTACACGAGTTGTTTACCTCGTCCGGTCGCCGGAACCTCCCCAAGCATAGCCCAACCCGATATTAACAATATGATTACCATGCGTAATATTGTTTTTCGCGGATTCGAACGAGTAGAAGTACCAGTTGTAGCGATATCCGATATTGACGAAGGTCTGGTCGGAAACAAACAACTTCACTCCCGCAGCAGGTCCCGCCGTGCCAGTAATATCACGGTCGTTCCAGACGATACCGCCTTGGAGGCCAAGATACGGCACGAGAACTCTATTAATTCTGAAATTGTAATGAAGAAAAGGCGTGGTTGTCGCCTGCCATGCATCAGAACCGTTGTCGATGAAATTGTAATCAAGAGCTTGGCGAAATCCAAGCTCCCATCCAGGGCTAAGGTAGTACCCGTAAGAAAGATCAAAATTGAAATTTCCCGAATTGCTGCCCTGAGCATGAGACAATCCACCGGATATGAGCGCCTCACTATCTCCTGGTACCGGCAGGGCATAAGCGGGATTTAAAGCAAGTACAGTTAGAAGAATCAATGCTGCGGAAAACGAGTAGAAGATGCGTTGCATACTTTCCTCCTTTTTGTCTGGTCAGTTGAGCTTCCGTCGCTTCTCTTTCGTTAGGCGTTCTCCAGCACCCGATCATTCTAAAATGCCGATCGGCTCATAATCGCCCTCCTTTTTCCCATGAGATCTTTCGCCACGCAGTCTTGTCGGGCGATGAAACCGATCGTCGACGCAAGTTGTCCATTTGAAAATGAATTCGTCCATCGAGGCGAGCAAACATCACGCCATCTAAGTAATGCTGCATAAGTCTTTAAAATGAAAAAAAGATGCTGCGACGAAGCACGGACAGTGTGGGAACTTTTCCGATGATTGTGTGGTTTTTCACGACTAAGCTTCTAAACCTGTTCCCAGCGTGATTGATCCGAAGTACAGCATGCCTGTCGGTTTTTTTTGCCTTCCGAATCCCTGCTGTCGTAAGGAAATTTCCTCCGAGAAATAGTCTCGAAACCGCTGCCCGTGGAAAAAACTGAACTCAGCGAGCAATGCATCTCCTGGCATGCCATTTGAGAGGCGAACATTAGATGTGAGGAGGATTGAACTCATGAATCCGGTAAACCAATACATTCGTCCGAAGCTTTTGACCTTGCTCTTAGGAACAGTGACAGCGCTGGGCGGCTGCGTGCCTATGCAAACAGCCACGCGTCCCACCCTCGATGAGGTGCGTACGGGCAACGTACGTGATGCAAGTGTTGAAGATACTCGACTGCGCCCGGGGGAAATTGAAGGCGAAGTCGTTGAAGTGAATCGCTCCAGACGCGCAGTCTATGTCGTGGCGGCAGATGGCCGGCGAGAAACTCTGCCGTACGATTTCGATCGCACGCGCGTCGTGTACCATGGCCGCGAGTACACGATTGACAATCTCGAGTCAGGCGATCGCATCGCGTACCCATCCACTCCTTCGTCCGGCCGATATGTCGATGTGATCAGGATACAGGAACCGGTTCAGGCTCGCTCGGGGTCGCGATTCGCGCGAACAGCCCCCGCGAAACGAACGGAAGTCGTCGATGGCACTGTTGAGCGCATCGATCAGAAGATGGGTGTGTTCGACCTTCGGCCGCGCGACGGCCGAACGATCACGGTTTCGCTTCCTTACAACGCTCGCACTGCGGACGTTGACAGTTTCCGTACGTTGCATCGAGGCGATCCGGTGCGAGTCGAAGGCGAATTCCTGAGCCCGGATAATTTTCAACTGCTGGCATTTCTCTGGTCACGCTAATTTTCGCACACCGCGATCTTAAGCCTTTGTGCTCCCCCGCAGCCGAGGGAGCACATGGCGTTCGTAGGCTTCAAGAAACGCGCGCTGATCCGGGCCGGCGGAGTGGAAAACGAGATGATCGAACCCAAGGTCGATATATCGTCGCGCGATTTTGATGTGCGCTGCGGGATCATTTGAGATACACACAGTTTCACGGATCGTGTCGGCACCGACAGCATTGCCATTTTGTTGTGATAAAGTGGGTGTATAAATTCGTTCGGTGAATAAAGCAGGCACGAACGTTCCTGCCCAATAGGTTTTTCTCGCCTCGATCGCCTGCTGCTCATTGTCGTTGAAGTCCACGGCAATTTCTATCATCCGCGGCATTTGATCCGGGCCCTTCCCCACCTCCGTCGCCCCGGCAGCGAAATTTTTCAAAATCTCGTTGTACGTTTCCGAACTCTCGCCGCCGACCGTGATTAGTCCGTCGCCGTATTGCCCCGCAAATCGCGCGCTTTTGGCAACCAGCGCTGAGATAACGATCGGTGGGGAAATCTCCGCTCGCGTATAGAGCTTCGCTTTGCGTGTCTTGTAGTAGGTTCCACTGTATGAAACTGGATCGCCTTTCCATAGTGCGCGAATCAATTGAACCGCTTCGCGCAGCTGCGCCTGACGAGTTTGGTAACTTGGCCACAGTCCGGTAGCTGAATACTCGTTGAGGGCTTCCCCAGTTCCCCAAGCCGAGAAATGAGCGTCCCGGTGCAAAGGCCGCCAATGTGGCAGCAGCCTGAGCTATGATCGCCGGATGGTAGCGCAGAATCGGACATGTCACTCCAGTTCCAAGCATTATCTTCTGCGTACGAACCGCGGCGGCGCCGAGCCACGTCCAAACAAAGCAGGCCTGCCCTTGTTCGCTCCACGGATGAAAATGATCGCTCACGTCAATGGATTCGAAGCCCGCTTCTTCCGCCGCCACCGCATATTCCAGCAATTGTTGTGGCGGATATTGTTCGGAGCCCGCTTTCCAACCGAATTTGACGGTCATGCTTTGCTCCTTGCCTTCACGCAGTTGCGCGACGCGGCTCTTCCTTGTGCGCGAACAGTTCGATCATTTTTTTATTCGATCATTTTTTTAATTGAAAGCTGGTATGTCATCCGGTTTGCGGCTGGTGACCAGACGGGCAGATCGCCGCGATGGGCTTGTTGGCGTCGACGAAGGATTTCACGAATGTGACCGCACGCGCGTTCCAGCGAAGATAGTCCGGATTCATGACGCCACCCGGCAGGAGCAAGGCGGAGTAGTCGCCCGGTTGCGCGTCATTTAATGCCACATCGACTGGAAAGCTGTCGCCCCATTCTTTATGATTCCAGCCCCGCACTTGGTTCCCCACTGGTGAAATGATCAACGCCTGAGCGCCGGCTTGCTCGAGAGCCTTTTTCGGTTCCATCAACTCGGATTGCTCGAATCCATTGGCGACGAGAATCGCGACCTTCGTTCCTGACAATGAGCCGGCCATTTGTATCTCCAGTCGTATTTTTGCTGAGATTGGCGCAAGCGTTATGCCATTGCCGCACAGTAGAGATGCACTTCTCTTCGACTTTCCGGCTCTCAACAGTCGTCCCATTACCAGGATCATCGGCGACCCGAGTGTTGCAAGTTTAAACCAGCAGCGACTTAGAACAGTGGCATCTCGATTGCTCGACACCGTTCACATAAAGAAAATTTCTCTTAGCAAAGGACGAGAATATGGCCGACACTGCGTCTGATCTTTTGATGGATATTCTCATCGACTGGAACGTCGAAATCATATTTGGACTGCCGGGGGACGGCATCAACGGGTTAATGGAAGCGCTGCGCAAGCGGAAAGACAAAATTCGTTTCATTCAGGTGCGGCATGAAGAAGCAGCCGCATTTATGGCGTGTGCCTACGCCAAATATACGGGTCGACTGGGCGTCTGCCTGGCCACTTCGGGCCCCGGTGGAATTCACCTTTTGAATGGATTGTATGACGCTAAACTTGATGGCCAACCTGTGTTGGCGATCACCGGCCATCACTACCATGACCTCATCGGCACGCACGCGCAGCAAGATGTAGACCTCGACAAGCTTTTCATGGACGTCGCAGTGTACAACACGCGCATCATGGGATTGGCGCATGTGGAATCGGTAACCCACCTGGCTTGCCGTACCGCGCTAAGCTACCGCGGTGTAGCGCACATTAACTTTCCTACGGATATACAAGACTTCACATCTACAGAACGGTCGAAACGCGATGTACCCGGTCATACGACTTCGGTGATGGCCCGCGGCGCTGGCGCGCCGGATGACAGAGATCTGCAATACGCCGCCGACATTCTCAATCGTGGAAAAAAGGTGGCCATTCTCGCGGGGCGCGGCGCCCTCGGGGCGGGTCACGAGCTGGAAGAGGCCGCTGAAATTCTCGGCGCGCCAATCGTCAAAGCATTGCTCGGCAAAGCGGCTGTCCCTGATGACAGCCCTTACACGACCGGCGGCATCGGCCTACTCGGAACCCGCGCCTCTCAAGAAGCGCTGGAGCAATGCGATACGCTTCTGCTCGCGGGGACATCTTTCCCGTACATTGAGTTCATGCCGAAACCCGGCCAGGCGAAAGCGGTGCAGATCGATATCGACCCGACACGGATCGGGCTGCGCTATCCGGTCGATGTCGGCCTCGTCGCTGACACGCGCATCGCACTGAATGCGCTTCGGCCAAAGTTGACCCGGCATCAAAATCGAGACTTTCTCCGCCAGGCGCAGGAGACCACGAGCGTGTGGTGGAAACTCATGGAGGAGCGCGGCACGCGCACGGACCATCCTATGAAGCCGCAGGTCGTTGCATGGGAGCTCGGCAAAAGAATTTCCGCCGACGCCATTGTCTCATCGGATTCCGGAACGATCACCACCTGGTTTGCACGACACATTCGGGCCAAGCGGAACCAAATGTTTTCGCTTTCTGGGACACTAGCCACCATGGCCAATGGCTTACCCTATGCCATTGCGGCGCAGATAGCTTATCCAGAACGGCAATGCATAGCGTTTGTCGGCGACGGCGGCTTCTCCATGCTGATGGCCGAATTTGCCACTGCGGTGAAATACCAACTGCCGATCAAAGTGATCATCATCAAAAACAATGTTCTAGGCCAGATAAAGTGGGAGCAGATGGTCTTCCTCGGCAACCCGGAGTATGGCTGCGAGTTACAGCCGATCGATTTTGCGAAGTTCGCACAGGCCTGCGGCGGCTCGGGCTTTACGATTGACAAAGCGTCCGAATGCGGCGCGGTCCTCGATACCGCGTTATCGACACCCGGGCCGGTTTTGATCGAAGCCGAGGTAGATGCCAATGAGCCGCCGATGCCGGCAAAGATCACCATGGATCAGGCGGAGAAGTTTGCCGAATCACTGATTCGGGGAACACCGCATCGCGGCGACATCGCGCTCACGGTTCTGAGTGATAAGGTAAGAGAGCTGGTATAAAGAAACCAGGGTCGATGGGTTTGCCGTGACCGCTACTGCGAGCCACGGCATCGATACAATGCTTTCGACGGGATCTCTAGAGGAATTTTCGGCCTTCAACCGGATCTGGAACGGCGAGCCCCATATTCTGAATCAGCGGGTCCACTTCCTTCTTGAACTCCCAGCGTGCTTGGCTGTTGCTGCGTCGCTTCAACCCCCAATGGCAGAAACGGTTGGAGCGCTCGGAGTCCGAACGGCCGAACATATCCAACGCTTTGATGTACCAAAAATTCACGCTCTGCTGCACGCTCTCGCGCGACTCGTCATTCTTCGCTGCTAGCTCCGCTGTTTGATTGGTGCCGAACCCGATGTGCCCCATCTCTTCTTTGAGCACTTCGGGCAAAATACGTTGGAGCGGCAAATAGCTACAGTCGAGAAATTCTTCCAGTTGGTACCGCCCCACCCGATCGATCAAGAAACCGAAAACCGAGAAATCCTCCCACGTCGTGATCACGCCGCGAAAGGCTTCAAGGTAGCGCTTCTGATTTGGAATACTCAATAGAAATGAAGTGTCTTTACCGATCTCGCCGGCCAGTCGAGCGAATTTGCGATAGTGATCCATTTCTTCGGCGGCGGTGCGCGCGACGATCAACTGATTTACCTTGCTGGGCGCTGAGGGCAAAATGTCTTTGACATAAAGATGCGGTCCGCCGATTTCACAGTCGGCTTGAATCGTCAACACCCGCTCCAGCAGTTCCTTGTACTCGGATGGCATCTTTTCGAACTCTCCGCCGTCAACTTTGTCTTCAAACATAGAGACTATTTTCCTCCACAAACAGAATAGTCAATGAATTGTGCCCGGTCTAGCGCGAATCTCCGCGCAGACTGTGGCGATTCGATTGTGCATAATAGAGCCGTCCACGCTCGTAACCTCGGCGGAAAGCTTCTTGATCGCATACGTCAGCATAGCGGTCGCGCAAAACAGCGCGCGTTTCGTCTAGCGATTTGCCGCGGCAGTCCGGGCGGAGTGCGGCTTCGAAGCCGGAGCGATACGTTTGCTCCGCCGCGCCGAAGGATTTGCGGTTCGGGTCATATTCTGCCGCTTCCGCATCCCGCAGTCCGATCCACCAGCTGTGTCGTGCGGCATCTAAACTTTCCGCGCCGGCTCTCTCCATGATGCTGCGGCCGCGTTCTATGCGCTCCTCATCGTCGGCAAACGCGATTACCACGGTCCGTCCTTGTCGAAGCGCATCCTCGTAAAGAAAAATCTCGTCTTTGGGTACACCGCGGGTCAAGCTCTCTTCCAAAAAATTTCCCACCGCGCCGCCGGCAACCACACCACCAACACCGAAGATGCCCGAGCCCAGCCCAACAGCGAGGATCGGACCCACTCCGGGAAGCAGAAAGTTGCTGATCAGTGCTCCAGCGGCTAAACCCGCTGCGCCACCGGCCACACCGCCAATCGCCATGCCCATCCCCGGTTGTTCAGCATCCTCGCTCGGCGTGCGGCGCAGGGTATCGCTCGAAGTGTCTGGTGTCAGCAGAATCAATTTATCCGGAGCGAAACCCGCAGCACGCATTTCCTCCATCGCTGAATCGGCGTTTCCTTTTTGCTTAAATATTCCAACAATGTTCTCCATCTCGTCCTCCTCCCGTTGTTGATTTGTGCAAGGGACAAGCCAAGCGCGGCTGTACCGAGCCGCTTCTATCCGCCTCGGCAAGTGGTTTGAGTAGCAGGAAAACTACAGCACACCGAGCAGGATCGACGTGGTCCTCCTCGGTGGCAATTGACTTCTGAATCAGATTTTTCCCACCAGCTCGGCCGTCGGCTTTAGAGTTTTGCCGCCGGGGCGCCAATTGGCGGGACAGAGTTCATCCTCATGATTACGGACATAAATCGCGGCTTGGAGCTTTCTCAAAATTTCGTCGATATTGCGCCCGATACGATTGTCGTGAAACTCGCAGGCGCGGACCACTCCGTCCGGGTCTATGATAAAGCTCGCCCGCACACAGATTCCAAACTCTTCGACGTACGTTCCGAAATAGCGAGAAAGTTTTCCCGCGCTGTCCGCAACCATGGGGAAACGGACTTCTTTCAGCGAAGATGAGAGATCGCGCCAAGCCTTGTGCGCAAAAGCGCTGTCGGTGCTGACGCTTAATATTTCGGCCCCTACCGTCGTGAACTGATCGTAATGCGCCGCGGCATCAGCCAACTCGGTAGGACAAACGAATGTAAAGTCTCCCGGGTAAAACAGCAATACGACCCATTTTCCCTCGTATGAGGAGAGACGGATCTTTTTAATTTGCTCATCATGATAGGCGTCGCATTCAAAATCAGTGACCTTGTGTCCTACGGATAACATGTGATGCTCCGCGTTACGGTCGCTCCGACCTGCGCGATTTAGAAAACAGCAGCAATGGCCATACCATTACAGGAGTCCGATTTCCTTTTAATTAACCGTGCGCATCGCGCCTATCTCCGGACTCGTTCCGTTGTTGGGACAGCGACTGTTCTATGCCCGCAACACGAGGGAATTTCGCGCCTGTCAGGTCGGCGTTTGGCATAGCCGTTGCCGCAGCAGAAGGAATGACTAAAACGTTTCGACTCGGTGCGACAGCAGATCTCCACTGCAAAATAAGCTCCGCTGGCGCATTCAAAGACCTGTTTGCTCGTCTGGCGGAGGACGTCGATGCTCTGGCGCTCTGCGGAGACCTCGTTGATTACGGTCTCCCCGCCGAGGCGGAAATTCTTTTGGAAGAGCTCAACCCAGTTCTGAGAAAGAAAATCCCGACGCTAGCGGTGTTCGGCAATCATGAATTTGAGTCGGGTAAAGCAGATCAGGTGCAAAAAATCCTGACTACGGGTGGCATCACGGTGCTCGACGGTGGCGCCTGTGAGATCAACGGCATCGGCTTCGCCGGCATCAAGGGGTTCTCCGGTGGATTCGGTGAGCGCGTGCTCGAGCCTTGGGGTGAGTCTGTCATCAAGCGATTCGTTCGAGAAGCGGTAGACGAGGCGTTGAAATTGGAATCTGCTCTAGCTCGGCTCAGGACATCACAGCGAATTGCGTTGCTGCACTATGCCCCCATAGCACAGACCGTTTCCGGTGAGCCGCCCGAAGTCCATCCGTTTCTTGGGTGCAGCAGGCTCGAAGAGCCTCTCGATCGCTACGGCGTAACGGCGGCCATTCACGGGCATGCTCATCGCGGCAGTGCGGAGGGTCGCACGAAAAGCGGTATTCCAGTGTTCAACGTCGCGATGGGGCTCATGGAACTTGCCTCAGCGGATCACCGCCCCTACCGGATTCTAGAGTTGCCTGTGCCGCGGACGGGCCCTAGCGCGGAGTGCCGCTGCCGAGTTCATCGGCGGCAGAGTCACACGAAACGTTGTTCCTGTACTTAGTTTGCTCGTGTACTCAATAGCTCCGCCGTGAGCTAAAACAATTTGACGAGCAATGGCAAGTCCGAGGCCGGTACCATGAGCCTTGGTCGATCTAAACAGATCGAAAACGTTTAGCCCGTCCGGTATGCCGGTTCCCGTGTCGGTGATCTCGATGCAGATCGTTTCGTCACGCGAATAAGTTTTTACGGTTAAGCTTCCGCCGTCAGGCATTGCCTCGAACGCGTTCTTGGCAATATTTAAGAAAACCTGCTTGAGTTTGTCGCGATCGCCGCGAATCAGCGGCAATTTGGGGTCGAGTTCCTCGACGATCTTAAATCCGTTATTAAAAAATTCCGGCACAGCGAGCGTCATTACGTTACGCAACAGTTCAGCCAGCTGCACGGGTTGAAAGCTCATCTGCTGCGGTTGCGAGATCACATGAAATTCGGCAAGCAATGTTTGTAATCGGGCAATCTCGCTTTTGAGATCGTGCAATGTACTGATCACCATTTCCTTGGTGGGTTCGAAGTTGTTCTGGAGCGAACGTTCCAAGAACTGCACGGTTGTCGACATGCCGTTTAACGGGTTTCTGATCTCATGGGCCAGCATCGCGGTCGCCGTTCCGATGCTCGCGAGGTGTTCCTTTTCTCTAAGCTGGTCACGAATTCTTTTTTGCTCGGTGTCGTCGCGCAAGAACCCGATATACCCGCTGAGCGCGCCCGCTTCGTCACGCAACGCGACAATTTCGACCCGGACGTGGAGTTGTGAACGGTCTTTGCGCAGCAGCCAATCATAGTCCCGCACCGTCGATTGCTGCTTCGCGCTTTCGAGCATCGCGTTCCATCTGCGCTGATCCTCCGGCGCAGCTTTGAAAAGCCGCGAAAAATGAATGCCGTCGAGATCCTCGGCCACATAACCCAGGAGTTGCTCGGTCCCCTTCGAATGGATGACATAACCTTCAGCACTGAGAAATAGAATCGCATTGTTGGTGATATTTCGCATCAACACGTTGAGGAGCCGCTCGGTTTGCCCACGCTCGGTTTCGGCTCGCTGCAGCTCGTCGCCGCGGGCGATCAATTCGGAGGCGCGCTCGTCAAAGCGGCGCGCCAGCTCCTCATTCAGCCAGTGGACGATTTCGTCACGTTCCTTGTTTTCACTGAGATCACGCACAAGTGCGATGATGTAATCGCCATGATCCGTCGATAGCCAAATTTGCGTCGTTTCTGCCGTGAAAACCGCACCGTCGCGACGTCGATATTCACCCTCACCGCGCCAAAAGCCTGATCCCCGTAGCACGCTTAGTGCGCGCCCGTGCACGCGCTCGAATCCGGATCGGTCTGGGAACAACCGCTCGACACTTTGGTGGAGAATTTCGTCCCGTGAAAAATTGAACAGGCCTTCCGCATTTTCGCTCCAATCCACCACGGTGAGAGAATTGGATTCGATGATAAATACCGCCTGTACCAATCCCTTGCAGAGCGCGGTGAAAAACTTCCTGTCCACCGGCGACGAAAAAACTGATAACGGTAACTTTGCTGAGTGTTTTAATTCCACAGCAGGACGACTCCGGAATGTGTAATCGAAAAATCGGCAGTCTGACGGAACAACCGTCCGTCGCCGGGATGACGTGTCTATCTCAATCTTGGTACACGGCCGACGCCAAATCAAGACATCTGCAACATTGTTTGAGAATTTGGGAGCTAACCAAGAAAATCGATGGCAGAATCATTGAGGAATTCACTGACCCTGTGATTTGAGCCGTCGGCCGAAGCGTTATCGGCCGACGGCTCTCGATGGTAAGCTTATGCAACCGCGCGTACGGCGGCGGGATTGGTCAGCCGCCGCTGAACCGCATCCCAATTTACATTGCTAAAAAAAGCGTTGATATACTTGCCACGATCGGCGGGCTTGTAGTCGAGAAGAAACGCATGCTCCCACACGTCCATGACGAGAAGCGGCTTGAACCCCGAAGGCACTCCGTCCTGATGCAGCGCTATCCAGTGATTCGTGAGTCGCTCTGTCGCTGGATCCTGGTATAAAATCGCCCAGCCCACCCCGCGCATACTTCCGACCGCGCTAAACGCTTGCTGCCAATTTTCAAAACCGTCGAAGCTCTCATCGACCGCCTTTTTAAAATTACCCGACGGACTCCCCTTGCCTTTTGGGGCGAGGTTTTCAAAATAGTATTCGTGTAACACCATGCCGCCGAACTCAAACCCAAGCCGACGTGTGAGTTCAGCGTAAGCCGGATCTTGTCCCGATGCTTGTTTTTTCCTACTCATTGCAGAGATTTGCTCCATCAATAAGTTGGTATTTTTAACATAACCCTCATACAGGCCAAAATGCATTTCCAACGTCTTATCGGAAATTCCTTCCAACCCGCTGAGTTGAAACTTTTTCGCTTTATAGTCTGCGTAAGCCATACTTCCCCCTTTTCCAAGATAGTTCTAAAGGGTGCAAGGACGAGACCAGAATCAGCTTGCTCTCTCGCCTTGTGTCTTGTATTCGGGACGGACATCGCCTGGCTCTGTGTCGAAAGCAGGAACATTCGCCTGTTGGAAACGCCGCGAGAGGTGCACGGTACATTTATTTTGTGGCATAGCAGTTGCGCGTCGATGTAACACGTGCCGCTAGTTCAAAACATACTACTCGCTATCGATGATCACGATGCGACCAAGCGGGCCGTGGAATACATTGCTGCTTTCATCGCCGATCGCGACGATGTTAACATTCATCTAGTTCACGCATTGAGACCGTTGCCACCGCAATTGATGGAGTCACCTGGCGCGGAGGACCCGACCCGGGAGCAGCAAATCGAAAAGTGCCAAGCTGCCCAGCAAAAGAGCTGGAAAAACCGAGCCGCCACGGAGGTTGTCCCAGCCCTCGAAACTGCCAGATCGCAATTCATCGCGGCCCATATCCCCGCGCAAAAAGTAGCGACGCATATTTTACAGTTGAATGACCGTGGCGATTTAGTCTCCGAGATCATCAGAGCTGCCCGTGAGTATCGTTGCCACAGACTCGTTGTGGGCTACAACGATTATTCGTGGATCAAGGAAAAGTTTCACGCCCATATCGCTGAACAACTGATTGCGCAGTCCGAACGCCTCGCCGTCTGCGTGGTTAAATGAAGTCTGCACCGATTTTAATCGCTTTCGCACGTTCGGACGATCTAATCGCGCAACACGGCGCATCTCCGCTGGCAAACGACTCAGCACGTCTGCCGCGATGAATCGAACAGATTATGTCGGATCGTATCCATGCGGCGCTGGCTCTCAATAAGTTTTAATTTTATTGAGGATGCTGTCTACGTTGGGCTCGGTTTACTGCTTGCCGGCATTGCCGGAGCGCTCCTCATTTCAGAAATCATTTACTTCGTCCAGTACCTACTCGCTGGGGAATTGTCGGAAAACGTCGTCATGCTGCTCGATCGTATTCTCCTCATCATCATTTTTGTCGAGGTTCTCTACACGGTGCAGGTTTCCTTTCGGCAGCATGTGCTAAGACCGGGACCTTTTTTGGTCGTCGGCCTGATCGCCGTGACGCGCCGCATCCTCGTCGTCACCGCGGAGCTCCCAAAGATGGCCCGCGAAAATGACGTGATTTTTCACAACGCAATGGTTGAGCTCGGACTGCTTACCGTGTTGACCGTCGCGCTCGTGATCTCTTTGCATTTTCTCCGACCCGATGACCCGGATTCCGCTGCGCAGGAGACCAAGCGGAGCAGCGGTGCTAAGCCAACTGATTCTCGCGCACGCTAATCGTTCCGCCGCTTTCGGTCGCGATCGTCACAACGCTCGTGGAAGCAGATCGTTCGGCTGGTCCTGTGAGCGGTGGTACTGCTGTTACGAGTTGCCTTGCGCGAGCGCGGGAGCGCCTTCATGCATCGCGACGATTTGTTTTCGGGCCCCGATATCACACAGCGCCGCTACCGCATGTAGACTGTCGTTAGGACCTGGTCAAGAAAGGCGGGGAAGGATTTGAGCGGGAAAACCTATGCCGCTGCTCCACTATTTCGAGACAATTTCATAAAGCTCACGCTTCGATGATTGCTCCAATAGCGGAGCTACGTCTTCAGTCCATCGATGAAAAGCGTCTTGTTCCGTGACACTTTTTATTTGTTCTTCAAGCGTCGCCGGGTTTTCCACTTCCTGCTCGAAGATGAGATCGGGGGCACCTGGCGAACCATAATGGGTGCGCATAATTCTCGCCCGTTGCCCGCCGGCTTGCCCCACCCATTTTATCAACTGTTGCAGTTTGTCTTCCACCATTTGTGTTTTGCCGGGCAATGTGTGAAATGCAAGTCGTGATACAAACACCGTATTACCCTCCTTGACTTATTTTTCGTTAAGTCTCGGGCACAAAGATGCAAGCGGACTCATCTCCTGAACTTGTTTAAGAGGAAAAAAGCTAATGCCGTGCCTGCGCCGAGGGCAACACCGAACACAGCCCACGGCTTCTCCTGGGCGTACGAAATAGCCGTTTCCGCCCCATCCCGTGACGCCTGCAATATTTTTCTTCCCTGCAGGAGTGTCTGCCTGCCTTGTTCCAAACTCTGGAGCAGCCGATCACGTAGCAGCGATATTCCATCGCCGCTCTGCTCGGCGGTTGCCTTCAGTAATTCTTCGATGTCTTCGACCAATGTTTTGAGGTGGTCGAATAATTTTTCTCGCGCTGCTTCAGTTTTACTGCTCATGTCATTCGCCCTTTGTCGAACTTCCTGCACTTAAACTTTAAGTACCGATCTACGCAAGTACTATGCCCTCAGCTTCGATAATTCTCCATCTATTTTCGGCTAAATCTATTTTCGGCTAAGTGGTTTGATATGCAGATGGCATGGCGTTTGCGCACAAACGATGAAAGTTATGGAACGCGAACCGCAGCGAATTCCAGTGCGGCTTTCAAATAGCGAAGATGTCGTCCTGCTAGCGGCGCCCATGCCAGGACTGGAGCCTCAAAATATTTCCGTTTCGATTACGGATCGCGTCGTGCAAATCAAAGGCGAGGAACGCGGCCGAGACAACATGAATTGGATTTGAAATTGGCCGAGTGGGGTATTGGCCCCTACTTCCGGGAAGTATCGTTGGATCAGCCGGTAAATGGCGCAATGACTAACGCAACCTACGGCAACGGTGTGCTGGTCTTATCATTCCGAAGGCAAAGAGCGGCGCCGGCTCCAATGCGCAGTTCCAACTGAAAGCGATCGGGCCAACCCGCGGTGAAAGGATCGGTTACACAGGAAGCGAATTCGTCCGACGGGGAATGACGAAAAAGAACGAGCTTCGTAGCCCTCAGCTTCTCCCGCGGACCGAGCCGTATAGGTTGGGACGCGATCAGACCACCGTCCACTAGTCCATGCGCATCCTCACCCTCAATACCTGGCATAATAATGGGCCATCGTTACAGCGGCGCAACGCCCTGATTCAGGGTATCATTCAGTACTCGCCGGACATTTTGCTTTTCCAGGAGCTTTTCGACGGGGACTGGAGCAAGGAGCTGCAAACGCGCTTAGGTTATCCTCATTTGGTTTCAACCGAGTGCACGCATTCCGGTCTGGTGGTCTTGAGCAAGCTGCCGCCGGACGACAATGAAATCTATCGGATGAATACCAAATCGCCCTTTGAAAATTATTGGCGTTATGCGCTCTGGGCCGGCCTCCGCGGAGACGGCCACCGGCTCGATGTATTCAACACCCATCTCTCTTGGGAACTCGAGGATCATTCAACCCGGGAGGCGCAGGTGCGCGAGTTTTGGTCTTTTATTGAGACGCATCGATCTGATAACGGTTTCGCCGTTGTTGCCGGAGATTTTAATTGCACTCCGGATTCCCCGGCCATGACTTGGTTTATTGCGCAGTCGCGCTTCATCGATACCTACGGAACATTGTATCCGGACGCGGCGGGATTTACCTGGAGCAACAGAAATTTGTTTGCGCAAAATCATCGCCCGGTTCTCCCCGACCGGCGCATCGATTACATCCTGGCAAACCATGCGTTCGCTGAGAACCGTCTCAAGCGATGCGAAGTGATTTTCGATAAGGCCCAAACGCTCGGCGTATTTGCATCCGATCACTTCGGTGTTCTGGCGGAGTTTGACGTGTCAGACGGTCCGGATTTGTAGTCTCGGATGAATGATCATTACTGCCACGTGACAGCGTCGGTGATGACGATTTCCTCAGAGGAGACCAGCGAGCGCGTGCCATTGTCCCAGTGGACGTTCACGAGTTGTCCGCCTTCGCCTTCGAGCTCGTAAATAATCGTTCCCTCCGTCGCTGCGCTAATGGCGCCATCGACGTCCAGGATTTCCGCAGCCGCACGGCAACGCATCCCTTTCAGACTCACGTCGATCATTTTTGCTCCCTGCAACTTCTGCCGAATGTGCTTGGAATCGGAGAAGCAAACTGTAACCACGGATGAATGTTCATTTCAACGGTTCAGCCGCTGTGCAAAGATTTTAGTTAAACAGTTTTAAACGAAGCTTTTTTGCTCATCCAGTTATGAGCGAAAAAAAATCGCCGGGGCGACAACCAGACCGGAGCCTCATTTCTGAGTATGAAGCTCCGGTTCGAGCGGCAGTCCTCTCAGGCGACAAGCCCGACTTGTAAGTCCATGACGTTCGTCAACGTCGGGCCGGTAAATAAAAGATCGTGGGTAGCTTGGAGCAGATGATGGGAATCGTTTCGGTCGAGAAAGGCTGCAGCGTCCAGACCTCGAGCGATAGCACGTTCGACAGTTTTTCCATCCACAATGCCGCCGGCCGCATCGGTCGGTCCATCCGTGCCATCAGTACCGGCGCTCAGTACGACAATTTGATCGACGCCGCTGACTTCGAGTGCCGCAGCCAATGCAAATTCCTGATTTCGTCCGCCGAGTCCGTCGCCTCGAACCGTGACCGTCGTCTCACCGCCTGAGATAACGCAAGCGGGCCGGGAAACTGGCTGGTCGCTGGCGGCGATCTCTTTGAGAAGCGCAGCAAATCTTCGAGCGACCGCGCGGCTTTCTCCTTGGATCGCTTCGGAGAAAATCGTCGTATGGTAACCTAGCTCTTCGGCCCGCCGAAGGGCCGAGCTGAGCGCGGTCCGAATGTTGCCGATAATCACATTTTGCACGCGTTCAAAAATGCCGCTGAGATGCTGCGGTGTTTCTGCGCTCTCCCCACGGGCGCCGCGCTCTAGATATTCCAGCACTGCGGACGGAATTTTCGGACCAAGTTGATAGTGGCGAATGATGTGGAGGCAATCGCTGTAGGTGCTGCTGTCCGGCACCGTCGGACCCGAAGCGATCGTTTCCAGTGAATCTCCGATGACGTCCGAAAGCACTAGCGAAATCAGCGTCGCTGGCGCCGCAAGACCCGCCAACTGGCCGCCCTTCAGGCGCGACAGATGCTTACGTACGGCATTGATCTCGAGTATGCTCGCGCCGCTCTTCAGAAGCGCTTCGGTGGTCCGTTGCTTGTCAGCCAGTGACAAACCTTCTGCCGGATATGGAAGTAATGCACTGCCGCCGCCCGAGAGCAGAAAGAAAACCAAATCGTTCTTATCGCACGAGCGCAGCAGTTCGGCGATTCGCCGCGCTCCGTTCAGCCCCGCATCATCCGGCACGGGATGGCCCGCCTCGATCACTTCCGTGACGCCAAGTTTCATTCCGTGGCCGTATTTGACCACGACAATTCCTGCGGTAATTCTGTCGCCGAGCAATCGTTCCATTGCCAGCGCCATCCGCGCCGCCGCTTTGCCGCAGCCGGTAACATAGATCCGCTGAAACCGATTGAGATCATAAAAGCGCTCGCGGATGTGAAGGCGGTCACCTTCGCGCTGAACCGCACGGTTTATAGCCTCGAGTGGATCAGCAGCCGATAAGCCTGCAAAAAATATTTCCCGCGCATGCGCACGCAGGTCGACCAGCGAGGGCATCGGCCCGCTCCTTCATTGAGAATTAAAGAGTCGCCGGCAGAGGTAACGATGATAATAAGGTTTGAAAAGAAAAATTGACGAGGGTGAGCTAAGGGCGGGAGTCAAACAAACGGAAGCCGCCGAACCCATATTCACCAATCGGCTTCCCACTACTTGCATCATAGATGTCGATGAGCATGTTCTTTTCCGGATGACCGGCGAGAAAACGCGAAAAGATTTCGACGAACTGCTCCTTCTCGGTTGCGCTGGCGCGCACGAAACCATCGCCAACGTACAGCCGGTGCGGTCTTTTCGTGCTATCCAAGCGCACCCAGTACTGAGAGCCGTTGTTGCCAACCTTGTCCAGCCAGCTTCTGTATTCCGCGACCCGCGCTTCGATTTCCTTGAAGCTTAGGGTTTGAGCGACGCTGATTACAGGAAAAAACAGCGCGAATGCGAGAGCCAAGACCGTGATCTTGGTTCGCATCCGCGCTGGTTGGGGAGTTGCCGTCAAAACGATCAATTAACTTTAATTTCGACCCGGCGGTTTTTGGCGCGTCCTTCGCGCGTTTTATTATCCGCAATCGGCTTGCTTTCGCCAAATCCCTGTCCGGACACACGACCGGCATCGACGCCTTTCTTGACGACGTAGTCCCTCACAGAGTTGACACGGCGCTCCGACAAAGCTTGGTTGTAGGCTTCCGTGCCGACGTTGTCAGTGTGGCCGGAGAGGTTAACTTTCTTATCTTTGTTCTCGTTCATGAAGGCAACCAGCCGATCCAGAATTGCCCCGGCTTCAGGCTTGACGTTGCTCTTATCGAAGTCAAAGAGCACATCATCCAAAATAATCGTCCGCTCCACTTTCGGTGCCGGTGGCGGCGGTGGTGGCGGTGGTGGTGGCGGCGGAGCCGGCTTCGGCGCCGGCGGCGGTGGCGGTGGCGGTGGTGGAGGAGGTGGCGGTGGCGGTGGTGGTTTTGGCTCTTCGGTCGCCAGATACGCCAATCCACCGCAAAGTAGAGCGGCACCAATCGCCGCAGGTGCTGCGATCCATTTCTTATCGTCTCGGCTAGCGCCGACGCCTGCTCCTGCAGCTGTGCCACAGAGCGTAGCTCCAACCAATGCAGCCTGGTTCTTGGACATCACTCCGGTGCAGCCCGTCAAGAACATCCCGAGCGCTACGAACGCCATTTGTTTGTTTCGCTTCATTCCTGCCTCCCAGCAAAAACCGAAAATTTTCGGCCCAACCTATGACAAGGCGGCGCTCATGTCAAGTAAATTTTGGAAGTTTTGCACCCGCATCAAGTCTTTGGGAAATTATCGATTTGAGCAAATTTTGGAGCAATTTCGCCTGGTTGTCCCTATTTCGTGCAATGAGTCGGAGACCGGCCCGCGACGGGTTGCATGTTTGCAAGCGGATCTCGAGTCGATTCCGCAGTGCGATCCCGGCTCAAGTCTTAACAATTCGGCTAACGGATCTCAGAAGTACAGTGCGCGCATTTGACTGCCTTGACGGGAACCGGCGTGAGGCAGTAGGGACAGTCCTTTGTCGCGGCCGCAGGCGCCAGCGCAGGAGTTTGCATCCGGTTGATTTGCCTGACGAGCAAAAAAATTGCGAAAGCAATAATCACGAAATTCAAAATGCTGTTGATGAATATCCCGTAATTCAAAGTCGCCGCGCCGGCGGCCTTGGCAGCGGCAACGCTCGGATAATCTTTGCCCGACAAATTGATAAAGAGATTTGAAAAATCGACGTTACCAAGCGCCAGACCAATCGGCGGCATGAGAATATCGTCGACAAAGGACGTCACGATCTTACCAAACGCCGCGCCGATGACGACAGCCACAGCCAGATCAACCACATTTCCTCGTCGAATAAACTGTTGGAACTCAGCGAACATAATTTTGTCCTCCTTCCGCGCTAGCGCAATTTTTCCACGACCGGTGATTGCGCGGTCGCGTGCAGATGCGTTGGCACTTATAAAGGCAAACAAATTTCTTAAGTCAAACTAATTTGTTTAATGAGATGTTGAAGCGTGATCCGACGCTTGCGAAGTTGGCGATGGTAGCCTGTTCGATGGGCATTCTGCTTAGTACCGTTTCTGCCAGATGAGATCGATGGCATTGGAACCCGTGGTGCTGCGGGAAGTGCCGATTTTCCAGTTCGGCGCGATTTGATACTCCAATGAAGCATCCTGCCCATGCTGGCCGGCTAGCTCTTGAGAAACGGAAAAATAGGTTTTGTCACCGACGTAGTGGCCAAACCCGATCCGACCGCCGGATGTATCGACTTCGCCAACGTCCAAGCCGAGCGTGTCGAGTCCGAGCGCTTGTGAAACCGAACTGGCGAGTTTACCGGCCACGAAACCGCTCGCGATATTGAGCGCGCTCTCCTGCACGGACCCGCGCTGATTCTGATTGAGCGAATTGACGGGCCGGCCGAAGAGCAATACCGCAAGGATGTCGGCTTGATCCAAGCGCGGTTGACTGTTGAGCGTCAATGACGGTTTTTGCGCGGTCCCCGTGAGATCGACCTCCACATCATACTCGGGCAACTTATACTCTGCGGCGATGTCGAGGCTGGGGTTAATTTTACCTCCGCCGGTAAACTGGATGGAGCCTCTCGTTAATTGGAATCTTCGTCCCTGAAAAACCAATGAGCCCCTGACAATATCGATGCGCCCGGTTAGCTCGACTTCGGCATCCGGTTTTTTTGCCGCGCGCAGGTTTCCCGAAATCTCCGACACGAGGTCTGGATGTCGTATCCAGAGATTGCCCGGCGCCCGCACGGTTACGTCTAAGCTGAGTTTTTTGAAGAGCTGATTGTTCGTCGAGGCGGCATTTTCCTGATTCACGGGCTGTGACGCTTGACGTGTGCTGGAATTCTGGACGACGATGATTGTTTCGTCCCGTTGCAACGGCACTTTGCTTTGTTCTAACAGGGCCAGATCGGGACGCAGCGAACCTTCCACGACAGTAAGCTGGCCGGTCAGCCGCGGCGCCGTCAAAGCGCCATCGATGGCGACATTGCCCGCGATTTTAGTTTGATAGCGCGTGGTTTCGATCGCCGGCCAATTTTTAGCGGTTAACGAAAGTTTAACGGTGCCTTCTTGATAGTCCTTCAGTGGCAGCGCTCCGTTGCCGCGGATCTCGCCGTCTTGAGCTTTCGCCACAAATTCACTGATTCTTATCGTATTTGAATCGAGGCTCCCATCGATCGCTACTTGATTGATATTCACGTTAGTGGGAATCACTCTGACCTTACCATCCTGTAAATGAAATGTGCCGCGCAAATTAGGCGCATTGAACGAGCCGCGCGCGCTGACGTCGAGGCGCAGGTCGCCGGAAATATTCTCGGCGGTCTTGCCGGCAAAAGCGTTCAGGAAGGCCATGCTCAATCCTGCGCTCTGCGCCCGCGCTTCGAGGCCCTCGCCGAATTCGGCCTGCCAGCCGTTTTGCCAACTGAGGTTCAGCGGAACGCTGCCGTCGCCGTTAAGCGTATGGGTCGAGTCTTGCCGCACGACTAGACGGACCGAGGCTTGTTTGCCCTTATAGGCCAGGTCGGCATCAGCGCCATCGTAGGGCTGGCCAGCTATCGTCGCATTGCTCAGTCGCGCCGACGCGCTGAGTACGGGGGCAGCAGCCGTCCCAGTGACGC
>Ga0207679_10000423_pt1 | contig 30089 bp, 29 predicted proteins | sample KBSC73metaG_FD_184320 | JGI IMG/M metagenome (GOLD analysis project Ga0207679, IMG submission 184320) | Corn rhizosphere microbial communities from Kellogg Biological Station, Michigan, USA - KBS C7-3 metaG (SPAdes) (version 2) | ecosystem: Host-associated > Plants > Roots > Rhizosphere > Soil ... | reverse complement strand
GAGAGGCGCGGACGCGGCCCCGTCCGCGGGGGCCACCTCGTGTCCTCCCGGATCCACCAGTCCCGGTTGACCCAACTTCCACCTCGACCAAGCTTGCATCGGATGCGCGCCCTCGATTAGCTCCTTCGCTGAACGTGGCCGGGAGGACCCCAGGAATGCACTTCAAGAAGCTGTTCCAGGTGCTGGTGCTCGGTGGTGCGGTCTTGGGGGCAGCCGCGGGCTGCGCCCAGGCGAATGCAGCGGACAAGGACAAGAAGCCCCCGGCCGACGCCGGAACCACCGATTCGTCGGGAGGCGGGGTCAAGGGCTGGTGAGCTCGGCCCGCCGCGCGGCGGCGGAGGCCTGGGCCTTCCGTGCGCGGGTGGAGCAGGACGCGGCGCTCCGGTTCGAACGGCTGGCGAAGGTCGTGGCCGGATTCGATCCTGACTCTCCCGTTCCAGCGATGATGCACCGGGCGGCGGACGACGAGCGCCGTCACACCGAGCTGTGCGCCCGGCTTGCCGAGCGCCTCGGCCTTCCGGTGGCGCTCGAGGCCGACGCGGAGCTTGCCTCCATCGCTCCGCGCTCTCTGGATGAGCGCAAGGCGGCGCTCTACGAGGTGGTCGCCGCCTGCTGCATCACCGAGACCGAGAGCATGGCCACCCTCACCACGCTGCTCGCCGGTGAGCAGGAGCCCGAGGTGCGCGAGGTGCTGCACGGCATCTCGCGCGACGAGGTGGTGCACTCCCGCATGGGCTGGGCGCATCTGTCGCGCGAGTCGGCCACCGCGGAGGTGGCCTTCCTCGGGCCGCTCGTTCCAGGCATGCTCGCCGGGACCATCGACACCGGCCTGTTCGGCGAACCACCCGCGGACGAGGACCCCGAGGGGCTGCTCCGCCTCGGGGTGCTGCCGCTCTCGAAGAAGCGCGACGTATTCCTCGGCACGCTGGAGCAGGTGGTGTTCCCCGGGCTGGAGAAGCTCGGCGTGGACGCCGAGCCCGCGAGGCAGTGGCTGGCCCGCGTCGCCGGCCAGCGCTGACTCCGGTCGGGGGCCGCGGCGGGGGACGGCATGCCAGGCGATCCGGCCGTGCATAGCGTTGTCGGATGAAGCGGGCAGCGCGGGGCGGCGGACAGCAAGCCGCTGGAGGACGAAGCCGGCGCGGACGAGGGCGAGCAAGAGAAGAGTCCTCCCCCGCCGGATGCTCCCCGTGCCGTTCATCGTGGAGGGCTCGTTCTCAAGCTCTACTCCCACTCCCTCACCCTGGCCTGCTGGGACTCTTCCTGTTCTCGTTCACCATGCACGCGCTGCACAGCTGGAGGGCAGCGAACGAGGAGAGCCGGATGCATGGGCTCGCAGGGAGCGGACTGTTCGAGCATTTCCTCGGTGCGAAGTTCTGGTTCGAGTCCTTCCAGAACTGGCAGAGCGAGTTCCTCTCGGTCGCGGTGCTCGGCCTGCTCTCCATCTGGCTCCGGGAGCGCGGCTCACCTCACAGCAAGCCGCTGACCGCGCCTCATCGGAAGACGGGCAGCTGAGGACGACAGTCAGCCCACCGGAAGCGCTGCGCTCGCGGCGAACGTCGGTGGCTTTCGCGCGCGCGTCGCCTGCTCGTAGGCATGGGCCAGCGCGAGCAGCCGCGCCTCGCTCCAGGCGCGCCCGAAGAAGCTGAGCCCCACCGGGAGCCCCCAGACCTGGCCCATCGGGACCGTCAGGTGTGGATATCCGGCCACCGCCGCCGCGCTGCTGCAGCCGCCGACGAAGTGGTCACCGTTCACCCAGTCGATCGTCCAGGCGGGGGCCTGGGTCGGCGCGACGATGGCGTCGAGCCGGTGCTTGCTCATCGTGGCGTCGATGCCGTCCTTCCGGGACAGACGGAGGCACTCCTTCCGGGCCTTCACGTACGCCGCCGAGGTCAGCGGACCCTTCTTCTCCGAGTCGATGAACAGCTCCTGTCCGAAGATCGGGAGCTCCTTGTCGGCATGCGCCTGGTTCCACTCGATGAGCGCCTTCAAGGTCCGAGGTCCCGGCCCTCCGAGCTTGGCGAGGTACGCCTCCAGGTCGGCCTTGAACTCGTACAGGAGGACCTCCAGCTCCGGCGCGTCCATCTTCTCCACGGTGGCGATGTTCGCCGGGTCGACCAGCACCGCGCCCTCGGCCTTCAGGACCTTCAGCGCCTCCTCCGCCAGAGCATCGGTCGCCGGGTGGTAACCGAAGTACTTGGTCCGGGCCACGCCGATGCGCGCCCCCTTCAGTGCTCCCCGGTCCAGCGCGGCGGCATGTCGAGCGTCGAACCGCGCTCCGGCCGCGCCCGAGGCGGCATCGGCGCCGTCCCGCGCAGCGAGCACGTCGAGCAGCAGCGCGGCATCGCGTACCGTCCGGGCCATCGGCCCGGCAGTGTCCTGGCTGTGGGAGATGGGGACGACACCGCTCCGGCTCACCAGCCCCACGGTCGGCTTCACTCCCACCAGTCCCGAGGCCGAGGCCGGCGAGACGATGGACCCGTCGGTCTCCGTGCCGACCGCCAGCACGCAGAGGTTCGCCGCGATGGCCACTCCCGAGCCGGAGCTGGACCCCGAGGGGCTCCGGTCGAGGGCGTACGGGTTCCGGCACTGTCCGCCGCGTCCGCTCCAGCCGCTGGAGGAATGCGAGGACCGGAAGTTCGCCCACTCGCTGAGCTGAGTCTTTCCGAGCAGGACCGCCCCGGCCTCGCGCAGCCGCCCCACCAGGAAGGCGTCGGCGGGCACCGTCGCCTCCATCAGCGCGAGCGAGCCCGCGGTGGTGTGCATCCGGTCCTTGGTGGCGATGTTGTCCTTGAGCAGTACCGGGATGCCGTGCAGCGGCCCCCGCACGTTTCCCGCCTTCCGCTCGCGGTCCAGCCCCTCTGCCTGAGCCAGCGCGTCCGGATTCGTCTCCAGCACCGACCGCACCCGTCCGTCCCGCTGCGCGATGCGGTCCAGGTATCTCTGGACGATGGAGCGGCTGGTTTCCTCTCCGCTGGCCATCCACGCCTGAAGCTGGTCGACGGTGACCTCGTCCAGGCGGTCGGCCGATGCCGGCCCTGCGTCCGCCGTGGCGGCGGCGGCGACGCGCTCGGTCCCGAGCAGGGCGGTGCCGGCGACTCCGAGCTGCAACAACCGCCGCCTCGAGAGCGCCTCCGGCAGGCCTGGCACGTTCGGCTTCCGCTGCATGCGTCCTCCTGGGTGGACCGCGGAGCGTGGCATCGGCGACCCCGTCCAGGCCAGTGCCGCTTCAGCCGTTCGCTGCAGCTCGCTCGAGGTCTAGCGCCCGTCCGAGCACGGTGAGCGGAGGTCGAGCGCCGAGGCCGGCACCTGGTAGACGTCGCGGAGGCCGTTTCCCGGCGAGGCGAGCGCCTTGTCCAGCTCCCGCGCAGTCCAGGAGCGGGTGCGCGCGGCGGGCCAGTCGCTCCGGTTGCTGGTGAAGAAGAACGTCCTCCCATCCGGGGAGAAGCGCCCCCCGAAGTCCCAGCCAAGCGAGTTCACCCCGGCGCCCAGCGGCCGGGGCTCCGTCCACCGCGAGCCGCAGCGGAAGCTCACGAACAGATCGTACTCCCCGCGCCCGCCGGGGCGACCCTTCCCGCTGAAGACGACCATTCGTCCGTCCGCGGAGATCCAGGGCTCGATCTCCTGATCCGGGGTGTTGATGGGCTCTCCCAGATTCTCCGGAGGCCCGAAGTGATCTCCCTGCCAGCGGGCCTGCCACAGATCGCACTTGCCCTTCCCGCCGGCTCGCTCCGAGCCGAAGAAAAGGGTCCCGTCGTCGGTCATCGTGGGGAACCACTCGTCCCCCGGGCTGGAGAGTTCGGCCACCTGGCGCGGTGGACCCCACCCCGAGCCGGTCCAGTCCATGGTCCAGATCTCGGTATCCGGCCGGGGAGCATCGCCCTCCACGGGCCGGTTGGAGATGAAGAAGAGGCGCCGCCCGTCCCGGGTGATGGTCACGTCGCCGTCGTTCCAGCGGCCGCTGAAGGGCGCGACCTCGGCCGGTCCCCACCGCCCGCCGGAGCGGCGGGAGACCAGCACCGTCCAGTGCGCGAAATCCGGAGTGTTCCGGAGGAAGTACAGCGTCTGGCCGTCGGGCGAGATGGTGACGTGGGCATCGTCGAACCCCGTGGAGACCAGACCGGGCTCGAAGAGTCTCGGCGCGGTGGAGCCCCGCTCGGCCGCGGTCGCGAGGGAGGCGTCGATCAGCAGGAGGAGGAGGAGTCCGGCGAGAAGATGAGGCGAAGACATGGGGGGTGGCGACTTTTCTCGAGAGGTTCGTCCCTCGCCATCATGTTCTTCGGATCAGTTTCTCTTTCCGGGGCCCGGTTCTTGAACCGATCCCGGACCATGCTCGTGCCCCTGGCCGTGGCCGCGACGGTCCTTGCCTCCCCTGCCCCGCTGGCGACCGCGAGCCAGCTGCCGAAGGGTGCGGTCTTGCTCGTGCTCCGGTCCGAGGACTCGCCGCCGGCGCTTCCGCGCGCCTCCGCCGCCGCGAACGGAGAGCCACGGCCCGAGCCCTTCCTGAGGGGCCTGGTGGATCGGTTTGCGGTGGTGAAGCCACACCGCCGCGGTCCCGGCGCGCCGCCGAGCCTGCAGATGTTCGTCCTGGTCGCCCCGATGAAGGGGCAGGTGGGGGTCCACGCCGTCGGAAGTTTCTGAGCGAGCTGCTCACTCGTCAGGCCACGGGTCCGCGTCAGTCGAGGAAGGTGACCTCGCCGGAGTCGAGCGCGTACTCGGCTCCGACGACCTGGACCCGGCCCTCGAGCACCGGGCGCTCGAGGATCTCCGAGCCATGCCGGAGCTGGTTCACAGAGGCGCGGATGTTGGCCCGGACCGCCTCCTGCCAGAGCCGCGCCCGGTCCCTGGCGAGCTCGGTCTGCAGCAGACCCTCGATGGAGGGCCGCACCCGATCGACGATGGACCGGAGGCCCGGGCTGTGGGCCTGCCCCGGCCGGGAGATCGCCTCCAGCGTCGCGTCGATCGCGCCGCAGCGGCTGTGGCCGAGCACCACGACCAGCTGGACGCCGAACCGCTCGACCGCGAACTCGACGCTGCCGATCCCCGACGGAGCCACGACGTTCCCCGCGATCCGGATGACGAACAGATCGCCCAGTCCCTGATCGAAGACGATCTCCGCTGGAACGCGTGCATCCGAGCAGCCGAGGATGACCGCGAAGGGACGCTGGACACCGGCCACCTCCGCCCGGCGAACGGGCGAGGTCAGCGCATCGGAACGGAGGTTGTTCACGAAGCGGGCGTTGCCTTCCTTGAGGCGGCGGAGCGCCTGTGCTGGCTCGAGCATGGGGCCGGCACCCTCCTTCGGGCGGAACGTGCCGGTCAACGACTTCCGGCGCACGCTGCTCCGGACCGGACGTGCTGGCTCCCGCGCGTCAGGGACGGCGAGCAGAGTGCGCGCCGAGGCCTCTGGCGGTGGACACCTCGACGATCGCGGCGCGATACCGCCCGAAGGCGCGGCGGGAGGGAATCGCCCTCTGCCTGTCCGGCGGAGGATTCCGCGCGGCGCTGTTCCACGCCGGTGCCCTGCGGCGGCTCAACGAGCTGGGCGTGCTCTCGCAGGTGCGCACCATCTCCTCGGTCTCGGGCGGGTCCATCACCAGCGGGCTCCTGGCGACGGTGTGGCCCCGGCTCGAGCGCGAGGGGCACCGCTTCACCAATCTGCACACGCTCTTCGAGCAGCCGCTCCGGGCGTTCTGTGGACGGAACATCCGGAACCGGCCTTTGCTCTGGGGTCGCGTCGATCCCCGCAACTGGCCAAGGCTGCTCTCCTCCAGCTTCAGCGCGACCGACCTCCTGGCCGCCGAGTACGAGCGGCTCCTCGGACGGGTCCGGCTGAGTGACCTTCCACAGCACCCGCGCTTCATCTTCTGCGCGGCGAACCTCCAGACCGGAGTCAGCTTCGAGCTCTCCGCGCGATCCATCGGCGATTACGTGCTCGGATATGCCGAGCCCGACGGGTTCACCCTCGCCGAGGCCGTCGCCGCGTCCTCCTCCTTCCCCTTCGCCTTTCCACCGCTGGTCCGGGCGGTGGACGTCGAGTCGTTCACCGGCGGCGACCCCAAGGCCATGGCCACGGGCTTCCGGCCGGGCCCTCGCATCGCGCTGACCGACGGCGGCGTCTACGACAACATGGGCCTCGAGCCGGCCTGGAAGTCGCATGCGGTGGTCCTGGTCTCGGACGGGGGAACGCCCTTCGAGATCCAGGCGCGAACCCGGACCTGGCTGGTGCCTCGGCTGCAGCGGTCGTTCCAGGTGGTCGCGAACCAGGCGCTGGCCGTGCGGAAGCGGTGGTTGATCGCCGCCTACCTGCGGGAGGTCTATGGCGGCGCCTACTGGGGCCTGGGCACCGACCGCGACGAGTACCAGGTTTCCGGCGCCGAGCGTCCCGCCGGATACTCGGGACGGGTGCTGGACCGTCTTCGCGTCGTGCGCACCGACCTCGACCGCTTTTCTCCGGCCGAGCAATCGGTGCTGATGAACCACGGGTGGGCGCTGGCGGGCGCCGCGCTGAACCGCTGGAGCTCGGCTCTGGTCACCCAGGCCGCCGCCCCGCGGGCTCCCGACGCCGCGCTGCTCGACCCCGATGCCGCGCTGGCCGCGCTGGCCGAGAGCGACCGCTTCCGCTTCCTGGGCCACTAGGGACCTTGGTCACCCTTGTGCCCTGCGCCGGGAGCGGAACAGAGTCCGCGCCCGGGAGGATCTATGCACCGAGTCGCTCGACCATTGCTCGGGATCGCGACGCTGCTGGCAGCACTCACCACCAGGGCCGAGGAGTCTGCCGCGACGCTCCCCCGGAGAGGCCTGGGGGAGCACGTCTTCATCCGGTCTCACCGTGTACAACCCGTTCACCACGACGGACGTGGCCAGCACCTCCGGATTCGGCTACGGAACTGCCGGAGGTCCGACGTTCACCATCCAGGGGGAAACGAGGGACCTCGCGGATTACCAGATCGTCGCCTACTCGCAGACCTTCTCCGGTCAGTGGGGGATCAGCGACTGGTGGGCCGTCCGGCTCATCGCCGATGGCACCATCTATACCGGACAGCGTGGGCGCCGACGCCCTCCAGATCCAGGGAGCGGTCGACCTGGACCTCAGGGAGCTGGGAAGCATCCCCATGGGCTTCTCGGTGAACGTCAGCAGTGCGTACAGCCTGGGCGACGAGAAGTTCCGGCGTTACGTCTACGGCCTGGGCATCTTCTACACCGGGAGGCAGGAGCTCACCCTCGGGCTCGAGCTGGCGCTGCGGCGGGCGCCGCTCGGAACGCACGACGTCTTCGTGAAGTCGTACTACGCCCTCATCTCCCTGCGTTACAGCTTCAACTGAAGGAAGCGGAAGCTCTCACCGGGTGAGCCCTGCAACGGCCCCCCCATCGGAGGAACATGAAGACCGTTCACGCGGCCCTGGCGACGTCCCTTCTCTTCGGCTGTGCAGCCACCAAGATCGAGAACACCTGGACCGCGGGCCAGCCGCCGCCGCAGCCGATCCAGAAGTTCGCGGTGTTCGCGGTGACCGGCTCGCCGTCGGGGCGCATCGCCTACGAGGAGACGCTGACCACCCGGCTGAAGGAGGCCGGGCTCCCGGCCGTCCCGGGTTATGATCTGGTCACCTACGACGAGCACCCCTCGAAGGAGGAGGTGATGCGCCGCCTCGAGGAGAAGGGCATCGACGGCGCGCTGGTGAGCCGCATCGACCGGAAGACCACCAAGACCGAGTCGACCCCGGTCTGGGTCGGTGGCGGCTACTCGCCCGGGTTCTACGATTACTGGTACACGCCGGTGGCGGTGGGGACCTACACCACCGAGACCAACGAGTTCGTCGTGGAGACGGTTCTGTACAGCCTCCGGGACAACCGGCCGTACTGGGCCGCCCGGAGCAACACCAGCCGGACCGCCCCCACCAAGTTCGCCAACGACATCGCCAAGCCGGTGGCGGACTCGCTCAAGGAGTCGGGACTCTTCGGCGCGCCGAAACCCTGAGCATGGACGCACGGCGCCCGTACGCCGATCCGCAGGCGTCCCCCTGGTGCGGGGGAGGCTAGAAGCGCACCGAGATCCCGCCGGTGAAGTCGAACTGGGCGAAGGGGATTCCACCCGACAGGCCCACGCTCGCGCCGCCGGTCCCCACCCAGAACCCGGCTCCGCTGAAGTACACCGGCACCAGCGCGCGGGCCTCGAAGCGCAGCCCGATGTTCTCGGTCACCCAGACCTTGAAGCCCAGGCCCGCGGTGAAGGCGAACCGCACGGTGTCCTCGCCGGCGTAGGTCGTTCCGTCCGCGAAGCGAACCGAGCTCGGATGGATGATCACCATGCCTGCGGTGATCGCCCCGAAGGGCTCGATCCTGCCGAGGGGCTTGCTCACGTGACCGCCGATCTGGATCCAGTGCAGGCCCAGGCCGGCCGAGTCGCTGCTGGGGAAGGCCGGCGAGAAGGAGGCGAAGCGGGCGTGCGTCGGCACGTAGGCGTAGAGCAGCTCGACGGCGTACCCGGGCCGGATGAAGTAGTCGATGGTCCCCCCGTAGTCGACCGCCCCGTCGATGATGACGCTGCCGTTGAAGGTGCTGGCATCGGTGGAGACCGTCCATCCGACGAAGCCGCCGAGCTCGATGTCTCCCCGTGACTTGGCAGGAGGCGGGGGCGTGTATGCCGGAGGCCCGTAGCTGGGCTGCACGTAGACCGGCTGCGGCGGAGGCGCCGGCGGCCCGTACGGATTCGGAGGGGGTGCAGGGAGGTAGCCCGGTGGCGGTGTCCCCTGCGCCCAGGTCACCCCGGTGAGCAGCAACGTTCCCAGCAGCACGCATCGCACCATGGTCGTCCCTCCCGGCCCGAGGATTCCCTATGGCCCAACCGAGCCTCGCAGCCCAGTGGACCGTCGTCACGGGCGGTTGGACCTTGGTCTCATTGCCAGTCCCGGGCGGGGGGCGAGACGAGGGACCGAAGGCCAGGGAGAGCATGGAGCGGGTGAACGGCATCGGCACAGGAATCGGGCTGACAGCCATGGTCGCGGCCGTGCTCGCCGCCTGTGGCCACGCGCCGCCGGCGCCCGATTCGGCCGACCAGGGGGAGGAGCGTCGGCTGGCGGGGGCCAACGGGTGGCTCCTGGGAAGCTCGCTGGGAATCGGCCCCGCCCTTCCGGTGGTGTTCATGCACGGCGCGGGTGGCAACCACCGCCTGTTCGACCCGCAGCTCGCCGAGTTCCGGGGCGGTCGGAGGGTCGTGGCGTTCGACCAGCGCGGCTGCGGCGGGAGTGCGGATGCGCCGGGCGGCAACTACGATCTCGACACGCGGGTGCGCGACCTCGGGGCCGTGCTCGACGCCATCCAGCTGGACCCGGTGGTGCTCGTGGGCCACGGCACGGGCGCGCAGGTGGTGGCCCGCTATGCCGAGCAGAACCCGTCCCGGGTGCGGGGGCTGGTGCTGGTCAACCCGGTGAGCGGCAACGCGGATGCCGGACGGATCGCCGGCCTCCCCGAGCCAGAGTTCCGGCCTGCCGTCGAGCGCTGGCTGGGAGTCCTCCTCGAGGGCGCCAGTCCGGAGGCGCGGCAACGGGTCCTCGCCTCGGTCGGGGTGGCCCGCGTCCCGGCGATGCGGTCGATGCTGGCCGACGCCGCCGGGACGGAACTGCCGGCCATGCTGGCCTCCTACCCGGGTCCGGTCCTCGTCCTCGCCGCTCCGGACGAGCCGGTGCCCGGCCCGCTCCGCCCGGGGATCGAGGTCCGCCGGCTCTCTGGCGGGAGCCACTGGGCGCCACCGGATGAACCGGACGAGGTGAATGCGCAGCTCAGGGAATTCTTCCACCCCCTCGACGCCGCGGCAGGCCGGCGCCGCCGGTCCGGCTGAGACTTGGGGAGGCCGCCCTTGGGCGCGAGACGATGCTCAGGCCTGGAGAGGCGTGGCATTCTTCGCCCCCGGTCCCGAGGTCAAGCTGAACCGCAGCGGGAACGGGGACACGGACGGAACCGCCGGCGGGAGGAGGCTCTGGCACAATGGCCACGATGAGCGGCCTCCCCGCCCTGCTGCTGAGTGTCAGCCTGGCCGCCGCGGCCGGCGAGCCCCCTCGGGGCCCGACGCTGGATGTGGCGAACCGCAAGGTGTTCACCTTCCGCGCCACCGTCGCCGGAAGCTCACCGGCGGAGCGGCTGGCCAGTGCCCAGGCCCGGCTCGAGCAGCTCCCCACCCGAGGTCCCCCGGAGCAGGTCGAGATCCGTCCGGTCCAGCTCGGCTCCGAGAAGGGCACCGCGGTGCTGGTTGCTTCCCGCCTGCTCTTCACCGTCGCGGAGGGCGACGTCGACCTGCAAGGCGGAGAGACGACCGAGGGCATGGCGCGACAGGCCGCGCAGGTGCTCACCGAGGCACTGGCAGCCGAGCGCGAGCAGCGCTCCCTGCGGCTCCTGGTGCGTTCGCTGCTCCTGAGCTTGGCGAGCTCGGTCATCGCCGCCGGGACCCTCTGGCTCTTCGTCCGCGCCCGGCGCGCGGCCGACCTCGGCGTGGCCCGCATCAGCCGGCGCGAGGGCTTCAGGCTCTGGGACGTCGACTTCGGCCCGATCATCCGCTCTTCGCTCCGGGCACTGCTGTTCGTCTTCTTCTGGACCCTGGCGCTGACCGTCATCGAGGTCTGGCTCACCTACGTCCTGTCGCTGTTCCCCCTCACCCGGCCCTGGTCCGACGCGCTCCTCGGCAGCGTCCTGGGTCTCCTGGCCCGGCTCGGGCGCGCGCTGCTGGGGGGAATCCCCGACCTGCTGACCGCACTCGTCATCCTTCTCATCGGCCGGGCGGTCGCCGGCTTCGTCTCCAGCGCCGTCCACCGGGTCGAGGAGAAAAGCGCGGTGCTTCCCTGGGTCCATCCCGAGACCGCGGGGGCGACCCGCCGGCTCCTGGTGGGGACGGTCTGGCTGGTGACCATCGCAGCGGCCTACCCGTACCTGCCGGGCTCCGGCTCGGAGGCCTTCAAGGCCCTGAGCCTGGTGGTGGGCCTGGGCCTTTCCCTCGGCTCCACGGGGATCGTCGCCCAGGCGATGAGCGGGCTGGTGGTCATCTACTCGCGGGCGCTCTCCCGAGGCGACTGCGTGCGGATCGGGGACATCGAGGGCGTGGTGACCGAGGTGCACCTTCTCTCCACCCGGCTCCTCACCATCGAGGGCGAGGAGGTCACCATCCCGAACACGGTGGTGGTGAATGGGCCGGTGAAGAACTTCGGCCGGGCGAGCAAGGGCCAGGGAGCGCTCGTCTCGGCACGGGTGGGCATCGGCTACGATGCTCCCTGGCGAAAGGTGCACGCCCTTCTGCTCGATGCCGCGAGGGAGACGCCGGGTCTGCGTCCCGAGCCCGCGCCGTACGTTCTCCAGCGCGCCCTCCACGATTTCTACGTCCAGTACGAGCTGATCGCCTCGGTGGAGAACCCGGTCGATCGGCCTCTCGTCGCCTCGGCGCTGCATGCCCGCATTCAGGACGGATTCAACACCGCGGGGATCCAGATCATGTCCCCCCACTTCGCGCTCCAGCCCCGAGCCCCGGTGCTGGGAGAGGGGCCGCCCGCCGCTCCGGGTGAGTCGGGGCGGGTCGATCGCCCGGCGGCTGCCGGCGTGCATGCCCGCTGACGACCTCCACTCAGCGGCGGGCGATCCTCATCGCCCGTTCCCGTAAGTCCGGAGAGAGGAGGAGCTCCTCGCTGAGATAGCCGTTCACCTGGATCATCCGGGCGATCCCGCCGGTCCAGCCGGTCTGATGGCTCGCGCCGATCCCCGCGCCGTTGTCCCCGTGGAAGTACTCGTAGAACAGGATGTGGTCGCGCCAGTGCGGATCAGTCTGGAACTTCTCTGATCCGCCGTATACCGGGCGGTGTCCCGATCCGTCCCGGGTGAAGGTCCGGATCAGCCGTTCGGCCAGCTCACGCGACACCTCGAACAGCGTCATCTCCCGACCGGATCCGGTGGGGCACTCGATCTTGAATCGGTCGCCGTAATAGGCAGCGAGCCGGACCAGCGCGGTCCAGAGCAGAAAGTTCACCGGCATCCACACCGGCCCTCGCCAGTTGGAGTTCCCGCCGAACATCCCGCTGTCCGAATCGCCGGGGACGTAACCCACGCGGAATTCCTTCCCTCCGTGGTGGAACACGTAGGGGTGTTCCAGGTGATGGCGGGACAGGGCGCGGATGCCGTGGGGCCCGAGGAACTCTCGCTCGTCGAGCATCCGGGTCAGGATCCGCCGGAGCTTCTTCTCGTCGACGATGGAGACCATCCGCCGCCCGTGAACACCGGGCTCGGCCGGCATGTGGACGTTCGCCACGAGATCGGGGTGGCGAAGGAGGAACTCTCGCGCGTTCTTCCGGAAACTGGGGAGCCGCTCGGCGATGTCCTCGTCGAAGACGGCCACCGCCGCCAGTGGGAGCAGGCCGACCATCGACCGGACCTTGAGCCGCATCGCCTGCCCGTCCGGCAGCCGGAGGACGTCGTAGAAGAACCCATCCTCCTCGTCCCACATGTCGTCCTGGTTTTCCCCCAGCCGGTCCATCGCGGCGGAGATCCAGATGGTGTGCTCGAAGAACTTGGTGACGAACTCCTCGTAGGCCGGGTTGTGCAGCGCCAGTTCCACCGCGATGCGCAGCATCTGCTGGCTGAAGAAGGCCATCCAGGCCGTGCCATCGGCCTGCTCCAGGCAGCCCCCGGTGGGCAGCGGTGAGCTCCGGTCGAAGACGCCGATGTTGTCCAGCCCCAGGAATCCACCCTCGAAGACGTTGTTCCCGGTGCGGTCCTTGCGGTTCACCCACCAGGTGAAGTTCACCAGCAGCTTGGAGAAGACGTAGGTCAGAAAATCGATGTCGCCCTTCCCGTGGCGCTCCTTGTCGATGAGGTAGACCTGCATCGTCGCGTAGGCATGGACCGGGGGGTTCACGTCGCCGAAATTCCACTCGTACGCCGGCATCTGCCCGTTGGGGTGCAGGTAGTCGCTCCGTAGCATCAGGTCGAGCTGCGACTTGGCGAAGTCCACGTCGACCATCGCCAGCGGCAACATGTGGAACGCCAGGTCCCACGCCGCGTACCAGGGGTACTCCCACTTGTCGGGCATGGAGATGATGTCGTCGTTGATCATGTGGAACCACTCGGCGTTCCGCACCCGCTGGCGCATCCAGGGCGGCGTCTCCGGTCCCACTCGGTGCTCCTTGAGCCAGGTGGACAGGTCGTAGTGGAAGTACTGCTTGCTCCAGAGCATCCCGGCGAGCGCCTGGCGCATCACCCGCGCCCGGTCAGGGTCCGCCTTCACCGCCGGCGGGGTGATTCCGTCGTAGAAGGCGTCGGCCTCTTCCCGTCGCTGCTGGAGGATCCGCTCATGGTCGGCGAAGGGAGCCGGCGTCACCGCGGGCGAGCTCCGGGTGAGCCGGAGGCGCACGGTTTGGGTCTGGCCCGGCCCCACCGTGAGCACCAGGTGCGGTGCGGCCTTGGTTCCCCGCTGAGCCGGATTCACCGCCTCCCGGCGGTTGTGCACTACCCGCTCGCCGATACCGTCCTTCACGTAAAGCGAGGGATTGGGCTGGCCCCACAGACGCTGCGCATTACTCTCGTTCTCGGTGAAGAGCAGGTCGGGCTTGCCCTCGCAGTAGAGGAAGTGGTCGGGAAGCGCGTCACCGGTGAGCGAGACCGTGTGGTGCGCAGCGATGGCGGTTGCCTCCGGATGCTCGACCCGCTCCAGCATCGGCTTGCCGCCCCCGCCGCCCCAGGACCAGGTGTTCCGGAACCACAGCGTGGGGAGCACGTGGAGGCTCGCCGCCTCGGGGCCGCGATTGACGACGTCGATGCGGACCAGGACGTCCTCCGGCCCGGCCTTGGCGTACTCGACGAACACGTCGAAGTACCGGTCCTCGGCGAAGACACCGGTGTCCAGCAGCTCGTACTCCAGCTCGTGCTTCCCCCGGGACGCGTTGGTCCGGACCAGGTCCTCGTAGGGGAACCGGCGCTGCGGGTACTTGTACAGGTACTTCATGTACGAGTGGGTCGGCGTGCTGTCGAGATAGAAGTAGTACTCCTTCACGTCCTCGCCGTGGTTTCCCTCGCTGTTGGTCAGCCCGAACAGCCGCTCCTTGAGGATGGAGTCGCGCCCGTTCCAGAGCGCGAGCGCGAAGCACAGTCGCTGCTTTCCGTCGCAGATGCCGGCCAGCCCCTCCTCGCCCCAGCGGTAGGCGCGAGAGCGGGCCTGGTCGTGGGTGAAGTAGGCCCAGGCGTTCCCGTCCTCGCTGTAGTCCTCGCGCACCGTGCCCCACTGTCGCTCGCTGAGGTACGGGCCCCACTGCTTCCAGTCGGCCTTGCCGGCATGGCTCTCGTCGAGTCGCGCCTGCTCCGGATTCGCGCGCTTCTGGTCGGACATGGCTTCCTCCCGGGAGCCCGCACCGGTTGCTCGGGCGGATCAGAGGAACAGACCCATCAGAGGAACAGACCTTGCCCGGCGTCCATCACCTTGCCGTGAGACTTTCGTCCCACGCCGTGGGGAAGCCCGGGGGTCGGCGACCGGGCTCAGAACGCCTCGCCGGCGCCGAAGTAGAAACCGATGGTCTTCTGGGCCACCGTCAGGTCGAGGGTGATGTTGGTCCGCGACTGCCGGTTCTGCATGATCCGCAACCCCACTCCGCCGGCGACGCGTGGGTGCTCGAAGAGCGACTCGCCTGGCTCCGTGTAGCCCATGAGGTTCACCGCGGGCCGGGTGAAGGTGGACAGGTTGGCGAACACCACGCCGCCGAGTAGCCCGTTGTCGGTGATGCGAAAGCGCCACTCGGCCTCCGCGTAAACCTCCGCAGTTCCACGGAAGCGCCCCTGCACCCATCCCCGGCCGGTACGGTTCTTCTGGTCCCAGCCGATCGAGGGCAACGCCAGATAGGGCAGCGCCCCGCTCACCTGCCCCTGGGCCATCACCCAGAAGGCGAGCACGTTTCTCGGCACCGCCGCGGACAGCGAGAGGTACGCCCGGAGCTCTGCGCTGATGAGCGAGCTGTCCTTGCTGCTCCCGAACCAGGTCGGGTTCCACTGATACGAGAGGCTCGCGTACGCCCCGCGGTACGCGTTGATGGTGGAGTCGCGGGTGTCGTAGAGGACGTTCAGGCTCAGCCCGCTGGTGTTGTAGGCCTTGGTCCCGAAGCCCTCGACGGCGCTGTAGGCGTAATGGCTGGTGACCACCGGAGGGCTGGCCGACAGGTCGAGCCTCTGGTCCACGATGGCGTAGTAGCGATCGAAGCTCAGCCCCGGGCCGATGTAGAGAGCGCCCCAGACGTTCCGGAGGGCGTTCTGCCGGAAGCGGAGCAGGTTCATGTCCATGTGCTGCGCGCCCTCGACCTCGGCGGTCGTGCCGATCCCGTTGAGGGTGAAGCCCTGGCTCACCGGGCTGTGCCCCGTCCCCAGTCCGAAGGTGTCCTGGTTGAAGATCATGAAACGCCAGTCACCCTGGAACTCCCAGGTGTTCCGGCCGGTCATGATGGTGCTGTTGATCTGGGTGATGAACTGGTTCTTGGTGGTGTACAGCACCATCGCCTGAACGCTGGAGATGGTGGTGTCCTCGGGATCTCCGAGGTACATGCCGAAGATGCCGACGCCGCCGAAGAGAAACCCGACGGTCGGGTTGTAGGCGAACGCCGGGAGCACCGCGAGCAACGGCTCGAAGGCTTTCGGGGGAGCCTGCTTCTTCTCCGACAGGCCCACGGCGATGAACAGGTCGGTCTCGTCCCGGTAGGGCTCGCACCGTCCGGTTTGGCAGACAGAGCCGCTTCCGAGACGCTTGCGGCACTGCTCACTGTCCTCGCAGGTGACCGGCTCCTCCTCGGCTGCAGTCGCCGCTGGCGCGGCCAGGAGGGCCACGGCGAGGCCGATCTCCCCGATGCTTCCAAGGTGCCGCCGCATGCTTGACCGTCCGCTCCGGGCGCGTGCAGCGAACGGCAGCGACCCGTTTGAATGCGACCCCCATCGCATCCGTATCGCAACGGCATCCGTGGGGAATCGTTGGACCTTGGTCTCATTGTCGGTCTATGGGGCGGCTGAGACCCTGCCCGCTTCGAGGGGAGAGGAGGCCCCAGAAACCCATGTCCCCCGTCGGGAAAACCCTGGCAGTACCCATCTTCGGGCTCGGACTGCTGCTCGCTGCCTGTCATCCCTCGGGCGCCGAGTTCATCTCCGATCTCGACACGGTGGCGACGACGCACGATGGCACCTTCGATTTCGCGAGCCAGAACACCTACTCGCTCCCGGACCGCGTCGTCTTCATCACCGACTCCGATCCGGGGGGGAACCCGGACCGGCTTCCTCCAGACCTCGAGCAGCTCATCCTCGGCACCATCGACAACGAGATGAGCGCGCTGGGTTACCAGAAGGTCGACATCGGGCAGAACCCGGACCTCACGATGACGGTCGGCGCCCTGAAGGTGACCAACGTCAGCTACTACTACGGTTACTGGTGCGGCTACTGGAGCTGGTACTACCCCTGTTATCCCTATTACCCGCCGGTCGTTGGCGTGAGCACCTACACCGTCGGCTCGCTGATCATCGACATGGCTCCGAACGGAACGGCCGCCGGGAATCAGTACCGGGGCGTGTGGACCGCGGTCATCCGCGGCATCCAGACCGGGAGCAACAGCACCGACAGGACCCGTCTGGTGAACGGGATCTCGCAGGCCTTCATCCAGTCGGATTACCTGGGCAAGCCATGAGCTCCTACCGGAAACTGATTCCTCTCGCCGCGCTGGTCACCCTGCTGGTCGGTCCGGCTGCACGGGCAGACATCCCGCCGAGCTTGGTGGCCGTCACCTACCAGTTCTCGATCCCCATCGGAGAGACCTTCAAGTACACCCCACCGGTCAGCTGGCGGGGAATTGGCCTCGATGTCGCCACCTTCATCCGGAGGGATCTCGCGGTCGGCCTCGCCTTCGGGTGGAACGTGTTCTTCGAGAACACCACCTCGACCATTACCGTCCGCAACACGCAGATCACCGGCAACCAGGACCGGGCCCTCAACGTCTGGCCGACCCTGGTGAACATCAGGTGGTTCCCGAAGATCTCCTCCAACCGGGACATCCAGCCGTACATCGGGGCCAACGCCGGCGGTTACATCATCGAGCGGTACCTGGCGGTCGGCCTCACCGCATCCCAGGAGACGCACTACCACCTCGGGCTCGCGCCCGAGATCGGCGTCTTCATCCAGAATCCCGTCGGAGCGGTTGTCCTCAACGCTCGCTACAACATGGCCTTCGCCGCGGGAGGAGTTCCGTTCCAGCAGTTCCTCAGCATCAACCTCGGCTACGCCTGGGAGAGATGACATGCGCACCATGAATCGTTGGATCACTCTCGGAATTGGATGCCTCGCGCTCGGCGCCCTGGCCCAGGCACCCGCACCGGCGCCAGCACCGGCACCCGCGCCGGCGGCGCCGGCGGGGGCACCGGGACCGACGCAGGACGCGGCGGCCTCGCTGCTCAAGGTCTACGTGTTCCCCGCGAACAACCAGACCCCGGATCAGCAGGGGAAGGACAGCAACGACTGCTACGCCTGGGCGAAGCAGCAGACCGGCGTCGACCCCACCAACCCCACCGTTCCCCAGAAGGCCGACACCAGCCAGACCGGCAAGGGTGCCGCGGTCAAGGGCGCGGCGAAGGGTGCAGCTGCGGGTGCAGCCATCGGCGCCATCGCCGGTGATACCGGGAAGGGCGCAGCGATCGGCGCAACGGCAGGCGGGATGGGCGGTGCCAGTGCCAAGCGTCAGGGGAAGAAGCAAGCCGAGGCCCAAGCCCAGCAGCAGCAGCAGGCCGCGGTGAACCAGCAGATCGACGCCTTCAAGAAGGCGTACACCGCGTGCATGGAAGGAAAGAAGTACACGGTGAAGTGACCGCGGGTATGGTGCGGCGTCGTCGCACGCAGCGCACGGGAGCACCGCACATGAACCGACGAGGAGCCCTTCGCTGGGCCGCCATTGGCTGTCTGCTCGCCGTCTCCGCACCGCGGGCCGAGGAGGAGGCCAAGCCCAAGCGGGTGGACATCAAGAACCTCAGCTGCGAGGACTTCCTGGCGCTCCCCGCAGACGTGCAGCCAGTCGTGGTCGCCTGGGTGCACGGCTACACACGCGCCGGCGGCGAGAACTGGGTCTTTCAGGCTGGGGAAGGCAAGACCTTCATCGCCTCGGTCGAGGAGAAGTGCACCAAGTCCCCGAAGGCGAGCTTCCGCTACCAGGTGCTGGAGACGGCCAAGGAACGACAGGCGGCGGCGAGGGCGAAGGCGGCCAAGAAGTAACGAGCTGGGCGAGGCTCGAAAAGTGCGGAGCGGGATCCGGCCGGCGTCCCGCTCCTCCCGTTCTTGCTCAGGGATTCGTCCGCCCGAACTTCGAACGGGCCGCCTTCTGGCGGATCCGCTCCACTTCCTTGGGGTCCACGTTCTTCCGGACCAGCGTCTGCACCGCGTAGCGGACCTGGTGGTACTCGTCCGCGCAGCCCTCGGCCCGGTCGTCCGGGAGCTTTCCCAGCTCCTTGGCGAACGCATAGCGCTTGGGGTCGGAGCCCCAGGCGAGGCAGAGCACGTTGTAGAAGCGCTGGCGGTCGAGCCCGTGCACGTCGGCGAAGTCGTCCTCGCCGGGCTTCCGCGCAGAAGAGTCGGTGTCGTACATGAAGGCCGCTGCGCGGAGCATGCGCTCGGCAAAGTCGCCGCCGAGTTGCGTCGCGGCGTAGGCAGCGACCTGGTCGGCGGCATCCTCCTCCCTCCCCAGCACCGGGACCGCCAGAACGGCGAACACCGCGTGGGCGGTCTCGTGGAGCACGATGAACAGGAACGGTCCGACCACCGCCTGCTCCGGGGTCAGGTTGAACTTGCCCGACGTTCCGGCGGACTTCACGAAGTCGCGCACCAGCTCGTAGCAGAAGGTGATCACGTCGGTCTGCGGGTCGTACCAGGCGTTCGACTCGCCGCAGCTCTCCGCCTTCAGGGTCAGCGTCCGGGGAAGCTTGAGGGCAGAGAGCATCTCCGCAGCGCCCTCGAGGACTCTCCGCTCCTTCATCTTGGCCGCGAGCGGCGCGAGCTCCGGCTTGGTGGTGTCCTGGTAGGCCACCCGGAAGGCGTGCGTCTTCGCCGGAGCGGCACTCCCCGCGCCGAGCAGCGCGCCGAGCAGGAACGCCGGAACTGTGGTCGTCACCATGGGCTCTTCCTTACCACCCGGCCAGGCACCTCAGGCGTGGGGTGCCGAGGCGCTCTCCAGCGCGCGCGACACCGCCTGTACCAGGAGCGTGGGCTCGAAGGGCTTCTGCAGGCACGGGACGTCCCCCAGCCCCCGGCGGCGGAGCATCTGCGGCGCGTCGATCCGGCCGGTGACGAAGATGGCCGGAAGCGCTACGTGGTCGGCGCGCAGGCGCTCCACCAGGTCGGGGCCGCTCATCCCGGGGAGCATCACGTCGACGACCAGACAACCCGGTCGCGTGTCCGGCAACGCGTGGAGGAGCTCCTCGGCGGTGGAGAACGAGGCGACGCGGAGGCCGTGGCCACGCAGGATGCGGGTCAGCGCGCGGCGGGCGGCCGCGTCATCCTCGATCACCGCGACCATGGTCTCCGGCGAGGAACGCGAGGAGACGGTCCGACCCGCGGACATCCCGGCCCTCCGTCCAAGGTTCGGCCCACCCTAGGGAAATTTTCCCGGGTCCTGCTATACGACGTTGGTCTCATCTCCGCTGCGGGGTGCGAGTCGTCGGATGCCAGCATCGAAGATCGCCTTCGACCAGCCCGAGCTCTTCGAGCAGCAGCTCGCCGAGCTTTCCGCGACTTTCGTTGCTCTCCCGGCGGAACAGGTCGACCAGCAGATCGACTGGGGCTTGCAGCTGATGCTGGAGGCCATGGGGATGGACCGGAGCAGCGTGGCCGAGCTCTCCTCCGACGGTCAGCGCTTCGAGGTGACCCACACCCGGGTGCGGGGTGCCACCCCACCCCTCGTGACCGGGAACCTGGCGGAGCTGCTGCCCTGGTACTCCGAGATCCTCCGCAAGGGTGAGGTGCTCCGGTTCGACCGCCTTCCGGATCAGCTTCCTCCGGAGGCGGTGGCCGAGCGGCAGTACGTGACCAGCATCGGGCTCCGGTCCCAGCTCACCATTCCCTTCCGGGTCGGTGAACGCGTCATCGGGGCCATCGGGTTCGCCTCCTTCGGGCGCGAGGTGCAGTGGTCGCCCCGGCTGGTTCGCTCCGTCCGGCTGATCGGAGAGGTGTTCGCCAACGCCCTCGCGCGGAAGCACGCGGCGCACGAGCAGCTCCAGCTCCGGGAGCAGCTGGCACACAGCGCGCGGGTGAACGCGATGGGCGAGGTGGTCGCCTCCATCGCCCACGAGGTCAACCAGCCACTGTTCGCCATCGTCAGCAACGCTCGCGCGGCCGGCGCGCTGCTCTCCCGGGGAGAGCCCGACCTCGCGGAGATGGGCGCGGCGCTGGAGGACATCGTCCAGGACGCCAACCGGGCCAGCGCGGTCATCTCCCGGGTGCGTTCCTTCCTCCAGCGGAAGCCCACCGAGCACCTTCCGGTGGACCTGAACGGGGTCGTGGATACCGTGCGGACCTTCCTCGGCCCGGAGCTGGCACGCCGCCGGGTGACCCTCGAGCTTCAGCTGGAGAGCGAGCTGCCCCCCGTGCTCGGAGACGGAGTTCAGCTGCAACAGGTGCTGATGAATCTCCTGATGAACGGGATGGAGGCGATGGAGCGCGTGGACCCGAAGCAGCGAGTCGTCCGGGTGACGACCGTGGCCGAGCGCAGGGGACCGATCCGCCTCGAGGTCTTCGACGCAGGGCCGGGGCTGGATCCGGACGCCCGGGCACGCCTCTTCGAGCCCTTCTTCACCACCAAGGCGAACGGCCTGGGGATGGGGCTCGCGCTTTGCCGCTCCATCGTCGAGGCGCACGGGGGCCGCATCCAGCCGCTCGAGCGACCCGGAGCAGGGACCACCTTCCAGGTCTCCTTCCCGGCCCGGAATCGCTGACCCCGATCTTCGCGCAGAACTTGCGGGTCACCGCGCATCCCCGGCTGGACCACCCCATGGCCTGGCCGGGCAGAGCTGAAACGCCCGACCGGGCCCGCGGGAAGCGACTCCCTCCCGCGGGCCGGTCGGCCCCCTCCTGCTGCCTACTTCGCCGGCGCCGGCGCCTTCGGCTTGCCCTTCTTCGGAGCCTTCGGCCCGGCGGGCTGGACCGAGAGGGCCAGCGCCTCGGAGTACTTGGCGGTGATGGTGTCACCAACTTTCACGTTCTGCCAGCGCTCCGGGTGCTGCATCTTCACCTCGACGGTGTTGCCCCCCGAGCCCTTGATGGTGGCGACCTTCTTGTCCATGTCGACCGCCTCCACCGTGCCGTTGAGGGTCACGGTGCGGGCGATGACGCCCTCGGGCTTCTTTCCCGCCTCCGAGCGATCGGTGGCCATGGCCTCGGTGGGCTGCGGCAGCGGCTTCGTGGGATCGGACTCGTTCACCTCGACCGCCAGCGCCTCCTGGTACTGGACGATGACCTCGTCGCCGACTTTCACCTGTGGAAGGTTCCGGGCCTGCTTGCTTGCCACGAACTCGTGGTCCTTTCCGTCGGGCGTGGTCAGGACCACGTGACGGGTCGGCACGTCGATGGACTTCACCGTGGCCTTGACCGTCTTGACGTCCTTCTTGCTGTAGGTGGCCTTCGGCTTCTTGGCCGGGGCCTCCTGGGCCATGGCTGGAACCGCGAGAGCCAGGGCGGCGACGACTGCTGAGCTCAACAGACGCATCGATGATCTCCTTCCATGAGTGCTACTGCGGCGGAGCCGCCTTGGGTTCGACGGGAGCCGGCGTCGGGGGCGGCGGGAGCTGCCAGCCTCCCCCGAGCGCACGGTACAGGTTGACGAAGGCCGTGGTCCGCTGTGCCCTGACCGCGGCGAGATTCAGCTCGGCCGGAAAGAGGAGGTTCTGCGTCGTGGTCACCTCGAGGTAGCTGGAGACGCCTCCGTAGAACCGATCCACCGCCAGGCCAACGGCCTCGGTGAGATTGGTGACCTCCTCCTCCCGCTGCTGGACGACGCCGTCAAGTCGCTTCACGTCGTCCAGCGCGTCGGCCACCTCCCGGAAGGCGGTCAGCACGGTCGACTCGTAGGCGTTCTTGGCCGCTTCCCACTGGGCGGAGGCGGCCTCGGCCTGCCCGTGCAGGGCGTCTCCCTGGAGGATGGGGGCGAGCCAGTTGACGCTCCCGCCTGCGCTCCAGACGAAGGACTTCGAGGGATTGAAGAGCTGGGTGAGGTCGGGACTGGCGAAGCCCGCCAGGGCGGTGAGACTGAAGCGGGGGAAGAAGTCCGCCTTGGCCACGCCGATCTGCGCGTTGGCGGAGACCAGCTGCTGCTCGACCGAGAGGACGTCCGGCCGGCGCTCGATCAGGGTGGAGGGAAGGCCGGCCGGGACGTTGCCGATGGATTGCAGTCCCGGGGCGGTCTTCGACCGGGCGATGGGGCCCGGGAGGCGGCCCAGCAGCAGCGAGAGCAGATTCTCCTGCCGGACGATGAGGCGCTCGGTGTCCAGCGCCACTGCCTGGGCATCGTTCAGCTGTGCGCGACCAGTGGTGACCGGGAGCTTGTTCCCCGCGCCTCCGCTGAGCCGGTCGGTGTACAGCTGCAGGGTGCGCTGGTAGTTCTTGACCGTGCGTTGGGCCACGTCCAGCTGCGCATCGAGTTGCCGGAGCTGGACGTAGGCCGACGCCACGTCGGCCACCAAGCTCACCGTGGCCGCGCGCCGGCCCTGCTCGGTGGCCAGGTACTGCGCCACCGCCGCCTCCGTCCCGCGGCGGATGCGCCCCCAGACGTCGATCTCCCAGGAGAGCTGGGCGTCCACCGAGAACACCGCGCCCGAGCGGGGGTCCTCGCTGGGGAAGCTCAAATTCCCCCGGCCGTAACCCGCGCTGGCGTTGGCGCCCACCGCGGGGAGGATCTGCGCCTTCTGGATCCGCGCCACCGCCCGCGCCTGCTCCACCCGGGCGATGGCCACGCGGAGATCGCGGTTGTTCTGGACCGCCTCGCCGAGGAGGTTGAGAAGCTCAGGGTCCTTGAACACCGACCACCAGGGCAGGTCGGCGATGGTCGCCGCATCCTGCCCCGGCGCGGCGTCTCGGTACTCGGTCGGCGTGGGCACCACCGGACGCTGATAGTCCGGCCCCATGAGGCAGCCGGTGGAGGCGACCGCGAGGGCGAGAACCGCCAGCGCTCTCCTCACGACTTGCCCTCGGCGACCGCGCCGGCACCGGGTGCCGCGTGGGCCACCGTGGGTGCCGTCGTGGCCCCGCCCTTTCCTCCCGCGAGCTTCTCCACCACCACGTAGAGCACCGGGACGATGAAGACCCCCAGCAGGGTGACCAGGCTCATGCCGGCGATGACCGCCGTTCCCAGGATTCGCCGCGAGGCGGCGCCGGCGCCCGAGGCTGTCCAGAGCGGGACACAGCCGAGGATGAAGGCGAAGGAGGTCATGAGGATCGGCCGGAGCCGCAGCCTCGCGCCCTCCAGCGCTGCCGTGACCAGGTCCTTCCCCTCCTGCTCGTGCTGCATCTTGGCGAACTCGACGATCAAGATCGCGTTCTTCGCCGCCAGGCCGATGAGCATCACCAGGCCGATCTGCCCGTACACGTCGAAGTCGAAGCGTCTGGCGATCAACCCGGCGAACGCCCCGAGCACGGCGATGGGAGTGCTGAGGAGCACGCTGAACGGCAGCGACCAGCTCTCGTACAGCGCGGCGAGGATCAGGAAGACGAACACCAGGGCCAGCCCGAACACCGCCAGCGTCCCTCCCTCCGAGGCCTTCTCCTGGTAGGAGAGGTTGGTCCAGGCGTAGCCCATCTCCGATGGCTGCGTCTGGGCGAACACCTCCTCGAAGGCCTTCAGCGCCTGGCCAGAGCTGAAGCCTGGAGCGACCGTGCCCAGCAGCTCGGCCGATCGGAAGAGGTTGAAGCGAACGGTGTACTCGGGGCCGCTCACGTTCTTGACCGTCACCAGCGTGGCGAGCGGGACCATCTCCCCGGTCGAGTTCCGGACGTAAAAGCGCTTGATGTCGTCTGCATTCACTCGCGCCTGGCCCTCGGCCTGGAGGTAGACCTTCCACTGCCGCCCGAAGCGGGTGAAGTCGTTGAGGTAGCTCCCGCCCAGGAACGCCTGCATTGCCCCGTAGACGTCGGTCAGTGCGACGCCCTGCTTCAGCACCTTGTCCTTGTCCACCTCGACGAAGATCTGCGGCACTGCCGGCGAAAAGTTGGCGGTCACCGCCTGGAACTCGGGACGTTTCCGGGCCGCGGCGAGGAACTTGTTCACGTTCTGGGCCAGGAACTCGACCGTCTTACCGGAGCGGTCCTGGAGCATCATGTTCGCTCCCCCCGCCGTCCCGATGCCGGGAATGGCCGGGGGCTGGAAGGCGAAGACCCGTGCCTCGGGCAGCTTGGAGAACGCGATGTTGAGCGCCCGGACGATGCCGGAAGCCGACTCGTTCTCGTGCTTCCGCTCCGCCCACTCGTGGAAGGCGATGAACACCGTGCCCAGGTAGCTGGAAGCGGTGTTGGTCAGGATGTTGTAGCCGCTGACGACGGTGTAGCTCCGGATCCCCGGAGTCTTGGCGAGGATCTCCTCCACCTTCTTCCCCACCTCCCGGGTTCGCTGCAGAGACGCCGCGTCGGGCAGCTGGATCGCCGCCAGCGCATAGCCCTGATCCTCGGTGGGAACGAACCCCGTGGGAATGCGGGAGCCGGTGAAGCCCGCGAGTAGCGCCACCGCCCCGAGCAGGCCCAGCGAGAGCACCGTCTTCCGGATCAGCCCGGCGCTGATCTTCACGTAACCCCCGGTCATCCGGTCGAACCGGGTGTTGAACCACTTGCCGAACCGGGCCATCAGCCCCTTCTGCCCATGCTTCGACCGGAGGAGCATCGCCGAGAGCGCCGGGCTCAGGGTCAGAGCGTTGAAGGCGGAGATCAGCACCGAGATGGCAATGGTCAGGGCGAACTGTTGGTAGAGCCGGCCGGTGATTCCTGGAATGAAGGCCACCGGGATGAACACCGCGGAGAGCACCAGCGCGATCCCGATCACCGGGGCGGTGACCTCCTGCATGGCTTTCAGCGTCGCGTCCCGCGGTGAGAGCCCCTTCTCGATGTGGTGCTCCACCGCCTCGACCACCACGATTGCGTCATCGACCACCAGGCCGATGGCCAGGATGAGACCGAAGAGCGAGAGGGTGTTCAGCGAGAACCCCAGCATCGGGAAGACGGCGAAGGTCCCCACGAGCGAGACCGGCACCGCGAGCAGGGGTATCAGGGTGGCCCGCCAGCTCTGGAGGAAGATGAAGACCACCAGGATGACCAGCACCATCGCCTCGACCAGCGTCTTCACGATCTCGTGCATCCCCTCGACGATGGGGAGCGTCGTGTCCAGCGCCACCTCGTACTCGAGCCCCTGGGGGAAGCTCTTCCGCACCTCCGCCATCGTGCCCTTGATCCCCTCGCCCACCGTGAGGGCGTTCGAGCCGGGGGTCTGGAAGATGGCGATCACCCCACCCGGCTTCCCGTTGTACCGACCCTCCTGCTGGTAGTTGAGGGACCCGAGCTCGATCCGCGCCACGTCCTTGAGCCGGACCTGCGAGCCGTCGGGGTTGGCCCGCACCACGATCTCGCCGAACTCCTCCGGGGTCACCAGCCGCCCCTGGGCCCGCACCGCGTAGGTGAACTGCTGGCCGCCGGGAGCGGGCTCGGCTCCGATCTGACCGGACGGATTCACCACGTTCTGCGCCCGGACCGCGTTCTGGACCTCGGCGACGGTGATGTTGAAGCGGGTGAGGGTGTCCGGGTTCACCCAGATCCGCATCGCGTAGTCCGAGGAGCCGAAGAGGACCACGTCGCCCACGCCGGGCACCCGCTTGAGCGCGTCGATGATGTTGATGGTCGCATAGTTCCCGAGGAACCGGGCGTCGTAGCGATTGTCTGGGGAGAAGAGGGAGACGATGATCAGCGGGAAGGGCAGCTTCTTCTTGACCGTCACTCCGTAGTCCTTCACCGCCTGGGGAAGGACCGCCTGGGCCTGGCTGTAGCGGTTCTGGACCAGGACGTTGTCGATGTCGACGTTGGTCCCCAGGGCGAAGGTGACGGTCATGGTGAGCGTCCCGTCGTTCCCGTTGGTGGATTGCAGATAGAGCATGTTGTCCACGCCGTTCATCTGCTGCTCGATCGGCGTGGCCACCGACTGCTCGACGGTGAGAGCGTCGGCGCCGGTATAGGTGGTCGTCAGCTGGATCTGCGGCGGGACGATCTCCGGAAACTGGGCAATCGGCAGACGCAGCGCGGCCACCGCCCCACCGATCACCATGAGGATCGAGATGACGATGGCGACGATGGGACGACGAACGAAGAAGGCGGAGATCACCGCTCAGCCCCCCGCGTCCGCTGCCCCGGAGCCGCCCTGGGTGCCGGCCGCCGAGGGATCCGGCTGAGCGACCACCTTCTGGCCGTCCGAGACCTTCTGCGCGCCCTCGGTGATCACCCGCTCACCGGCGTTGATTCCCTTGGTGATCGCCCAGAGCTTGCCGGCTCGCGGGCCCACCTCGACGGTCCGGATCTGCACCGTGTCCTCGGGGGTGAGCACCGCGACCGTGAACGTGCCCTGGAGCTCCTTCACCGCGTTCTCGGGCACGACCACCATCGGCTTGTCCTCCTTGGGACGCGGGATCCGAACCCGGCCGTACTGGCCGGGGCGGAGGATGCGGTCGGGATTGGGAAAGACGGTCTGCACCTGGATGGTGCCCGTGCCCTTCGCCACCTCCCGGTTGAGCGACGTGAACCAGCCCTTGTGGGGGTAGACCGACCCGTCGGCGAGGATCAGATCCAGGATCTGGCGGTCGGCTCCGGCGTCGAGCGGATCGAGCTTCTCCAGCGCCACCGCCCGCGCGGCCACCCGCATGTACTGCGCCTCGCTGATGGGGAACGCCACCCGCATCGGGTCGAGCTGCGACACGGTGGTGAGGAGCGTGGGCTCGCCCTGCCCCACCAGGTTCCCCACCCGGACCAGCGGCGTCCCGGCCACCCCGTCCACCGGCGAGGTGATGCGGCAATACCCCAGGTTCAGCTGCGCCTCGTCCAGCGCCGCCTTCGCCGAGTCCACGGTGGCCGCGGCCGCTCTCTGAGAGGAGATGGCCTCGTCGAGATCCTGCTGGCTCACGGCCTGCTTGGCGGCGAGTGGCCGGTAGCGGTCCGCAGTCACCTTCGCCTGCCCGTAGGCGGCCTGGGCGCGGCCCAGCGCTCCCTTCGCCTTGGCCACCGCCGCCTGGTACTCGGACGGATCGATCGTGAAGAGGAGCTGACCGGCCTTCACGAACGCTCCGTCCTTGTAGTCCTGGGTCTTGAGGAAGCCCTTCACCCGGGCACGGATCTCGACGTTCACGTACCCGTCGAGCGTTCCGACGAACTCGGCCGTGAGGCTGAGATCCTGCTGCACCGCCGGCGCCACCAGCACCGTGGGCGGAGGGATGGGCGGGGGCGGCTTCTTGCAGCCAGCAGCCACCCCGAGCGCCAGGGCGCCTGCGATGACCGACAAGGTGACGCCTGTCCTCGCCATGCTCCCTCCTCGCGTGCAGCCTTCAGGACGCCCGAGTTATCGGCATCTCGGGGGGTCTGTCGAGTACGACATGGGGGGACCGCCCCTCCATTCAGCGGGCGGGCTCGGCCCCGGGTTGCTGGGCGGGCGCGGGCTGGGCCGTGGGCGTGTCCACCACCGGGGGCGTGTAGTCCGCCGCCGTGAGGGCGATCTCGATGCGGCGATTCTGGCTGCGCCCGTCCGCGGTGTTGTTCGGAGCCAGTGGACGGTACTCGGAGAATCCGGCCGCCCCGAGCATCTTGGGGTCCACCCCCTTCGACTGGAGATACCGGACCACGCTCACCGCCCGTTCCGTCGACAGGTCCCAATTGTCCTTCACGGCGCCCTTGCCGGCGACCGGGACGTTGTCCGTGTAGCCGGCGACGATCACCGTCTTGCCCTGGAGACCCTGGAACGCCTTGGCCACCGCGTCGAGCGCGTCCCGGCCCTGCTTGTTGACCGCCGCCGAGCCGGACGAGAAGACCACCTTGTCCTTGAGCTTCACCGTCATCTTCCCCCTGAGCTCGGAGATCTCCACCTGCCCGCTCTGGATCTGCTGGTTCAGCGAGCTGGTCAGGTCCTCGTACTGCTTGCTCTTCGCCTCCAACTGGCCCTTCTCCTCGGTCAGCTGGGTGGTGGACTTGGTCAACGTCTCGTTCTGAGCCTGGAGGTCGGTGACCTTCTTCTCCAGAGCGGCGGTCTTCTGCTGCTCGTCCGCGTAGAGCTTCTTGGCGTTGGCGGCGTCCTTCTGGGCGGCGGCGAACTCGTCCTTCGAGATGCCACACGCTCCGAGCAGAAGCGCAATCCCCACCACACCGATGACACGGTTCAACATGCGTCCTCCCTTCGAGCGGAAGTCGAAGCACTCTCAGGGGATTTCGGGCAATGAGACCAAGGTCCCAGGGGGCCAGACCTGTCCGCCACCAGGACCCCGCTGGCCGGCCGTCAGCGGCGAGCCACCGCGGGAGCCCGGGTCGCCCTGGGGCTGGCCACCAGCCCGTACACGACCGCGCCCAGCGCGCCGCCGATGATCGGGGCGACCCAGAACATCCACAGCTGCTCCAGCGCCCATCCGCCGACGACCAGCGCCGGCCCGGTGCTCCGCGCGGGGTTCACCGAGGTGTTGGTGACGGGAATCGAGACCAGGTGGATGAGGGTGAGGCACAGCCCGATCGCGATGGGGGCGAACCCCTTCGGCGCGCGCTCGTCCGTCGCGCCCATGATGACGAAGAGGAACGCCGCGGTCATCGCCACCTCGGTGACGAACCCAGCGCCCATCGAGTAGTGCCCGGGCGAGTGGAGCCCGTAGCCATTGCTCGCCAGGCCCCCCGCCGTGGAAAACCCGGCCTTTCCACTGGCGATGAAGTACAGCGTGCCCGCCGCCAGGGCGGCGCCCACCACCTGAGCGACGACGTAGGCGGGCAGGTCCGCCGCCTTGAACCGCCCACCCACCACCAGCCCCACCGAGACCGCCGGGTTCAGGTGACAGCCCGACACGTGGCCGATTGCGAAGGCCATCGTCAGAACGGTCAGCCCGAAGGCCAGCGCCACGCCCAGGAGTCCGATGCCCACCCCGGGAAATGCGGCCGCCAGTACCGCACTGCCGCATCCGCCGAGCACCAGCCAGAACGTCCCGACGAGTTCCGCCGTTGCACGCTGCCAGAGAGGCATGTCCCTACCCCCGCGCTGAATGTCACGATCCATCTAGCACGCGCGGACCGGCGCGTCGCCACGGCTCGATGCCCCTGCCGGGGCCCGTGAAGCCGTCTCCTACGCGGGGGGCGTTCCCACCGGCGGGAGCAGTGCCGCGGCGCGGCACTTCGCCGGACGTCCCGGAGAGCTGTCGCGCAAGGGATGCGCGGCGGTCCCGCGTGCCGGTGCCGGATGCGCAGGTTCCTCCGTCAGTCCAGCAGATCGGGTGGTTTCCCCAGGCACGAGAGATGCTTGCTGTCTCAACGAAAGGAACCATCGATGCGCGTCCCGGTGCCCCAGGTGTTCCCCCTCCGGACCTCGCTCCGCGGGCTCCTGGTCCACGCCCTTGGCGCCTGGGCTCTCAGCGCAGCGCTCCTCGTCCTCCTGGTGGCGAGCTTCGAGCGAATGGTCGCCAGCGCACTCTTCACCCTCGGCGCCCCCGCGCTGTCGGGGCTGATCGCGGCGCGCTACTTCCGGCGCGGAACCAGTGAGGAGCCGGTCGCGGGAGCGCTGGGCTTCACCGCCATCGCTGCCGTGCTGGACGCGATGCTTGCCGCCGGCGTGGGCGGGCAGGCGGAGCTGCTCCATCCCGCCTTCGGCTTCAGCCTCCCTCTCCTGCTGGTCTTCGGGACCACCGGGCTCATCGGTGAGCTCGTGCGGCCCGGGCGTCGTCCGCAGGTCCGCTGAGCTCCACCCGGGCCTGCGCTGCACGTCTCGCTCGATTCACAGACCTCCGGTGCGCTCCGGCCGCGTCCGATCGGACTCGCGCCAGGCCATCGCGGTCGATGGGCCTGGACGGCGGACCGGGCGCTCCCTGCC
>Ga0207679_10000421_pt1 | contig 30283 bp, 24 predicted proteins | sample KBSC73metaG_FD_184320 | JGI IMG/M metagenome (GOLD analysis project Ga0207679, IMG submission 184320) | Corn rhizosphere microbial communities from Kellogg Biological Station, Michigan, USA - KBS C7-3 metaG (SPAdes) (version 2) | ecosystem: Host-associated > Plants > Roots > Rhizosphere > Soil ... | reverse complement strand
CGGCGCCAACGGATTTCAAATTCATCAGGGTTCCTTCAGGGGATGCCGCATTGTGGGCCACCTCCGCAGCCACCGGATAATGGGGGGCATGAGCATCCAGACCGATGATTTCGAACCCGTGCGCCGAGTGGTCAGCGCCGCACCGGCCTCGCCGAACGAGGAGGCCATCGAACGGGCTCTGCGCCCGAAGGGGCTGGCGGAGTATGTGGGCCAGGCCAAGGCGCGCGAGCAGCTCGAAATCTTCATCGGCGCCGCGAAAAAGCGTTCGGAGGCCATGGACCATGTGCTGTTGTTCGGCCCGCCCGGGCTGGGCAAGACCACGCTGAGCCACATCATTGCCAACGAGCTCGGCGTGAACCTGCGGCAAACCTCCGGACCCGTGCTGGAAAAACCGAAGGACCTGGCTGCGCTGTTGACGAATCTCGAGCGCAACGATGTGCTGTTCATCGACGAAATCCACCGGTTGTCTCCGGTCGTCGAGGAAATCCTGTACCCGGCGCTGGAGGACTACCAGATCGACATCATGATCGGCGAGGGCCCGGCGGCGCGGTCGATCAAGCTCGACCTGCAGCCCTTCACGCTCGTGGGCGCCACCACCCGGGCCGGCATGCTGACCAACCCCTTGCGCGACCGCTTCGGCATCGTCGCCCGGCTCGAGTTCTACACCGACGAGGAACTCGCGCGCATCGTGTTCCGCTCGGCGGGCCTGCTCAACGTGGGCACCGACGAGGAAGGCGCCTTCGAGATCGCCCGCCGTTCGCGCGGCACGCCGCGCATCGCCAACCGGCTGCTGCGCCGGGTGCGCGACTATGCCGATGTCAAAGGCGACGGGCACATCAACAAGCAGCTCGCCGACCGGGCGCTGAAGATGCTCGACGTGGACCCGCAAGGCTTCGACGTGATGGACCGCAAGCTGCTCGATGCCGTCATCCACCGCTTCGACGGCGGCCCGGTCGGGCTCGACAACGTGGCCGCAGCCATCGGCGAGGAACGCGACACGATCGAGGACGTCATCGAGCCCTACCTGATCCAGCAAGGGTTTTTGCAGCGCACACCCCGCGGGCGCATCGCCACGCTGGCCGCGTACCGGCACCTGGGCGTGACGCCGCCGAAGCGGGCCGGGGCGAACGATCTGTTCGACTGAACCGGTCGGACCCGGGACGGTGGCCAGGGTCCTCAGGCCGTTGCAGCCATCTCCTCTCCGCCCGACCGGGCACGGCGACGCCGCATCCACAATGGCAGCGCCACCACCGCCACGCACAGCGCCAGCACGGCCGCCGACAGCGGGCGCTCGATGAACACGGTCAAGCGCCCCTCGCCGATCGACATGGCGTTGCGGAACTGCGCCTCGGCCATCGGCCCGAGGATCATGCCGACGATGACCGGGCCGGTCGGAAAATCGAAGCGCCGCATCACCACGCCCAGCAGGCCGATGCCGAAGAGCAGCAGCAGGTCGAAGCTCGATTGCCGCATGCCGTAGACGCCGACGGTCGCGAACACGAGGATGCCGGCATACAGCCAGTGGCGCGGGATGAGCAGCAACTTCACCCACAAGCCGACGAGCGGCAGGTTCAGCACGAGCAGCATCAGGTTGCCGATGTACAGGGAGGCAATCAGCGCCCAGACGAGCGTGCTCGAGGTCTGGAACAGCTGGGGCCCGGTGGTGATGCCGTAGTTCTGGAAGGCCGACAACAGGACGGCCGCCGTGGTGGACGTGGGAATCCCCAGGGTCATCAACGGCACGAGCACGCCTGCCGCCGTGGCGTTGTTGGCCGCCTCCGGACCGGCGACGCCTTCGATCGCACCGGCGGTGCCGAATTCGCCGCGGTGCTTCGACAGTTTTTTCTCCAGGGCATACGAGAGAAAGGTCGGGATCTCCGTGCCACCGGCCGGCACCGTTCCGAACGGAAAGCCAATGAACGTGCCCCGCAACCAGGCCGGCCACGACCTGCGCCATTCGGCCTTCGTCATGTAGAGGCTCGACATCCGGTTGCGCGTGGGCGCGTCACGCCCTTCGTACAGCGCGAAGTACAGGGCCTCGCCCACAGCGAAGAGGCCGACAGCGACCAGGGTGACCTCGATGCGGTCCACGAGTTCGGGCACGCCCAGTGTGTACCGGGGCTGGCCCGAGATCTCGTCGATGCCGATCAACCCGATGGCCAGGCCGAGGCACAGCGCCACCATGCCACGCAGCACGCTGCTGCCAAGCACCGCCGACACGGTGATGAAGGCCAGCACCATCAGCGAGAAGTACTCCGGCGGGCCGAACTTCAGCGCCACGCCAGCGAGCCAGGGTGCGAACAGCGTGAGCATCACCGTGGCGATGGTGCCGGCCACGAATGAGCCGATGGCCGCGGTGGCGAGCGCCGCGCCGGCCCGTCCGTGCTTGGCCATCCGGTTGCCCTCCAGGGCCGTGACCATCGACGCGGTCTCGCCTGGGGTGTTGAGCAGGATCGACGTGGTCGATCCGCCGTACATGCCGCCGTAGTAGATGCCGGCGAACATGATCATGGATGCGGTGGGCTCGACCTGCGTGGTCAGCGGCAGCAGCATCGCCACCGCCAGCGCCGGGCCGATGCCCGGCAGCACGCCGACGGCGGTGCCCACCAGGCACCCGGCCAGGGCCCACATCAGGTTGACCGGAGTGGCGGCGGTCGCAAACCCGCCGAGCAATGCGTTCAAGGTGTCCATGGGTGTCCTTCAGATCCATCCGGCGGTGATGAGGCTCGGCAGGCTCACGCCGAGCTGCCGGGTGAATGACCAGAACACCGGCGCGCTGATGAGCGCACCGATGCCCACATCCCGCGCGCTCGTGAGCAATGACGGACGCCCGTTGGCACCCAAGCGAAAGCCGCGGGCGGCCAATGCGAACAGCAGCGCGCACGAGGGAATGAATCCGAGGCGCTCCAGCAGCAGCGCGTTCAGCAAGAGCCCGGCCGAAACCCACGCCATCGCACGCCAGTGGGGCGATGCCTCGGGCGACGGCACGAGCGGCGAGGTGGCCCGCCGCGCCGTGACGATGAGCAAGATGCCGAGCAAGGCCATGGAGGCGGCGACCGCCCATGGCAGCGCGGCAGGACCGGCGCCTGCATAGCCCGCTTCGCCAGGGATGGATGTTGCGCCGACGGCCAGCAACGCGGCGAGCACAAGCACGCCTGCGCCGATGGCGGTGAAACCCTTGTTGTTCATGTCGAACAGTCCTTCGAATGGCAACGAGGCGACGCCATCAGATCATGCCCAGCTTGGCCATCATCGCGCGCAGGCGTGCATGGTCTTCATTGACGAAGCGTTCGAACTCGGGACCTGTGAGCAGGGACGGGAACCAATTGTTCTTCGCGAGAGCCTCATTCCAGGTTCGCGTCTGCGAGGCCCTGGCGACGGCATCGGCGAGGGCCTTGCGGCGCTCGGCCGAGATGCCGGGCGCGCCGTAGAGACCGCGCCAGTTGCCCAGCTCGACGTTCACGCCCTGCTCCTTGAGCGTCGGCACATTGACATCCTTGAGGCGGACGGGCGATGTGATGGCAATGGCGCGCATCTTGCCGCTCGCCACAAAATCCTGAAGTTCCGCCCATCCGCTCGTTCCGACCGAGACATGGCCGCCCAGCAGGGCCGCAGTGGCTTCACCGCCGCCCTTGAACGGCACGTAGTTGATCTTGGCCACATCGATGCCCGCCTCACGTGCAATGAGGGCAACACTCAGGTGGTCGATGGAGCCCTTGGAACCGCCGCCCCACTTCACGGTCGCGGGGTCCTTCTTCATCTGCGCCAGGATGTCGCCCATGGAACGCCACGGCGATTCGGCGGGCACGACGATCACGTTGTATTCGGCCATCAGCCGCGCAATGGGGGTCGCGTTGTCCAGCGTGATGGGCGGCTTGTTCTGCACGATCGCGCCCACCATGACGCCGCCGACGACGACCAGCGCGTTCGGATCGCCCCTGGACGAGTTGACGAACTGGGCCAGCCCGATGGTGCCGCCGGCACCTCCCTTGTTCTCGTAGGTGATGTTGCCGGCGAAGCCCGACTCCTGGAGGGCCTTGCCGATGCCCCGGCCGGCCTGGTCGTAGCCGCCGCCGGGGTTGGCGCCGATCATGATCTTCAGGTTCTCGGCCGCCACCGCGGGTGCCGTGATCATGAGCGGCAGCAACGAGGCCAGGAACGTTTTGAGAAGAAGTCGACGCATGAAAAACTCCTGTTGAATGCGATGACTGCATCGTGGCGAAGGGGCCCCAGGGGAGCTTCGGGGACAACCCGCAAGGGCGGGTGTGAAGCTGTCAATCGCCCGTCGACCGCGCACCGGCAGCTGTCAATTGCCTGTCGGGTTGGTGGCAACCCTCGTCCGGACGACCCACCTGGGCAGGCAAACTCACGGCATGAACTTGCTGCTGGTGGAAGACGACGAGGCCATGGCCCAGGCCATCCAGATCGCACTGGAGCGCCGCGGTTTCGACGTCACCCGTTGCGCCCATGGCAGCGAAGCCCTGATGCGGCTTCGTCACCAGCCGCCGGACGCCGCGCTGCTCGACCTGACCTTGCCCGGCATGGACGGCCTGCAAGTCCTCCACAAGGCGCGCGCAGACGGCATCGACGTGCCCATCATGGTGCTGACCGCCCGCGGTGCCGTCGGCGATCGCGTCCTCGGCCTGAATGCCGGAGCGGATGACTACCTGCCCAAGCCGTTCGACCTCGACGAGCTCGAAGCGCGGATCCGCGCCATGCTGCGCCGTCGTGGCGGGCAAGATGAAGAGGCCACCCTCACCTGCGGCCCATTGACCCTGGAACGGAATTCCGGCGCGTTCTATCTGTCGGCCCGTCCGCTCGATGTGACACCGCGCGAGCAAGCCCTGCTGAAGGCCTTGATCGCCAGGCCCGGGCACGCCGTGGCGAAGGAGAAGCTGTTCCGCGTGGTGTTTCCGATGGAGACGGACATCCAGTTCGAAGCCATCGAGGTGGTGGCGTACCGGCTGCGCAAGAAGCTGGCCGGCTCCGGCGTGTCTCTCATCACGATGCGGGGCCTGGGCTACCTGCTCCGCTCGGATCCGGCCTGAGCGCTGCCATGGCCCGCGCTGCGGCCCGGCCGCATTCCCTTCGGCGCTACCTGCTCGCCGGCATCGTCATCCCGATCACGCTGTTCGTGATCATGGATGCCATCGGCGCCTACCGCCGGGCGCTCGAAGCCATCAACACCGCCTATGACCGTTCGCTGCTGGCCTCGGCCCGCTACATCGGTGAACTGCTGCAGACCGAAGGCGGCACGCTGAAGGTCGACCTGCCGTATGCCGCGCTCGAAATCTTCGATGCCAGCAACAGCAGCCGCATGTACTACCGCATCAACGGCCTCGACGGCAAGTTCCTTTCGGGTTACCCGGACCTGCCGGACTACACGCGCCAGATGCCCGCGCGCAGCGCCTACGCCGCACTCGTGGATTTCTACGAGGCCGACTTTCGGGGCGAACGGGTCCGCATGGCCGCGCTGTACCAGCCCGTCGCAGGGCAGAACGTGCTCGGCATGGCCCTGATCCAGGTGGCCGAAACCCGGGATGTGCGTGAGCAGCTGGCGCGCGGCCTGCTCATCGACACGCTGTTGCGCGAGGCCTTGCTGATCGCGATCGTCATCGTCGTGGCTTGGGTGGTGGTGCGCCGTGCGCTGCAGCCGGTCTACGGCCTTCGCCGGGAGGTGCTTGTTCGCAGCGAACACGATTTGTCGCCGGTGGCCACGAAGGGGCTGCCCATGGAACTCCAGCCAGTGGTGGGCGCCATCAATGAACTGATGCGCCGCGTGCAGCGCATGATCGGGCACCAGCGCCAGTTCGTCCGCGATGCCTCCCACCAATTGCGCACCCCGCTGGCCGTGCTGAAGCTGCAGGCCCAGAACGGCTTGTCCGGTGATGCCGAGGCCATCCCTACGCTGGCGCAAATGCACGCCACGGTCGACCGCGCCATCCGGCTCGCCAACCAGATGCTCGCGCTCGCCAAGGTGGAGCAGGTCCACGAACAGGATCCGCCCTCGACCGTGGACCTGTCCGAGGTGGCACGCGAGGTGGCGCTCGATCTGTCGCCGCTGATCGGCGACAAGGACCTGGCATTCGAACTTCAGGCCGACTCGCCGGTGCGGGTGGTGGGCCACGAATGGATGTTGCGCGAGCTCACCCGCAACCTGCTGCACAACGCCATCCGGGAAACCCCGGCCCGGGCGGCCGTGAGCTTGCATGTGCGCCGTGACGACCAACACGCCGTGCTGTGCGTGCGCGACGAAGGCCCCGGCCTGTCGGCCACCCAACGCGCGCACCTGTTCGAACCGTTTCGCACCGGGCACCCCAACGAGGGCAGCGGCCTGGGCCTGGCGATCTGCCGCGAGGTCTCTCAACGCATGGGCGGCAGCATCGCGCTGGACAACCGGTACCGCGACGGCGTGCTGTTGGGGCTCGATGCCGTGGTGCGCCTGCCCTGGGCGGCAGACAGCACCTGAACCTCGGTCAGCACGGGCCAGGTTGATTCGTGCATGACATCCTGCTCTTGGGTCCGGCACATCCCTCGGCCGACGGATTGCACACGGCAGAGACACCACGATCCTCTGCTTCAGCAAAATGCACATCCGCTGCCATTCATCATTCGAGAAAAGGGACGGACCACCATGAAGATGAGCGACTTTTCCACGAGCGAGTTCTACACAAACCCCTATCCCACCTATGCCAGGCTGAGGGCCGAAGGCGAATTGGTGCCCCTGGCGCCGAAGATCTGGGCCAGCGGCCGGCATGCCACCATCGAGGGCATCCTGAAGGACCGGAGAATGGGGCGCGCGTACCTCGAGGGTGTGAGGCTGCGCTATGGCGAGGAGCGAGCCAAGGCGGATGTCTTCCAGACCTTCTCCCGCATGATGCTGCTGATCAACCCGCCGGAACACACGCGGATCCGCGGCCTGTTGATGCGCGCATTCAATGCGGCCCAGATGGAGAAGTTCAATGCCATCACGCAGGAGATCGCGGAAGAACTTTTCGACCGCCAGGCTTCGTCCGGTGGCATGGATGTGATGAAGGACTACGCCATCCCGCTGTCCCTGCGGATCATTTGCAAGCTCCTCGACGTGCCCTACCGGGATGTCGCGATGTTCAGCGAGGCGGTGCACGCCCTGGCCTTCACCTTCGAGCTCGCCCCCATGTCCGACGCGCAGATCACTGCGGCCAATGCCGCCGCTCACCGGTTGGAGCACTACTTCCTTGAAATCCTCCGCGAGCGCAGGAAGAAGCCCAGCGATGACTTGATCTCGCTCTTGTTGCTGGTCGAGGAGAACGGCACCCGGCTGACGGACGATGAAATCGTCGCCAACATCGTCATGCTGTTCTTTGCGGGACACGAGACGACGTCCCACATGATCGGCAATGCCCTCATTGCGCTTCACAGGCACCCCACGGAGCTGGCGAAGGTCTTGCGCAACGAATACACACTGTACGAAGTGGTGTACGAATGCCTTCGCTACGATGGATCGGTGCAACTGACGGGACGCGCAGCACTGGAAGACATGGAGATCGGCGGAACCCACGTTGCGAAGGGAGACATGGTGTATGTGTTTCTCGGCTCGGCCAACCACGACCCGGATGCGTTCGATCATGCAGGGCAATTGCGCCTGGCCAAGGATGTGCACAAACCCAAGCTCCTGACGTTCGGCGGCGGCATCCACCACTGCATCGGGGCGCGGCTTGCCTGGATCGAAATCGAGACAGCCCTCAAGGTGTTGATCGAGAGAGCGCCCCAGCTCGAAATCGTGGGCATCGACCGTCTCGAATGGCACCGGCGAAACACGCTGCGTGGTGTGGAAAGCCTTCGGGTGGCGTGGTAGGTCTCCTCTCGCCTTGCTTGGGGTCCACCGCCTTCACGCGTTGCGCTGACTTCCGATCGAACGTCGTGGGAAAGTGATCGCCTGCCGGGAGGCTTGTTCCAGGGGAAGCCCGCCCGGGCAGTCGGACGGGTCGGACCTTCCCCGCAAAAGTCCACCCATGTTGGGAACTATTTGGGCAAACCGCCGAGAACCGTATTACGAACGCTGGTTGTTTGGGAAAAATCGCAGAGCGCCAACCCAGAACCGCCAGGAACTCGCAACGTGTCCAGCAACAGGCAAGCTCGACCTCTCCTGAAACCAATCCCCCCTCGACAGTTCGACCGCTTCGCGCTGAAGCACCGGGCCGAACGGCACACCGAGGGATATCAAGAATTGCGGCCGGTGCGGCACAAGGGGGCCAGCCAAGCGACGTGCGGGCTTTGGAAGGCACTGTGCCAAGGGCGCGCAACCCTGTCCCGCGCTGCACATTGCGCCGTCGAGCGCTGCCTGCGCCTCGCGGCCTGATGGACGGTCGCCGTTTCACCTGGCCGTTCGTGATCGGCGCCCTCGTGGCGCTGTTCGGCGCGGCCCAGGCGGTGAGCTGGGCGCTGCAGATCGACGGACCGGTCCTGCTGGCCATCGGCATGGGCCGGATCGGACTGAACACCCCGGTGATGCTGCTGCCGGGCGGGTTGTGCACCATGGCGCTCGCGGTGGAGCCGCAGACGGGCACGGTGCGCGACCGGCTCGTGTTGATCGGCGGGGCAGTGCTCGTCGCGTACCCGGCGCTGATCCTGTCCCAGTCGGTCTTCGGCATTTCGCTCGGGCTGGACTTCGTGCGCGTCCCCACGCCGCCCACCGAACAGACGCCTCACCCCGGCCGCGTGTCACCCAACGCATGCCTCGGTTTCATCTCGGCCGGCGTTGCAGTGCTGCTCGCACGAGAAGCGCCCGCCGTTGCACGTCTGGCGGCGTTCAACATTGCGCTGTTGACGATGGGGCTGGTCGCGGGCGCCGGCATCGTTGGCCACCTGCTCGGGCTCGAGATGCTGTACCGGCTCGCAAGCTTCAACCGGTTGCTGCCGCCCACCGCCTTCGGCCTGCTGACGCTGGCCGCTGCACTGTGGCCCCTGCGCGACCGCCTGAACCCGCACAGCGAACACACTCCCCACCGGCTGCAGCGCCGCATCACGGAGCGTGCGGTGATCGTGCTCACGCTTGCGTCCCTGAGCGCCGGCATTGCCGGCTTTGTCGTGATGCGCGAGACATTCGAGAAATCGGTCCGGCAGACGATGCTGCTCACCACCCGCACCAATGCGGACGCGATCGCCGAGACATTGAAGAACGGCCTCGCGTTCACCCGCTCGATCTCGGGAAACCACGCCGTGGAGAACCTGCTGGGCCAGCTTGGGCAACACCCCGACGACGCACCCGCCGCCCAGCTGCTCTCGCAACTGGCCGCCGGCTTCGTAGGGGCCGGGTTCAGCGGTGCGGAAGTGCAGGACCGCCAGGGGCAACGCGTCGTGCAGGTGGGCAGGCTGACCGAGAAGCAGGGTGCCATCGTGCACCCGTTGCAGCTGCCGGGAATGCAGGCCGATCTGCGCTGGGAGCAGGGCTATGTGCTGCATGCCGAGGCGCCGGTGCAGTGGAACGGCAATGTGGTGGGCCGCATCGTCAGCGAGCAGCGGCTGCAGTCCTTCGACCGGCTGCTCGCGGCGCTGCGCGCCACGGACGAATCCTCCGATGCATTGGTGTGCGGCCTGCAGGGCCAGGCGGCCTTGTGCGCGCCCACCCGCTTCTACCCGCAGCCTTTCCATGTGCCGATGTACGACGCGCAGGGCCGGCCGCGTCTGCCGATCAACCGGGCGCTGCTGGGTGAAACAGGCGTGTTGATCACGAAGGACCTGCGCGGCATCCCCGTGGTCGCCGGCTATACGCCGCTGCAAGGCCTGGGGCTCGGGCTGGTGGTCAAGACCGACGTCGACACGCTGTATGCGCCGCTCAAGGCACGCGTGAACCAGCTGACCGTGCTGCTCCTGGCACTGGTGGGGTTGGGCACCGCAGCGCTGCTGGCGCGTGTGCGGCCGCTGCTGTCCCAGGTGATGGCCGAACAGCAACGCACGCTCGCGGTGAAGCAGCGGCTGCGCGCCATCACGGACAACGTTCCGGCCTTGATTGCGCAACACGACACCAGGGAGCGCTACCTGTTTGCCAACGCGCACTACAAGTCCCTGCTGGGGCTGGACCCTGCCGAGCTGTTGGGCCGGACCATGGCGGAATCTCGCGGCCCCGAGTACATGGCCCAGGTGGGAGAGCATGTGGCCGCGGTGTTGCGCGGCCAGCGTGTCACCTTCGAGATGCAGCTGCAGATCGACGGCCAGACGCGCTACTACCAACAGAACTACGTGCCCGACCTCGACCCTGAGGGCCGGGTGATGGGCTTCTACTCGGTGGCCACCGACATCACCGCCGCCAAAGAGGTGGAGCGACGGCTGTCGGAGATGGCGCGCCACGACCAGCTCACCGGCCTGCCCAACCGGCGCCAATTCGATGAGCGGCTGCCAGAGGTGCTGACGCGAGCCCGGCGCAACCGCACCGGGCTCGCGCTGATGTTCCTGGACGTGGACCACTTCAAATCGATCAACGACACCCTGGGCCATGCCACCGGCGACGCGGTGCTGGTGGAATTCGGGAAGCGGCTCAAGCATTCGGTGCGCGGCACCGACACGGTGGCGCGGCTGGCCGGCGACGAGTTCGTGGTCATCCTGGAGGGCCTCTCGGCGGACGACGAAGCCGAGCATGTGGCCGGGAAGATCGTGACAGCGATGCGCGAGCCGTTCCGGGTGGGCGACCGCACGATCTCCATCACCACCAGCGTAGGCGTGGCCTTCCATGAAGACTGTGACGCCACACCAGAAGACCTGCTCGCCGCGGCAGACTCAAGCCTGTACGAGGCCAAGACCGCTGGGCGCAACACCTTCAGGCTGTTCGCCCGGCCCGGCCGCCGCCTGCACGACGACGGCGGAAAGCCGACCGAATAAAAATCACGATCGTCCGTCTCCAGACACCACCGTGCCAACGTGCCTCGGCCCGCTTCACGTCGCCGAGCACCGCCTTGTCGCCCTGCCGAAAGCCGGTGTGACAGAAGAGTGGGCGAGCGAGCAAAGCGAGCAACGCCCCGAACCGCGTGCGACAGGCAGGCAAGCGCAGCGAAGCCGCACATCAAGCCACCCGCGAGGCCGGCTCTGCCGGCCGACCCGGGGTCGCCCCTCGGGGGCAGGAGCGAAGCGACTGGGGGGCCTCCCTACGCTGCGTGCCCCACGCGATCGCCCGGGTCGTTCGTCTCGTCGCGCCCTGCGCCATCCAGATGGTTCGTGTCGCTCCAGCCAATCAGGGTGAAGCCTTCAGGCGTATACAGCAGCCGGTTGATGCTGGCGTTGCCGAGCAGCCATGACCTCGGGGCCTGCAGGTCGATGCGGGTGGCCAGGCGGTAGAGGCAATCCATCACGCCGCCGTGTGCCACGAACGCGATGGTTTCACCGGGATGGGCTGCGGCCAGGCGCGTCACCGTGGCCACGCAGCGGTCATAGAACGCCTGCAGTGCCTCGCCACCGTCAGGGCCGAAGTTCGGATCGCGCTTGCGCCAGCGGGTCGCGGCCTCAGGCCATTCGGCCTCGATTTCGTTGAACGTGCGCCCCTGGAACACCCCGAAAGCCCGCTCGCGCAGGCCCACGTCCTTGATGAGGGGCAGGCCCACGCTGCGACCCAGGGCCTCAGCCGTTTCATGAGCGCGCGCCAGATCGCTCGTATAGATGGCGCAGAGCTCCTCATCGGCCAGTGCGCGCGCCACCTGCGCGGCCTGCCAGCGCCCCGTGGCGTTCAGGGGGATGTCGAGCTGCCCCTGGATGCGGGTGTCCACGTTCCAGGCGGTTTCTCCGTGGCGGATGGCCAAGATGCGGGTGGCATTCACAGCAGGCGGGGATTCAGTGTGTAGGTGGCAGTGATGGCGGCCTCGCCGATCACATGGGGGCTCATGGCGGCGCGCGCCTGCGGGCCGGTGAAGTTGCCTTCGACGGCCAGCTTGCGCACCGACAGCGCGTACAGCGTGAACACATAACGGTGCTCGATCGCATCGTTGAACGGCGGAAACGGCCCGTCATAGCCGAAGTAGTGCCCCCCCAGGGTCGGATCGGTGGCAAACCAACCCGTGAAGTCGTTGAGCCCGTGCCGCGCGCCGTGCAAGGTGGCCGGGCCGGGTTTGCCCCTGGGCATGAAACCATCGCTGAACTCCCCGCGCGCGATTTCACGCAGGGTGCCCGGCAGGTCGACCATCGTCCAGTGAAAGAAGTCGACCCGAGGCAGGTCGGCGGGCACCTCCCGCTTCGGCTGGTTCACATCGTCGCCTCGGCTCGGCACGTCGGGGTCGTGGCAGATCAGCACGAAAGACCGCGTGCCATCGGGCACATCGGACCAGGCGAGATGCGGATTCACGTTGTCCGAGAACACGGCGCGGCCGGAGCCGTCGGGCCGCCCGGCGGCGAAGCGGACGGGCAGCCGCTCGCCATCATTGAAATCGTCGCTGCGAAGTTCCATGGTGATTCACTCCTGTGATCGGCCGGCGTCTGTCAGACGCCCCAGACGATGTCGTGGCCAGCCGGTTGGGCACGCCTCATCATCTCGATGAGCGGCCACGCCCGCTGGCGCAGCGTGACGCCTTCGCGGGGCTCCAGGGTCTTGCCGTCGGCCTGCGCCTCGGCTTCCTGCTGGGCACGGGCGGCCTCGTCGGCCGCCACTGCGTGCTCGATGGCGGCGATCGCGGCCGGCATGGCCTCGGGTTCGATGATGCCCTTCGGTGCAGGCCCCTTGCCGATCAGGCGGAGCACCTCATCCCCGTTCGGGCCCATCATGATGACGTCGCTTCCGGCCTTGGATCTGAACTTGTACAACACGGTGCAACCTCCACGGGTGGGACGAAGTCCGATTGTGCCCGGCCGACGGAACTGCAGTCGACGCCAGGGATGAGTGGGAGGAGGCCTGTCAGCCCTTGGCGAGGCGCACGATCGACTGCACGAGGGATTCGGGACGGCCCAGGCGCTGCTCGAACGCCTGCACGTCGAGCGCCGGCGAGAACAGGAACCCCTGGAACTCATGGCAGCCTGCATCCAGCAGGAATCGGCGCTGCGGCTCCGTCTCGACGCCTTCGGCGATCACGCGAAGGTGCATCGCCCGCGCCAGTTGCACGATGGCATTGACGATGGCCACGTCGCTGCTGTCACCCGGCAGGCTGCGCACGAAACTGCGGTCGATCTTCAGCCTGTCGATCGGAAACCGCTTCAGGTAGGCCAGGCTCGAGTAACCGGTGCCGAAGTCGTCGATGGCCAGCATCACGCCCAATTGCTTCAATGCCTTGAGCCGGTGCAGGGCATCGTCAGCATCATGGATCAGGATGGATTCGGTCAACTCGAGTTCGAGAAGGCGCGGTGGCAGGCCGGCCGCCTTGAGCATCGCCGACACGCGTTCGATGAATTCGGCCTGCTGGAACTGCAGCGCCGACACGTTGATCGACACCGGCATGTCCCACCCGTCCGCGCGCCATGCGGCCGCCTGCTTGACGGCCTGGGCGAGCACCCAGTCGCCGATGGCGATGATGAACCCGCTCTCCTCCGCCACGGGAATGAACTCGCCGGGAGACACTTCACCGAGCACCGGGTCGCGCCAGCGGATCAGCGCTTCCGTGCCCGTCACGTTGCCGGTGCCCAGGTCGACCTGGGGCTGGTAGCACAGGCGGAAATGGCCGCTGACGAGCGCCTGGCGCATCGCATGGTCAAGCTGCATCTGCGCGCGTGGCGCAGCGTCCGCCTGAGGCTGGTGGAAGCGAAAGCTCGCGCGGCCCAGCTCCTTGACGCGATGCATTGCGGCATCGGCGTGACGCATCAGTTCGTCGAGGTTGTCACCGTCGTTCGGGCACATCGCCACGCCGATGCTGCAGGTCACCGTGAACTCGACACCATCGAGACGGAACGGCTGCGACATCGCCTCGATCACCCGCCGGGCCGTGGCTTCGGCGCCAGGGGCATCGGTCTTGTGCACGAGCAGCACGAACTCATCGCTTCCCAGGCGCGCCACGGTGTCGAGGCTGCGCAGCGAACCCTTGATGCGCTCGGTCACCTCGAGCAGCACGCGGTCGCCGAAGCCCAGGCCGAAGGTGTCGTTGATGTGCTTGAAACGGTCGAGGTTGACCACCATCAGTGCGAACGGATGGCCGTTGCGCTGCGACATCGCGAGCGCGAACTCCACCCGGTCGGCCAGCAAGCGGCGGTTCGGCAAACCGGTGAGCGGGTCCGTCTGGCTCAGCTCTTCGATGCGCTGACTGGCCGCCAGTTTTTCGGTGATGTCACGGAAGGAGAAGACGCGCCCGATGGGCTGGCCCCGGCTGCACTGGGGCAAGGTCACGCGCTCGATCACTTTGCCCGAATGCAGGGAGATGACATCGCTGGTCTGCAGCAGCGTGGCATCCTGGATGGCGGCAAGGCGCCGATCGTAATCAGGGCCGTCGAGCACGCTGCGGCGCATCCATGCCTGCACGGCCGCGTCGTCACGCTGGGTCAGCAGTTCTTCGGGCAGGTTCCACAGCGCGGCGAACCGCCGGTTGAACCCGCGGATGCTCCCGGCCAGATCGGTCACCAGGATGCCGTCGGCCGTGGATTCCAGCGTGGCCCGCAGTTCCGCGAGGCGGTGTTCCAGTTCATCCTGGGTGGCCTGGTGGGCGCTGCGGTCGTGGAAAACCACCACATAGACCGAGGCGTCTTCGATGTGTACCCGGTTCACGCGCCGCGTGACCGGCACGACCGACCCGTTGAAGCGGCGAACGAGGGATTCGGAGACGATGGCATCGTGCCAGCCCTCGTCCACGCCCTGCCAGAACGCGAGATCCTCCGGCGTGGCGCTCAGCTCGGCGGCTGCGCGCGAGACCAGCATGGCGGGGTCCGTTCCCAGCAAGGTGCCGGCGGCGGCATTGGCCGCGACGATGCGCAAGGTGGTGGCATCCACCAGCCATACCGCATCGAGGAATCCCTCGATCAACACCGACCATGCGCCCCGCACGTCGGGCGCCGTCATGAGACCATGTGCTCCGGCTCGACCTGCGGTTCGAAATAGTAGGAAATGCGGGGCCGCGGCGACAAGTACGCGAGCGTCTCGCCCGGCAATTGCTGCGGCTTGAGGCTGCGGCGGATGCCCAGGCGCGTATTGTTCTCGAGGCTGAGCGGCAGCGCCTCGCCGCGAGGCACCTTCGGGTCATGGACCAGCACGGTGGGCTTGAGCGGCCGACTCGAATTGACGGACATCACCAGCGCGTAGCGGTCGTCGGTGAGTTGCACGGCGGAACCCGGCGGGTACACCCCCATCATGCGGATGAATGCGCCGAGGATCGCCGTGTCGTAGCGGTTCTTGCCCTGTGCAAACAACAGCGACAGCGCCTCGTGAGGTGTCAACGCGCGCGAAGGCACATGCGGGTTGCACATGTTGTCATAGCGGTTGACGAGCGCCACGATGCGCGACGCGATGGTCATGCGGTCGCTGTTGAGCCTGAGCGGGAAGCCGCTGCCGTCCGCATGCTCATGGTGCTGCGCGATCACGAGCGCGGCCCCAGGCTGCAGCCCCATCCGGCGTGCCTGCGCCACCCCGTGCGTCACATGCTCCTGATAGAACTGGGTTTCGGCGACCGTGAAGTTCTCCTCGCGGTGGCGAACCCGCTCGGGCAGTTCGAGCTTGCCCACGTCGTGCATCAGTGCCCCGACACCCAGGTCCATCATCTCCGAATCCGAGAGCCCGAACGTGCGGCCCATCAGCAGCGAGATGATGCTGACATTGACGGCGTGGTGCGACGCCTTGTCGCCCGCGCCATCCGTGAGCAGCCGGATGCACATCTCCTGCTCGCCGAGCATCTTGTCGACGATGGCGCGAGTGAGCGCTTCTGTCTGCTCTCGGGCGCGCTCGGGCTGGCTGGCCACGAGTTCGGCCGCCTGGCGGCAGGAACGCGTGGCTTCGGCGAACTGGCGTTCACACAACAACAGCCGCGACCGGGAGGCGGCCAGGGCCTCACGGTGATGGCGAGCCTGTGCCGCCTGGGGGGTCTCTGGCGCAGCTTCGGTGGCCTGGACGGGCGACGCGGCCACATCGGGGGCCGTGTCCGCGGGTGGCGGATCGCTCTTGTCCGGGCACCAGCGGATCTGCGGCTTGCCCAGGCCCCGGATGGTGGCGATCTGATCCACTGAGGAAATCTTGAAACTGCTCAGCGGAAACGGATGGGCGATCCAGCCGACATCGAGATGGATGAACATCCCGACACGGAGCTTTTGTACCTCGATCAGTGATGTGGGCAAGGCGTCTTTCATACCGTGGACCGCTGAGACCGGCCCCGGGGCGCGGCACGTAAGACCTTATCGGCGGCATCGCCGTCCGACTTGAGGTTATGTCGAGCTGATGATTGACGCACCTGACACAAATGACAGGGGAAATGACGCACAGGAAAGCGAGCCGGAGCCTCCTGGCCGGCCGGCGGTTCGCTGGATGAAACAGGGTCGCGTGAAGAAATTTGCATTCCTGATTCCGGTTTGTCCAGCCTGCTCGCGCCGGGCGGTGTCACCAAGGTGACGAAATTGGCGTTTCCTCCGATCTAGACTTCATTTCAGCAACACCCCCGCCACTGCATCGTGCCGCGCCCGGAAGGCGCCGCCTGCCGTCACTCGATGGCTCACGGCCTTTGCAGCGCCGCCCACATTTCAGATCGATTACCCGGAGCCAGCCATGTCCCATGCCTTCATCTGCGACGCCATCCGCACGCCTTTCGGCCGCTACGGCGGCGCCCTGTCTTCCGTGCGCGCGGACGACCTCGGCGCCATTCCATTGAAAGCCCTGATGGCCCGCAACCCGAAGGTCGATTGGGCCGCGATCACCGACGTGATCTTCGGATGCGCCAACCAGGCCGGGGAAGACAACCGCAACGTCGCCCGCATGTCGAGCCTGCTGGCCGGCCTGCCCGTGGAGCTCCCGGGGTCCACCGTGAACCGGTTGTGCGGATCAGGCATGGACGCCCTGGGCACTGCGGCCCGTGCCATCAGGAGCGGCGAAGCACAACTGATGCTGGCCGGGGGCGTGGAGAGCATGAGCCGTGCGCCGTTCGTGATGCCGAAGGCCGAATCCGCCTTCAGCCGACACAACGCGGTGTACGACACCACCATCGGCTGGCGCTTCGTCAACAAACTGATGAAGGAACAGTACGGCGTCGATTCGATGCCGGAGACGGCCGAGAACGTGGCCACCGACTACAAGATCGACCGTGCGTCGCAGGACCGGATGGCGCTCGCCAGCCAGCTCAAGGCCGTGGCGGCCCAGCAGGCCGGCTTCTTCGATGCCGAAATCACCCCGGTGACCGTCGCACAGAAGAAGGGTGCTCCGATCGTGGTGACCAAGGACGAGCACCCGCGCGAGACCAGCCTCGAGGTGCTCGCCAGGCTCAAGGGCGTGGTGCGTCCCGACGGCACCGTGACCGCGGGCAACGCTTCGGGTGTCAACGACGGGGCGTGTGCCTTGCTGCTGGCGAGTGAATCGGGGGCGGCGAAACACGGGCTGACGCCGCGCGCCCGCGTGGTGGGCATGGCGGCCGCCGGCGTGGCCCCGCGCATCATGGGCATGGGCCCGGCGCCTGCCACCCGCAAGGTGCTGGCACTGACCGGCCTCACGCTCGCTCAGATGGATGTGATCGAACTGAACGAGGCCTTTGCGGCGCAAGGCCTGGCCGTGCTCCGCGACCTGGGCCTGCAGGACGACGATGCCCGGGTGAATCCGAACGGTGGCGCCATCGCCCTCGGCCACCCGCTGGGCGCGAGCGGCGCGCGCCTGGTCACCACGGCGGTCAACCAGCTGCACCGCACCGGCGGCCGCTACGCACTGTGCACCATGTGCATCGGCGTGGGCCAGGGGATCGCGGTGATCGTCGAGCGGGTGTGAGCCCCCGCTCTCCGACGGTCCGGTGAAAGCCGGAACGTCAGGCGATGAATGCGGCCTTCGACAGGCGCTGGTCGATGAACGCCTCCAGCGCCCTGGCACGGGCGCGGGCCGCGCGCAGTCGCACGCCGAACAGCACGCCGTGACCGCACAGCAGCATCAGGCCCAGCGCGAGCCATCCGGCACGCATCACCGATGGCCAGGGGTCGCCGAGATGACGCAGGGCATCGATCTGCAGCACCGGAACGCCGCCCGGATCCTGGGACGAGGCGACGAGCAGGCCCTCTACGGCGAACGGCTGTTGTGAAGGTTCATTGTTGAGCTGATCGATGAAGGCGAGCGCATCGGATTGCTCCGGCGCCTGCGGCAACCGGGTGCCCTGCCCAGGCAACACGTCGAGCACGACGCCGCCGCGGTCCGCGGCGTGCCGTGCGGCCAGCGCGGTCGTGACCAGCGCGCCGGCCCGAAGCTCAGCCACGGCCCGCCCGGCTTGCAGAATGCTGGACACAGCGCTTGCGTTCATCAAGACGATGTCGCGATCGCCGGTGAGTTCACCATTGGCGGCCTGCTTTGCCCAGCCGGCCCAATCCTGGGGAACAGATTCGCCGGCGCTGGTCAGCCCGTCGACGACGCTGCGGCGCAAGGTGTCGCACGCATTCGACGCCGAAGTGCAGGCGGCATCGACGGTATGCACGAGCTGTGCGAGGCCATGGACGACCTTCGGCGCGTCGGCCGCCGCCGAATAGCGGGCCAACGGATCACCGCTCCCCATGAGCTGCAGCTGCAGCAGCAGGTTGACCCGGGGATCGGTGCGCGCGCGGAGGAAATCGCCGCCGTGCAGCTGCCGCGTGATGTCGTCGACGTCGATGCGGGCCGCGGCCTGGTCGATGCTGCCCCATCGAAGCTTCGTGCAATCGATGCGCGGAGGGGCTGCGTCGGCACGCCAATCGCACTGCGCCTGCCCGGACAGGCGCACCGGCGTGCCCATCGCCGGCACCTGGTCCTTCAGGCGGTCGGGCTGGTCGAACGAGAGGGCATCACCATGGCGCAACCATGCGGCCGTGAGCACGAGGTCATTGCGCACGCCGTCGGCCCACAGCGGCAACACCGCCAGCGCCAACGCGCCGATGCACGCGAGCACGAAGTGGCGCCCCCAGTAGACGGGCTTGAACCGCGTCACCTCCTCGTCGATCGACAAACCTCGGCCGAACCGCACCGCGGTATGGCCATCGACCCGCATTTCCACGTCCACCGGCCCTTCGGGCGGTGTGGCCCAGCGCGAACGCCAGTGGTGAGGCAGCTCGAGCGGGAACTTGTCCCCGACGAACCATCGCACGAGGCCGACCCCGGCGCCGCCCTGCCCCGGCAGCGTGATCGCCGCGATGTGACCGCGCACTCGGTTCACCTTGCCCGGGACCGGCGTTCGCCGCCGCACAAAGACCCACCAGGACACGAACAATGCAAGCCCGCCGGCGGGCACCAGCCAGACGAGCCGCGCGCCTGCGTCCTGCGCACTCGCGATGCCCAGGCCGATGAAAGCCAGCACCCACAACAGCGCCGGGAACAACCCCACACCGGGCCCTGAACGGGCACTTGCCTCGGCCGGCGTCTCATCACGCTGCCCGAGGATCTCCACCCGCAGCGCCTCCCGCACCGCACCCTCCTCTGCAGGCTCGTCCGCCGAGCCAGGCTCGACCCCGGGCACCTCGCCGGCCTTGCCGCTCTTCCATTGCTGATCCTGCTGCTGCCGTCGCAGCTCCCGGGTGCGGCCACCCAGCAAATCGAACGAACCATTGAGCCCGACGACGATGGCGAACTTCCGCGTGAAGACCACTTCGGCCCGGTTCATGGGTTCGAGGAAGTCGCGGGCGTCGTAAGGCAGGATGACCTCCACCCCTCCGATGGTGTCGTGCATCGTTTCGCCGCCCTGGCTCGTGCTGATGCCGTGACGCACGTATTCGCCATGCAGTGCGAACACCCCGTCGCGCTGCAGCGGCATGGCCTTCGTCGGTTTCAAAGGCTCGAACAGGAACGGCGCAAGCGCCACCGACTCCTCGGCAGACAGCGCGCGCACCGGATCGGCACCGGATCGCATCGCCTGCAAGGCCTGCTTGTTCTCGCCGCGGCGGCTCCAGTAGATGGCTGCGCTGTAGAGGGACCAGCCGAGGACAGCAATGACAAAGATCAGCTTGAGGGTGAGCATCTGGCTCGGCGTTCAGAGACGTTCAAAAGCCGACATTGTGTTCGGCCGACCTGGGGCACGCCTTCCCCCGGATAGGGGGCGCTCATCCGGTTCTATGCTTGCGAATTCTTTCTCTGGAGCCAACCCCATGATTCTTGAAGTCGCCGACATCCGCATCGCCCCCGGCCAGAACGCCGCATTCGACGAAGCCATTCGCCGTGGCGTGGAAACCGTGATCGCCAGATCGCCGGGCTTTCGCGGCTACAAAGTCAACCGCGGCATCGAATCTCCCGAGCGCTACCTGCTGATGATCTACTGGGACACGCTCGACAACCACCTGAAAGACTTCCGGGAAGGCCCGCTGTTTCCGCAGTGGCGGGCCATCGTCGGCCCATTCTTCGCCGTGCCGCCCATCGTCGAGCACTTCGACCTGGTGGCGCGCTCGACCTGATCAGGGCCGGGACGCCCCCGGGCCGGCGCCAGTCGACGGACACAAGCGCGCCATGTCTTGCACAGGGCGAAAGCAACCTGCACGATGCCCCGTGCTTCAGAATCGCGTGCATGGACTACACCATTCGCACCATGCATCGCGACGAAATCCAGCTCGCGATCGACTGGGCCGCACAGGAGGGATGGAACCCCGGCCTGCACGATGCGCGCAGCTTCCATGCAGCGGATCCCGAAGGGTTCCTGATGGCGGAGATCGATCGCAAGCCTGTCGGCTGCATCAGCGCCGTCGCCCACGGAAGCGATTTCGGCTTCATCGGCCTGTACATCGTGGTGCCGGCCTGGCGTGGACGCGGCATCGGATTGCGCTTGTGGAATGCAGCAATCTCCCGACTGTCAGGCCGCGTCATCGGCCTCGACGGCGTTGTTGCCCAGCAAGAGAACTACGGGCGCAGCGGCTTCACGCTGGCCTGGCGCAATGCACGTTACGGCGGAACCGCACAACGCAGCGAGAAAGCGCCACCGAACGAACTGGTGCCCCTGTCGTCGGTCGCTTTCGAAGCCTTGTGCCGCAAGGATCGAGAAGCCTTTCCAGCCCCTCGCACGGCCTTCCTGCGTGAATGGTGCGCCATGCCGGATTCGGCCGGCCTGGCCTGGCTGCAACACGGCCGGATCGGCGGATGGGGCGTGATCCGTCGATCCCGAGAAGGACACAAGATCGGCCCGCTCGTCGCCGACGAACCGGCGATCGCCTCCGCGCTGTATGCGGGCCTCTGCAACACCGTGCCGGCCGGCGACGCCGTCTATCTGGACGTGCCCGAGCCCAATGCCGCTGCCGTCGCGCTGGCGCAGGCCAACGGCATGAGCAGCGTGTTCGAGACGGCACGCATGTACAGGGGCCTGGCGCCCGAGTGCAAGCTGAACACCGTCTATGGCATCACGACGTTCGAGCTGGGCTAGGGCCTGTAACAGGCCCTAGCCCAGCAGGCTCAGCAAACAGCCACAGCGGAGCCGAGCAGGCGAACAGGAAGGTCGAGACCACCACCGTGGCGGTGCTCTCGGCCTCCAGCGTGCGATACCGCTGCGAAAAGATCAGTGCGTTGTTGCCCACTGGCAGCGCGCCCGCCATCACCACCACGGCCAGCGGCAGGCCGCTCAGGCCGAACGCCCAGTGCCCCACGGCGAGCACAGCAAACGGCAGGGCCACGAGCTTGAGGGCCGACAGCACGAGCGCGCCGCGCAGCGTCCCCTTCAAACCGTGATATGCGAGCGACATCCCGATCAGCACGAGGCACAGCGGCACCACCGCCTGCCCGAGTTGAAGCAGCGTCTCATCGACCAAGTCAGGCAATGGCAGCGACAACGCATTCCACACGAGACCCGCAAGGATCGGCAGCACCACCGGATGGATGATCGTGTTGCGCGCGGTGGCCAGCAGCATGCGGCCGAGATGGGTGTCCTCCGTCCCTTGGCGCACACGCTCCCGCGCGAGGTCCATCTCGACGAGCGCCGTCAATACCGTCAGCAAGGTCAGCGCGTGCAGACTCACGATGGCCACATGGATCGACAGACCCGCCTCGCCGAACATCGCCGCGGCCATGGGAATGCCCAGCTGCACCGTGTTGCCGAAACAGGCATTGATCGCGCGAACAGCGGGCCCGGCCACCGGCTTCCCGGGCGCCAGGCGCCAGCGTGACACGGCGTAGACAGCCAGCATCAGCACCGTCACCGGCACGAAGAACGCGACCAAGGTCCCCCAGGGCATCGCGGCGAGATCGAGGCGAGAAGTCGTCCGGAACAGCAACGCTGGCACGAAGATGTAGAACGCCGCATTGCCCAGCGTACGGGCCGAGTCCCCTTCGCCCAACCACCTGAGCCGTCCGACCACATAGCCCAGGCCGATCACGCACAGGATGGCGAGCAGCTTCAGTAAGACGGGTGCGAGGGACATCTATTCGCAGCCTACTCGGTGGCGGACGGCTTGCTGCGGATCGCGATCCAGTGGGTCATGACGGCGATCACCGATCCGAAAGAACCAACAAGCACCGCCCCGTTCGTGTCGAATGGGATCAAACACAATGCCGGGAGCGCCCCGACCAAGAGCGACGTGAAGTAAGTCGCCCGCTGGCGCGCCATGAGAAACGCGTGCACGAAAACCCCGTAAGTGAGGGCAGGCAGCAACGCGATCAGCATCCCGCCGAGGGCCACCACACCGCCAGCAAAGAGAGTTTCCGGCAACGCCGTTGCACTTCCTTCTTGCACGGCCAGTGCTGCACCGAACAACAGACCGACCAGGAGTGACCCCAGAGGCACGGACAGCAACGTCGCGTGAAAGGAATGAACGATGCACTTTTTCAGCACAGGGCGGCCATGCGTGCGGGAAACCATGTGATCGAAGATTCGTTCAGGCGGATGGATCAGACATGACTGGCAAGCGAGCAAAGCGAGCAACGCCGCGCAGCGCATGCGACAGGAAGGCAAGCAAAGCGAAGCCGCACATCCAGCCACCCGCGAGGCCGGCTCTGCCGGCCGACCCGGGGTCGCCCCTCGGGGGCAGGAGCGAAGCGACTGGGGGGCTCATCTACTCTTGCAATACGAGCTTGCAGTTAGCAACCACCTTGCCCTTGGCCGTCACCACTTCGTTCTCGATGACGACGGACCGCACGTCGGTGCCGACCAGCTGCGCGAATTTCTGCGTCGCCTCGACGACGCACGACTGCTTGATGTCAGCGAGCGTCTGATTGTCCTTGCCGATGTACGAATGCGCGATGACTGGCTTGTCTTTCCCGCTGGGACTGGCCGTGCGAGCGGCCTGGATCAGGTCCTTGGCTTCCTGCGATTCCTTGGCCTGCTCAGCGAGCTTCTGCGCCTCGGCGATGGCCGCCGGCATCTGCACACTCACGCACCCTCCCAGCACCAGCAGCAGCGGCGCCACGCCCCATGTCAGCAATCTCATCGACTTGTTCTTTCCATCAACACAATGCAACGCACCGGCCCCCCGGTCAGGCCGCCTTCTTCGCGGCCGACTTGGCCGCGGTCTTCTTCGCCGCCGGCGCCTTGGCGACGCGCGGCTGGAATTCGAAACTCACTTTGCCTTCTTTCTTGTCGAACGCGAGGAACGCCTTGAACTTGCGGCGCGTCTTGTTCGAGACAAAATTCTCAAGCAGATCCGTCTTGCCTGTCTCCAGGAGTTTGGTCATCTGCTCACGGACCACCGGCTGCTGGAGGATGATCTTGCCGGTCTTGAAGTCGCAGGTGACTTGCGCGCCCACGCTGTGCTCGCACACATAGTTGGCACCATGCTCGAAGACGCGCCCCTGGCACTTCGGGCAGGGGCCGAGCGGCTGCTGGTCCGAGAAATCGACGGGCTCGCCGGATTCACCGTCCTTCTTGGCGTCCTCGCCGAAATCGAATTCAAGCTTCCAGTTCCCGAGTTCTTCGTCGAAGGTCAGCTTCAGTTCGGCGGTGAAGGGCCAACCCGCCTTCGAACGGAAGCCCTCCAGCGGGCCGATGCGTTTTTCCGCCAGGAACTGCTCCACCTCGGGCAATTCGAAACTGCGCCCGCCGGGAATCTTGCCGATGGAAAAACCGCAGCCCTCGCCGGCCCCATCGGCGCCGGTGCAGGTGAAGCGGCGATAGTTTTCCTTGACGACGCCACCGCAGCCGGGACACGGCGTCTTCAGCGTGGCGTAGTCGCCGGGAATGGTGTCCCGGTCGTATTCCTTCGCCTTGGAGACGATGCGCTCGGTCATGGCCGCGATCTCGGCCATGAAGCGCTCACGGCTCAGCCGCCCCTTCTCCATCTCTGACAGCTGGTGCTCCCAGTTGCCCGTGAGTTCGGGCTTGGTCAGGTCTTCCACGCCGAGGCCGCGCAGCAGCGTGGTCAGCTGGAAGGCCTTCGCGGTGGGCACGAGTTCGCGCCCATCGCGAATGATGTATTTCTCCAGGATCAGCCCTTCGATGATGGCCGCGCGCGTCGCCGGGGTGCCCAGGCCCTTCTCCTGCATGGCCTCGCGCAGCTCGTCGTCGTCGATGAGCTTGCCCGCGCCTTCCATCGCGCTCAGCAGCGTGGCTTCCGAATACCGCGCGGGCGGTTTGGTCTTCAAGGCGTTGAGATCCACGCTCTCGGTGCGCACCATCTCACCTGGAGCCACCGCCACGAGGTTGGCGTCGTCCTCCTGTGCCTCGCGGCCATACACCGCAAGCCAGCCGGGCTTGACCATGACCTTGCCGTTGGTCTGGAAGCTGTGCCCCTTGCCGGCCACAGTCACCGTGCTGATGCGGGTGGTGACGAGGAATTCTGCCGCCGGATAGAACACCGCGAGGAAACGCTTGACGACCATGTCGTACAGCTTGGCCTCGATCTCGGTCAGGCTCTTGGGCGCCTGCAACGTCGGGATGATGGCGAAGTGATCCGAGACCTTCGCGTTGTCGAAGACGCGCTTGTTGGGCTTCACATAGCCCTCCTTGACCACCTTGCGGGCGTGCGCGCCGAGCGCTTGCAGCGGGCCGGGCAGGTCCTCGGTGGCAAGCATCTCCATGGTCTGCTTGACCACCGGCAGGTAGTCTTCAGGCAGCGCCTTGCTGTCGGTACGAGGGTACGTCAACACCTTGTGCTTCTCGTACAACGCCTGTGCCAGCGACAGCGTGGTCTTGGCCGAAAAGCCGAAGCGCGAGTTGGCCTCACGTTGCAGGGTGGTCAAATCGTAGAGCTGCGGCGCGCTCTGCGTGCTGGGCTTGGACTCCTCGGTGACCGAGGCCGGCTGGCCGCGCACTGCCTCGGCAATGGCTTTGGCATCGGCCTCGTTCCAGAGGCGGTCGGCACGGAGTTCGGCATCCTCCGGATGCTTCTTCCACTTCGGATCGAACCACTTGCCCTCGTACTCGCCCGCCTGCGCGGCGAACGTGGCCTTGATCTCCCAATAGTCGCGCGGCACATGGCGGCGGATCTTCTCTTCCCGCTCGACCACGATCGACAAGGTGGGCGTCTGCACGCGGCCGACGGTGGTCAGGAAGAACCCGCCATCGCGCGAGTTGAAAGCGGTCATCGCCCGCGTGCCATTGATGCCCACGAGCCAGTCGGCCTCCGAACGGCAGCGTGCCGCATCGGCCAGGGGCAGCATCTGCTGATCCGAACGAAGGTTGTCGAAGCCCTCGCGGATGGCCGCCGGCGTCATGCTCTGCAGCCACAATCGCTTGACCGGGTGCTTGCTTTTGCAGTGCTGCTGGATGAGGCGGAAAATCAGCTCCCCTTCCCGGCCCGCGTCGCAGGCATTGACGATTTCGCTCACGTCCTTGCGCTTGACGAGCTTGACGATGGCGTTGAGCCGCCCCTTGCTCTTGTCGATGGGATTGAGTTCGAAATGCGGCGGAATCACCGGCAGGTTCGCAAAACTCCATTTGCCGCGCTTGACGTCATATTCCTCCGGCGCCTTGATCTCCAGCAGGTGGCCCACGGCCGATGTGACGACGTGGCGCTCGCCCTCGAAGTATTCGTCGTGCTTCTCGAACTTGCCGGCAACGGGGGTCAACGCGCGCACGATGTCCTGCGCCACGGAGGGCTTCTCGGCAATGATGAGGGTCTTGCTCATGGCTCTTTCTGCTGTCCAAACGTCGCTGTCGCGAGTGCTTCTCTACAATCGTGGTTTCAGCGCGTGTATATACGCACGCGCCCGCAGGCGCACGCACGCACCCGCGCGCACCTACGATTTCAATGTACCCAAAGAAGATGATGACGCAAGCCCGCGCCGCCAAGAACCCCAAAACACGCCCCGCCGCCCGTGCAACAGGGCGCCGTATCCAGGTCCGTCGGTCGGGGGTTCATGGCAAGGGCGTGTTTGCCCTCACGGCGATTGCGCCGGGCGATGTGGTCATCGAGTACAAGGGCGAGGTCATCACCTGGCCCGAGGCCTTGCGCCGCCATCCGCACGATCCGAGCCAGCCGAACCACACCTTCTACTTCCACGTCGACGACAAGCATGTGATCGACGGCAACGTCGACGGCAACGCCGCACGCTGGATCAACCACGCCTGCGAACCCAATTGCGAGGCCGACGAAATCGATGGCCGCGTGTTCATCAAGGCGCTGCGCACATTGAAGCCCGGCGAAGAACTCTTCTACGACTACCGCCTCGTGATCGACGAGCGCTACACGCCGAAGCTGAAGAAGGAATTCGAATGCCGCTGTGGCACGCCGGGCTGCCGCGGCACCATGCTCGCCCCCAAACGCTGACAGCACCACGATCCCGCCATGACACTCCTGTGGAATGCCGAATCGCTCTGGGAAGACCTCGAACCCTTGCTGCCCGGGCTGAGCGTCGAGGTGGTCGCGGACACCGCATCCACCAACACGGCCCTGCTCGAGCGCGCCCGTGTCACGGCGCGTGACAACGCCAACAGCGATTTCGCGCTCGTGCGCCGCAGCCGTGAAAGCGCGGCCTTTGGCCGGCGCGCCGCCGATGTGTCGCCATGCCTGCTGGTTGCCGAACACCAGACCGGCGGCCGTGGCCGCATGGGCCGTGCCTGGACATCCACCCGCGGTGCGTCGCTGACGTTTTCGCTGTCCCTGCCGATGGCGGCGGCGGACTGGTCGGGGCTGTCGCTCGCTGTGGGCGTCGCGCTTGCCGAGTCGCTGGACCCCCGTCCGCAGCCGGGCGGTCCCTGCATCGGACTGAAGTGGCCCAACGATCTCTGGCTCGTCGGCGGCCCGGGCCCCGGCCGCAAGCTCGGCGGCATCCTGATCGAATCGGTGACGGTGGGCCGCCATCGCCTGGCGGTCATCGGCGTGGGTCTCAACGTGCAAGCCCAGCCACAGGGCAGCACTCCCACGGAGCTCGCCCACGGCTATGCCTGCCTCCAGGAACTCGACGCCACCGCCTCCGCGCCAGGCGCCCTGGCCCGCGTGGCACGCCCGCTGGCGCAGGCCCTCGTCGACTTCAAGCACAGCGGGTTTGCCCCCTTTGCCCCCCGTTTCGCCGCACGCGATCTGCTTCGCGGCCGGTCGGTCAGCACCACGCTTGCCGGTGTGCCGGAAGGCGTGGCCGAAGGCATCGACGCCCGTGGTGCACTTCACGTGCGAGCACCGGACGGCACATTGCACGACGTCATCAGCGGCGAGGTCAGCGTTCGCCTGACCGATTCGGCAGAGGGCTCGGCATGCTGAGGCTTCTAGTAGGTGCACTGGTGGTCGCCAACGCCTTGTTCTACGGGTGGAGTCAGGGCTGGCTCGACCAACTTGTCGGTGTCCGCGCCCAGGGCGACCGGGAGCCGGAGCGCCTCGCCCTGCAGGTGGAGCCTCAGCGGGTACATGTCGTCGGCGCCAGCGCGCGCACGCCGCCGTCCTTGCCGGCGCCGGCGTCTGCACCCGCGCATTCTCCCGACAGGGCCGCCGCCTGCCTGGAAATCGGCCCGTTCTCCCCCTCACAGCTGGCGCCGGCCCTGGCCGCACTCCAGGCCACGCTGCCAGCCAACCGCATCGACGACATCAAGCTCGAGAAACCCGCCGTCTGGATCATCTTCATGGGCCCGTTCCCCGACGAAGATGCGCGGCAAAAGAAGGTCGACGAACTCAAGCGCCGCAGGGTCGCGTTCGAAGACATTCGCCAGGTGCCCGAACTCGGCGATGGCCTGTCCCTCGGGCGGTTCGGCAACCGCAGTGCGGCCGAGAAAGCCTTGGCGGAACTGGCCAACAGGGGCGTGCACACCGCCCGGGTGGCGCAACACGCGGCCGCGGTGCTGACTCACACGCTGCGCATGCCCGAGGTCGCCCCGGACGAGCAGGCGCAATTGGCCGCGTTGCAGACGCCGGCGCTGGCGGGCAGGGGCTTGACGAATTGCACTCCGTATTAGCGCAGCGTTCCACGTTGTGACGCTCGCCCTCCTCGGGGCCCCCTTCAGGATGAGCCGAAACATGCCTGGTGCGCGGCAGCACCGGCAAAATGCCGCATGAAGCGAATCCTCACTCTCACACTGGCACTGGTGACCCTGCTGGGCCGCGCTGCGCTGGCCCAGTCATGGTCGGTCGAAGCGATGGACACCACCCGCTCATCCGCCGAAGGACAGCGCGTGCGTGTCAACCTCGCGACCCACCTTCCTGCGGAGCCGGTGCGCCATGTCATCGTCAGCCCACTCACTTCGGCGACCTCGCTCATGCAGCCCGGGGCCACGAAGACCAACGCCGCGGGGCCTTGGGCACGTGGTGCGGCGGCGCTGGCCGAAGGTGGGGTCGCTCTCGTTCAGGTGGATGCGCCATCCGATGCCGCAGGACGCACCCTGTCGCAGCGGCCAGCGGGTGACATGCAGGCGGACCTCCAGGCTGCTGTCGACAAGACGGCCGGCAAGTTTCCGGGCGTTCCGGTGCACCTCGGCATGTTCGCGGTCTCCGGCGCGACCCTGGACGCGGCGGCGCGCGTGCGCGGCGTATCTCGCATCATTGTCGCCAGCGGCACGTTCCTGGACGACCGCGAACGGTCGCTGAAGCACATCAAGCAGCCGGTGCTGTTCGTGCATGCCGCGACAGCGCAATGCGACGCCGCCCCCCTGCTGGAAGCAGAACAACTGGCGCACCGCCATGGCCATGCACTGGTACGTGTCGGTTACCAAGAACTCGAGACCACGCCGGGGTGCGGAGCCAACAGCCAGCATGCCCTGCGCGGCATGGAGTCCGAGTTCGCGGCCCAGGTCACACGGTGGCTGGACGGTGGCACGCCCGCGGCCGAAATTGGCAGCACGCCGGCACACGTCGCCTGGAGCGAGCAGTTGCTGCACTACGACGTTCCGGGCGTCCTGGGCACCCATCGGCTCGAGATGACGCTGTGGCTGCCGAACACCCGAGGGCCTGCGCCGGTGGTGTTGTTCAACCATGGCGACGTCGAGCTGGATTTTCCGCAGATGCGCTTCAAGCGCCGGATCCGCGAAATGGTCATCGCTCGGGAGTTTCTGAAGCTCGGCATGGCGGTGGCGATGCCGGCGCGTCGTGGCATCGCGCTGTCCGGCGGCACCTACCCACGCAACTTCTCGGCCGCCGATGGAGACCCGACCTACAAGGCGCGCGTGCACGCGCAGGACGTGCTGCCGGCCCTCGACCTGCTGCGCAGCCGGCCGGACCTCGACGGTCAGCGAATCGTGCTGGCCGGCCAGTCATCCGGTGGCTACAGTGCAACGTACGTGGCCGGCAAGCAGCTGGCCGGGGTCGTGGGCGTCGTCGATTTCTCCGGCGGACGGACTGACATCAAGGACAACTCCGGGCCGGGCTATCTCAACCGGATGATGGTCAACGGCTTCGCGGAACTGGGCCGTGCGGTCAAGGTACCGGCGCTGTTCATCTTCGCGGAAGAAGACAGCCGCTACTCGGTGCAAACGATCCGCGCGGCACATGAAGCCTTTGTCGCTGCCGGCGGTCGAGCCCGCCTGGTGCTCGCGCCGCCGATCGGGCGCGACGGACACCACGTGTACCTGATGCCCGACCACTGGCGCGCGGCCTTGAAGGAATACCTGGCAGAGCTCGGCCTCGTTCCGGCCCGGCCAGATGAGACGGCCAAGGAGCCGTCATGAAGCCTGCCGATCGGCCGCACGGGCAACAGGCCCGCAGCCCTTTTTAGGGCGGGGCGGCCGTTCCCTTTTTGCTTTTTGCTTGGCGGCGCTTGTTCTCTGGCGAGGCCGCGCCGGGTCTCGGCCCGGCAGCCGAATTACCTTTCTGACGGCGCCCTCCATGTCAGGATAGTTGTCGCCGGTCCTTCCAAAGGAGAATTGGAGGACGGGAGAGAAATGGAGAGATGTCGGCGAAGCGATACAGCGCGGAGCAAAAGCGCTGGGCGGTGCAACAGATGGCG
>Ga0207679_10000419_pt1 | contig 30306 bp, 23 predicted proteins | sample KBSC73metaG_FD_184320 | JGI IMG/M metagenome (GOLD analysis project Ga0207679, IMG submission 184320) | Corn rhizosphere microbial communities from Kellogg Biological Station, Michigan, USA - KBS C7-3 metaG (SPAdes) (version 2) | ecosystem: Host-associated > Plants > Roots > Rhizosphere > Soil ... | reverse complement strand
TGGGTGCCACTCTGAAGGTGCAGGGACCTTCCAATCTGTTCAGACACCTCGTGAACCTGCCCGCTGCGTTCTTCGAGCAGCGCCACCTCGGGGACATCGTGTCCAGGTTCGGTTCGCAGGAGACGATGCTGCGCGCGCTCACCGTCGACATGGTCGAGGCGGTCCTCGACGGCATCCTGGTCCTCCTGACGCTCTCGATCATGTTCGTGCTGGCGCCGATGCTCACGGCGCTGGTGCTCGCCGGCGCATTGCTGTATGCCCTGCTGCGCTGGGGCGCCTGGCTGCCCTTGAAGAACGCCTCGCAGGAATCCATCGTCTGGTCGGCGCGCCGCGAGAGCCACCTGCTCGAGACGCTGCGAGGCGTCAAGACAATCAAGTTGTTCAACAGCCAGGAGACAAGGCGAACCCACTGGCTGAACCTGTCGGTGGAAGCCGTCAACCGGGATGTAAGGGCCCAGCGGCTGCTGCTTTGGTTCCGCTTTGCGAACATGCTGCTGATGGGCTCGCTGGCCATCGGCGTGGTATGGATCGGCGCACACCGTGTCCTCGACAACGCCATGACAGTGGGACTGCTGCTCGCATTCCTCGCCTACCAGGACCAGTTCCTCGCGCGCATCGGCAAGCTGATCGACCGCATCAGCGATCTGGCCATGCTGAGGCTGCACGGCGAAAGACTCGCCGACATCGTGCTCACGCCGCCCGAACCGTGGGGCGGCCAGACGACGCAGGAGGGATCCCGCATGCCCGCGTCGATCGAGGTCCGTGACCTTCGCTTCCGCTACAGCGACAACGAACCGTGGGTGCTCGACGGACTGAACCTGCGCATCGATGCCGGCGAGACAGTGGCCATCGTGGGCCGATCGGGCGGCGGCAAGACCACGCTGCTCAAGCTGCTGGCGAGTCTGCTGGTGCCGACGGAAGGCCAAGTCCTCGTCGATGGCGAGCCGCTGCGGCCGGATTCGTTCTCGCGCTGGCGCTCGATGATCGGCGTAGTGATGCAGGACGACCAGCTCTTCAGCGGCACCGTGGCAGACAACATCTGCTTTTTCTCGACGATAGCGGATGCGGAACGCATCCAGGCCTGCGCCCGCGCAGCGGGCGTGCACGACGAACTGATGTCCATGCCGATGGGCTACAGCACGCTCATTGGCGACATGGGCATGGTGCTGTCGGGCGGTCAGAAACAGCGCATCCTGATTGCCCGTGCGTTGTACCGGAACCCGGCCGTGTTGCTGCTCGACGAGGCGACGAGCCATCTGGACGTTCAAAACGAATCGGCTGTTTCGGCGGCCATCCGCGCGACGCAGGTGACCCGCATCATCATCGCCCACCGGCCCGAAACCATCCGCAGCGCCGATCGGGTCATCGACCTGGATGACTTGCGACGCCAGCGCCACGCGCGGTTTGCACCTCCGCTTTCACAGGGGCCGCAAGCTCCCCAGGCTGTTGCCGGTTGAGCTTGTGCCAGCAGCCGGTCGAGCGCGTTCGGCCCAGCGTACACCCCCTGGATGGCGTACGAATTAGACGACAAGTGGCTTACCTCATGCCGGCTGACGCGACCCATGTCGCATACTTCGCCCTTGGCGATTGCGCCTTGATTTCTGCCGAAGGCGCGTCCTTCGATGTCATCGTATTCATGAAAGTTTATAAGCAATTATTTCCATCGCGCAGCCTCGCCGTTTTTGCTTTCGGGCTTGTTTCTCTAGGAGTTTTTGCCGCCTTGGCATTGGATTCCTTGGGAAAAAATGCGCGACCGTCCGGCATCTTCTCGGTTTTCGATCGAGCGAATGGTGATTGGATTTTCATGAGCCTGATGATGGGCCTCATCCTCCTGTGCCACTCGGGGTGGGACCTCATTGTTCTTTTTCGTGGGCCTCATCGTATATTGATTGATGAAGCCACCTTTGCCTTGAATGGAAAACGCCATGCTTTCAATGATGTCCGGGGCTTTGTGTACAAAGGGAGCGCATGGGCGAGTGACTTGCACATTCTCATGCGTTCCGGCAAAAATCTGAAAATACGCAAGGCGCTTTTCGAGAAATTTGATGACATTCGTGCGGAGCTCATCTTTCACACAGAAGATCGCCTGACGAATGAAGCGCGCATGAAGCTCGTCTCGGGGAAAAGCGTCAGCTTCGGAAAAGGCGCCACGCTTTCTCCTGCCAATCTCGTCATCAAGCGGAAATCCATCTCGTTTGAGGAGATCAAGAAGGCCAGGATTTTTGTGGTGAATGAGTCTGAAAAGCTGATCGTCGAATTGCTGAATGGTGAAAGGGTGAAGATCGAGGCTTGCCTGGTTGAAAACGTCAACGTGCTACTTCGGCTCGTTGCTCACATGAGTCCGAACATGAGGGTCGGACTTTAATTCGAGATTTGCTTCAAGTGAGATTTATGACAAGAACATCTTCGTATCCCATCTATCAATCGAAGCTCAATTTGTATGTGGGATTTTTTGCTTCGATCCTGATGGCCGGTCTTTGCTGGGCTGGAGTTGCGCTGTTGGCGTTCGTGCCAGTCAAGGACAAGGGAGCAGAAGGATTTTCAGGGGCAACTCTGGTGCTTCTGGCATTGGCTCTGCTCATCACGATACTGGTCATCAGGTTGTTCTTGATCCTTCTGAACGCCGGTAAGCCGATTGCAACGATCGATTCATCGGGCATCGCTCTTCGAAATGGCAAGGTGCTCCCTTGGAATGATATTGAAGGCGTGCGCATGATATCGATCTCGACAATGCTGACGATCAGCCATCACCTGGAAATCCGGCTCTCCAAAGGCAAAAAGAGGGTGTCCAATGTGAAAATCACACAAGAGGAATTGGCGGATCTCATCGAGGAAGTGCGCAAATAAAGCTCGGTGTCTCCCGGCACCTGAATGACCGGCTGCGCCCGCCAGTTCGCACGCAATCAGCGCTACAGTGCGGCGTGGGCACCACGGCCATTGCAGGCCCTGCGAAACAACCGCCAATGCCCCGGCACCAAGGAAACGACACACATGCGGATCAAGTTCGTGCAGGAACTCATCGACAGGCTCAGGGGCAAGCATTCGGTGGGCCGTGGTCTCGCCGTGACGGTCCGGGACGTCCACTCGACCCACCTCGACAAACTGTTCGAAAGGTTCCCGACCGCGGAATTCGAGATCAACGGCAGCACGCGCAGGCACCTGGCGAACGTGAACGCCGACCGAGGTGTCACCGAGCAGACCCTGTCCCTGCTGTGCCATGCGTTTCCGTCCAACCGGGGCAACGTCAGGGTGTTGAACATCGGCTGTGGCAAGAAGGACCAGATGGCGTTCCTGGCGACACTCGGGTTCGACGCCTTCGGTGTCGACTTCGACATTGACCAGGATTCGGAACGCACCAAGTTCCACGACCTCAACACCCAGGACGCGCTGCCCTTCGGCGAACTGACCTTCGATGCCGTGATCTGCCAGGAGATCATCGAACACATCGAAAACCCGTGGCTGTTGTGCCGCAAGATCAAGAAATGTTTGAAGGTGGGCGGCATCCTGATCGTCACCACACCGAACATCTCATCGATTGAAAGCAAGAAGCGGTTCGCCGGCAACAGCGTCGGTTTCTTTTCGTACTTCGACAGCGAAAACCTGTGGCAGCACATCAATCCGATCCCGTACTGGGAGATGATCCACATCGCCTCGTTCAACGGGTTCGAGACGGTGACGGTGTCGGGCAACGATGAGTATTACGTGACGTACGTCCCCCGGAAGCCGGATGCGTCGCAGAACGCGAAGCGCGATGCCACGATCCAGAACAACGGCGTCTTGCACTATGTGTTCCGGAACCTGAATCCAGACATCAAGCTCTACAGCCCCGTGCCCACCTACAACTACGACTGGTCGTCCGGCGCGAAGAACGAGCGGATCAAGTAGGCAGTGTGGCCAAGGCGAGGGCCGTCGGCAGCTTGCCCGGAGAACGGTGCCTGGCGTCATTGGCCCGCGTTGCAGCTGCCGTTCCTGTCCCTGACGAAGCAGAACTCACCCGTCAGGCTCGAACTTTCCCATGGCACCTGAACCCGGCCGGTCTCGCGCGCGACGCCCAGGCGAACCTGCTTGAACAAGAGCTCGATCGGCAAGCCGGGGGAGCGCATGCTGGTCAGCAGGTGCTTGGTGTACAGGCTGTTCTTCTCGCTGGGGTTGTCGAGTGCGACGCCGCCGGGCGCCGTCGAGAACGCGATCATCGATCCGAGCGGTGCCTCGACCGGCGCCAGGCCAGCGGGCGTGGCGCCGCGAAACTTCAGGCGGCGGCCATCGGGGCCCACGAACTCGACGCCCGAGAATGGGTTGTTGCGGCAGGCATCGAGGATGACGATGTTGATGCCTTGTTTCGTGTTGCCCAGCCGATCGAGCAGTTCATTGAGGTCTGCGCTCTTGGCCACCACTTCATCCTCGCCACGGATTTCCGTGTCGACGGGCAGCAGGTAGTTTCGCCCCTTGAGCTGCAGGCCGTGCCCGGCGTAGTAGACGACGCGCACGCTGGCCGACCGGGTGTTCAAGGAGAACTGGCGGAACGATTCGATCAGGTCGCGCAGCGAGGTGTTCTCGCGCAGCGAGACTTCGAAGCCCAGCGTGCGCAGTGTTGCGGCCACGGCCTGTGCGTCATGGACCGGATTCTTCAGTACACCCACACGATACGCGCTGTTGCCGATCACGAGCGCCACCTTGCGCTCGCCGGCAATGGCCGATGCGGCAGAGGCCGGCGTCAACGTCGCCGGATGGGCCGCCAGGCAGGGAACGCCGATCGATGCGAGGGCCAGTCCCGCACACAGTCGACGCCGATCGGTTGGCATGGGCGGCTCCGATCATGGCCGCGCCGGCAACGCGTCGACGACGGCGACCGCATCGACGAGGGCGCTCGCGGCCAGCTTGTCGCTGCTGGCCTGCAGTTGCTGCTCGGGCACGCGAACGTAGTAGTCGCCCAGCTGGCCCGGGCCGCCGGCCAGGCTGCCGTTGATCGAGACCAGCAGCATGCGGATGTCGCTCTCTCGTGAATCCGCCTTGAAGTTCACCTTGAGGTACGGGCCTTTGTCGGTCACGGTCCCGCGAAGCGCTCGGATCTCGGTGGGGTCTTCGCGCTCTGCCACCAGCGTGGCGATCACGGCGGCCTGCAGGGCGACGACGGCGATCGCGGTTGCGAATGCCGGCTGCAGCATCGGCTGCGGGAGGATGCCGACGAGCCAACCCCGAAGCCGCTCCAGCAGGGGCGTCGAAACCGGCTTCCTCTCGCTTGGGTGTGCAGGGCGCTCGGCGCGGATGCGTTTCAGGGCGCGCTCGATGCCGATCTCGCTCGAGACCGCTGGAACGTCTTCACGCAGGTGCGTCTGCAGCGATTCGTACCACTGCAATTCGGCGCCCGCGGACGGGTGCGTTCGCAGATGGTCTTCGACCCAGGCGCGATCGGCTGCGGACAGGGTGCCGTTGGCGTAGAACGGCAGCAGTTCGTCGAAGCGGGATTTCATGGTGCAGCTCCTGCAGCGCCTGATGCGCCGGTGCGCGTGTTGCCCTCGCGCTGGAGCAGCAGGCGCAGGCAGTTCTTCAGCTTCTGGCGCGCATGGAAGAGGCGCGTCTTCACGGTGTTCTCGGGGCAGGCCTGCAGCGAGGCGACCTCGGCCAGGGAGAGCCCTTCGTAAAACACCAGGTGCACGCACTCCCGGTGCTCGTTCGACAGCTTTCCCATGCAATGGCGGACGCCCTCGCTGCGTTGCCGGCCGGCCAGGATCTCGAATGCGTTCGGCTCGGCGGACGTGACGGTGTCGGCCATGGCGTCGATGTCGTCGTGGAGGGTGTCGGGCTTGCGTCCGCGGAACGCCATCAGCACTTTGTTGCGCGCGATCCCGATGAGCCAGGTGCCGAACTGGGATTCACCGCGGAACCGTGCGGGCTGGCGCCAGACTTCGTACAGGGTGTCCGACACGATTTCCTCCGCCTGGGCCGGATCACCGAGTTGCCTCAGCACGTAAGCGTAGAGCTTGCGCGAGAACGCCCGGTACAGGTCGCGGAACGCCTCTTCATCGGCCCGTTCGATCCGAACGAGCAGGCGGAGCACCTCGTCGTTGTCCATGGAGCGCGTGGGCTTGAGGATGGTGCATACATGGTAATCGCCTGCATGGGTCGTTGGGTTGGGGCGTGTGCGGTGAACCCAGCCTCATTCGCCGCGGAATTGGACGCGGCGGTTCTCCGCGGCACAGGGGTCGAGGTCGGGCAGCGTGGCCCGCTGGCCCATGCCGATGGCCCTCAGTCGGGCGGGGTCGATGCCGTGCATGGCCACCAGGTACCGCTTGACCGAGTTGGCGCGCCGTTGCGACAACTGATCGTTGTATGGCGCCGCCCCGACGGCGTCCGTGTGGCCTTCGATGGTCACCGCCCTGGCAGCGGGCAGCATGCGGATGCCTTCGGCCAGCGCGTCGAGTTGCCGGCGTGCCGCAGGCTGGATTTCCGCGGAGTCAAATCCGAACTGAACCGGCAGCGCCAGCGCGGACGGGCCCTTGGCCACCGGTGTGCCGGCGGCATCCGTGTCGTCATCGGCCGTCGCCGTGCGCCCGGTTGGCGTCGACTTGGCCCGGGTGTCGTCGAGCAGTCGCAGCGACCGCATCTTGATGGCCGGGCGCGCTGGCGGCGTGCCGAGGATGCGGGCCACGTCGACCGGGTTCACCGTTTCGGCGGGACCGTACAGGCGCACGTCCTGCGCGAGAGACGGGGCGGCAAGCAGCACGAGGACGAGGGCCAGGATCGGGCGGTGGTGTGACATGGTGATGACCTCGAATGGGGGGACTCCCGACTGGGTTGCAGCGCCGGTGCCAGAGGTTCATCTTTTTGTTGGCCGTCAGTTGAGCTTGGCCTCCATCAGTTCGAACGAGCTTGCTTCGCGCAGCACATTGCCCACGCGGGTCGAGATCGTTTGCTTGACCGTGCGCTTGACTTCGGGCGCGTACCAGACGGTCTGTTCGGTGAGCACCGTGGTGCGGGTTCCTCCGCGTGTCTGGACTCCCTGTCCGCGCAACACCAGCTTCGTGGCGCGGAAGCGCCCGGCAGCGACCGTCACGTCCTCCTCGCCCTCGACGCTGACCTTCATGGGCACCGTCACCTGGTCGATGCGGCGCTGCTGGTCGACGATGGCCTCGCCGGGGCGCAGCAGCCCCGAGGACTGCAAGTAGGGGGCGAACTCGGGCGGGGTGAGTGTCCAGTCGGGCAGTGCATGGAAGCCGAGGCTGCGCGGCGCGAGCGCGGTGCGCACCCGCGCGTCGGAGGTCGTGGTCCAGGTCTCGGCGATGCCTTCGTCGGTGACCGCGTTGACGCGCGCCGTGACGTACAGGTCGCCGAGGCGGAACTGATCCTGCACGCGGTAGCGCCAGGTGTCGCCAGGGCGCGGCAGCAGCTCCGGACGCGCGGCCTGCGGAGCCCCGGCAGGCTCCCTCGGCACGGCCGCCGCTGCAGGTGCAATGGCGGCCAGGCGCGCCTGCGCCAGCGTTGCGAATCGCCCATGGGGATACTGGCGCAGGTAGGCGCGGTATTCGTCGGCACGGTTCGATGCCTGGATGCTGTTCCAGAATGCCAGTTCGCCGGCAGCCTCCTGGTCCGGCGCCGGCTCGCGCGCGGCTGCCGCCACACCGGGAACGAAGGCGAATTCGCCCTGCAGCGACGAGCTCTCCCACGGCACTTGCTGCTGCTGCGTGTCTTTCACCACGCCTTCTCGCACGCGCTTGAAGACGATCTCGACGGGCAGGCCGGGCGTGAGCAGATGCCTGGAGAGGTAGAGGGCATAGAGGCTGTTGGCGCTGTCGCCCGTGCCGCTGTCGGCGGCAAGTTTGCCGGGTGCGGTGGCGAACGCCAGCAGTGTGCCGACGGGCGCGTCCATCTGCGCGAGGCCTCGCGGTGCCGCCACGGTCTTGCCCGCGAAGGGGTTGTTGCGGCAGGCATCGAGGATGACGATGTTGATCCGGCTGCGTGCGGCCGACATGCGACCGAGGATGAAGCTCAGGTCGATGCCGCTGATCGGGATCTCGTCTTCGCTGCGGATGTCGGCGTCCACCGGGATGAGGTAGTTGCGATCGCGCAGCTGCAGCCCGTGCCCGGCGTAGTACAGCACGGCGATGGTGTTTTCGTTGAGCCGGTTGCCGAATTCGCGCAGCGCGTCGAGCAGCGCTGTGCGGTCCAGGTTCTCGCGGAGGGTCACGTTGAATCCGGAACGTTGCAGGCTCGAGGCAATGAGGCGGGCATCGTTGATGGGGTTGTCCAGCGGGTCGGCACGATAGGCGGCGTTGCCGATCACCAGCGCGAGGCGCTCTTCGGTCGTGGCCAGGCCCCGTGGCGGCTGTGCGAAGGCCGCCGGCCAGGTGAGGGCACAGCACAGCAGGGCGGCGATCACGGCCAGGCGTTGGCAAAGAAGTGCATTCGGCGCAAGGTCTGGTTTCATGGCGTCAGCGCAGGTCAAGGGCTGCATCCGTCATCTCCCGGCCCGCGCAACAAGGTGCCGAAGGCGGCGGGCGGCGGCAGCGCGCCAAAGCATTCGAATCGCGCGGCCTGCATGGCGTCACCGCACCACCACAGGCTGATGGTTTGCGGGCGGTTGGGCGCAAGCCATGTGGCGGCCAGCTGCTGCGCCTGAGGATCGGCGGGCGCTTCGGGGGGCAGTGGCGCCACCCGTGCGAGTTCGAAGTCCAGATCGTCGGCGCTGAAATGGATGTCCAGCACCTTGCGCGCCGCGGCATCGATCGCCCGAAACCATGCGCCGGCCGCCAGCACCGCCGCCAGGGAATGATCGGGCAAGGCTGCGGCAATGGTCAGAGGAAAGTAACGGCCGACACTGTCGACGCTGGGCATCAGTGCACCAGCCCAGCCGGTATCGCCGAGCAATTGCGGCGCCAGCCAGAAGCGGCGCACGGGTGCGAGCAGATAACGCGTCGTCCAGGCGGCACCGAGATCGGCGCGCGCCTTGGCCATGCCCGACTGCAGCCAATCGTCCCAGGCACGGATGAAGTCGTCCGGCAGCCGCCGCGAGATGAAGTCGCCCACGTGCGGCATCTTGCCGAACCAGCCGGGGGCGGGCGATGGATTCACAGCCGCTTCGGACATTGGAACCGCTCCAGCTCCTGACGCATCAGCGGGTTCAGCGGCGTCGCGCTGCGGACCTCGAAGCGTGCAGTGCGTCCTTCGATGTCGAACACCACCTGCGCGCGGTTGGGTGCTGTGCCCGGTTCGATCCGCACCCGATCGAACAGCCGGAAGAGCGCCCAGGGTCCTTCGAACACGAAATCCGAGGCATGGCCGCCGCTGGTCGGCGTCATCTGAAGGTGGACGCGCCGTGCCGCACCGGGCGGGCCGGGCCACTGGACGCTGACTGCATGCTTCCGTTCGTGGCCGAAGCGCATCGGCTGACCGTCGATCTCTAGCGTCAGCCCCTTCACCTCGGGGGCCAGCTCGAGCAGCCTGAATTCAAGCGACGTGCCCAGCGTGCGGCCACCTTCGGCGAAGAACGCTTGCCGAATCGATTGCGCACGCTGGAACTGAGGCAGCGACTCGCCGGGTTCCGCTGGTGCATTGCCGACACGACGAAACGCCCACACACGCGTGGACGTGTCGACGTAGGGCGCGAGATGGCGTTGGTAGAAGCCATCGAGCAGGCCGCCGGACGCGAAGGTCTTGATGAAATCCTCCCGCGAGATCTCGTCGGGGCTGCTGCGCACGATCGGGTACCGGCCCGCCGTGGCGCGCGTGCAAGGCGCGGCAACTTCCTCGGTCAGCTGCCGGCCCAGCGGCCCGCGAAGCGCCGTGAAGGCTTGGCCGGAGCTCGTCTGCGCCAGCTGGATGAGCATGTGGCGCACCGGCTCGGGGGCGCGCTGGGCTGCGAGGCCGATTTCGCGGATCACGTCGCTGGGGGGCGCGGCCGTTTGGCGCTTGGCGGCATCATCGACCGAATTCAGGTACGACGCGAGTCGCCCGAGCAATGCGAGCGTCGCGTCCAGCGACGAGCTCGGGCCGTCGACGAACTGCCGCAGGGCATCGAACTGCGGATCGACGAAACGATCGTCGGCGCGCTCCGGCATGTTGACACTGACCTCGCGGACGACGCCTTTGAGCACGGCCCGCAACGGCGAATCCACGCGCGAGAGCAGCTGGGCCTGGTCGGCACTGGCCGCCAGGGTGGGGGTCGGGGCGAGGCGAAGGTCGTTGACGAACTCCCGCCACAGCCGCATGTAGTCTTCCGTGTACAGGCGCTCGATGTCTTCGGTCATTCGAGCCAGTGCCGCGGGTTCCAGCACGTTCGCGGCCGAGCTGCCGAGCACCCAGCTCTGCTCCCCGGCCAGCTGGCGCAGCACCTCTTGCATGCGCGGCCGGAAGGTTTGCTGGAACACTGCCCGGGAGTACAGGCCCGGCACGCCCTGGTTGAGCGGCTGGCCGCTCGCGCGAGTGAACACGCTCCGCCCCGCCGTCCCTGCTGCGGCATCGACGGTGAAGGGCGCGAGCTCTGCGCCAAGATCGAGCTGCTTGAGGCGGCCGTAGACCCGCTGCGCGAGCGGTACCCCGGCGACGAGCCGGCGCGCGTCCGCAATGATCTGCGGCTGCGCTTGGGACGGCGCGCCCACCTCTCCGCTGGCCAGCAGCCGATCGAGGTGTTGGCGCAGCGCGTCGCGATCGGCCGCGCTGATGGAGGCGGGCAAGGTGAGGTCCCAGTCTGCCGAGAGGAATGCGCGCAACGCCGCCCGATCGAAGTTCTTGCCGCCGAACAGCATCTGGTATGCCTTCAGGTCCTCGTAGAGGCGTTCGGCATGGTCTGCGCTGCCCGCGCGCAGCCGGCCTTCGAGCCGCGCGGCGATGCGCGGCAGGAACGCATTCTTGAGCAGGCGCTCGTAGGCGTCTCGCGCGGCTGCGCCCAGCATCTCGCCTTCGTTCAGTCGGACAGCGAGCCTCGCGGGCCACGGGCTCGCCGCCCCGCTACCTGCCGGCACGAGTGCGCGCAGCGTTTGCATTGGCGGCAGCAACGCAGCGAGGTCGGTGATGGGCGCGGCTTTCGCCGTAGCGACTTCACGCTCCAGCGCTTTCACCCCATCGGCCATCGCGGTCAGGTGCGCCTTGCCCTTGCTGTAGGCATAAGCCAAAAGGGCGCCCGCGGCGATGACGAAACACGCCGTCACGCCGGTCAGCGCCCATGCGAGCAACTCCCGCCGCCGCTGCCAGCGCAGATTGGTTCCGGCCAGACCGGCTTCCTGGAGCACCACATCGCGCAGCATCCGCGTCACGAAGAAGGCCCTGGCGCTCGAACGCGCCGGCAGAACGATCCGCCCCGACAGGCCGAGCGCGCGGGCCAGGCCACCGATGGCGCGATCCATCGGCGTGCCTTCCTGCGTTGCACTCGTGAAGTACACGCCGCGCAGGAACGGACGGGGCCCGGCGTGGGCTTCGCCGAAGATGACCGGCAGCAATTCGAGCAGCGTCTGGTGGAGGACGCGCCATTGCTGCGGAAACGCATAGATCGCAGCGCGCCGGTCGCGATCGCATTCGGCCTGCAACCGGTCGATCAGGCATTCGTCCAGGCGCAGTTCGAGCGCGGCGAGATCGCTGGGCAGGCGCGCCAAGGGGTCGTCCGAGGTCTCGTCGGTGTCGTACGGGAAGGTCACGCCCCAGACCTGGGCGCGCTCGTCCTTGTCGAAGTCGGCGAAGAACTCGATGAAGCCGGCCAGCAAGTCGGTCTTGGTGACCATCACGTAGATCGGCAGGCGGATGCCGAGCCGCGCATGCAATTCGTCGATGCGCTCGCGCAGCTCGCGTGCATGCGCCAGCCGCTTGGCCGCATCGGCCGTCAGGAGATCGCTGACGCTGAGGGTGAGCAGCACCCCGTTGATGGGCCGGCCCGGCCGAAAGCGCACCAGCAGGTCGAGAAAGCCGAACCAGGCACCGCGGTCGGCCGCCCGGTCGCTGTCTTGCGTGGTGTAGCGGCCGGCGGTGTCGATGAGCACGGCATCGCTCGTGAACCACCAATCGCAGTTGCGCGTGCCGCCGATGCCGCGGATCATCTTGCGGCCGATCTGCGCCTCGAGCGGGAACTGCAGCCCGGAGTGCACGAGCGCCGTCGTCTTGCCGGCCCCCGGCGCACCAATGATCACGTACCAGGGAAGCTCGTAGACATACGGACGCCCGAAGAATCGGGAACCCTTGGTGCCCACGCGGCGACGCTTCAACAGCGCCACGGCCCGTTCGAAACGCTCGGTGATCACCTCCACTTCCTTGGCGCCGGGCGCCGGCCCGGCGGGTTCCGCCTGCGCGGCAGCTTCCGCCGGCCGGGCCAGCCCGTCCATCAGCTGCCGGTTGTTGCGCCGGGCCTTCGCGGCGCGCCACAGGACGAAGGCGGCCGCGAGCACGAGCAGTGTGGTGATCGCGGTCCACCGTGCGCGTTCGCCCGTCAACGGGGCCATGCCGCCGATCGCGACCAGCGGCCCGACGAACCAGATCAGCGCGATCGCCGATGCCACGCTGGCGACGATCGCCAGTGCGCGAACCAACGGGGGGGTGTGCGTGCGGTTCATGGTGTTCGGGCGCTCAAGCGTCGGGCCGCACCAGTTGCAACTCGATCTCGATGCGTCGGTTCTTCGCCTGCTCGGCCGGCGGGCCGCCGCGCACGCGTGGTTCAACATCGGCGCGCCCCTCGGCGCGGGCCCGGTCGGGCGACAACCCCTGCTGCACGAGGGCGTCGAGCGTGGCCTGGGCGCGTGCCCGCGACAGGCTCCAGTTGGACGGGAACTGCAGCGAGCCGGTGGGGGTGCTGTCGGTGTGCCCGACCACGACGACTTGGCCTTTCAGACCACTCAACGCGCGCGCGATGTGCCCCAGTGTTTCGAGCTGGCGAGGGTCGACGCGTGCTCCGCCGGCTTCGAACAGCATGCTGGCCGGCAAGGTCACGACCGATCGCAACGGCTCGTCGCGCACTTCGATCGTTCCACGGGCGATGTCGGCCTGAAGCAGCGGTGCCAGGCGCGGCTTGGAGACGGCCGCGGGTCGCTCGACGCTCAACGCCGCTGGCAGCTCGTGGATCTGCCTGAAGACCGGCTGCGCGAGGCGGTCGAGCTGCGTGTTCACGAGCAAGACGGTCCCCAGCACGAGGGCGGCACCGACCGTCAACACCGCCCACACCGGCAATCCTGGCAGATCCTTGTTGCCGCGTGTGGCCACGCCCTCCCAGTGCAGCGCGAGCGTGCGCACCGGCTGCCGCTGCGCGGCCGGATGGATGGCGTGCAGCACCCGCTCGGCGATGGCATCGAGCTCCTCGCGTGCGTTCGGCATGCCGCGCAAGCGCCCTTCGAAACCGAGTGCGAGGCAGATGTAGAACAGCTCGAGGAGATCACGATTGGCCCTGGCGTCCAGGATCAGGCGATCGAGCAGCTTGAACACCTTGTCGCCGCCCGACCGCTCCTCGTGAAACGCCTGCAGCAGGTTGGCCTTGGCCCACGCACCGCCCGCGCCCCAGGGCGTCCCATCGATCACCTCGTCGATGAAGGTGCAAAGCAGGTAGCGGGCGGCGCTGATGTGCTGGGTCGACACGCCGGCGCCCGCGGCCGCGGCCTCGAATTCGCCGACCTGCTCCAGCAGCTGGCGTCGCAGGCCCTCCGGGTCGGCATGCGCGGTGGTCGTGCGCAACTGCGCCACGAGTGCAAGCAGCACACTGGCCGCGCCCAGCAACGGGTTGACGCCCGCCACGCGTCGCTGCAGTTCGACGGCCGCCCCGGTCTTGGCGGCACGTGCCGCGCCGGGACGTCGCTGCACCACCGTGGTCTGACCCCCGGGGGTGGGCATCCGGATCGTCTGGTCCGCGTCGGGCGGAATGATGGTGCCGTCGTCATCAGCCATCGTGTTTGCCCATGTGTGGTTGCACGCCTTGCGGAGCCGCGTCACCTGCCGGAAGCGCCGGCGTCGTGCAGGAATTGCTCGCGCTGCGATGGGGTTTCAAGGCTGCGCGACACTTCGACGAAGAAATCGTGCCGGCTTCCGCCCGTCGTCGCCGCGCGCCTGGCGACCACGCGCGCGATCGGGCCGATGTAGGGCATTGCCAGCTTCATGGCGAGCTCCACGTCTTCGGGCGTGACCGATGGGCCCGGTGCCGGCATCGTCGATCGGGGCGGGGTGCTCGCGGGCTCACGCGGCAACACTTTGGACCGCCCGGTCACGGCGCGCGTGAACGCTTCGCGGTCGGCATCGCTGTTGAGCGATTCGAGCAACCCGAGCACCAGGGAATCCACGTCCTTGCAGGTGCGCGCGGCGCGCCGCACCAGCACCTTCGCGACCGGGCCGATGAAGCGCGCCAGTTCGATCTCGATGCCACCGAGCACCGGCATGCTCCAGTCGCTCGGTGGCATCGTGCTGCTCGGAAACGACGGTGGCCTGGAAGCAGACGGCGTGCCGGGTTCGACCCCGGCCGGCCGCACGATGTTGGAGATGATCGTGGTCTCGGAGATCGTGCTCGACACCGGATGCGCGTACTCGTCCAGCAGCGCCGCGCGGAACGCGCTGGCGCTTTGAAAGCGCTGGTCCGGTGACTTCTCGAGCGCGCGAGCGACGACCTTGTCGTAGCACTGCCAGCCACGCGAGTTGGGAACCTCCGAGGGCGGTATCGGATCGTCGTAGCAGACGTCGTGCATGATCGCTTCGGGACGGCCGCGAAACGGCGCCCGCCCGGCCAGCAGCTCGTACAGCAGCACGCCCGCGGCGAAGATGTCGATGCGGTGGTCGACCTGGGCGTCCAGGTAGTACTCGGGCGCGATGTAGCCGGGCGTGCCCATCAGCATGTTGGTGCGCGTTCGGTCGGCCGACTCGATCCGCGCGATGCCGAAGTCGGCCAGCTTGATGCGGCCGTTCTGCATGATGATGATGTTGGCGGGCTTGATGTCGCGGTGCCAGATCGCATGCGCATGCGCGAACTCGAGCGCATCGAGCAGCTGCGCCATGATGCTCACGGTGTCGCGCTCATCAAAGCAGGTGCCTTGCGACTGGTATTCGCGCAGGGTGTTGCCTTCCACGTACTCCATGGCGATGAAGGCGTAGTCCTCGTCCTCGCCGTATTCATAGATCGCGACGATGCCCGGATGATTGAGCGCGCCGGCCGCCTGCGCTTCACGGCGAAAGCGGGCAGACGGGGACTCGACCCGTTCATCGTCTTCGATCAGTTCCTTGCGGATGGCCTTGATCGCGACCGGCCGCTTGATGATCGGGTCGCGGCCCAGGTACACGGTTCCCATGGCGCCCCTGCCAAGCACTCGGGAGATGGGGTATTTGCCGAGACGTTGTGGAATGTTCATTTGCAACGGCGTCGATCAACTCTCCAGCATCTTCATGGCCTTGACGAGGCTGGTGCGCATGCGGCCGATGGATCGTGTCAGCGCGCCGATCTCGTCGCGCGAGGTGCGCTTCAACTCTGGAATGTCGAGCTCGCCGAGGCTGACCCGATCGGCGAATTTCGACAATTGGGCGATCGGGCGCACCACGATCAACGACAGCATCAGGTTGAGCATGACTCCGATGACCACGAACACGGCCGTGATCGATGCCATGAAGACCTTGAAGGCGCGCTCGGCACGATCCAGAGGCACTTGCGTCGGCACCGAAATGATCTGCGCGCCCACGGCCTCGTTGAGCGTCCAGCCGAAGCCGTTGGCCGGGCCGTAGCGCTCGATCATGGTCTTCGGCGCGGCATCCACCGTGCTGTGGCAACGCAAGCAGGCGGCATTGGTGATGCGGATGGGACGCGCGACGTAGAACGAACGCCCCATTGGGGTGTCGCGCTCGCCCACGAGTTCGTTCAGATCCTTGTCGGACCGGAACTGCGTGACGAGGTCCGTCTCCCAATCGACCGCCCGGTTGCGCGGATTGGTCGGGTTCAGCACCGCTTCCTTGTAGCCGTATTCGGCGTGCTTCTTGCGCAAGTCGTTGAAGACCTCGGTGGCCGAATAGGCGGGAACGGACTGTGGCAGGAAGGTGTATTTCATCTGGGTTTCAAGCAGCGGACCGACCTGGGTCGAGGTGTACCAGCGTGCGGCCAGCGCCGCATCCATCAGGAGACGGGCGCTCCCGGCAATCTCCTCGCGCGCATTGCGCTCGAGCAGCGTCCATGAGATGCGGCCTGCCGCGGCGAGCCCGATCGCGAAGATCAGGAGGAAGACGAGGTTGAACTTGAGCAGCAGTTTCACTGTGGGCCTCCACTATTGAGCCGAGGGCGACGGTGGCGCAGCTTCGCGAGCCGGCAGCGGGTGGGCCCGGGCGGCCCGTGCAGGGCCGACCGAGGGCTTTCCCTTGTACTTCTCGGGAAACAGGACCGGATCCCACTCGGGATGTGAGGCCAGGCCTGCGATCAGTGCTGCGCGGAACGCCGGGTTCCTCGCCTTGCTTTTCCAGCGCTGGACGAGCGGACGCCGCAGCCACGGCTCGGCGGTCAACCAGGACTGCACGTCGGCGTAGGTGAAATCGGGCGCTTCCTTCGGCTGCACCGGCTGGTTGCGATACTGGTCCAGGCGCAGTGGCAGCGAGTCGCGGAAGGGGCGCGGCATCGCCGCGACAAACGCCTCCTTCGAACCGCCATTGACAACGCCTCGTGCACCGGCCTTGCGCCGGTAGTGGTCGTCGGACTTGAGCGACACGCGCGTTCCCTGGTCTTCGGTGAGCCTCACCTCGCCCCGTTCGACGAAGAGGGTCGTTTCAGCCGGAGTCAGGTTGAAAACGACGGTGCCCGCATTGGGCGGCATCGTGAACAGGGGCGTGCGCAATTCGAGGCCGTCGGCTGTGCCGGCTTTCGGGCCCGTCACCTTGCACCATCCGTTCAACACGAAGAGCCAGCGATCGGATGACTTCTGCCGACCGCCCGAGGCGTTGATCATCGCCCGTGTGGCCGGGCCGAACTGGACGACCGACAGGTCGCTCAACTCCAGTTGCATGAAGCCGGACGCGTCTGTCTCGACGAGGTCACCCGTCTGGAGCCGCACCCCCTCGTTCGCGAACAGGCGAGATGCGCCGCGGTAGATGAACGCGTCGCCTTCGAGGATCGTGATCGTGCCGTTCAGATCTGCGGCCCAGGTGCACCAGGGCCCCCACATCACTGCAGCCAGGACAAGTCTACGAAGCATCGCGACCACCTCCACACCATGGATGTCGCCGCAGGCTCATCGATGGCGGATCCGTGCCCGGCGACCCCACTTCGCGATGCGCCTCGCCTTGGAGTCGCCAACGGGCAGGCCTCGCAAAAGCACCGCTGCGCAATCAGGCCCGCGGTAGTAACATCAGATTACGCCTTTTCATTGGAAAGAGGTCAGCGGTCGCCCCCTATGTTAGGGATCAGGGTCATTTCCCAATCCGGTGCGCCGCCCGGCGCGCCCATGGCCGCCGTGTTCGGAGACGCCGGCGGGGACATTGGCCGCGCGGCTGATTGCACGCTGGTGCTGGCCGACCCCGAGCGCCATATTTCACGCCGCCAGGCCCTGATCGCGTGCCGCGATGGCCGCCACTACATTCGCCAGATCGGCACCAATCTCGCGATCGAAATCGATGGCGTGCCGCTTCCGCTCGACGTCGACTTTCCGCTCCTCGCCGGAGCCCAGATCCGCATTGGCACCTATGTGATGTGCGTGGAGGAGACGGTGTCGCCCGGGGCGGTTCCTCCGCTGACCGCGGAGGTGCCCGTCACGAAAGACCCGCTCGCTGCTGAGGTCGATGGCATCCTGGGCGACGCCGCCGGGGCCGGGCAGCCAGCCCAGGGGGAGCAGGGCGTGCAAGCGCTGAGCGCCCCAGAGCTGTTCGCGGCCTTGTACGCGGGTCTCGGCCTGCCCATGCCAGCGCCTGCCGACCAATCCGCGCAGGCCCTCCATCACATCGGCGCTCTTCTTCGCAATTCCATCGAGGGCACGCTGTCGCTCCTCGCGGCTCGGTCGATCGCCAAGCGCGAGCTGGGGGTCAGCATGACCGTGCTTCAGCCTCGCGAGAACAATCCGCTGAAATTCGCCCCCGATCTGGATACCGCGCTGGCGCACCTGTTGCGGCCGGCGCAGCGCGGCTTCACGCCGCCGCTGGCTGCGGTGGCCGACGCCTTCAACGACCTTCGCGCCCATGAGGTCGCGGTGCTGGTCGGCATGCGTGCTGTGCTGAACGAGGTGGTGTCGCGCTTCAATCCGGAATCCCTGGTCAACGCGCCGCCGATGTCGGCGTGGGAGACCCTGTTGCCCGGCAGCCGCGAGGCGAAGCTCTGGGCCCAGTACTGCGAGCGCTACGCAGAGATCGCACGCGATGCCGAGGTTGATTTCAACACGCTGTTCGACAACGCCTTTCGAGAGGCGTACGAGAAGCAGCTTGCGGAACTGGCGCGCGCCCCGTCGCGCACCGAAGAGCCGTCGCCCTGACCGGGGAAGATTGCCTTTGCGCCTGATGGCGCTCGGCGATGGAAACGACAAAAAGACATGAACCGTCTGCGCGCCGGCAGCAACTCAGGGGGGTGACAAGCGGCCAGTCCGGGATCAGCATCCCCGATCTGCGGCTCCGAACCTTGAGTTGAGGGCGCAATGAAGCAGACGATTCTCCTTTCCGGTTTGTGTGCGGGCCTGGTGTGTGGATGTGCGGACGTCCGCATCGCCGACTACAAGCGCCCGGATGCGCCGGTGAAGTCCTCCTGGTCGCGCCAGCCGGAGTCGACGTTGTCGGCTGCCGGCACGATCTCGCCGCAATGGTGGACGCAGTTCGGTGACCCGTACCTGGACTCACTCGTGGCAAGAGCCATTGCTGGGAATTTCGATCTGAAGATCCTGGCCGCACGCATCGAGGTGGCCAACGCCCAGATTGGCGAAGCACGGGCGGGCGCCTTGCCCACGGTGGACATCGGTGCCGGCGCCAGCCTCGAAAAGAGCACGGGGCAGAAGTTCTCCAAACAGTTCAACCTGGGCACCCAGGTCAGCTGGGACATCGATGTCTGGGGCCGCGTCAACAAGGGCGTGCAGGCGCAGACCGCTGAATTCCATGCCACCGAGGCGGATTGGCGCGCTGGATACCTTCAGCTCGTGTCGAGTGTCTCGACCACGTACTTCCAGATCCTGCAACTCGATGAGCAGATCGATCAGCAACAACGTGCGCTGATGAAGAACCAGCAGATCCTGCGCATCTATGAAGGGATGCACGACAACGGCCTGCTGCCCGCCACGCAGGTGCTGCGGCAGCGCGCGGAGATCAACCGCCTGACCAAGGATTTGCTGGAGCTGCGCCGGTTCCGCCAGGTGGCCGAGAACGCGCTTGCGACGCTGCTCGGCGTGCCGGCGGGGGATTTCAAGGTGGCCACCGGCGTGCTTCAGGACCGGGTGCAAATTCCGGTGGTGCCTGCCGGGCTGCCCTTGGAGCTGCTCGCCCGCAGGCCCGACATCGTCGCTGCCGAATTCCGGGTGCTGGAGTCGCACGATCTCATGGGGCAGGCCAAGCTCGCGCAATTGCCTTCGATCAGCCTGACCGGCCGCGGAGGCACCGCCAGTTTCGCGCTGGGCGACCTGCTGAAGTCCTTCACCTTCGGGCTCTTGCCGAGCATCAACATTCCTGCACTCAACCCGGGCATCAAGGCACGCGCCAAGACCAGCGAGAAGGAGGTCGTCGTCGCGCAACAAGACTACCGCCGCACGGTGATCGCTGCGTTCGAAGAAGTCGAGAATGCCCTGGTGAACCTGGAGGCCCACCGGCAACAGAAGGTGGAGCTGCAGATGCAGGTCGATCAGCTCAAGCGGGTATCGGCCCAGACCGAGGCGCAGCTCCAGGTGGGCGTGGTGTCGCAACTCGATGTGTTCGAGACCGAGCGTTCGTTGCTGGCAGCACAACTCGCGTTGCTGGCGAGTCACCAGCAGATCCTGTCCGACACGGTGACGCTTTACAAGGCGCTCGGTGGTGGCTGGGCGTCCGTCGAGGTGGCAAATGCGAGCCACTGAGCGGCCGTGGGCACCTCTGGCGAGCGACGAACGGACCGATGGCATGCAAGCGGCCCATCACCACTTCGACATCGTGCTCAAGCCCCTGTCCCGACCGGAGCTGGGTGAGATTCGCATCGAGGGCGGCATGTTCGCCGTGGGGCGAACCGAGCGGGCTTTCTCCGGCTGCGAGCGCGACATTCTCGACATGCTGTCGCGCCGGCACGCGAGGATCTTCTGGGAGGAGGGCGCAGTCCATGTGGCGGACCTGGGCAGCCGGAACGGGACGACCGTCAACCGTGCAGCCATCGCGCAGGTGCCGTGCCGGCTGCGCGATGGCGACGAAGTGTGCTTCGGTGGCGTGCTCTCGTACCGGGTAGCGATCTCGCCGCGCACCTGCAACGCCCCAGGCAGCGCCGAAGGCTTCAGCATCACGTTGACGCCCGCGTCCGCCGATGCGGGCATCGAGCCCATCGTCATCACCCGCTTTCCGTTCCTCGTCAGCAAGAACGATGCGGCGTTTTCGCGATACCAGAAGGAGCATGGCCGGCAGTTGAGTTTCCTGTCGCGCCGCCATGCGCATATTTTCCGGAAGGACGGCGTCGCCTGCATCGAAGATCTCGACAGCTCCAACGGCACCTTCGTCGATGGCCTGCGTCTGCAGGAACGCGCAGTGCCCTTGCAAGACGGCATGCTGCTCGCCTTCGGCGGCGATCATTTCACGTACCGGGTCCGCATCAGCAAGGCACCCGAAGCCGAGGTGGCCCATTCGGGCGCAGGCGCACAGGTTCCCCAGGACAAACCCGCCGAGCGGAAAGTCGAGGATGCCGCGCCCGTCGCCATCGACAAGACGACCTTCGTGGTGGCGCCCACCTCGTTCCTGAACATCTTTTGCGCCGATGAGGCGCCCAGCGAGGGCGTCGAACCGACAGGCTCGACGGGGTCCGCCGTCCCGGACAAGGCACCCGCCCGGCGCCAATCGCGCGGACGAAGCGCGGTGCTGTTGTCGGAACTGGTGGCCCTCTTTGCCGGTGCTGAGCACGATCGCACGTGGCGCAGCTGGTGGAAGGGCGCAGCCTTGGCGGCCGCGCTGGGTGGGGCTGCCTTGGGGCTGTACGCCCGGGGCGCGCCCGAGCGCGAATTGAAGGAGGCCATTGCGCGCGGCGAATATGCGCAGGCCGCATCGCTTGCGAACCTGGGCCTCGAACAGCGCCCGGAGGATGCCGAACTCAAGGCGCTCGCCACCGAATCCGCCCTCAAGGCGAATGTGCCGGTCTGGCTCTCGAAATTGCAGGCGCGTGATTTCGAGGGCGCCCAGGCCGTGCTCGCCGGCATGTCTGACCTCGGCCTTCGCAATCCCGATCTGCGTCCACTGGTGGGCGAGCTGGAATGGCTGGGCGATCTTGAACGCCTGGTCAGCGTCCGCGGCGGAGCGGAGGCGCCGATCCGCATCTACGCCGATGAAGACCGCATCGCTGCGCTGATCCAGCGGTGGAACGACAACACGGGCGAGCACCAGCGCGCCCTGGCACGGATCGCTTCGCACGTGCCGCAGTTCGCCGCACCGTATGCCGAGGCGCTGACCCATCTGCGCAAGTTGCAGAGCGACGCCACGGTGTACCTGGCGGCCATCGCGCGCCTGAAGGCAACCATCGCGGCGGAGCTGGACCGAGACAACCCGCAGGCGCTGGAAGCGGTGTTGAAGGAGACCGCGGAGAAGTACCCCGAACTGGGCGGCCTGGACAACATTCGCCAGGATGTGGCGCGCTTCATCGAGATCAAAAAGGAAGCGCGCACCCGAAAGTCCGCACGTGTGTTCGCCGCGTTGCTCAAGGCGCGCTTCATGACGCCGCCGTTCCAGGAAGGCTTTCGCACGCTGGCGATGAGCCGGCAGCTTCCTGGCGAGGACCTCGTTCGGCAGTACGCGGCCGCCACGCAGCCCTGGAAGGAGGGCCAGACCACCGAATCGCTTGCCCGCTTGCAGAAGATCGCGGCCGGTCCCTGGGCGGAAGCGGTTGCTGCTGAAGTGGCACGCAGGCAAGCCGTCGTGGCGCGCTTCACGGCGTTGCAGCAGTCGCAAGCGGCGAGCGGCCATGCGGAGCAACTGCTGGCGTTTCGCGCATCGCTCGATCCCGACGAGGATGTCTACTTCGTCCGCGCCACAGAAGCCGACCTGGCCTCGCAAAAGGACAAGGCGCTCGTGCGCGCACAAGAATCGATGAATCGGGCGAGGGCGCTGTGGCAGGAGTATCGCAATGCGGGCGTGATCGAAGCGGCTCAGCGGGTCGAAACCACGATTTCGAACACCTTGCGGACCCGCGCTCGCTGGTTGTCCGAAGCGAGCCGCCAGGCGCAACTGGCGATGCAGATCTACGCGCAAGTGAATGCGTCTGCGCCTGCACAGGAGAGCACCATTCACGAAGAGATCAGGATCGAGGCGGAGCAGCAGCGCCAGGCGCTGCTGGCGTTGCGCAATGTCCTCGCGCCGGAGCTGCTCAAGGCCAAGCTGGCCCTGCTGGGAGAGTCGAACGATGACGCACGCGAATCGCCTTAGATCTCTCACCGAGGCGCTCGGCGACCACAGCACCGAGGGGATCGCCATCTTGACCGCGGAACCCTGGCGCATCCTGCATGCCGTGGTCTACACGATGATCGCGCTGGTGCTGTGCGGGCTGGCCTGGTCGTTCATCGGCCGCGCCGATGTGATCGTGACGGCGCAAGGTGCGCTGCAGCCCGATTCGGAGCTCCGGCGCTTCTATGCGCCCGTCGATGGTGAACTGGCCAACCTCTACGTCGCCGAAGGCCAGCCGGTGTCCAAGGGCGATGTGCTGGCCAGGCTCAACGCCAGGGGCGCGATCGAAGCCGCCACCCAGGCCCAGCAGGCGCAGCTGAAGCTGGAGGATGCGGAACGGGAATGGCGCCAGTTCCCGGAAAAGAAGGCGCTGCTGGAGCGCAAGGCCGCAACGCTGCGGCAGGCCATGGAGCTGGAGGAGCAGCAACACGAGAAGCGACTCGCCCTGGGGACTTCGCAGCTGGCCCAGGCGCAGCGGGCGCAGGTCGACGAGGCCCGCACGAACCTCGAGGAAGCGCGCCGCGCCCGCGACGCGGCCAAGGCCGAGGCCGAAAAGTTCGAACGGGTGTTCGCCACGCCCGGCGGCGGCGGCGTTTCACAGCTGCAACTCGATGCCAAGAGGAACGCATTGCAGGCCGCCGAGAATGCCCAGCGGGTGGCCCAATCGAGGCTCGGCGAACTGAGCGCCCGGCAGTCCCAGGAACTCACGTCGGCACGGGCCCAGATCGAATCGAGCGGCCAGGAGCTGGGCAAGCTTCGTCTGCAGTACGAGGCGGCGACGAACGAACTCGCCACGGCCGAAGAAAAGCTTCGCCTGCAACTGCAGGCCGCGCGCGTCGCGGCCGATGCCGCAGCCCGCGTGCGCTTCGAGAACATCGACAAGGACAACTTCCTGCTGATCCTCGCGCCTGTCTCTGGTGTCGTGACGGACGTGACGTCCACCCAGCCGGGAGACAAGATCCAGGCCAACACGCCCCTGGGCGGCATTGCGCCGGGCGGCGCGCGCCCGGTGGTGCGCATCGAGATCGCCGAGCAGGACCGGGCCTTCCTCCGCGAAGGCCAGCCGGTCAAGCTCAAGTTCAGCGCGTTCGCCTATCAGCGCTACGGGCTCGTCAACGGCACGCTGGAGTACATCTCGCCGGCCACGAAAACGGCGCCCCAGACCAAGTTGCCGGTCTACGAGGGCCGCGTGACGCTGGAGCGGGATCACTACCTCGTCGATGACAAGAAGTACCCGCTGCGCTACGGCATGACGGCGACGGCAGAGGTCGTCGTGCGCGAGCGGCGCCTCATCGATCTCGCGCTGGATCCCTTCCGGCAGATCGGTGGCTGACATGTGTTCAACGCCAAAGGAGCGGCTGAAATGACGACACTGGTGAAAATCGACGACGGCGCCATCAGCGTCGCCGAGTTCCTGCAGACCTTGAAGCTCAGCGGGCAGTTCGACGGGCTCATCGAGCAACTCGTCAGGGACCGCATCACCGTGCAGGCGGCGAAGAAGCAAGGCGTGCGCGTGTCGGAGGAAGAAATCCAGGAACGCGCCGACCAGTACCGCCGGGTGCGCGGCCTGCATCGGGCCTCCGACACGAACAAATACCTCGACGCATTGCATGTGAGCCTGGACGAGTTCGAGGCTTTCCTCATCGACGGCCTGTACCAGGAGAAGATGATGGCCCGCGTCTGCGGCGAGCAGACGGTGCAGGCGTACTTCAAGCTCAACTCCCCGAGGTTCGACAGCATCGAGGTCAGCCACATCGTCCTTGACGCCGAGGGCAAGGCCAAGGAGATGATGGCCGTGCTCGCTGACGATCCGGACAGCTTCGACGAGATGGCACGCGAGCATTCCATCGCCGATACGCGGGAGCAAGGCGGCCTGATCGGCAAGGTGCTGCGCGGATCGCTGCGGACCGACATCGAGGCCAAGGTGTTCAATGCCGCGGTCGGCGAACTGCTCGGCCCGTTCGCATCGGCCGACCGCACGGTGTTCGAGATCTTCAGGGTCAATGCGAAGCATCCGGCCCGCCTCGACGATGAGACGGCCACCGAGGTGCGCCGCTTGTTGCGCGAGGAATGGCTGCGCGCCAGGGCGCAGGAACACGTCATCGAGGCCTGCTGAGCCCGCCCAAGCCCATGGATGCGCAAAAGCTGCCCTCGCACGCCGATTTCCTGGCATCGGTGGACCTGTTCTCCGTGTTCACCCGGGACGAGATCGATCGTTTGTCCGCCGGCCTGCAATCACGGTTTCTCTCGTTCGGCGACACCGTCTGCAGCGCCGGCGAGGCGGCAGACGGCGTGTTCGTCGTCAAGTCGGGCTCCATCCGGGTGTTCACCGAGGAGAGCGGCAAAGAAATCAGCATGGGCGTTCGCAAGGTGGGCGAAGTCTTTGCCGAGATGGTCATGCTGCGGGACTACCGGCATGAATCATCGGCCCGTGCATCGGCAAAGACCGAGTTGCTGTGCATCCCGCGGGATGTTGTCGCGCCCGTCGTTGCCGGCAATCCTGCGGCCCGTTCGTTCGTCGCGGGCCGCATCGCGATCAGTTCGGCGGGCGGATTGATCAGCCAGTTGTTCGACCTGCGAGGCAAGGTGGACAAGAGCGAACTCGAGGAATTCATCCGCAGCGTCGGCGTCAAGCAGGTCGGTGCCGGCAAGGAAATTCTGAGGCAGGATTCCCGGGAGGATCGCAGGCTCTATGTGGTGCGCCATGGGGAGGTGCGCGTCGTGCGCCGCGACGAAGGCAATGAATACCTGCTGGCCACGCTGCGGCAGGGCGACACCTTCGGTGAAAAAGCCTGCCTGATGCGCCAGGAGCAGCCCACCTCGGTGATCGCCAGCACCGACACCGCGCTGCTGGTGATCCCGGAGAAGACGGCTCATTTCATCCTCGAACGCAACCCGAAGGTGCGTGAGGCGCTGCAAGAGCGGGTGCAACTCATCGACCGGGAACTGCAGCGCCAGAAGAAGGTGGCCGAACGGCGCAAGCAGCCGGTGATGCTCGATCTGAAATCCAGGCCCGAGCTGGGCGAGAAGGTCATCCAGCGCTTTGCCTGGGTGGAGCAGGCCGAGGAGATGGACTGCGGCGCGGCCTGCCTGGCGATGATCTGCAAGCACTACGGCATCAACATGACGCTGGGAAAACTGCGCGAGCTGGCGAACGTCACCACGCAGGGTGCGACCATGGAGAGCCTGGCCCGCACCGGCGAATCGCTCGGCTTCACCACGCGCGGCGTGAAGTGCAGCTTCGATGCGCTGCGCGGCTTCGATCTGCCGCTCATCGTGCATTGGGAGGGCTACCACTATGTCGTGGTGTATGGCGTCTCCAACCGCCAGGTGTGGATCGCAGACCCGGCCGTCGGGTTCAAAAAGCTGAGCGTCGAGGAATTCGAGCGCGGCTGGAGCGGCACCTGCCTGGTGTTCACCGCCGGCCAGGACATGGCGCAGGTGGCCGCATCACGCTCGCCGTGGGTGCGGTTCGCCAGGTACCTGGTGCCCTACAAGAAGATCCTCGTCCATCTGTTCCTGGCGACGTTCGTGATCCAGATGCTGGGCATCATCCCTCCGGTCATCATCCAGAACATCCTGGATGGCGTGATCGTGCACCAGAACGTGAACCTGCTGCACCTGCTGATCGCCGGGCTGGTCATCTCCCATGTGTTCACGCAGGTGATGGCGACGACGCGGGCCTTCCTGGCCAACTTCATGGTGCGCAAGCTCGACTTCGCGATGATGTCGCAGTTCCTGAAGCACACGCTGTCGCTGCCGTATTCGTTCTTTGCCAAGCGCAAGACGGGTGACATCTTCGCGCGCTTCCAGGAGAACCAGACGATACGGGCCTTCCTGACCGAATCGAGCGTCACGACCGTGCTCAACCTGCTGATGATCTTCATCTACTTCACGGTCATGTTCCTCTACAACGTGAAGCTGACGCTGCTGCTCATCGCCTTCGTCATGCCCATCCTGGCGCTGACCGTGCTCGTGACGCCGAAGGTCAAGCGCTTTGCACGCGAATCCTTCGCTGCAGGCACCGATGCCAAGGCCTACCTGATGGAGGCGCTGGGCGGGGTGGAGACCGTCAAGGGCATGGGCATCGAGCGCCCGGTGCGCCTCAAATGGGAGAAGAAGTACGCCAAGGCGCTCGGCGTGACCTACCGCTCGCAGTCGTTCAGCATCCTCGTCGGGCTGGCGGGGCAGTTGTTCAATGCCGCGACCACCATCGCCATTCTCTGGGCGGGCGCCAACCTCGTGCTGGCGCGCGAACTGACGATCGGCCAGCTGATCGCATTCAATGCCCTGATGGGCAGCGTGCTCGCGCCGTTGATGGGCCTGGTCGGGCTGTGGAGCCAGTTGAACGACGCCGCCGTTGCCATGGAGCGCCTGGGCGACGTGCTCGACATCGAGCCCGAACAGAAGCCCGAGGATCTGGCGTCGCGCGTGGTGCTGCCCGATCTGCAGGGGGCCATCCGCTTCGACAGCGTCTACTTCCGCTACGGCGGTGATGAGACGCCCTACGTGCTTGAAAACATCAGCCTGGACATCCGGCCCGGCGAACTGATTGCGATCGTCGGCCGCAGCGGCTCGGGAAAAACGACCCTCGCCAAGCTGCTCGTGGGCTTCTACCCGCCCACCGAAGGCAAGCTCACGGTGGATGGCTACGACATGAGCGCCATCGACAAGGCGTACTACCGCGCGCAGGTCGGCTACGTGATGCAGAGCAACCTGCTGTTCTCGGGCACCATCGCCGAGAACATCGCCAGCGGCGACGAGACCCCGGACCGCCGCCGCATCGAGGAGGTGGCGCGGATGGCCGATGTGCATCCGTTCATCGCCAAGATGCCGCTCGGCTACGAGCAGCTGGTGGGCGAGCGCGGCATGGGGCTGTCGGGCGGCCAGATCCAGCGCCTGTGCATCGCCAGGGCGCTGTACCACGATCCGCGCCTGCTCGTGTTCGACGAGGCCACCTCGGCGCTCGACACCCAGTCCGAGAGCAACATCATCGCCAACATGCAGGACATCCTGAAGGGCCGCACCGCCGTGATCATCGCGCACCGCCTGAGCACCATCATGCGGGCCGACAAGATCCTCGTGCTCTACGAGGGCGCGATCGTCGAACAGGGGCGGCATGAGGAACTGGTGGAGCGCCGCGGCATGTACTACCAACTGGTGCAGAAGCAGTTGAGTGCCGCATGAAGATTCTCGACCACGACATCGAGGCCGGCTCCACCCTCTCGTACGCGGCGCTGATCGAGAAGATCGAGATCCTGCGCTCCACCCTGCGCTGGGCCTCCAGGCTCGAAAGGCCGGACATCGAGAAGCTGCTGCGGCAGGCCGGCGCCCTGCGCGACGAAGTGATGCAGCTCTCGCACAAGGAACGGTTCGTCCAGGCCGCCGCTGCCGAGCCGACGCGCGCGGCGCTGTCGCGCCGCCAGCGGCGCCAGGGCCTGATCGAGCGCAGCTTCGTGTTCGAGGGTGCATTCGGCGAGAACCCCAAGCTGCTCGAGGCACTTGAAATCGCGGAGAAGGCCGCGCCCACCGGCCTGCCTGTGCTCATCGATGGCGAGAGCGGCACCGGCAAGGAGCTGATGGCCAAGGTGATCCATGCCAACGGGGACAGGGCCGACCGGCCGTTCATCTCCGTCAACTGCGGCGCCATTCCCGAGAACCTGCTGGAGTCCGAACTGTTCGGCCATCGCCGCGGCTCATTCACGGGCGCATCGACCGATCGCAAGGGCAAGTTCGAGAGCGCCCATACCGGCACCATCTTCCTCGACGAGATCGGCGAACTGCCCCTGACCGGCCAGGTGAAGCTGCTGCGAGTGCTGGAGGCGCACGAAATCCAGCGGGTGGGGTCTGACGAGCCGATTGCGGTGGACACCCGCATCGTGGCGGCCACCAACCGGAACCTGCGCCAATGGTGCAAGGAAGGGAAGTTCCGGGAGGACCTGTTCTATCGGCTCAGCGTCATCCACCTGTCGCTGCCGCCGCTGCGCGAGCGCAGGGACGAGATTCCGATGCTGTTCGAATTCATCGGAGACGAAGCCGCCGAGGCGCTCAAGCGGCGCCCGATCGAGATGACACGGCGGCTGCGCGCTTTTCTCTTGGACTACGCCTACCCCGGCAACATCCGGGAGTTGCGCAACATCATCTACCGCCTCTCATGCCTGGCCGGACAGACCGCCGATCTGGAGCACCTGCCTTCGGACATCCGGCCTACGCCACCGGCGGGTGGGGCGACCGCCACCACGCTCGACGCCGACGACAAAACGATCGGGGCAGCCGCGTTCAGCGAGGCCAAGCGCCTGGCCAGCGACCAGGCCGAGCGCGAATTTCTCGAGCGCGGCCTGAAGGAAGTCGGCGGCGTGGTGACCGAGCTTGCCAGACGCTGCGACATGAACCGCTCGCATCTGCAGTCGCTCTTGAAGAAGCACGGCATTCGATCGAAGGACAGCCGTCACGCGAATTCATCGCCTCGTGAGGAACCGAGCTGATGGCCTGTTTCACAGCACCGGATGGATTTCGGTCCGGTCAGGGCTGTACAGGTCCTCGGCGCGGACCACCACGGCCGTGATGTTGTCATGCCCACCTTGCTGGAGCGCGAGGTCGACCAGCGTTTGGGAGGCTTGCCGGCAGTTCCCCGGCAGCAGCGCTTGCTCGATGGCCCGTTCACTGACCTCGTTGCTCAGGCCATCGCTGCACAGCAGGAAGACATCACCGTCCACAACGTCGACGGTGGCCCGATCGATCTCCAGCGTGTCCTCGGCGCCGAGCGCACGTGTGATCAGGTTCCCAGCGGGGCGGTGCAGCGTATCGTCTGCGTTCGCCTGGCGCTGCGCGCGGGCCGCTTCGAGCTGGCTGTGATCGCGGGTGAGCAGCCTCAGGCGCCCGGACCGGCACAGGTAGATGCGGCTGTCGCCGGCCCACAGGCACGCGCCATGGCGGCCCGACGCGAGCAGCGCGACGATCGTGGTGCCGATGATCGGCACATCACGCCGTGCCGCCTCGGAGCGAAGCCGCCGATTGGCGCTCTGCAAGCGCTGACGCGCCTCGTCGACGTACTGCTCCAGGTTGGGCACTTCGGGCAGATCGGCCAGGCTCCGGATGACCAGCCGGCTCGCGAACTCCCCCAGCGAATGCCCGCCCATGCCGTCGGCGACCGCCCAGAGGGCGCGTTCGGGCTGCTCCAGGCAGGCATCCTCGTTGACCTCGCGGACCAGGCCGGGGTGGGATCGGGAGGCCGAGGTCCACCGGATCGGGCCGGTTTCGATGCTCATGCCCGTCTTGGGGTGTGCTGGACTTTGCATGTGCGTTGCCGAAAGGGAGGGTGTCGATGATGTGGACCTGCACGTGGGGGGGCAGGGACTTCCCCCCCATCCGTGCGAGCACCGGAGCGATCAAAGCGAGAAGGGGACTTTGTCGCCGATGCTGACGAGGTCAGCGTTCCAGCTGTAGCTGGTGTTGTAGGCGTCCTGGGTGAAGGTGTTGTCAGACTGGATCGTGGCCGGGCCCAGCACGCGCGAGCCGTTGCCGACGTTGGCCAGCGTCGCCATGCCCTGGGCATTCAACTGGCTCGTGCCGTTGGCTTGGTTGTCCTGGCCGCCGTGCACGGCGGACATGGCCTTGCCGCTGAGTTCGTGGCTGGCCGACAGGTCTTGGATGGTCAGAGTGGTTTGCATGATGGTTCTCACAAGAAGATGGGGTGGATGAAACGATGACGATCAGAAGCTGCTGAGCAGCAGGCGCAGGTCGAGCGACTTGTCGTTGGTCGCCGTGCTGGAGTTGTGGGCGTCCTGGCTGAAGGTGTTGTCCGACTGGATGATCACG